>CETM01041877.1_pt1 | contig 37962 bp, 31 predicted proteins | sample 361451 | NCBI WGS metagenome assembly CETM01 (sample SAMEA2622690, study PRJEB7988) | marine metagenome | isolation source: saline water (ENVO:00002010), including
CTTCATCGGGAACACCGTCGTCAGGGGAGCGCTGGTCGGTGTCCAGGGCGCGAGTGTCCACCTCAGGCACCGCCGACAGCCCGGCGCGCAGCTGGTCGAGCGACTCAACGGGGCCGGTGATGCGGATCTTGACCGGCACCCGCTGCACGATCTTGTTGAAGTTGCCGGTGGCGTTGTCCTGGGGTAGCAGGCTGAACTCGGTGCCGGTGGCCGGCGACAGGCTATCGACCACGCCATCAAAGGTGGTGTCCGGATAGGCGTCCAGGTGTACCTCGACCGGCTGACCGACGCGAATCCGCTCGAGCTGGGTTTCCTTGAAGTTGGCCGCCACATAGGCCGACTCGATGGGCACCAGTTGCAAAAGCGTCAGCGACGGCTGGGCCAGGGTGCCGGCCTCGACCCGCAGATTGCCGACGACGCCGTTGCGGGGAGCGACGATGCGCGTCTTGTCGAGCTGATGGCGGGCATAGTCGAGATCAGCGTTGGCGGCGTCGAGGTTGGCTTCGGCACGGGTCACGTCGCTTTCGGCGACCGCCAGCTGACGCTTGGCCGAGACCACCGCAGCACGGCTCTTGGCCAGATTGGCCTCGGCGACCCGCAGCGCCGCCTGGTCGTCCTCGCGCTGCTGGCGGGAGCCGTAGTTGTTGACGGCAAGCGATGAAGAGCGCTCGAGATGCTGGCGGGCCTGGTCGACATCCGCCTGGGAGGCCTCTATCTGTGCATTGGCCTGATCAATGGCCGCCTGCTGCAACGCTACCTGGCGCCGAGACTGGACGATCGAGGCCACCGCGACCGCCTGCTGGGCCTTGGCCTGGGAGACCTGATCGCGATAGGTCTCGGCGTCCAGGCGCACCAGCAAATCGCCCCGCTCGACCGTCTGGTTGTCGTCCACGGCTACCTCGGCGACCCGCGCCGATAGCTCGGCGCGCACGGCCACGCTGTCGGTACGCACATAGGCATTGTCGGTCTCTTCGATGAAGCGTCCGGTCTGCCACCAGCCCAGGCCCCACCAGCCAAGCGCCGCCAAGGCGATGAGCCCCGCCAGCGCGACCAGCATCTTGCCACTCGATTTCCCGCCGGTCCGCGTATCTGGGGGCGCGACCGAAACGTCGCTCTGGCTAGCGACCGAACCCTCGCGCTGGTCCGAGGTTTCACCCTGATTGGCATCCGATGTCATGGCCACTCCTCAATGCATGTCGTCCCGACGGGCGTCTGTGGAAAGTCGGCTCTTCGGGAGGGAAGCCCTTTAGTGTAATGAATGCTACACTACATGACCACCGCGGAATCACCCGCGTCATGGGCGGGTTCCGCCAAGACCGCTCTCTCAGCCGTGGCCTCTCTAGGTGCCACTGACATGCCGCGACAGGAATGTGCATGCCCCGCTCAGTCTCTCCCGATTCCCAAGCCCCCTCTGGCAAGACCGACGCATCCCTCACCCCACGCGGGGTAGCGAGACGCGAACGGCTGCTGGATGCCGCTCGGGATGTCTTTCTCGAGCAGGGTTATGCCGGCGCCAGCGTCAATGAGGTGGTGGCTCGCGCCGGCGGCTCACTGGCGACGCTCTACAAGCAGTTCGGCAACAAGGAAGGACTGTTCACGGCGGCCATGGAGCGCCATATCGCTACCGCCTGGGCGGTGCTGGAAGCGGGGCGGCGGGATCGCCAGGCGCCCGAGCAGGTGCTGTACGAATTGGGCCGCCGCATGCTGGCGCTGGTGTTCGATCCAGGCGTGATCCGCCTGGTGCGTGGCCTGGCCTTCGAGGCCGAGCGAGCCCCCGAGCTTGGCGAGCTCTTCCTCACCCGCGGCCCCGACCAGACCCGTCAGGCGCTCGCCACCTACCTGGCTGACCAAGTCGACAGCGGCCACCTCGATCTCGACGACCCGCGCGAAGCGGCCGGCATGTTCATGGGCATGCTGCTCGGCGAATGGCATATCGACGCCCTGCTCGGCCGCGACCTGCGCCTCGACGAAGCGGCGCGCGACGCCCGGGCCAGGCGCTGCGTAGCGATCTTCCTCTCGGGGGTCGATCGGCCACCGGCCTGAGGCCTTGTCACGGGCATCGGCGAGGACTCAGCCGGATACTGCCAGAGCCTTGAGCGCCTGATGATCTAGGCAACGATAGCTGAACGAGGGGCGGCCTACCTGACCATAGTGGAACGATTCTTCAAGGATGCCGGTTTCGGCCAGGTGCTTTAAGTACTTGCGCAGCGAGACCCGCGACATGCCGGTGGCCGGCGCTAGCGCTTCGGTGGCGAAGTGAGCATCGCCCTGCTCGGTGACCGCCCGGGCCACCTGGGCAAGGGTCGGCGCGGTCAGCCCTTTGGGCAGGTCATCGGGGTGGCGAACCGGGCCTGCACCCGAGCGACCGAACAGACGGTCCAGGTCGCGCTGGGAGGCCTCGGCGGGCAGGTGGCGCAGGGAATCCCGGGCGGCCACGCAGGCGCTGACCGCATCCCGGAAGCGCTCGAACTCGAAGGGCTTGACTAGAAAATCCCTGACGCCCAGCTTACGCGCCAGGCGCACCGTCTCGACCTCTGACGCGGCGGTGATCAGGATCACGTCGATATCGCGCCCCTGGCGCTGCAGCTGGCGCACGATGTCCAGTCCGCTGCGATCGCGCAGGTAGACATCCAGCAGCACCAGGTCGATACCGCCCTGCTCCAGCACGTCCAGCGCCGACGGCACATCGCGGCACTGGGCCGCCAGGGTGACGTGGTCCAGGCGGTTGAGGTACTCGAGGTTCAGGCGCATCACCATGGGATCGTCCTCGACGATCAGCACACGGATGGGATCGCTCATGGTGCCTCCTGTCGAGGAAGGTCTCGGGATGAGGGGTCATCGGTTGCCGCCGCATAGGGTAGCGCGACTTCGATCAGCGTGCCCTGCCCTTCGCTGCTGTAGAGCGACAGCACGCCTTGATGGGCCTCGACCCGCTCCCGGGCCAGGCCAAGCCCAAGCCCGCGACGCTGCCCCTTGGTGGAAAGCCCCCGCTCGAAGACCCGCGCCTGAAGCGCCGGCGGAATACCGGGCCCGGTGTCCTGAATCTCGAGGGTCAGCCAGTCGTGTTGATAATCAAGGGTCAGGCTCACCCGGCGCTCTTCGCAGCTCGCCAGCGCCTCGAAGGCATTTTCCAACAGGTTGCCGATCACCGTCACCAGCGTGTGGCCCATCTCCGGATCGGCAGCCGCCGGCAGCGGCTGCTCGGCCGACAGCGTCAGGGTGATATCGCGCTCTCGCGCCTCGCTGCGCTTGCCGAGCAGAAAGCCGGCTAGCACCGGGTCACGAATCGCCTCGTTGAGGCCGTCGGATACCACCAGTTGGCCATCGTTGAGCTCGCGAAGATAGCGCTTGAGGGCGACCAGGTCACCGAGGGCCGCCAGGCCGGTGATGACGTGCAGGCGATTCTTGAAGTCATGGGTGGTGGCGCGCAGCGCCTCGGCGTAACGGCGCACGCCGGTCAGTTCCTCGGCCAGCCGATGCACATCGGTCTTGTCGCGCAGGGTCGCCACGGCACCGATCACCTGGCCGCGATGGTGAATGGGCACTCGGTTGGCCAGCAATACCTGATCATTGATCGCCACCTGCTGATCGAGGGACGCCCGGTCTTCGGCCAGCACCTCCAGCATGCCGGTCTCGGGCAGATAGTCGGCAAGCGGTATGCCCGGCTGCAGCTCCGGAAGCCCCGCCCGCTGCAGCAGCCGTCGGGCGGCCTGATTGACCAGGGTGATGCGCCCCTCGACATCGACGGCCAGAATCCCCTCATGTACCGAACTCAGCATCGCCTGGCGCTCTTCGACCAACTGAGCGATCTGATAAGGCTCGAGCCCCAGCAAGACCCGCTTGATATAGCGAGCCAGTAGGCCCGCCCCCAGGGCGGCGGCCAGCATCAGCGCCAGCACGCCCAGCACGATCTGATGACGGTGGGCTTCGAGGGTCGGCAGCAGCGAGGACATGGTCACGCCGACCGCCACAGCCCCGATCACCTCGCCGTCATCGCCAAGCACCGGCGCGAAACCGCGAATACTGATGCCCAGGGTGCCCTTGGAGCGTGACGCATAGCGCTCGCCCTCGAGGGCCGGCCCTTCATCACCGCCCTGAAAGAAACGCCCGACACGCGATGGGTCGGGGTGGGTCAGGCGCTGAGAGGTCTCGGTCATCACCACGATGAAATCGACGTCCAGTTCCCGGCGCAGCCGCTCGATGGAGGCCTGCAGCGGGCCTGGCGTCAGGGTGGCGTTATCGCGCTGTGAGGCGAGGGCCGAACCCACGTCGCTCCTGCCCGCCACTACCTGAGCCAGGTCGGTAACGCGGGTGGCCTGCGCCTGCTCCAGGGCGCTTCGCTGCTGACCGACGAACAGCCATAGCGCCAGGCCCAGCGACAGCACGATCATCACCGCCACCAACAGCGAAATCAGGGCACTCAGGCTAAGGCGAGGTCTACTCATGGCGACCTCCGGGCAGCGTTCGTCGGCATCGCACGGCCCCGGCCCCTCGCTTGCCAGACACGACAGGGCGAAATTGCGACCTTGGTGGCATTTCCTGTCTGCGCTTGCTGAATCAACAGGCCTACCTCGAGTTTCATTAGTTTCAAAACGCTTTGTTAATTTTGCAAAGCTTGGCGCCACGCCAGGGCGACTTATCCTCGGCCTACCCCTTGGCAACGATTGGCAACTGCCTCGCAAGGGACATCCCATTGACGACGCTGCCTGACCCCGCTCAGGCACCATGATGCCGCCCTCATATGCTACCTGGCGGCCTGGAGGATAAACATGAGTCACGCCACCGAATCCGCGACCGCCGTGCCGGGCAGTCGCTCCGCGCTGCCGCGCATCTTCGGCCTGCCGATGGGGGTCTTCGCCCTGATTGCCGGCGTAATGGTCGTCGCCCTGGCCACCGACACCCTGCCGGCGGGCATGATCGGCGCCTTTCTGGTGCTGATGGTGTGCGGGGAACTGACGGGCTTCATCGGCGACCGGCTGCCGATCATCAAGACCTACCTGGGCGGCGGCGCCATCCTGTCGATTTTCGGTGCGGCCACTCTGGTCTACCTGGGCTTTCTGCCAAGCGATGTGGTCGACAACGTCACCGGCTTCATGAAGAGCGGCGGCTTCCTGAATTTCTACATCGCGGCACTGATCACCGGCAGCATCCTGGGCATGGATTCCAAGGTGCTGGTCAAGGTCGGCTCGCGCTTCGCCCTGCCGCTGATCTGTGCGGTGCTGTTTGCCGGCCTGTTCGCGATGGCCGTCGGCGCCCTACTCGGCTTCTCGCCTCAGGATGCCCTGGTGGTCATCACCCTGCCGATCATGGGCGGCGGCATGGGCGCCGGCGCGGTGCCCATGAGCCAGATCTACGAGCAGCTGCTCGGCCAGCCGGCCAGCTACTACATTTCGATCCTGGTGCCGGCGCTGGCGCTGGGCAACGTCTTCGCCATCATCATCGCCGGGCTGCTCAACGGCCTGGCCAATCGCTTCCCCCACCTGACCGGCAACGGCCAGATGATGCCGGGGGTCGAGATCGAGGATCGCAAGAGCGTCTTCGATCCGTCCACGCTGGGCATCGGCCTGGTCGTGGCGCTGACCTTCTTCACCGCCGGCGAGATTCTCGGCGATTTCATCCCGCTGCATCCCTATGCGCTGATGATCGTGCTGGTGGCGCTGTGCAAGGTGCTCAACCTGGTGCCGGAGCGCATCAACGAGGCGGCCTCTCAGTGGTTCCAGTTCGTGGCCAAGAACTGGACCTTTGCGCTGCTGTTCGGCATCGGTATCGCCTACACCGACCTCGGCCAGGTGATCGACGCGATTTCCCTGACCTATGTGCTGATCGTGCTGGCCGTGGTAGCCGGTGCCGCCTTCGGCGCGGGCATCGTCGGCAAGCTGGTCGGCTTCTATCCCGTCGAGTCGGCGATCACCGCCGGGCTTTGCATGGCCAACATGGGCGGCACCGGTGACGTGGCGGTGCTGTCCGCGGCGCGGCGCATGTCGCTGATGCCCTTCGCGCAGATCTCGTCACGGCTGGGCGGCGCGCTGATTCTGCTGATCTCCAGCGCCCTAGTGCCACTGCTGGCGGGCTGATCGACAAAACCAAGCACTGGCAACGGCACCCTTGTAATGCCCTTGCAACGACAACGGCCCCGCCAAGCGGGGCCGTTGTCGTTTGCGGGGCCTCAATATGCTTGGGCCAGTCCTGGCGCAGCCCTCTAGACCAATCCTTTCGATCAACCGCTGCGCTCAATCCTCTTCATCGTCGGCAATATCCCGCCCGAAGGCACGCCACTGGGCCAGCGTCATCACCTCGGTGAGTTCGGTCTGCAAGTCATGAGCGATCAGCAGCTCGCCGCGTTCGAGCTGGCCCTTGAGCTCGGCGGCCCAGCCGCGCATGCCCTCGCCGGTATCGGTGGTGTCATAGCCCTGGCGGGTCACGAAGGCCTCGAGCAGGGCGTCGAGGGTCTCGCCGGGCAACATGCGATAGGGGACTTCCACGAAACGGCTCATTGAGTCTCCTCTTGATGGTCAGCGTCGCTTTCAGCGTCCATGGATTCGCCGCGCTCCCAGGCGGCCAGGCGGGTCAGGAACTCGTCTTCGTCGATCACCGGCACGCCGAGATCCGTCGCCTTGGTGAGCTTGCTGCCGGCGGCCTCGCCGGCCACCAGGCAGGCCGTCTTCTTCGACACGCTGCCGGCGACCTTGGCGCCCAGCGCCTGCAAACGCGCCCTGCCCTCGTCGCGGGTCATGCTTTTCAAAGTCCCTGTTAAGACCCAAGTTCCATTTTTTGGCTTATCAACTTTATCTTCCCTTACCTTATTAGCTTTAAAAAAATTTTCTCTTCCATGAGCTTTCAATCTCCCAAGACAAACAAGAGGGTCAAGACTTACAATTTTTTTTGCCAGGCCATATGCATTAAGCAATGAAACAAAATCAACAAGTTCGTCAGAAGGACATTCCTCCGACCCTCCACCAGACGCAAGTGCAACCAAATGCTTACATGGCCTTCTATGGCCCATCACAAAAGCAGGACAACTGCAAGAAACCAGATACTCACCATCCATAGCAGCCAAGCTGACTTCATAAGGACGGCTTCCTATAAAGGTCGCTCTAGCTAGCCTCTCCATCATGCCCCTCCGGCGATCATCCGCTTCATTTCATCTTCTGTCACGATTGATACACCAAGACTCTCCGCTTTACCACGCTTTGAGCCAGCATTCTCCCCGCATAAAACATAATCCGTCTTCTTAGAGACACTTTTGGTCACCTTAGCACCATGACTTTCAAGAAAATCAGTTGCCTCGTCACGGGTCATACTGGGAAGAACACCTGTTACGACCCATGTTTGGCCTGACAGCGATAACTCTTCGTCAGCTTCAACCTCTACTGAGTCAGACCAATGACATCCAAAATCGAATAACTGCTTCTCAACCTCATAAAACTTACTTACAAAAACTTCATCAACCAGTTTTTCCTCGATCCCAGAAAAAGCTTTATTTGGAACATTCAAGCGTTCTTTCAAAGAACCAGCGGCAAATGCATTAAAAAACTCTCCAGCAGTGGAGAACTTGGAAGCTATTTCAGACTCAGCCTTTTTTCCAACCCCATCAAACTCCATGAAGTGGATAAAGCTTTCCATACTTACATTTAAATAAAGTTCTTTCCCAACATCAGAGTTAACTCTCTCCGGCACACCGATACTGATCAAGTCATCCAGTACAGATAGATTATGCTCATCAGAAAAGAACTCAGCCACACTTTCTGCCACTGTCCTACCAATATCGGGAATAAACCTAAGAACCTCAGGGTAGACAACTCTTATTCTTTCAAGAGAGCCCAAAGCCCTGACAATAACCCGAGCATTTTCAAGGCCAACACCGGGAATACCCAAGGCGAAAACAAATCTATCCAAAGAGACATTTCTTGAGCTCTTTATGGCAGAAAGTATATTTTTTGCCGACAGCTCACCGTATCCTTCCATAGCTTTGAGAAACTCAAAGTCAAGCCGGTATAAATCTGCTGGGCTTGTCAATTTCCCCATATCCACCAAGCGATTTACAAGCCTCTCTCCTACACCTTCTATATCTAAAGCATTGCGCGAAACATAATGCTTTATTGCCTCTTTGAGCTGCGCCGGACAAACAAGCCTCCCAACACACCTATATACACTTCCTGGCTTTTCAATTGTCCTATTTTTCAGCCTTGCATAGAGGACCACTCTTTCAACATGTGAGCCGCATTCCTTACATGTTTTGGGAAATACGATGTCCTCCCCGCTTAAGGATTCTGCAACACCAACAATCTGCGGGATCACATCCCCTGCCCGCCGAACAATCACCCTATCGCCTTTTTTGACTTTGAGCCGCTTAATCTCGTCGGCGTTATGCAGGGTGGCATTGGAGACGGTCACGCCGGCCACCGAGACCGGCGCCAGCCGCGCCACCGGGGTGATGGCGCCGGTACGCCCGACCTGAAACTCGACGTCCTCGAGGGTGGTGACCTGCTCCTGGGCCGGGAACTTGAAGGCAATCGCCCAGCGCGGCGCCCGGGCGACGAAGCCAAGCTCGCGCTGCGCTCGCAGGGCATCGACCTTGATCACCGCGCCGTCGATATCATAGCCAAGGCCGTCACGCTTCTCGCCGAGGCGCCGGCAGTAGTCGATGATGCCCTCCGCCCCCCGGACGACTTCAAGCTCAGGGCTCACGCGGAAGCCCCAGTCGCGCAGCAGGGCCATCTGCTCGCTATGGGTGGGCGTATCGATATCGGCCAAACTGACCGTTCCCTGGACGAGTTGATAGGCGCTGAATTCCAGGGGCCTTTTGTCGGTGATGCGCGGGTCGAGCTGTCGCAGGCTGCCGGCGGCGGCGTTGCGGGGGTTGGCAAACACCTTGGAGCCCTCCTCCCGGGCCTTGTCATTCATGGCCTCGAAGTCGGCGTGACGCATGGTGACCTCGCCACGCACTTCCAGGCGCTCCGGCCACTCATTGCCACGCAGCCTGAGCGGGATCGATTTCAGTGTCTTGAGATTGGAGGTGATGCCCTCGCCGGTGCGGCCGTCGCCCCGCGTCACACCACGAGTCAGTTCGCCATGCTCAAAGACCAGCGACACGGCGGCGCCATCGAGCTTGGGCTCGCAGCAGAAAGACAGCGACTCGGGAGTGACCTCCAGGCGGTCGGCGACCCGGCGCACGAAATCGGCCAGCTCCTCCTCGTCGAAGGCGTTGTTGAGCGACAGCATGGGGACGTCATGCGTCACCTCGGGAAAGCCATCGGCCGGAGCGGCGCCGACGCGCTGGGTCGGCGAGTCCGGGGTCACCAACGCCGGGTACTCGGCCTCGATCTCCTGCAGGCGGCGCAATTTGAGGTCGTAGTCCGCGTCGGTCAGTTGCGGCTCATCGAGCACATAGTAACGGTAGTTGGCGTCATCGAGGGCGGCACGCAGTTGGGCCACCTCGTCGCGGATCTGGGTATCAGGCTGGCTCATGAAGGGGCGGCATCACCTAGGGTAAACAAAGGGGCATTGTAGCGGCGGCGGGGCCCAAACGACATAAGGGCTCCCGAAGGAGCCCATATGGAGGGTCGTACCGGCAGAGGGTGCCGGTTCAGTTGGCCTGGGTACGATGCAGCCGGTGGCGACGCTCGAACTCCTGCACCCGCTCGCGGGCAAAGCCCACGGTCTGGGCGGTCATCACGCTCTGGTTCTCGTCCTTCAGCTCGCCGCCAAGATGACGCACCACGACCATGGCTGTCTCGACCATGGCTTCGAAGGCCGCGGAGCTATCCTGCGCCCCGGGCAACGGCATCAGCAGGCTGATGCCCGGCGTGGTGAAGTCGACGCCGTCGTCAAGCGGGAAGGTCCCGGGCTTGATGACGTTGACCATCGAGAACTGCAGCTCGCTATGCGGGTCCTGGGTCTCGAAGCGATGGAATATCTGCATATCGCGACAATAGCGCAGGCCGCAAGCCAGCATCAGGTCCAGCAGGGCTGTACCGGAGAAGCCCTCCTCGTTTCGAGACATCACGCTGATGACGATGATCTCCTCGGCATTGCCGAGGGTCTCGCGGGCGTGCTCGACCTTGACGCCATTGCGCAGCGCACGCTGGATCGTAGGATGCGGTGGCTCGCCGACGTCGGTTAGCTCGGGCGCCTCGTCAGCATATTGAGGGGCGTCAAAGGCGGCGTAGCGCTCATCACCTCTCTCCTCTGCCCCACCTTGCTCGCTTCTCTCAGCACGGCGAGTGTCATCCAGGCGTCCGCTATCACTTGCCGACGCGCTTGCCTGGGCGCTTTTCTGGGCAGACAGCCGCGATGAAAACAGCGGATCGTCGCCGTCGCGCTGCGCGGCGGCTTCGGCCGCGCGGCGGGCCTCAATTTCACGTTCGGCCTGTTGCTGCTGTCGACGGCTGGTTTCGCGGGCCTGACGCTCGGCCTTCTGACGCTCGCGCTCAAGCTTGTCCTTCTTGCGCTTTTCCTTGCGGCTGGCCATTTTCTGCTGGATCGAGGAGCCGAAGCGCTGCATCGAATTACCTACCCTCGCCGAGCGATCGCGCAGCGAATCGGACATGCCGTCGAAATCGACGAGCTGATAGCGCTCCTCATCATGGAAGCCTTCATGGTCCGCGGGATCGGCGGCAAGACCGGACAGCACATCATCCTGAACGTCGTCCTGATGCTCCGTGGCGAATTCCTCACGGGCATCGAGATCCTTCCGTGCCTCGGCGCCATCATTAATCTCACCTGGCTCGTCTATTACCGGCTGCTTGCCCTTCGGCTGACTGGCCTTCTGACTCTCTTCCCCACGGGGCACCTGAGGGGCGTCGTCTTGCGGCGGTCTCGTATCCTGATGGCGCGGCTCTTGACGACCAGACGCCTGGGTGACCGTGGGTTCGCCGTCGTGCTGGCTCCCCTGACTCTGGCCACCCTTGCTCTGACTAGCCTTGCTCTGACCACCCTGACTCTGACTTTCCTGATCCTGGCGCCAACTGGACAGCACCCGCGACGGCCCCGGGTGCTCCTGGCGCTGCAGCTTGGGCTTCGAGCGCGGCTCGTAGGCGGCGGGCTTGACGACCCGTGCCCCGCCGTTTGGCAGCTCACGGCGCACTTCAGCATCCCGAGCTTCCTGCTCAGGGTCGGTGTCTGCCCCCGATGCTGCATCGGCCGATGAGGCATCGACCTGATCCAGTCGAGGGACGCGACGCTGACGCTGCAGACGACGTACACCATCGATCACGATGATGGTCACCAGCGCCAACCCCAGAATGATCAGCCACTCTCTAAGTTCCATGAGTTGTCTTGCCTGTCTGCTAGGGGCACCATGCCGGATAGATTAACTGCCATTAGCATAGCGCGATTACCAAAAAAAGGGCCATGTCTTTTTTGATTGTCAAGCAACATTCGTTGCCTGACAGCATGTCGAATGGCCAGCGTAATCACCCTACGTGTGCGTCACCGACATCGTTTATATCTCCCGTCTTGGTACCCGCTTTCGCGATCGGGTGCAAGCGTCGCATTTCACCGACCCGGCCCAGCCTGCGCCGTCTTCAAGCCTCGGCAAGCACCGCTGCCTCCTCGACACCGACCGATACCAAGCGCGAAACTCCGGGTTCCTGCATAGTCACACCCATCAAACGTTCGGCCGCTTCCATGGCGATCTTGTTGTGGGTGATATAGATGAACTGCACGGTCTCGGACATCTCCTTCACCAACTTTGCATAGCGTCCTACGTTGGCATCATCCAGGGGTGCATCGACCTCATCCAGCATGCAGAACGGCGCGGGGTTGAGCTGGAAGATGGCAAACACCAGCGACAGAGCAGTGAGCGCCTTTTCTCCCCCCGACAGCAGATGAATGGTGCTGTTCTTCTTGCCCGGCGGCCTTGCCATGATGGCGACCCCGGTCTCCAGCAAATCATCGCCGGTAAGGGTCAACCACGCGGTCCCGCCGCCGAAGACTTTAGGGAAAAGCGTCTGCAGACCGGCGTCGACCTGATCGAAGGTGGCCTTGAAACGGGTGCGGGTCTCCTGATCAATCTTGCGGATTGCCCGGTCCAGCGTCTCCAGGGCCTCGGTCAGCTCGGCATGCTGGGCCTCCAGGTAGTCGCGGCGTTCGGCCTGCTGGTCGTATTCCTCGATGGCCGCGAGGTTGATGGCGCCGAGCCGGCGGATCTTGTCGCCCAGGCTATCGAGACGCTCCCGCCAGGCGGATTCGGTGGCGTTGGGGTCGAGGTGCTCGGCCAGGGCATCGGCATCATGATTGAGTTCAGCGAGCTGCTCATCCTGAGCATCGGCCTTCAATGCCAGGGCCTGAACCTGCATGCGCGCTTCCTGCAGCCGCTCGCGGATGCCTTCCAGGTTTCGCTCGTGCTGCTGGCGGGCCTGCTCGTCCTCACGCAGCTGTTCGGTGAACTCGGCGGTCTTGTCGCGACAGTCGGTCAGGGCCCGTTCGTCACGGTCGCGCTGATGCAGGAGTTCCTCGAGACGCTCGCGATTCTCTTCGTCAGGCTCGCGCAGCATCTCGCGATTCTCTTCTAGCTCAGCGCACTTCTCCTCCAAGCGGGCCCGGGATTCCTCGGCGCGGCCCTGCTGCTGGCCGAGACCGGCGCGTTCGGTGGTCAGCCGCTGATGATCCAGCGCCAGTTGCTGGGCACGCTGGGCCAACGGCCGCTGGCGGGTGCGCAGCGAAGCAAGCCGTTCCTGGGCTTCGCGGCGGGCACGCTCGAGGCCCTCCCGCTCGGCGCTATCGTCTTCCAGCCGTGCCATCGCGGCCTGCCACTGTTCGCGGGCTTCCTCCAGCGCCAGGGCACGCTCCTCGCGCTGCTCTTCGATACGCTCGAGCTCTGCGTCGATCTCCCGGGCACGCGCTTCCAGGTGTTCGAGACGCGTGGCGAGATTGGCCTCGGCGAGGGTCCACTGCTGATGACGCCCCTGCTGTTCGGTCTCGTCGCGACGGCACTGCTCCAGGGTCGCCTCGATGTCCTGATCGCGGCCCTCTAGCGCTGCCAGCTGCTCGTCCAGCTCGGCCAGGGCAGCGCCCACCTCATCGAGTTGTGCGGCGACCTCGTCGCGGCGGCGACGACTGGTCAGCAGGCTGTCGCTGCCCTGCGCCTCGCCACGCCGCCGCACGAAGCCTTTGCCTAGCCACAGGCCCGTGGGAGTCACCAGGCTTTGCCCTGGCGACAGGCTCGCGACCCGCGACCAGGCCTCTCGCTCGTCGGCGGCGCAGTGAATGCCGGCAAGCAGCAGCGCCGCGGCACCCGCGCCCTGCACCTTGCCGGCCAGGCTTTCGTCGCCCAGGCTACCACCAAGATCCGAGGTATCCAGGTCGCCATCCAGCAGCGCCAGATCGCCAAGCGCGGCGGTCTCCGGGCCGGCATCCAGCGCCTGGCGGGCGCGGCCCAGATCGACCAGCCGGGTGTTGAGCCAGGGGGCGAGAATCCAGCCGACGACGTCCTCCCAATCGGCCTCCACCGACAGCCGCTCACCGAGGCGCGGCGCATCACCCAGGCCATGCTCGGCCAGGTGGGCTTCCAGGGCCTCGTCATGATCGGCAAGTGCTGCTTCGATCAGCGCATCGAGGGAGGCCAGTTCGCCTTGCAGGCTGTTGCGGCGCTGGCGTTCGGCCTCCCGGCGCGCCTCGGCGTCGCGGCGCTCGTCGCGAGTCTGCTGGCGGCGCTCCAGTGCCTGCTGACGGCGATCTTCCAGGGCTTCGCGCTCCAGCTCGGCTTCGGCCAGACGCTCGGCAAACTCGGCGCGCTGCTCGCGAAGTTCGCTGGCATCGGGGAGCTCTGCGCGCTGCTGATGGTGGCGCTGCACCTCGGCGGCCAGTGTCTCGACGCCCTGCTCCAGGTTGCGGACCCGATCCTGGGCACGTTCGGCTTCGTGACTCGCCTGCTGATGACGCTCGTTGAAGGCGTCCCAGCGCTCGCTGTGTTCGGTGTTGGCTGCCTCGGCTTCCTCGAGGGCCTCTTCGAGCTGGGCCAGCTCCTCGGCCACTTCCTCCTGCTCGGGCCCCAGCGTCTCGAGGCGCTCGTCCAGCGCGGCCAATCGCTCGCCGTCGCTGTCGTTCAGCCGGTCGAGGTCGGCGAGTTCAGCGCGGGCACTTTCTAGATCCCGTGCCAGCTGCTGCTCGCGGGTTCGGGCATGCTCGAGGCTCTGCTCGAGGCGGGCGATGGCGGTGGTGGTTTCATAGAAGCGGGCCTGATGGCCCTCGAGTTCCTCGGCGAGGCGGTCATGCTCGCTTCTGGCCTGTTCGAGCCGGGTCTCGCATTGGCGGGCCCCCAATACCTCGCGCTCGACGCCGGTCTCGAGCTCGCGGACACGGCTCTCCTGTTCGTTCTGTTCGGCGCGCAGCGCGCGGCCGCGCAGCAAGGCCAACTCGCCCTTCAGCCGGTATTCCTCCTGCTTGAGGGTCTGGTAGCGCTTGGCGGCGTCGGCCTGTCGCTTGAGCCGTTCCAGCTGCTTGTCGAGCTCTTCGCGGATGTCGTCGAGGCGTTCCAGGTTCTCTTGGGTGCGCCGCATGCGGTTTTCGGTCTCGCGACGGCGCTCCTTGTACTTGGAGATGCCGGCGGCTTCTTCGAGGGTCGAGCGCAGCTCTTCGGGGCGCGCCTCGACCAGCCGCGAGATCATGCCCTGGCCGATGATGGCGTAGGAGCGCGGCCCCAGGCCGGTGCCCATGAACAAGTCGGCGATGTCGCGGCGCCGGCATTTCTGGCCGTTGAAGAAGTAAGTGGACTGGCTGTCGCGGGTCACCACGCGCTTGACGGCGATCTCGGCGTACTGGGCGTAGACGCCGCCCATGCTGCCGTCGCGGTTGTCGAACAGCAGTTCGATGGACGCCTGGCCGACCGGTTTGCGGCCGGTGGAACCGTTGAAGATGACGTCGGTCATCGACTCGCCGCGCAGGGTCTTGGCCGAGGACTCCCCCATCACCCAGCGCACGGCATCGATGACGTTGGACTTGCCGCAGCCGTTGGGGCCAACGATGGCGGTCATGTTGCCGTCGAAGGGCACGGTGATCGGGTCGACGAAGGACTTGAAGCCGACCAGTTTGATGGACTTGAGCTGCATGGTTAGTCGTCGGCCTCACTGCTGGTGGCGACGATCCGGTCGATGGCCACCTCGACCGGAGCGCCCGCTTCTTCATCCCCTGACGCGGTCACAGGCACCGCCGGGTGCTCGCCGACCAGGTCGCCGGGCTGGGGCGCGGCCTGACCGCTAGGCGAAACCCGCACCACCAAGCGCGCCTGCTGGAACTGAGAAAGTTTGGCCATGGGGCTCATGGCGGCACTGTCATCGAGACGCACCGTCAGCGGCAGTTCGCCCACCGTGGTGCGCACGATGGCCAGTGGCGGCTTCTCGCCGTCAATATCTCGAGCGACCACGAAGACGCTGGCACCGGCATCGACCCGCTCGGCGAGGCGCGGATCCAAGCGCACCCGCACGCTGATACCCGGACCTTCGGCGGCCGGCTGGTCCGGTGCGACCTGGTCCGGCGCGTCCTGGTCTGACACCGCCTGGCCCAGCCGCGCTTTCGCCACAGCGATGCCCTGGCGCAGGGACTCGGCGGCGTCCGGGTTGTTCAAGCCGGCCACGGCGCGCCGCCAGTAGTCGATGGCGGCTTCATAGCGGCCATGGTCGAAGGCCTCGATGCCCAGCATGCCGAGGATGGTCGGCTCGCGGGGGTCCTTGTCGAGGGTCTCATCGACCAGGTCCTGCACCTCAGGCGTCAGGGTGCGGTTGGCGTCGAAGAAGCGGATCTGCGCCAGCTGGGCAAGCAGCGACGGCTGGCGGCCCTCCAGGGTGATCAACCGCTCCAGGGCGGCCTCGGCCCGTGGGAGCCGACCGCTATCCCGGTACAGCGGAAAAAGCGAGGCCCAGACGTTGGGATTGTCGGGCTGGCGGTTGGCTTCCTCTTCGAGGCGATTGATCATCATCGCCGGCGAGCCGTTCGGCGCCTGACGCACCTCCTGCTGCACGGCATAGAGCGCCAGATCGCCGGTGGCACCCTGCTGGCTGTACCAGGCGAAGGCCGCCACGGTCACCGCCAGCATGGTGATCGGCACCATCAGCCGGCCGGCACCGGCCGGCTTGAGTGGGCGCCGGGCTTGTGTAGCGGTATCTTCGAGCAGGCTGCGTTCGAGCTCCAGCAGATCCTCGTCGAAGCGGGCATCATCGATCTCGCCGCGCTGCCGGGCGGCCTCTAGGGAGGCCCGGCGCCGGCGATAGATCGCCAGGTTCTGCTCGGCGCTGCGATCGCTCTCCTCATAGTCGCGCTGGGCCGTGGCGAGGTCACTGGCGCGGCGCAGCGGCAGGGCCAGCAGCCACAGCGCCGGCAGCAGCAATACGGCCAGGGCAAGCCAGAGTAGGGTCATTCAGTGATCTCCTGAGGCATCAGGGGGTCGATTGAGCAGGGCATCAAGGCGCGCACGCTCGTCGGCCGAGAGCTCGCGGGCCGATGCCCGGCGCCGGCGGCGTACGATCAGCGCCACCAGCACGCCACCCAGCAGCGTAAGGGTCGCGGGCAGGCCCCAAAGCAGCAGGGTGCGATCCTCCAGGCGCGGATTGTAGAGCACATAGTCGCCGAAGCGAGCGACCATGAAGTCCTGAATCTCGCGGTCGCTGCGGCCCTCGCGCAGCAGCGCCGCGACCCGCTCGCGCATGTCCTTGGCCACCGGCGAGTTGGAATCGCCGATCGCCTGGTTCTGGCACTTGGGGCAACGCAGGGCACCGGTCAGCGAGCGGTAACGCTCGGCGGTCACCGGGGAGTCGAAGTCGCGCACCTCGACCGCCGCCCGGACCGGCTCCGCGCAAAGCCCCATCAGCAGTGAAAGCAATAGCGCGGCAAGCAGCGTAAAGCCGAGACAGCGCCTTGCGGCAAGCAAAGTCGCAGAGGGAGACGCTGCGGCGGTCATTGCCATTTCCTCACCTCCGGCATGATGGTCTCGGTAACGTCCTCGGGGGTGATATAGCCGGTGTGGTGGTAGCGGATCACCCCGTCGGCATCGACCAGGAATGTCTCCGGGGCACCGTAGACGCCAAGCTCGAAGCCAAGCTCGCCTTCAGGGTCGAAGAGATTGACCTCGAAGGGGTTGCCGAACTCCTCGAGAAAGGCGCGGCCCTTCTCGCGGCTGTCCTTGTAGTCGACGCCGACCAGCCGCACGCCACGCGCCGCGAGATCGAGCAGCTGCGGCATTTCCTGCTTGCAGGTCGGGCACCACTCGCCCCAGACGTTGACCAGGGTCACCTCGCCCTTGAGCAGCGAGGCATCCAAGCTCGCCTCGGGGTCCTCGAGGCTCGACAGGCTGAAGGCGGGGAAGTCGCGCGCCAGCAGCGCCGAATCCCGGGACGAAGGATCCAGCGACAGGCCGCGGTAGAGAAGCACCGCCAGGGCGATGAACAGCAGCAGCGGAATGGCCAGCAACAGACGCCGCTTCATGCCCGAGCCCCCTCAGAGCCGGCCCGCGACGAGTCGTCAGATGCGGTGCCCTCGCCCCGTGACCGAGCGCTGCGCGCCTTGACGCGCCTGCGATAGCGCCGGTCGACCACCGCCACCAGCCCACCAGCGGCCATCAGCAGCGCTCCGAGCCACAGCCAGCGCACGAAGGGCTTGAACTGAATGCGCAGCGCCCAGGAGCCGTCGTCCAGCTCTTCGCCCATCGCCACGTACAGGTCGCGCAAAAGGCCGGGGCGCAGGGCGACCTGGGTCATCGGCATGCCGCGGGCGAGATAGACGCGTTTCTCCGGGTGCATGGTGAACAGCCGCGACTCGCCGCCGCGGCTGACGGCGATGGTGGCGGTATCGGCCAGATAGTTGGGGCCGCGCTGCTGACCGAGCCCGGTCATGGTGAAGTCATAGCCCGCCACGCTGACGCTTTCGCCCACGTCGAGGCGCACATTGCGCTCGACGTTGTAGTTCGAGACCACGGTGACGCCGACGATGGTCACGGCGAGCCCCAGATGGCCGAGCACCATGCCCCAATAGGCCGGCGACAGGCGCTTGAGCGCGGCCAGCGGCGCGCCCTGCCGGCGCATCCTGTCGACCAGGTCACGCACCAGTGGCAGCACCACCCACAGCGCCGCCACCAACCCGAGCGACACCCAGAGATTCCACGCCCCGCCGTAGATCAGCGGGGCAATGAGGCCGATCACCAGCGCGGTCATTCCAGAAAACGCCAGGCGACGGGCCAGCTCACGGCCCGGCATGGCCTTCCAGCGCGATACTGGGCCCAGGCCCATGAACACGCAGAGGATCACGGTCAGCGGCACGAAGAGCGCATTGAAGTACGGCGGGCCGACGCTGATCTTGCCAAGATCCAGGGCATCCAGCACCAGCGGGTAGAGGGTGCCGAGCAGCACGGTGACGGTCATGATCACCAGCAGAATGTTGTTGATCAGCAGCAACGCATCCCGTGACAGCCAGCTGAAACGCACCGCATGGCTCACTCGGGGAGCGCGCAGGGCGAATACCAAGAGCGAGGCGCCCACGGTGATACCCAGCAAGGCGAGAATGAACATGCCTCGCGACGGGTCGTTGGCGAAGGCGTGCACCGAGGTCAGCACCCCCGAGCGCACCAGGAAGGTGCCGAGCAGCGACAGCGAAAAGGTGGTAATGGCCAGCAGCACGGTCCAGCTCTTGAAGGAGCCGCGCTTCTCGGTCACCGCTAGCGAGTGGATCAGCGCGGTGCCGGCCAACCAGGGCAACAGAGAGGCATTCTCGACCGGATCCCAGAACCACCAGCCGCCCCAGCCCAGTTCGTAGTAGGCCCACCAACTGCCCAGCGCGATGCCAACCGTCAGAAAGGCCCAGGCGATATTGGTCCAGGGCCGCGCCCAGCGGGTCCAGGCGGCATCCAGCCGACCGCCGAGCAAGGCGGCAATGGCGAAGGCGAACACCACCGAGAACCCCACATAGCCCATGTAGAGCATCGGCGGATGGATGATCAGGCCAACGTCTTGCAGCAGCGGATTGAGGTCGGCACCGTCCTGTGCCGGCACCGGCAGCATGCGCGTGAAGGGGTTGGAGGTCATCAGCACGAAGGTCAAAAAGCCAGCGCTCACTAGCCCCATCACCCCCAGCACCCGGGCCAGCATGTCTCTCGGCAGTTCCCGGGAGAACAGACTGACGGCAAAGCCCCAGGCGCCGAGCAGCAGGCTCCACAGCAGCACCGAGCCCTCATGATTGCCCCAGACGGCGCTGGCCTTGTAGTACCAGGGCAGCATCGAGTTGGAGTTGTTGGCGACGTTGGCGACGCTGAAGTCATCCAGCAGGTAGCTGGCGGTCAGGCAGACGTAGGCGACCAGCAGGAACAACAGTTGGCCCGTCGCCATGGGTTGGGCGAAGGCCATCCACAGCGGCCGACGGGTCGCTGCGCCGGCCAGCGGCACCACCGCCTGGACCAGGGCCATCAGCAGGGCCAGCACCAGCGCGAAGTGGCCGAGTTCGGGAATCATCTCAATCAGCATGGCAACTCCGGGTCAGTAGGCAGCGTCGCTCGCGCTACCGGCCTTGGGGGCGCTGTCACCGCCAGCGGACGAATAGTCGGCGGGGGAATAGCCGGCCGCCTTCAAGGCGTCGGCGACCTCGCGGGGCATGTAGTTCTCATCGTGCTTGGCCAGCACCTCGCTTGCCATCAGGTGGCCCTCGCCATCGAGCTTGCCGACCACCACCACGCCCTGCCCCTCGCGGAAGAGGTCGGGCAGGATGCCGCTGTAGCGTACCTCGAGATCCTCGACGTAATCGGTGATCACGAAGGTCACATCCAGGCTCTCGGGGTCTCGGGCCACGCTGCTCTCCTTCACCATGCCGCCGGCACGCAGGGTGCGGCTGACCGGCGCCTCGCCGGCGGCGATCTGCACCGGGCTGAAAAACAGGTTGATGTTGCTGCGCAGGGCATACAGGGTCAGGCCGACCGCCAGCGCGGCCAGGGTCATCAAGCCAAGAATGATGAAGAGCTTCTGCTTGCGCTTAGGATGCATCGCGATTTTTCCTCGGGGTGGCGGCCTCGCGGCGCGCCCGGCGTTCAAGATCACGCAGCAGGCCGCGGCGTTCGATCCGGGCATGCGCCACGCTGCCGACCATGGCAAGCGCCGTGACCGCCCAGGCTGACCACACGTAGGCGCCATGACCGCCCATGGCGAAGAAGGCGTCGAGGGAATCGAAAGCCATCAGGCGCCTCCCGCGGCGAGTTCACGCACCCAGTGCTTGCCGGCCTCGCGGCGCAGGATCTCGCTGCGGGTCCGCATCAGGGTCATGGCGATAAAGAAAGCATAGAAGCCCAGGACCATCAGCAGCAGCGGCCACCACATCTCGACCGGCATCGAAGGACGCGAGGTAATCGAAAAGGACGCCGGCTGATGCAGGGTGTACCACCAGTCGACGGAGTACTTGATCACCGGAATATTGATGACCCCGACCATGGCCAGCACCGAGGCGGCCCGGGCCCCGCTGTCGCGGCTGGTAAAGGCGCCGCGCAGGGCGATCACGCCCAGATACAGGAACAGCAGAATCAGCATCGAGGTCAGGCGGGCGTCCCAGATCCACCAGGTGCCCCAGGTGGGCATGCCCCACACCGAGCCGGTGAATAGCGCCACGAAGGTCATCACCGCACCCAGCGGCGCCATCACCGCGGCGGCCATGTCGGCGACCTTGATCTTCCAGACCATGAATATAAGCGCCGCCACCGCCATGGAAACGAAGATCGACTGCGCGAGGAAGGCCGCCGGCACATGCACATAGATGATGCGAAAGCTGTCGCCCTGCTGGTAGTCGGCCGGGGCAAAGGCGAGCCCCCATATACTGCCGACGAGGATCAGGGTCACCGCCAGGGTCCAGCACCAGGGCAAGAGCCTTGCGCTGATGGCGTAGAACCACTTGGGGGACCCGACCTTGTGAATGAACGCCCACATACCCCGAAATTCCTTATCCGTTGATACTGATGCGCAGCGACGCAGCGATGGCAAAGGGCGCCAGCATCAGCGCCCCGCAGCACAGCGCGCCGAGGATCGCCAGGTGCGGGCCCACTGGATCGCCGATGATCGCCGCCTGGACGGCGCCGGTGCCGAAGATCAGCACCGGAATGTTCAGCGGCAGAACCAGCAGCGAGAGCAGTACGCCGCCCCGGGACAGGCCGACCGTCAGGGCGGCACCGATAGCACCAATCAGGCTCAGGCTGACGCTACCCAGCGCCAGTGACAGCGACAGCACCAGGTAGCTCTCGCCCGGCAGCGCCAGCAGCAGCCCCAGCAGCGGCGCCATCAGCGCCAGCGGCAGCCCGGTCATCAGCCAGTGCACGGCAACCTTGCCGAGCACCAGCGCCGACAGCGGCTGAGGCGCGAGCAGCAACTGCTCGAGGCTGCCATCGTCGAAGTCGGCGCGAAACAGCGCATCCAGCGACAACAGCGTCGCCAGCAGTGCCGCCACCCACAACAGCCCCGGGGCGATGGTGGCCAACAAGGCCTGCTGCGGCGAGATGCCCAGCGGAAACAGGGTAATCACCAGGGCAAAGAACGCCAGCGGGTTGAGGATATCGCAGCGCCGCCGCGCGGCGAGAATCAAGTCACGCTTGAAGATAGCGGCCATGGCGACCCCGAGGCCGCCGCGGGGCTCCACCATCTCGACCGCCCTCGACGCGCCCCTGTCAGAGGATGACATGGTCCCCTCCTTCACCGAGCTGAACGCGCTTCACGCCCCCTTGGGAGGCCAGGTCGTGATGGGTGGTCAAGAGCACGCTGCCGCCGACGGCGACATGCTCATGCAGGCGCTGCTCGAGGGCCGCGACGCCCGGCTTGTCGATGGCGGTGAAGGGCTCGTCGAGTACCCACAGCGGCCGCGGCGTAAGCTCCAGGCGCGCCAGCGCCACCCGGCGCTGTTGCCCCGCCGAGAGCTGAGCCACCGGCAGGTCTTCGAAACCGCTAAGGCCGACCGCATGAAGCGAATTGAGGCGCGCCGCCTCGCTGCCCGTCTCACCCGCCAGCGCCTGATACCAGGCGAGGTTCTCGAGCGCCGTCAGCGCCACCTTGATGCCGGTGGTATGCCCCAGGTAGACAAGGTTGGCCAGAAAAGCCTCACGAACACGGGAGAGAGGCGCGTCGCCCCAACGCAGCTCGCCCTGGTAGTCGTCAAACTGCCCCGACAGAATCTTCAAGAGCGTCGTCTTGCCGCTGCCATTGGGCCCTTCGACACGCACCAGCTCGCCGGGGCCGATCGCCAGATCAAGGTCACGAAACAGCATGCGTCCGTCGCGTTCACAGCTCAGGTTTCGCGCTTGCAGGCGAGCACTCACGAGGGTCTCCCAGGGTCGATAATCCGCTCGGCACTGTACACGCTGCGGCCATTTCTCGCCAGCACGGGGCTTGCGGCGGCAGGTCGCATTGGCCTGTTATGAGGCGGTTTTAACGTGATTCCCTTGCGAGCCTCGCTGCCCTTGCTATGATGCAGGAGCACTGCCAAGAATACTGTAAATAACAACAGCTACTGAGCCATGGGCTCACTTCGACGCCGCGCCTAGGGAGAAGGATCATGCCGCACACCGCACCGCATTATCTGCACCGTCTACCCAACCTGCCGCTCGGCAATGCCTGGGAGGAAATTACGGCCAGCGACATGGTCGAGGTCGAGCTGCTCGGCAAGGTCGCTGCCGGACTCCCCATCGAGGCCTGCCCTGACCAAGCCAGCGTGCTCATTCCGTCCCGGATGGTGCGACGCAACACCTATGCACTCAAGGTCTGTGGCGACTCAATGATCGACTGCAATATCTTCGACGGGGACGTGATCATCATCGAGCGCCAGGAAAGCGCCGAGAATGGCGAAACCGCCGTGGTGCTGATCAATAACCAAGAGGTCACCCTGAAGAAGCTCTACATCGAAAAGTCTGGCGTGCGCCTGCAGCCGGCCAACGAGACCATGGCACCGATCTTTCTCAAGAACGACGATATCCAGGTGCTTGGCCTGGTCATGGGCGTGGTGCGACAGCCGGCACAGGCGGCCTGATGCGCTACCCGATTCCCGACCTCCCCCTTGGCGACTGGCGCGAAACCGAACTCGAGGTCGAGAGGAGCCGCTTTCTGACCTGGACCTGCCATGCCCCGGACACAGCGAGTTTCGAGGCCCTGCTGGCCGAGGCCCGGACCCGCCACCCCAACGCCAGCCACCACTGCAGCGCCTTCATCGCCGGCCCACCCGGCGAACAACAGGCCATCGGCTTCTCGGATGACGGCGAGCCCGGCGGCACCGCCGGGCGCCCCATGTTCCAGGTGCTCGAGGGCGCCGGCATCGGCCAGGTGGGCTGCGTGGTCATTCGCTATTTCGGCGGCACCAAGCTCGGCACCGGCGGCCTGGCACGCGCCTACTCCAAGGCCGTGGCTCAGGCGCTCGAGACACTGCCGCGCCGCGATTTCACCCAGCGCACCCCGCTGCGCATGAAGCTCGGCTTCGCCGGCGAGGCCGAGGCCCGCTCCTGGCTCTATGAGCAAGGCATTCCCGTCGAACAGGCCGATTACGGCGCCGATGGCGTCGTGCTCACCGTGGGCTGGCCCTCTGACCGGGACGCGGATCTCAGCGCCCTTGATAGCCGTCTCAAGGGACGGCTCGAGCACCTCACCGACTGACGCTCACCCCGGCGCCTGCGCGCCTGAACGCCACAAAAAAACGGCGCCCGTAGAGACTGTGTGAAAACAGCCTCCAACGGCACCGTTTCTATTAGCCGGCAGCGTAAAACGCAGGGCTCAGCCCAGGTACTTGATCATTACCCCGGCGGCGACCGCCGAGCCGATGACGCCGGCCACGTTCGGGCCCATGGCATGCATGAGCAGGAAGTTGTGGGGGTTGTACTCGAGTCCCACCTTGTTGGACACCCGTGCCGCCATCGGTACTGCCGACACGCCGGCCGAGCCAATCAGCGGATTGATCTCCATCTTGCTGAAGGTATTCAACAGCTTGGCCATCAGCACGCCGCAGGCGGTGCCGATCGCGAAGGCGACGATGCCAAGACTCAGGATGCCCAGGGTCTCGACGGCCAGGAAGCGATCGGCGATCAGCTTGGAGCCCACCGACAGGCCGAGGAAGATGGTCACGATGTTGATCAACGCATTCTGGGCCGTATCCGAGAGGCGCTCGACCACGCCACACTCGCGCATCAGGTTACCGAAGCAGAACATGCCGAGCAGCGGCGCGGCATCCGGCAGGAACAGCACCACCAGGATCAACAACACCAGCGGGAAGCAGATCTTCTCGAGCTTGGACACCGGCCGTAGCTGGGTCATGACGATCCGGCGCTCCTTTTCGCTGGTCAGCGCCCGCATGATCGGAGGCTGAATCAGCGGCACCAGCGCCATGTAGGAATACGACGCCACGGCGATCGCCCCCAGCAGCTCGGGCGCCAGCAGGCTCGACACATAAATCGAGGTAGGACCGTCGGCCCCGCCGATGATGCCGATGGCGGCGGCCTGCTTGAGCGAGAAATCCATCCAACCAAGCGAGGTCATCCCCACCGCGCCGATCAGGGTAGCGAAGATGCCGAACTGAGCCGCGGCCCCCAGAAACAGGGTGCGAGGGTTGGCGAGCAGCGGACCGAAGTCAGTCATGGCGCCCACGCCCATGAAGATCACCAGCGGCGCGATGCCGGAAGCAATGGCCACGCTGTAGAAGTTGTAGAGCATGCCATTGGCGAAGCCCACATCCTGAGCCACGTCCTGGGCGGCCCGCACCAGATTCGGTGCGGTATCGCCATGCACCACCTCGGCGATGGCATGGCGCGTGGCCTCAATCGAGGCGGAAGGCTCCAGGTTCATCCCCAGCGCATCGGCCATGCGTGCCAACACCTCGGGGCTCGCCAGGTGCGCCGCCTGCTCGGCGGCGGACAGAGCGAGCCCGGCTTCGGGGATGTTGGCCAGTATCCCGCCGAAACCGATCGGCACCAGCAGCAGCGGCTCGAACTTCTTATGGATCGCCAGGTAGAGCAGCAGCAGGCCGATGACGATCATCGCCGCCTGCCCAAGGCTCAGGTTGTAGAGCCCCGAGCCGTACCAGAGAGTCAACAGTTTATCCATGAATCGGCGCCCTTACAGGACGACCAGCGCATCGCCTACGGATACGCTGTCGCCTTCTTTGACATTGACCGCAGAGACGGTGCCGGCGCTTGCCGCGCGGATTTCGGTCTCCATCTTCATGGCCTCGAGAATGATCACCACATCGCCCTCGGCGACCTGATCGCCTGGCTTGACGTTGACCTTGAAGATATTACCGGCGAGCGGCGCGCTGACGGTCTCACCGCTGGAGGCGGCCGGCGCCGCTGGGGCAGCCGACTGACCGGCGTCCCCCTGGGACTGGACCTGGCCGATCTCGCCCCCTTCGGCGACCTCGACCACATACTGCTTGCCGTTAACGGTAATGGTGTAGGTCTCGGGACCCGCCGGTGCCTCACCCCCCGACTTGGCAGCAGCGCTGGCCGCCGGCACACCCTCAGTCTGAGCCTTGGGCGCTGGCTCGAAGGCGTCGGGATTATCGCGGTTCTTGAGGAACTTGAGCCCGATCTGCGGGAAGAGCGCATAGGTCAGCACGTCATCGATGCGCCGCTCGCCCTCTTCCAGACGAATTTTCTCTTCTCCGGCCTTGCCCTCGAGCTCCTGGGTCAGGCGCTCGACCTCCGGCTCAAGCCGGTCGGCCGGCCGGCAGGTGATCGGCTGCTTGCCTTCCAGCACCCGCGACTGCAGGTCCTGGTTATAGTCAGAGGGTGCTGCGCCATATTCGCCCTTGAGCAGCGCCTGGACCTCCTTGGAGATCGACTTGTAGCGCTCACCCATCATCACATTCATCACCGCCTGGGTGCCGACGATCTGCGAGGTCGGGGTCACCAGCGGAATGAAGCCCAGGTCTTCGCGGACCCGTGGAATCTCGCTGAGCACGTCATCGAGTTTATCGCCGGCGCCCTGCTCCTTGAGCTGGCCTTCCATGTTGGTGAGCATGCCGCCGGGCACCTGGGCAACCAGGATCCGCGAGTCTATACCCTTCAGCGAGCCCTCGAAGGCGGCGTACTTCTTGCGCACTTCGCGGAAATAGGCGGCGATATCCTCGAGCAGCTCGAGGTCCAGGCCGGTGTCGCGGTCGGTGTCCTTGAGCATCGCCACCACCGACTCGGTGGGGCTGTGACCGTAGGTCATCGACATCGAGGAGATGGCGGTATCGATATTGTCGATGCCGGCCTCGACGGCTTTCAGGGCAGTCGCCGTGGACATGCCAGTGGTGGCATGGCACTGCATATGGATGGGAATCGACAGTTCCTGCTTGAGCTTGGACACCAGCTCAAAGGCGGTATAGGGCGCCAGCAGGCCGGCCATGTCCTTGATCGCCAGGGAATCGGCGCCCATGTCGGCAATCTGCTTGGCGAGCTCGACCCAGCCATCGATCGTGTGCACTGGGCTCACGGTATAGGCGATGGTGCCCTGGGCATGGCCTTCATTGGCACGCACGGCCTTGATGGCTCGCTCGAGGTTGCGCGGGTCGTTCATGGCATCGAAGACACGGAAGACGTCGACACCGTTGGTGCGGGCGCGCTCGACGAACTTGTCGACCACGTCGTCGGCATAGTGGCGGTAGCCCAGCAGGTTCTGGCCGCGCAGCAACATCTGCTGGGGCGTGTTGGGCATCGCTTCCTTGAGAGCCCGAATGCGCGCCCAGGGATCTTCACCCAGATAGCGGATGCAGGCATCGAAGGTGGCACCGCCCCAGGACTCCAGCGACCAGAAGCCGACCCGGTCGAGCTTCTCGGCGATTGGCAGCATGTCGTCCAGACGCATGCGAGTGGCGAACAATGACTGGTGGGCATCGCGCAGCACCACATCGGTGATGCCCAACGGGCGTCGAGTTTCGCTCATAACGGTTTATCCTTGTCTTTGTCGATGATTCTGTCTGGCAGGCGCAGAGGCTCAGGCCTGCGCGCGGCGTGATGTGACGACCGCCTGCCTAACGACGATGACGCTGGCGATAGCGGTGCACGGCCGTGCTAATCACCACCATCAGGTCGTCATCCTGGGCGGCAGGCGCGGGTGCCCGCGCGGCGGCTTCGGGCTTGGCCGGCACCGGCGCCCAGCGCGCGACCAACTTCGACATACCGGTGGTGGCGATGACCAGCACCGTCAGGAAGACGAAGACGAAGCCCATCCCGAACGCCATCAGCATCAGGCCTTCCTGCATCAGCGAGTCTTGCATATATAATCCCCTTGCTCGGTCGCGCCCAACCATGACGGCCCTGGGCATGCTATTCGGCTGGTACAATAACCTGCCTGAACCTACCGATAATGCAATGACACCATGGTTGAGCAGAACGTAGTTAATTTACTACATGAAGGCCGCATCGGCCTAGCGCCCATGGAAGGCGTGATCGATGCCCATACCCGCGCCCTGCTCACCGAGCACCCAGGCTTCGACTGGACGGTGACTGAGTTCGTGCGCGTCGTCGACGTGCGCCTGCCGCCGCGCGTCTTCTACAAGCACTGCCCGGAGCTTATCCAGGCGCCCGAGCAAGCGCCTGGCCAGCCACGGGTCATGACCCCCCATGGTATCCCGGTGCACCTGCAGCTGCTGGGCTCGGACCCGGCGGCCTTGGCCGCCAACGCGCGCCAAGCGGTGAGCCTCGGGGCGATCAGCCTCGATCTGAACTTCGGCTGCCCGGCCAAGACGGTCAACCGTCACGATGGCGGTGCCTCGCTACTGCGCGACCCGCGCCGCCTCGAGCGGGCCGTGGCCGCGGTGCATCAGGCCGTGGACGGCGCTGTGCCGGTCACCGCCAAGGTACGCCTGGGCTTCTCGGACCGTCTGCGAGCCCTGGACTGCGCCCTGGCCGCCGAGCGAGGCGGCGCCGCCTCGCTGGTGGTACACGCCCGCACCCGCGACGAGGGCTATCGCCCGCCGGCCCACTGGGAGTGGATCGGCCGCATCCGTCATGCCCTGCGCATCCCGGTGATCGCCAATGGGGACATCTGGACGCTCGAGGACTACTGGAAGGCGCGCACCCTGTCCGGCTGTGCGGACGTGATGCTGGGTCGCGGCGCCCTAGCCGACCCCTTCTTGGCCCCGCGCATCCGTCACTGGCAGCGCACCAATGAGCGCCTGCCCGCCACCTCATGGACGATTCGTGCCGATATGCTTTGCACCTATGCTGCATTGCAGCGTAGCACACTCCCCGAGCGTGTCGTGGTCTCGCTGCTCAAGCAGTGGCTAAATCATATGCGCGGCCGAGACCCAGAAGCCGCCCGCCGCTTCCAGGCACTGCGCCGCGAGACCCGCCTGGATCCCTTCCTGGCCGGCCTGACCGCCGCCAGCACATCGGCAGAGAGCGCCTCTCGCCAGGAGCGTCAGCCAGCCACCACCTTTGCTGTCTGACGCCGCCTCAAGCCTGCAGGGCGGCGATAAAGCGTCGATAGTCGCTCTGGGCCGCGCCCAGCGCTATAGGGGCGAGGTGCACCGTCTGGCCGGGCTGGCACTGGGCAAGCCGTGCACAGGCCAGGGGCGTCAGGGTGCCAAGCCTTGGATAACCCCCAACGGTCTGGCGGTCGTTGAGCAGCGCGATGGGCTGACCGTCCGGCGGCACCTGCACCGCCCCCAGGGCGATACCCTCCGAGATCATGCCATCCAGCCGGCATTCGAGCCTGGGCCCGGTAAGCCGCACGCCCATTCGGTCCGCCCGAGCATCGACCCGCCATTCGGCGTGGAAGGCACGAAACAGGCTCGGCCCGGTGAAGTCAGCGATCTGGGCGCCGGGAATCAGCCCCAACACCGCCGGCGCCAAATAGTCGAGCCTTTCCTCCATCGGCACGGCTCGCGCCTCGCCGGCTGAGGCGTCAGCCAACGCACCGGCATCGATGCGCAGGCACTCGCCCTCGGCCAGCGGTGTGCCCGCGCCGCTATGCCCGCCGAGCCCTTCACGGGTCACACAGGACAGGCTGCCAAGCACCGGCGAGCCCTTAAAGCCACCGGGCACGGCCAGGTAGCCGCGCACCCCGGCCCGAGGAATACCGAAAGCCAGGCGCTGGCCCTTGTGCAGGGTAAAGGCTTGCCAGGGCTCAAGCGGCTCACCGTCGAGAGTGGCGCTCAGGTCGGCGCCGCACAGTGCCAGGCAAAGGTCCCGCTCGGCGACCAGGGTCAGGCCGCCAAGGGTAATCTCAAGTCCCGCGGCACCCCAGTCATTGCCCAGCAGGTAGTTGGCCCAGGCGAAGGCGTGCAGATCGGCCGGACCGCCCTGGGTCACACCCATCCGGCGCACGCCGAACCGCCCGGCATCCTGCAGGGTGGCCAAGGGCCCGGCTTTCTCCACTCGCAGGGCAGCAGCGTCCGCCATTGACGTCTCGCTCATGGGCGCACCTCCTGAGTCGCGGGGACTGGACGGGGATCGCCGCCCAGGCGTTCGAATTCGGCGCGATCCACCGGCTTGAAGCGCACCCGATCGCCGACCTGCAGATAGCTCTGCTCCTCGCGATGCTGATCGAAGAGCCTGAGCGGCGTGCGTCCGATCAAATTCCAGCCCCCAGGAGACTGGCGCGGGTAGGCCGACGTCTGGCGCCCGGCCACCGCCACGCTACCAGCCGGCACCCGCTGACGCGGGGTGTCGAGCCTGGGCATGTCAAGACGCTCATCGAGGCTGCCCATGAAGGCGAAACCCGGCGCAAAGCCCAGCGCGAAGACCCGGTATTCGTGGCCTGCATGCAGCTCTATCAGCGCCTGACGATCGAGCCCGGTGGCGACCATCAGGCGCTCGAGCTCAGGGCCCACGCTCTCGTCGTACCAGACCGGGACCTCCTTGATGGCACCTGCCGCAGCCTCTTCGTTCGGGCGCAGGTCGGCAAGGATGTTCGCCAACCGGGCGCGGGCCTCACCTGCCGAGAGCTGCGTGGCGTCATAGTGCACCAGCAGGGTGGTATAGGAGGGCACCAGATCGACCAGTGCTGTCCCGAAGGCGTCTTCGCAGCCACGACATAGCGCCATCAGCCACGGCATATTGGCTTCATCGATGGTATCGAAGAGTCGCACCAGCCAGGCATCGACGCCAGCATTCTCAAGACGTGGCAGCCTCATGAGGTGGCCTCGATATCCATGAGGGCCTGACGAATGGCCTTGACCGCGGCGACCGATTCCGGGTTGTCACCGTGAACGCACAAGGTGTCGGCTTCGAGCACCAGCTCACTACCATCGGAGGCGGTGAGAGGCGAACCGGTGGCGATTCGGCGAGCCTGGTCGACGATCACCGCGGCGTCGTGATGCACGGCGCCGGTCTCACGGCGGCTGACCAGGCGCCCCTCGGCATCGTAGGCACGATCGGCGAAGGCTTCGAGCCACAGGGTAAGACCATGCTCTGCCGCCAGGGAACGAGCCGCCGAGGGATCGCGGGTCGCCATCACCATCAGCGGCAAGTCGGCATCGAAGGCGCGCAGCGCCCGCATCACCGCGGACAACTTGTCCGGATCGCGCATCATGTCGTTGTAGAGCGCACCGTGGGGCTTCACATAGCCCAGCCGCGCCCCCTCCGCGCGGCACAGCGCGGCCAGTGCACCGACCTGATAGAGCACCAGGTTCTCGACCTCATCGCTCGAACAGGCAAGCGAGCGGCGACCAAAACCGACCAGGTCGGGATAGGCCGGGTGCGCTCCGACGGTAACGTCATGTTCAGCGGCCAGGCGGACGGTGGCACGCATGGTATCGGGGTCCGAGGCATGGAAGCCGCAGGCCACGTTGGCCAGGTCGACTACCGGCATGACCTCATGATCGAGCCCCATTTTCCAGGGGCCGAAGCTTTCACCCATATCGGCATTGAGCAGCAGTCTGGTCATTGGCGTCCTCTCTTGTTGAATTGTTGTCACGACAATTTATAGACAATTTATCGTCAAATTGCCACCAAAAGACAGGGAAGCACTAGACGAACACGTTTCCTTACTTGGAGATGAGAGCTATCTAAGCCGCCAGCCACGAGGCTCGCGCGCCCGATGGCTCACGCAGACACCCACGACCAGGCATCACCAAGCGCTGGTCTGACTTCACGATGTTCAGCATGCGCCAAGGCCAGGGGGCATGGATAGGGCTTTAGATAGGGCTTTAAATAGGGCTTTAGATAGGGCTTTGAATAGCGGCACGGATAAGACCGCCGTCGATAGCTAGGCCGCCAAGAGCGCACCAGGATAGCCCCATGGTCAGGCCCAGGAGAGATAGACAAAAAAATGCGCCGTTCGCGATGGCGACGACGCATGAGGGATCATGCCTGAGCCACCAGACAGGGCTGGCAACGCCGGGGCGGTATCAAGAAGGATATCAAGCGCTATATCAAAAACGACGGGAGGCGCTCGGACTACCGGACGGTAGCGAGGCCAGAAACACGAAACCCGCCCTCGAGAGGACGGGTTGAAATCTGGCGCGCCCGGGAGGATTCGAACCTCCGACCCTCTGATTCGTAGTCAGATACTCTATCCAGCTGAGCTACGGGCGCGTATCAAAATAGTGCTCGTGTTGGAGTGCAGTAAACTGCTGCTGCATCCAGTATCCGGCGAGAAATTGCTTTCACGCTGGAGCGCAAGATGGCGCGCCCGGGAGGATTCGAACCTCCGACCCTCTGATTCGTAGTCAGATACTCTATCCAGCTGAGCTACGGGCGCGTACTTACATACTGCATCTTCGCTGTGATGATGATACTGCGACGCATCGCAGTTAATGGCGGAGAGAGAGGGATTCGAACCCTCGATGAGGCTATAAACCCCATACTCCCTTAGCAGGGGAGCGCCTTCAGCCACTCGGCCACCTCTCCCTCATCAACACGGCGCGTATGTTACCGTTTCTGAAGGTGTTTGTCCAACCCTTCGGGCAACTTTTTTGCGCTTACCATGATCAGATGACGTCTGAAACTCAGAACGAACGCTTAATCATGGCTTACCGGGCCGCGAGTGTTTCTCAACCACCACTCCTGCAACCCAGCGGCGTTAGCCTATCACACTTTATCGGCCACCGCTTGCCATATGCAGATACCATACTTCACACCCGGCTCTAACAGCGGCACGGGTGCCGCGGGGCTTTACGCCAACGGCTCCTGTTCCCCGTCTTCCTCAGTCTTCTCGCGCTGGATGCGCTGATAAATTTCTTCACGATGTACTGCGACGTCCTTGGGAGCATTCACGCCAATGCGTACCTGATTCCCTTTGACACCCAGCACAGTCACGGTGACTTCATCACCAATCATCAAGGTTTCGCCAACACGGCGGGTCAGGATGAGCATGACCGATCTCCTTTTCAGACTTCTTGCAACGGGATATGCACGCTTATCTCCAAGCGATGCGAGAGTATGCGCGACACAGGGCTTCAAGCCAAACGCCCTTCCTAAACGCTCTTCCTTTGCGACACCGCTCACGACCCATAAGTGTGGTCACCACCCAGGGCAGTGACCATCACTATAGCGTAATGAAAGTAGTCGACGTCACCAGCGGCGATCACTCTTGCTCGATGTCACCCTTATCCAGGCCGAAGGCCTTGTGCAGGGCGCGTACCCCAAGCTCCATGTGCTTCTCGTCGATAACCACGGAGATCTTGATCTCGGAAGTGGAAACCATGCGGATGTTGATGTTCTCGTCAGCCAGCACGCGGAACATCTTGGAGGCGATGCCTGCATGGGAACGCATGCCGACGCCGACCAGCGAGACCTTGGCGATATTGTCATCGCCGCGTAGCTCGCCGCCACCCAGGTCCGGAATCACCTGTTCCTTGAGGATCTTCATGGTCTGCTTGTAGTCGCCCTTGCCGACCGTGAAGGTGAAGTCGGTGTAATCGCCGGCTGGCGCCACATTCTGCACGATCATGTCGATTTCGATGTTGGCATCGGCGATCGGCCCGAGGATCCGCGAGGCCACACCCGGCACGTCCGGAGTGTTGAGCAGGGTCAGTTTGGCTTCGTTGGCGGTGAAAGCGATACCGGAGATCAGCGGTTCTTCCATGGAATCCTCTTCGTCATCTGTGTCAGCAATGATCAGGGTGCCGTTGCCGCCGTCCTCGAAGCTAGAGAGTACGCGCAGCGGCACGTTGTACTTGCCGGCAAATTCGACGGCGCGAATCTGCAGGACCTTGGAGCCCAGGCTTGCAAGCTCGAGCATTTCCTCGACGGTGATGGTCTCCAGCCGGCGCGCCTTGGAGCAGACCCGCGGGTCGGTGGTGTATACCCCGTCCACATCAGTGTAAATCTGACACTCATCGGCCTTTAGCGCAGCAGCCAGGGCCACACCGGTGGTGTCGGACCCCCCACGGCCGAGGGTGGTGATATTGCCTTCTTCGTCGACACCCTGGAAACCGGCCACCACGACCACCTGGCCGTCATTCAGGTCGGACTGAATATCATCGGTCTCGATGCGCTGAATGCGCGCCTTGGTATGGGCGCTGTCGGTCTGGATGCCGACCTGGGCACCGGTGTAAGAGGTCGCCGGCACGCCCAGCTTCTGCAGGGCCATGGCCAGCAGCGAGATGGTGACCTGCTCGCCGGTGGAGACCAGCATGTCCAACTCGCGCGGCGTCGGCTCGTCGTTGATCTGGCTGGCCAGGTCGACCAGACGGTTGGTCTCGCCACTCATCGCCGAGACGACCACTACGATCTGATGACCGTTGTCGCGGAAGCGTTTGACCTTCTCGGCCACGGCCTTGATGCGCTCTACCGAGCCCACCGAGGTGCCACCGAATTTCTGTACGTATAGCGCCATATGCGATTGCCTTGAAGTGAAAGGATGAAGGGAAAGAACGCGATTCGGGTGAGAAACAAGAAGGGGGTCGGAGCGATATTGCCCACGACCCCCTAGATAATAGCTTAGCCTAGCTGCTCCTCTACCCAGGCCGGCACACTGGCCAGGGCCTCCGGAAGGGCTTCAGGGTCACTACCCCCGGCCTGCGCCATATCGGCGCGACCGCCGCCCTTGCCGCCCACCTGGGCGGCAACGTGCTTGACCAGGTCGCCGGCCTTGAGACGCCCGATCAGGTCGTTGGTCACACCGGCGATCAGGCTGACCTTGCCTTTCTCGGCATCGGCCACCCCGAGCACCACCACACCGGAACCCAGCTTTTGCTTGAGCTGATCCATCACGGTGCGCAGCTCCTTGCCGGACACGCCCTCGAGCTGCTTGGCGAGCAGGCGGACACCGGCGATGTCCTGCGCTTCGTTCAGCATATCGTTGCCGGCGCTCGAGGCGAGCTTGGCCTTGAGGCGCTCGAGCTCTTTCTCGAGGCTACGGTTGCGCTCGAGCAGCGATTCAACGCGGCTTTCGACCTGCTCGGGCTTGGCCTTGAGGCGCTCACCGACCCGTGCCAGCTGTGCCTCCTGCTCCTGGAAGTAGGCCAGAGCCGCCTCGCCGGTGATGGCTTCGATGCGGCGCACGCCCGAAGCGATGCCAGTCTCCGTCACGATATGGAAACAGCCGATATCGCCGCTGCGCGCCACGTGAGTGCCACCGCACAGCTCCACCGAGAAGTCATCGGCGCCGATGGTCAGGACGCGTACATCGTCGGCGTACTTGGCCTCGAACAGCGCCGCAGCGCCCTTGGCCTTGGCCTCGTCGAGGGTCATGTTCTCGATCCGGGTCGGCGCATTGGCTAGCACCTGGGCGTTGACGATGGTCTCGATCTCGGCGAGTTCCTCAGGCGTCACGGCCTCCAGGTGGCTGAAGTCGAAACGCAGCCGCTCGGCGCTGACCAGCGAGCCCTTCTGCTGGACGTGTTCGCCGAGCACTATCCGCAACGCCTTATGCAGCAGGTGGGTTGCCGAGTGGTTGCGCACCGTGGCGGCACGCAGGCTGGCATCGACCGTCGGCGTTACCGTGGCGCCCACCTCGAGGCCACCCTCGACCATCACGCCCTGGTGCAGGTGGTGGCCGGCCTGTTTCTGGGTGTCGGTGACCTGGAAGCGACCGTTATCGACCACCAGGTAGCCGGTATCGCCGACCTGGCCGCCGGACTCAGCGTAGAAAGGCGTGCGGTCCAGCACCACCACACCCTTCTGGCCCTCTTCCAGTGCCGCCAGCTCGTTGCCCGCCGTATCGACCAGCGCCGTGATCCTGGCCTCGTCCTCGAGGCGATCGTAACCGGTAAAGGCGGTTTCGCCCTCGAGTTCCAGAGTCACGCCGTAGTCGGCGCCGAACTGGCTGGCTGCCCGAGCCCGCTCACGCTGCGCCTCGAGCGCCGCCTTGAAACCGGCCTCGTCGAGAGAGACGCCGCGCTCGCGGCAGACATCGGCGGTCAGATCATAAGGGAAGCCGTAGGTGTCGTAGAGCTTGAACACCGTCTCGCCGGGCAGCACGTCGCCATCGAGGGCGTCCAGCGCCTCGGTCAACAGGCCCATGCCGTGATCCAGGGTACGGGCGAACTGCGTCTCTTCCTTGGCCAGCACGGTCTCGATCTGGGCGCGTGCCTGGCGCAGTTCCGGGTAGGCGTCGCCCATCTCGGCGTCCAGCGCCGCCACCAGGGTGTGGAAGAAGCTGCCCTCGGCGCCGAGCTTGTGGCCGTGGCGCACCGCGCGACGAATGATTCGGCGCAGCACGTAGCCGCGACCTTCATTGGACGGCAGCACACCGTCGACGATCAGGAAGGCGCAGGAGCGGATATGGTCGGCGATCACCCGCAGCGACGGTGCGCTGGTATCGCGATGACCGGTCGCCTCGGCGGCAGCCGCCAGCAAGTTCTGGAACAGGTCGATCTCATAGTTCGAGTGCACGCCCTGCAGCACGGCGGCCACCCGTTCGAGCCCCATGCCGGTATCGATGGACGGCTTGGGCAGCGGATTCATATTGCCCTGGACGTCACGATCGAACTGCATGAAGACCAGGTTCCAGATCTCGATGTAGCGATCGCCATCTTCCTCAGGACTCCCGGGAGGCCCACCCCAGACCTCGGGGCCATGATCGAAGAAGATTTCCGAGGAGGGCCCACAGGGGCCGGTATCCCCCATCTGCCAGAAGTTGTCCTCGTCGAGCTTCGAGAAACGTTCCGGGTCGATGCCGATCTCGTCTTTCCAGATGCGCTCGGCCTCGTCGTCGCTTATATGAACGGTGACCCACAGCTTGTCCTTGGGCAGCCCCAGGCGCTCGGTCAGGAAGGTCCAGGCAAACTGGATGGCTTCGCGCTTGAAGTAGTCGCCGAAGCTGAAATTGCCCAGCATCTCGAAGAAAGTGTGGTGCCGGGCGGTGTAGCCGACGTTATCCAAGTCGTTGTGCTTGCCGCCGGCGCGCACGCAGCGCTGGGCGGAGGTGGCACGCACGTAGGGACGCGGGTCGCGCCCCAGGAAAACGTCCTTGAAAGGCACCATGCCGGCGTTGGTGAACAGCAGGGTAGGGTCGTTGTCCGGCACCAGCGAGCTGGACGGCACGATGGAATGTCCCTGCTCCTCAAAGAAGGTCAGAAAGGCCTGTCTGATCTCTGCGCTTTTCATATCAAGTCCGTGGCGATAAGCGTGTTGACGCTGCGGGCGAGCGGCCGCCGAGGCGGACCGACACGGCACGCCGGTGTCGTCGCAAACCTTGGAGTATAACGAGTCGGCGGGAAACTTTCAGGGGGGAAAGTGCGGGCTAGTCGACCTCGTGGGGGTCCCAGGCATGGGCCAGGGCGTGTTTGAGCTGGTCGAAGTCAAAACCGCGCCCGGCCAGGAACCGCTCGCGCTTGGCGCGCTGCTTGGGCGCCTCACCGGGATCGCTGAAGCGTCGAGCGAGGGTCTCGGCAGCCAGTTGATACCAGTCGACTTCAGCCTCCTCGAGGGCTTGATTGACCGTCTCGCGCGCCACACCCCGCTGATCCAGCTCGGCGCGCACCTTGCGCGGGCCCTGGCCCCGCTGGATGCGTGAGCGCACGAAGTGCTCCGCGAAACGCGCATCCGACTGCAGGCCCTGCTCGGCCAGCGCGTCGAGGCAGGCCGCCACGTTCTCGTGAGCATGCCCCTTGGCTAACAGGCGGCTCTCGATCTCGTGGCGGGAATACTCTCGCCGCGCCAGCAGCCGAATGGCGTCGTCACGGGGTGACGGCTGATCGCCGCCACCGCCATGTGTCGCTTTGCCGGACTCGAACGCCATGGATCAGGCCTTGTCGTCGAGCTCATCGCTGGCTACGGCTTCGCTTTCGGCCTTGTCGTCCTTCGGCTCGGCCTGAGCCAGCAGCTGGGCGCGGATCTGGCTCTCGATCTCTTCCATGATCGCCGGGTTGTCCTCGAGATACTGGGCGGCGTTAGCCTTGCCCTGACCGATCTTGCTGCCCTTGTAGCTGTACCAGGCGCCGGCCTTGTCGACCAGGTTGCACTGCACGCCCAGGTCGACCACTTCACCGGCATGGTAGATGCCCTTGCCGTAGAGGATCTGGAACTCGGCCTGACGGAACGGCGGCGCGGTCTTGTTCTTGACCACCTTGACGCGGGTCTCGTTGCCGGTCACCTCGTCGCCCTGCTTCACCGAACCGGTGCGGCGAATATCCAGGCGCACGCTGGAGTAGAACTTCAGGGCGTTGCCGCCGGTGGTGGTCTCGGGGCTGCCGAACATCACACCGATCTTCATGCGGATCTGGTTGATGAACACCACCATGCAGTTGGCGTTCTTGATGTTGCCGGTAATCTTGCGCAGCGCCTGTGACATCAGACGCGCCTGCAGGCCGACGTGGGAATCGCCCATCTCGCCCTCGATTTCTGCCCGCGGCGTCAAGGCCGCCACCGAGTCGACGATGATCACGTCGACACCGCCAGAGCGCACCAGCATGTCGCAGATTTCCAGCGCCTGCTCGCCGTTATCCGGCTGCGAGACCAGCAGGTCGTCGAGATTGACGCCCAGCTTCTCGGCGTAGCTCGGGTCCAGCGCGTGCTCGGCGTCGACGAAGGCACAGGTCTTGCCTTGTTTCTGAGCCTGGGCGATCACCGACAGGGTCAGGGTGGTCTTACCCGATGATTCCGGCCCATAAATCTCGACGACCCGGCCCAGCGGTAGCCCGCCGATGCCCAGGGCGATA
>CETM01061997.1_pt1 | contig 37627 bp, 40 predicted proteins | sample 361451 | NCBI WGS metagenome assembly CETM01 (sample SAMEA2622690, study PRJEB7988) | marine metagenome | isolation source: saline water (ENVO:00002010), including
CAAATGAAAACAATGCTCCTATAAATGCAATGGGGATTCCAATCAAGAAAACATAAACAAATATCTTAGAAATAACGAGTTTGTAAAAATCCTTTTCAATTAAAAATTCTTGCTCAAGTGATCCATCTTCAAAATCCTCTTCAAACATACCCTCTGTTGCAACAAAAGAAGTCATCAATAAAGAAACAATAATGATTGAGAAATAAAATTTATCTAAATCAAATTTGGAAATATCAATACTCAGCGGGAATGCTATGAGAACAAGAACCATAATTAATAAAGGCCCCAACCAAGATTTTAATTTTTTTGAAAGCTTCAAAGATTCTGCCTTAATTAACCTAAGCATTCTTTGCTCCTAAATCTAACACTTTACAGTCAATCATTGGATTGATGTGAGAAGTAAGGACAAGGCTAACTCCCTCAGATAATTTTTGAACAAGAAAACTGCTAAGTTGGCCTGCTGTTGCTTGGTCTAAACCAACCAAGGGTTCGTCAAGGATCATTAAATTTGAAGATTTAGCCAACACCCTTATCAAGGCTAACTTTTTTTGCTGCCCAAAGGATAGACTAGCTGTAAGTTCATCCTGGACATCCAATAAACCAAACTTTCCCATCCATTCAAAAGCAATTTTTAGCTCAGCATAATTAAAAAGTAATTCTAGGTTCTCCAGTGGTGTAAGATAATTTTTTATGGCATTTTTATGTCCAAGATAGGATATATTTAGGTCTTGATCGTATATCTCAATAGAGCCTTTAGATGGTGAGGTTATACCCATAATGATTCTAAGCAATGTGCTTTTTCCAGATCCATTGCCTCCTTTTATATGTAGCCCTTCTCCAGCATTGACCTCAAAAGAAAGGTTATGAAAAAGCTTATTTTCATTTATTGAATAAGTAATATTTTGAGCTGATAAAAGCCTCATGCAGTATTAATTTAAAAGTGATTTTGCTCTTATTGTAAGGGAAGAAAGGGGTTTTTGTGGATCTAATCTTAGATAAAATCTTTTGGCTAGCTCAGCAAACGGATTAGCACCGCTATCTCCAAGTCCTCCGACTGAAAAATATAATGCTTTTGAAAAAAATATGCCTTGCTCCAGTTGAGGCACTTTATTCAAGAAGGTATTTAATTTTCTAATGCTTTGAGCCGCACCCTTAAATTTATTTCCAAAATGATACCAACCCCAAAACTGATACTCACTTCTAGAAAAATGAACAAGCTGTGCTCTTGCATCTTTTCTAGGGAAAGCTCCTGCTGGGATTATGGATATAACTGACGAATCTAGGTCAGCAATTTTTGCATCTAATAGTGATGGAAGCTCTTGAAACGACTGGAAGGGACAAAGCAAGCACTCAGCCCCTTCCTCTATTTGGTAAGATTTAACCCTAGAGAGCCTCTCCCTAGAGCCAATGATTACATAACTAACATTAAGGAGTCTCTTCAACAAGCGAACTTATTCCCCTTTAGCCAAAGCTTGATCGATATCAGCCAATATGTCATCAATATGCTCAAGTCCAATTGATAATCTGATATAGCCAGAACTAATTCCACCCGAAGCCAACTCCTCATCATTTAACTGAGAATGAGTAGTGCTTGCAGGATGTATAGCCAAACTTCTTGAATCACCAATGTTAGCAACGTGATAGAGCATCTCTAGTGAATTGATAAACTTCTTACCTGCTTCATGGCCGCCTTTTATCTCAAAGCCTAATAGCCCACCACAGCCATTGGAAAGATATTTGTCTGCTCTTTCCTTAGCTAAACCGGAAGATGTTCCTGGATAAGCAACTCTCTCAACCATTGAATGCTTACTAAGGTGCTCTGCAACCTTTTGTCCATTTGCTGAGTGCTCTCTCATTCTTAAATGCAAAGTTTCCAAGCCTTGAATGAACATGAAAGCATTAAAAGGACTCATTGCTGCTCCCATATCTCTTAACAATGTGGTTCTAGCTTTTAAAATATATGCTATTGGCCCCAAAGCCTTAACCGCCTCAGTCCAAACTACTCCATTGTAATTAGGATCTGGCTGATTTAGCTTAGGCTGTCTGTCAGGATGAGCTTCCCAATCAAAATTACCACCATCAACTAACACTCCTCCAATAGATGTACCGTGACCACCAATGTATTTCGTTGCTGAATGGAGGGTGATTGCTGCACCATGATCAAATGGACGGCAAATCAAAGGGGCTGCTGTATTGTCTACAATCAGTGGAATACCCAATGGTCTGCCTAGGTCTGCAACCTCCTGCAATGGAAAGACTTGGAAGCTTGGGTTAGGAAGTACTTCGCCATAATAAGCTCGGGTCCTATCATCTGTTGCATTAACAAAGTTTTGTGGATCACTTGGATCAACAAACCTAACCTCAATTCCCATGTCGGAGAATGGATTTTTAAACTGATTGTAGGTTCCTCCATAAAGATGAGATGAAGCAACAAAATTATCACCATGACTACATAAATTTTGAATTGCATAAGCTGACGCAGCTTGCCCTGACGCAAGACCCAAAGCTGCTACACCTCCTTCTAATTCAGCAATTCTCTCCTCGAAAACAGCATTAGTAGGATTCATAATCCTTGAATAAATATTTCCAAGCTCACTCAGAGCAAATAAATTTGCAGCATGATCAGTGTTATCAAATTGATAACTGGATGTCATGTGTATTGGAACAGTTACAGAATTAGTAGTTTCATCTTTTCTCCAACCAGCATGTAATGCAATAGTTGCAGGATTTGTATACTTTTTATCGCTCATTTAGTTCTCCAATTAAATTTTAAAAATAAGGCTAGCTAAAGCAGATACACTGATTGGAATCTTTTTTAGCAACATTTATAAAGCGCTTGCAAGCCAGTCAAAACTGCGCTGAAGTAATTATATACATATTTATAAATTTATCCTTAAAATATTAAATGAGTAGTAAAACTACAAAAAAAATTAGTCACTTATACTTTAAAAATAGGTTTTTTTAATTTTATTGACAATTTATAAGAAATAAATTCAAATTCACTACATATTAAATAACTAAATAATAAATGGCTAAAAAATACGTAAATTTCAGAGTTGGTGGATCACCCTATAAAGTTACTGATGATTACTCAGTTTGGACCAATGACTTGTTAGGCAAGATCATTGCTAGCAAAACTGTAATCCAACCAGGCAAATCTACAGTTGGTCATAGATTAAGTGATTCAGATGTTGTTTATATCATAGTAAATGGCAGAGGTATGATGGAAGTTGTGGAGTACATGAATTCAATGGAAGGACATGGAACCGATCCAAGCGAAGGTATTGAGCATCAAGATTCATTTGCATTAACCGCAGGCGACGTCATTCTTGTCCAATCAGGCGACTTTGTAAAAGTAGTTAATGAATCTGAGCACGACCAACTGACATATTTAAGAGTTTTTGATAGAGAAGGCTGGAGAATTTAATTTACTTAGGCAAGCGAGATTCTGCCTCTAGTAACTTGATAGCTTCACCAATAGAATAAGTATTAGTTTCATTCTCACGCAAATTCCTAATAGAAACAGTTTTAGATGACATCTCATCTTTGCCAATTACTGCCATGAGAGGGACTTTGGCATTACTATGTTCTCTTATCTTGTAACCAATTTTTTCATTCCTATTATCAAACTCCACTCGCAAATTAATTGCATCAAATTTTTCTTTCAAACTCATAGCATATTCATTCACTTCCTCAGTGACAGTTAAGATTGATAATTGAGTTGGAGCCAACCACAAAGGCAATTTACCTGAATAATTTTCAATTAAAATACCGATAAATCTTTCAAATGAGCCAAGAATTGCTCGATGCATCATGACAGGTTGATACTTGGAGCCATCTTCCCCAATATACTCAGCATCTAATCTATCAGGCAGATTAAAATCAGCCTGGAAAGTACCGCACTGCCATTCACGACCGATAGCATCAGTTAAAACAAAATCCAATTTTGGGCCATAAAAAGCTCCGTCACCAACTTCAACAGAGTATGGAATATCCAATCTTTTAATTGCAGACTCTAGTGCTGCCTCAGCCTTATCCCAGACCTCATCCGAACCAACTCTTGTTTCTGGTCTTGTGGATAATTTAATATCAAAAGACTCAAAACCCAGCTCAGTGTAAATTTCAGATAATAAAGATATGAAATCAGCTGTTTCGCTTTCTATTTGGTCTTGAGTACAAAAAATATGGCCATCATCTTGGGTAAAGCCACGAACTCTCATTAGACCATGCATAGTGCCTGAAGCTTCATACCTATGACAAGATCCAAATTCTGCAAGTCTAACTGGAAGGTCCCTGTAGGATTTAAGGCCTTGATTATAGACCTGCACATGACAGGGACAGTTCATTGGCTTAAGAGCATTAACTCTTTTCTCATTCGCATGCTCTTCATCAATTTCTGTAATGAACATATTTTCACGATACTTATCCCAGTGACCTGAAGCCTCCCAAAGTTTACGATCAACAACTAAAGGAGTATTAATTTCTTCATACCCATTAGCAATTTGCTTATTACGTATATAGTTTTGTAAAGCTACATATATAGACCAACCTTTTGCATGCCAAAAAACCATTCCAGGCGCCTCTTCTTGCAAATGGAACAAATCCATTTCTTTAGCAAGTTTACGATGGTCCCTCTTTTCTGCCTCTTCTAAAAGAGTTAAATATTTCTTTAGATCTTTTTCATTTTTCCAGGCCGTACCATAAATCCGAGACAACATTTCATTTTGTGAATCACCTTTCCAATATGCACCCGCGATCTTAGTAAGTTTGAACGCTCCAACTTTATCTAAACTTGGTAAATGAGGGCCACGACACAAATCTATAAAGCCAGTATCGCCTTGATTATAGAGTTGAAAATTGTCTTCCTGCCCAGACTCCTCAATGATCTTAACCTTGTAGTCTTCATTGATGTCTGCAAAGTTTCTGGTCACCTCTTTCTTTGAATGAATCGTTTTGGTAATGTCAGATTTTTCAGCAATAATCTTCTCCATTTCTTTTTCAATTTTTGGTAAATCATCGACGGAAACTCTTTCATCGGATAAAAAGTCATAGTAAAAACCATTTTCAATAGTTGGTCCGATAGCTAATTTGGCATTTGGATAAAGATTTTTTATAGCACGGGCTAACACCTGTGCAGCGACTGTATGACGCATAATTTCCAAACCCTCTTCTGAATCAATAGTAAAAATAGAAATGTCAGCATCCTTTCTAACAACATCACTTAGATCTTTCTGCTCACCATTTACACTGAATGCAATAGCGGCTTTTGCCAAACCAGAGCCAATCATGTTTGCAATTTCAAGCCCACTAATACCAACAGGAGCTTGCTTCTGAGATCCATCTGGGAGTGTAATTGTGATTTCTTTGCTCATGGTATTGGTCCTTGGACTCTATTCTAATATTTTTAAGTCGAAAGGTATATTTTCAGCAGCACTTTCTATTGAACACTCTTTAATTTAACATGAAGAAACATTTTAATTTATATAGTTTAGGAGTCATTATGGCAGTCAGTGTTTTACTTAGCGGAACCTTAAAGGATGGATTGGTTGATCAATTTTCAGCAATTTGTACTGAGGCTTTTCATGTAACGCGTGCATTTGATGGGTGTCAAAATATCAACCTAACATTGCATGTTGAAGATCCTCATAAGTTTGTCCTCACAGAAGTTTGGGATTCAAAAGAGCACTATGAAAAATATTTAGCTTTTAGAACAGAAGATGGGACCGTTGGTGCTATTGGCGAAATGTGTGTTGATGGGCCAAATATAGATATTTTTGATATAACAGACGCCTAACCAAAGCCTTCTTAGTTAAACGGATATAACAACTCCCTCCTAAGGAGTAGTTCTAGGTTCGATTCCTGGAGAGGGCACCAAAATTTAGGAGAAAAAAATGTTAAAAAAATTTTTAGCTTTTCTAGCAATCCTGTTGTTGATTATGATCTTTATGTACAAAGATTTGTATACTCGTGTCACAGTTATCGGAACCCTTTTTTCAGGACAAGAGCAATATGAAAATTTAAATAGGTTCTACAAATTCATTGATTCATCAACTTTGACACCCTCACCCACTCCAATAAATTTTAAAACTAGCAAAACCATATCTTTACCAGTCAACTTTAATTTCAATGATGTAGAAGTTGAAACCGAGAACTTTCTCCAACGAACAGACACTAGCGCCCTATTGGTCCTACAAAATGGAGGCATTCGATTTGAAAAATACTGGTTAACTGGCGGAGAAAATGTTCAGTGGATATCTATGTCAGTTGCAAAAAGCTTTATTTCTGCTTTGGTTGGCATAGCGATAAGAGATGGTCATATCAATAATGTAGAAGAAGCAATTTCAGATTACGTACCTGAATTAAAAAATTCGCCATATAACAATGTGCGTATAAAAGATGTGCTGCAAATGTCTTCCGGCGCATCATGGAATGAGGATTACAGTGATCCTGAATCAGATATCAATAGATGGGCTAAAATTTTTGCCTTGGGCGGTTCATTCGATGAATTTATCCAGACCTTAAGCGATAACTTCAAACCAGGAACAAGAAATCATTACAATTCGATGGATACTCAGGCTCTTGGGATGTTAGTTAATCGAGCTACAGGGGAATCAATTACCAAATACATGACAGAAATGCTCTGGCACCCAATGGGTGCTACTAATGAGGGTTATTGGCTTCTTGACTCTGAAGGTATGGAAATGGCATTTGCTGGACTCAATGCAACTGCAAGAGATTATGCAAAATTTGGAGAGCTTTACAGATTAGATGGCGAGTTAAATGGGCGACAAATTGTTCCTCAATCTTGGGTAAAAGAATCAATCACTCCAGATGGAGCACATCTAACCCCAGGTGATAATCCTCTTTCTGATTATCCCTTAGGATATGGCTATCAGTGGTGGGTACCAGGAGGGGATGAAGGTGAATTCATGGCAATTGGAGTTTACAACCAGATGATTTATGTTGCACCAAAATCGAGTATTGTGATTGTAAAATTATCTGCTAACAGTTCATATGGAACCGATGGGGACATAGATATGGCGAGTGAACTTGAAACAATTGAATTTTTTAGAGCTATTGCAAACGAAGGCCTTTAATTAATTTTCTTTTTCTTAAAGGTAAAGGATTTGAAAAAATATTAATCGGAATAAAGGTTTTTGATTGGATGTCCATCTTTAATATTTTGAAGATTTTCAGCGAATAAACTAAAAGCTCTGGGTATTGATAACAACGAATGAGCTGAATCATGAGCTGAAATAAAACAGTTTGGGGTGCGCCAAAGTGGTGATGAGTTTTCTAGCGGCTCAATCTTAGTAGTATCTAATGCTGCTGCTGCAATTTCTTCATCATTTAGCGCATCAGATAGATCTTGCTCATTAATTGCGGTTCCCCTACCAACATTAACCAACATAGCTGAATTATTGAGTTTCTTTAAAACATTCTTATTGATTATCTCTCTTGTTTGCGAGCTATCAGGAAGCGCTAGCACCAAATAATCAGTCAGAGGAAGCAGCTCTTCAAAGCGTTCTAATCCAAGAACCTCATCTGCAAAACCATCATCAACTGGATTTCGTCTTATTCCAGTTACCTTCATGCCAAAAGCTTTACCAAGTTTTGCTACCTCTTTGCCTATACCTCCATAGCCAAGAATAACTAGAGTTTTATCAGTTAACTCTCCGTCTCCACCTAATGGGGTCCAACTCTTAGATTGTTGTAATTCAATATGCTGATCTATTCTCTTGTTCCACCTTAAAATTTGTGAAAAAACGTAATGGGCTATTGGAATTGCATAAATACTGCTCGCATTGGCAATTAATATATCCTTTTCGTTCAAGATCTCTTGCAAGATTGGAGCATCCATTCCAGCAAATCCACTTTGAATAAACTTCATGCGCTTAGATAAATCTAAAAGGGGATTAAAAATTTCTGGAAAATCCCTGGCAGCAAACAAAAATTGATAAGACATAAAAAAAGCATCTGAGTCAGGCACCTTCTCCCACGAAGGGTTAGTCGAATCTTCTGGATTCAATGAAAAAATCTCCATAGAAGGATCAATAGATAAAAGCTCAGATCGATAAAATTTATTTGTATCTTCTGAAATCACAATTCTCATTAGCCTTCCTTTAAAATAAATTTCATTACTTTGCCTGCTGCGTTTGTAGGCAATGCTTCAACAAATGCTATTTCTCTTGGCACTTTATAATTTGCCATATTTTCTTTTGACCATTCCATTAAAGTATCTTCTTGAAGTTCATGGTTTGGCTTTAATACAATAAATGCTTTGGCAACCTCTCCCATTCTTTCATCCGCAATACCAATGACTGCTGCTTGAGAAACTGCAGGGTGATCGCATAAAATATTTTCAATTTCAGCAGGATAAGCATTAAATCCCCCAACAATAAACATATCCTTGCTTCTATCAGTAATTTTGATGTATCCATTTTGGTCAAGTATTCCTATATCACCGGTGTGCAACCACCCCTCATTATCGATAGTCTCTTTGGTCGCCTTAGGATTATTATAATAACCCTCAGTTACGTTATAGCCTCTTACCAAAATCTCTCCTGGCTCTCCAACTGGAACCTCTTGATTGTTTTGATTGACACACTTTACCTCTACATCAGCTATAGCACAGCCTGAGGTGGACGCTATGGTTTCATAGTCATCATCAGGAGTACACATAGTAACCACTCCTGTGCTTTCTGTTAATCCATATGCTGTGATGACAGTTTCAAAACCCAATCTTTCTTTCATGTCCTTGATAAGCTGAACCGGAATAGAGGCAGCTCCAGTAACCCCTAATCTTAAAGAAGAAATATCTAACTTATCTATTAATTGACTGGTAAGAATTGACTGATAAAGAGTTGGAGGTCCTGGCAGCATAGAAATTTTATGCTCATTGATTATCTTAATAATTTTATCTGCATCAAATACAGGGCATGGGTAAGCTGTTGCTCCCCTCATCGCTGAAGCTAGCCAACCAGCCTTATATCCAAAAGTATGAAAAAATGGATTTACAATTAAATAGTGATCATTTTTATTTAAACCAATATAAGTAGACCAATAATCAAATACTTTGATATTTTGCAAATGTGAAGATATTACTCCTTTAGGTTTACCAGTTGTGCCTGAGGTGAAAATAATATCAGCCATATCAGTTTCACTTACTTCAGGCAATTTAACTTCCAGGGCTTGTTCTTTTAAGGAGTGAAAAGATTGGTTTAATTCATTTGACGTACTTTCATCAAGCGAAATCTGATGAAGCAAATGAGGGAGATCCTCGTTCTCTAGTAACTCAAAGTAATCTGTTCCAAGAAAAGTTTTTACACTAAATAAAAATTTAGCTTCTGAATTATTTAAAATATATGAGGCTTCCTTAGCTTTCATTCGGGTATTAATAGGGACTAAAACTCCCCCAGCTTTTTGAATGGCAATTGCTGCTAGCACCCATTCATTCATATTTGGAGCCCAAATAGCAGCACGATCACCTGATAACATGCCAAGATGTATTAAATGAGTAGCAATATTAGTTGATAAGCTGTCTAGATCTGCAAAAGATAAAACCTCGTTTTCAGAAATTAATGCAGGCTTTGAGGAGAGATTTTCAGCTTGCAGCTTGATGAGTTCAGGTATTGTTAATCTATTTAATGATTTCAATCTAGTATCCTGGCCCATCGATAATCATATTTGTAATACTTTAACCCAATAGAAGACTCTGAAAACCTTACGCCAGGCAAAGAAGAAATTTCTTCGTATAAAACTTTAGAAAGTTTAGTAACATCTTCAGCTAAAATGAACACCATAAGATCATGACGCCCTATGAGACTTGATACGAACCTTACTTCCTTCATTTTTGAAAGAGCTTTTGCTACAGAATCTTTAGCTCTTGTTTCAACATCCAATCCTACAAAAGCTAAAGAAGGATTCTCCATACGATTGATATTATTTATAACTGAGATTTTGATAACTTTGTTCTTAATAAGTTTTTGAATTCTATTGCGAACTGTACCCTCAGTTACTCCGATCGCCTTGGCCATTTGATTATTTGACATTCTTGCATCCGCACCAAGCAATTGAATAATTTTTTTATCGGTTTGATCAAGTTTCATTTGCAAAAGGAGTCCAGTCCGTTTCAAATTTATACACGTTTGATGCGATTGCAGGAGCAATGCTCTTAATTCCAACAATAGATGGCAAGGTTTCATCTAAAAATATTTTTGTTTCATGCAAAGCTTGAGTAGCACATAGAATTTCTATATCCTGAATTCCGCTCACAACATTTACACTAAAAACTTCTTTTTGCTGAGAAAGAATTTCTGCAACCTCCTCCAGCTTATCACCTTGAACTCTTATACCGATTGGTAATAAATAGTCATAACCACATTTTTCAAAATCTGCTATTGCAATGATTTTACAAAAACCCCCATCAATGATTTTTGTGAGGCGTTTGCTGACAGTCACCTCATTTATAGATAGCTTTTCTGCAATAAATTTTGCTGGCGCACGTCCGTCTTCTTCGAGAATTTGAAGAATCTTGTGATCAAGATCATCGAGTGAAAGCTTCACTTTTTTAATAAATTACAGCGGAAATTAAAATTCTCTTTTTTCTAAATCTAAACCTGGAGGAATATCTGCTCTATTTACTAAAAATTGTCCATACCATTTTCTTAGTTTATGCAACGGTCCGTCACCATCACAAACTACGGGATCAGGAATATAAATTTTATTTTCCCAAATAGCCACATCTTGCCCAAAAGCAAAATTATTGGCATCAACGTAGCCTTGAATAAAAGCAGCCTCATCTTCGGCAGACATACCAGGAACTTTTTTAACCATGACTCCAAAATTAATAACAAATGAAGTCAGGGTTAAAGGTATATGGCTAACCAGCAGCCTACTTTCAACCTTTGCTCCATCATGAACAGCGCTCATATACGTTGTCATATATGCTGGACCTTCGTACCTAGCTTGAGAAAAAAGATCCCTTCCCAAAATAGGACTGTCAGCTGTCATTTCTTGTGTATAAGTATGATCTTTAGCTTCATTCCAAAACCCTTCAAATGGAGCCTGATGAACTGGTCCAAAATGACCCTTATCAGCCATATTATCGATCAACTCTCTACAATTATTCTTGACCAAAAAACTTGCCATACCATAATCCGACCAATCATCTGAATAGCATTCTTCTATCTTATCTGGAGTAAAATCAGGGGCTTGTTTCTCTACATCATGCCATACCATAACCATTTGATTTAATTCTAAAACTGGCCAAGAAGTATCTCCACCAACATCCACCTCAATAGAGCTGTCCTCATTTCTAGAAATTAATATCTTATTATTAAACCCAAAAATTGTTTTTGTTTCTCCAACTGGAAAATCTCTTTGATGACCCAAAACAAACCACCCTCTCGGAAACCTATCTGGTAAATCATTCATATTTATCTCCTATCTTAAATTAAACTTTTGTCCATTTGGGTCTGCTGGTTTTTGATCTCTATCAAACCAAACATATATCATCCCATTATCTTCAAACACTTCCCATGATCGAGTTACTGCCTTAGCAGGAATTTTTTTTGCATAAGGGATATCATCACATTGGCCGTCTCCTGCCCAACGCCAGGCATGGAACGGGCATCGAATGCTATTTTCATTAACTTCCCCACAGGCTAATGAAGCTCCCATGTGCTTACAGTATAGATCAAGACCTCTTAAGATAGCATCTTCTCCTCTCCAAACTACAATTTGAGTTGGAAAGTCATCAACCTGGATTGCTTTCTTTGAAGGAATGTCCTCACTATTTGCAATTTTGTACCAACCAGATTCTAAATTGCTAGCAATAGGATCTTTTTGTTCTGGAAGCTCGGGTGCTATCAGCTCTTGATCAGTCAAAATATTCTCCCTGTATTTTTTATAACATCTAATAACTATTATATAGATACTTCAAATAATCAACGAGTAACAAGTGGATTTGATTTGTCAAATTTAACTAAATGCAGTAACCACTTCTTCTGCTAAGATTAATTGCTCAATATTTTTTGAAGTAGGGACTAAAATTACATCTGTTGCGCCCGCAGCCTTAATTAATAAAAGAAAGTCATTTAAATCATCTTGACTACCTGAAAAACCTGCAATTTTTGCTAAATCCTTGGCAAGATCATCTCCCATCCAATTCAAATATCTTTCAAGATGAGTTTGAATGTTTGATCGAGCAGCTTCACCCAAACCAAACCAAAAGCTTGTGATCAACCTAGGGGTTTTACCTTTTTTCTTGAAGGCATCATTAACTCGATTAAATGAATCTTTAATCTCTTCAATATCTGCGTTGAATGAGAATCCAGCTAAGCCTTCGGCAAAATTAGAAGACATTTCCATGGCTTTAGGACCTACTGCACCTGCTAATATTTCTGGTCCATTCTTAGAAAAAGTTGTTGGGCCAAGATCGGAATGATACTCATTTGACCAAACAGATTGCATAGTTTTAACATGATTTGAAAGTATGCCCCATCTTCTATCAGACCATTTTGAGCCTATAGCATTGTAGTCTTCTTCCCTACCACCAACTCCAACCCCTAGGGTAAACCTACCCTCTGAAATCATATCAATGGTTGCAAACTGTTTAGCGCTAAGTATCGGATTATGCATTGTTAATACAGAGATGGTTGCAATAATCTCTACACGCTTAGTCCAGGCAGCCACCGCACTTAGAGTAGAAATGAATTCTGGATTAGGAAATAATATTCTTTCTCCCAGGGCAATATGTGACCATGGGCCAGCATCGATACTAAGCGTCCAATCCTCTAAATTTTTCCTGGTCAGCCCAGGCTCCATGACCGGAAGGGTCATGCCAATTTTCATGATTTAGATTTCTTTTTCAACAAATCTAAAGCCACATCAACAATCATATCCTCTTGACCGCCCACCATCTTTCTTTTGCCTAGCTCAACTAAGATTTCTCTAGTATCAAGATTATAAGTTTCAGCAGCTGATTCGGCATGCCTTAAAAAAGACGAGTAAACTCCCGCATAACCCAATGTTAATGTTTCTCTATCTACTCTAACGGGTCTATCCTGCAAAGGTCGAACGAGCTCTTCAGCAGCATCCATTAATCTAAAGAGATCCGTACCATGGGTCCAACCAAGTCTATCAATTGCAGCAATGAAAACCTCAAGAGGCGCATTTCCTGCTCCAGCACCCATTCCTGCGAGACTGGCATCAACTCTATTGGCTCCGTTTTCAACCGCGACAATAGAGTTAGCAACCCCTAAGGATAAATTGTGATGGGCATGCATACCTGTTTGAGTTCGAGAATCCAAAGTATCCTTGAAAGCTTTAAATCTATCAGCCACATCCTCCATACTCAAGGCACCACCTGAATCAACAACGTAGACACATTCAGCCCCATAAGATTCCATTAATTTAGCTTGTACAGCTAAATTTAATGGAGAGGTCATATGTGACATCATTAAAAAACCAATAGTATCCATCCCCAATTCTCTAGCAAACTCTATATGCTGCTTTGAAACATCTGCCTCTGTACAATGTGTTGCAACTCGAACCGACCTCACACCTAGATCCCATGCCCATTTAAGATCTTCTTTTACAGCTATTCCTGGTAAAATTAGAGTAGTTAACTTTGCATGATTTAATTTTTCCCCCACGGCTCCAATCCACTCTTGATCAGTGTGAGCGCCAAAACCATAATTAAAAGAGGATCCAGACAAGCCGTCTCCATGAGCTACTTCAATGGCGTCAACTTTAGCCTCATCTAATGCTTTAGCAATTTCAATAACATGATCTAGGCCATATTGGTGTCGAATAGCGTGCATTCCATCTCTAAGAGTAACATCTTGTATATATAACTTTTTCATGAATTGAGTTTAATTAGTTCCTCTGCAGTTCCCATAGCTGCTGAAGTCATAATGTCTAAATTTCCCGCGTAGGTTGGCAAATAATGTCCAGCTCCTTCAACTTCCAGAAAAATTGAAGCTTTTAGACCTTCAAACTCACCATAGCCAGGAATTGAACATGGATTATTTGAACCAAATCTTTCAAATTGAACGTCTTGCTTCAAACGATATCCTGGCACATACGATTGAACACGACCTACCATGGCTTCAATACTTTCTTTAACCAACTCTTGATCAACTGGATCACATAAAGTGAAAACAGTATTTCGCATCAACAAAGGGGGCTCAGCAGGATTTAACACTATGATTGCTTTAGCTCTATCTGCTCCTCCCACTTTTTCAAGTCCAAGCTTAGTTGTTTGAGTAAATTCATCAATGTTAGCTCTTGTTCCTGGACCTGCAGACTTTGAAGAAACAGATGCAACTATCTCAGCGTATTTAACACTAGAGACCTGATTTACTGCTGCAACCATTGGGATAGTAGCTTGACCACCACAAGTCACCATGTTTACATTCTTTTCTTTTAAATGTTCAGTTAAATTAACAACTGGTACACAATATGGGCCAATTGCTGCTGGGGTAAGATCTATCATCTGTTTCCCATCATTGATGATTAAATCATGATGATTGTTATGGGCGCCAGCAGATGTTGCATCAAAAAATATTTCTGTGTTCTGATACTCATCCATTTCCATAAACCCTGATAAACCTGATGTTGATATTGGGATGTTCTGAGATTTCGCCATTGCTAAGCCCTCAGAATCAGGATCAATTCCAATAAGTCCATTTAAGGACAACGATTTAGAGGTTTTAATAATTTTTAGCATCAGATCTGTTCCAATGTTTCCCGATCCGATGATTGCACATTTTACTTTATTCATAATTAGATAAAATTAATTTCGCAGGTTCCAACACCTTTCAGCTCCATTGAAAAACTATCGCCAGCTATAGCTGGCTCAAGAGGAACTAAAGACCCAGACAGAATAAACTCACCTTTAAGCAATGGAATATCATATTCACCCAAAGTGTTAGCAAGCCATGCAACTGCTTCAGCCGGATGACCTTGAACCGCAGAGCCAAGACCTGATGATAAAAATTCTCCATTCTTATGAACAATGACTTTTAACTCATCCATTTGAAATTTATCAGGAGAGGATGAGCCCTCTCCCAAAACAAAAATTCCACAAGAAGCATTGTCGGCAATAGTATCTTGAATTTTAATTTTCCAATCATCAATCCTAGAGTCAACAATTTCAAAACATGGAACAATTTTTTCAGTTGCAGAAATGACATCTTCTTTAGTTATTCCAGGGCCTTGAATATCTTCTTTTAAAATAAAAGCAATTTCAGCTTCTGCCCTTGGCTGAATTAAAGAGCTTTCTATTGAAAAATTTGACTTATTTTTGACATGCATATCATCTGTTAAAAAACCAAAATCTGGTTGATTAACACCAAGCATTTCTTGAACAACTGGGCTTGTAACACCAATTTTCTTCCCAATAACTCTTTCTCCTTGATCCTCTCTCAAAGAAAGAAATTTCCGAGAGATTTGATAGGCATCATTAATATCTATTTCTTTATATTTGTCAGAGAGTGGCTGAATTGTTTCTTGATTTTTTAATGCAAAGAAGAGATCAGATGCTAACTCGTTAATAGTATTTAAATTCATTGATTAAGATGATAAAAATTTAATACAAGACTCGTTAAAAATTTGCTCTTTTTCGATCATAACCCAATGCCCACACTGACTGAAAAGCATAATCTGAGCATTTGGACAATTTTGACCAATTTTCATTGAACCTGACAAAGGGATAAATTGATCATTGATACCCCAAAAGGCTAGGACAGGTTGGTGTATTGATGAAAGTTTAGACTCCATATTTGGAATATCCATTGTAGCCATTACTTGAGTATTCATAAGAGGCAAAATTTCCATTCTATCTTCTATCATTTCCTTGCTAATAATTGATTTTTCAAATGGGAAAAGCTCAAGCAACCCTTCTATTTTTTCTTGGTCCATGTTGCCACCAAGAAAATCTGATAATAACTTCTTAATTCCAGGCATTTCATCGTATATCTCTCTATCTTCAACTCCACCTGGTGCCATTAAGATTAATTTTTGTATCCTGTCAGGCTCATTCAAAGCAAGACCAATTGATAAAGCTCCTCCCAGACTATTACCAATTAAAGAAAACGAATCAATTTTCAGGGCATTAAGGAGTTGAAGTATTTTGCTATTAAAATAGTCTAGTGAATAAATTTCATTCTCTGGTTTGCTGGAAAAACCATAACCAGGAAGATCGGGTAGAATGACTCTAAATCCTGCCTCTTTTAAAGCTTTAAAATTATTTTTAAAATTAGTGTGGCCGGAAGCGCCCGTTCCACTTCCATGCAAGAAAACCACAACATCTCCATCCCCCTCGTCGTAATAATGAAATGTAAAATTATCTTCGACTTCGATAAATGAGCCTTTAGGAATCATTGAGCTAAATCTTGGTTAAAGTTATTGGTAGTCCATCTATAGGCCGAGGTAAATGAACATGCATGAATGCGGGATCATAATTGGATCTAAGATTGACTTTATAATTTTTTAATAATCTAAATAAATACAATTTTGCATTCATCATTGCAAAATGCATACCAATACATTTATGGGCACCGCCACCAAATGGCACGTAACTAAATCCATGTCTTTTATGCTCAGCTCTTTCTGGTGAAAATCTCATTGGGTCAAACTCTAGGGGATTTGACCACCATTCGTCCATACGATGAGTAAACGGGGGGCTCAGCATTACAACAGTATTTGCAGGTATATCATATCCAGCGACAGTAACATCTCTTGTGGTACGTCTATTTAAAATCATTACGGATGGATAAAATCTTAAGGTTTCTTGAAACACATATTCAGTCATGGTCATTTCTGCCATATCTTCAAATGAAGGCATTTCATTGCTGATACTAAAAATTTCAGCACGAACCTTTTCTTGCCAATGAGGATTTTTACCCAAATAATAAAGAATATTAGTTAGCGCACTTGTTGTGGTATCAAATGCTGCGAATAATAAAAAGGCCATATGTCCATCAATATCTACATCATCTAAGTACTCCCCATCCTCATCTTGAGCGTTACAATATCTAGTAAACATATCCTGATCATCTGAGCCTCTTCTTTTGGGGATATTGGAAATAAAAAATTGTCTCAATTCTTCTCTTGCTTTTAAGGATTTTCTAAATTTTAAAAAAGGAAGATCATATGGTAATGGAGTCACCAGCCCCTCGTTAATTGTTGAAAAAAGATAATTCAATCTTTTAGCCTCAGGACTTGTCTCGTCTAACCCAATAAACACTCTTGCTGCAACATCCATCAATGTCTCTTGAATGTTGTCATAAAAAACAAACTCATGATCAATTGGAAGGTCTTGAATACGGCGCTCTTGAATTGGAATAAGCATGTCGACATATGTTTTCAACGCATCAGTTTTAAAAGCTGGCTGTGATGCTCTTCTTGTTTTTTTATGTTTTTTATTGTCTCTTAACAACATGCCCTCTGGATATAAGACACCCAATGAACTGGCATAACCTCCAGCTACGCTAAAATTACCCTTCGGATCAAACAAAGCTGCCTCATTGAACTCTGGCCCAAGACACATTAAAACTCTTTGATTTCTTACCATATCAAGCCTAGATACAGGGCCATATCTTTCATAATGCTTGTTGCACATCGCCAATGTGTCTTTAACCAACTCAACTGTTTTCCCTAGAAAGGGCCATCCATACTGCCCAGGGAACATAGATAGGTCTCTATTGTCTGGAGGCAGTTTATCTATATATTCCATAAGCTATTTTATTATGAATTTTTTTTCAGTAATTTCCACCAATAATTTGGAAAAAATCTTCTTATCCTTGTAGCATAGAGTGCATCCGGAGTTGGGTAACAAATTACTTTATCCGTTAAGATATCTTTCTCTATTGCGCTAATCACATCTTCTGGGTTATTTAATTTACCAACCATTACAGACTTCTTGATAGATTGTGGCGAATCAGTCTCATCGACGAACCTCATTAAAGGAGTGTCAGTTATGGCGGGGCAAACTAACATTACTCTAATATTTGTTTCTTCAAGCTCCTTAGCTAAAATTTCACCATACATGTTAACGGCAGCTTTTGAGGCGCTGTATGCAGACATATTTTCAACTGGGCATGTTCCAGCAATTGAACCAAATAAAATTATTTGCCCTATATCTTTCTCTATCATTTGAGGTAGAACATTGGCCACAATATTTACCGTACCCTCATAGTTAATTCTCATTAATTGATTGATTGACTCTGCTGATAAATCAGCAACCCTGCCAAAAGGCATTATTGCACCTGCGTTTGTCACTCTGTCGATTGAACCTACCTCTGATTGAACCTGTTGAACCATAGCCTTGACCGCATTTGAATCAGATAAATCACATGGAAAAATAGAGATATTGTTTGATTCTTGCTGCAACTCATTTAACCCTTCTTTATTTACATCTACAGCTGCAACATGCACTCCGTCAGCAGCCAGCCTTTTAGAAGAGATTCTTCCCATACCACTAGCAGCCCCAGTAATCAATGCAACCTTTAAATCATTCATAATTTCTCCTCTTTTATATTCTTTTATACTTAAATTATTTTATACCTACTTGTTGGAATTACTTCTATCTTTTTAAAATCTATAAATTTTTCACAACTATCCATCATTATCTGAGCATGTTTGGCCAATTGCTCTGGATTGTTCTTAGCGTCATAAAAAACTTCTGGATCTGTCATAGCTTCTGATGGAAAGCACTCCTCAATGATCGCAATAAAGGATGGGGATGTATTCTGCAAGGGCCTCACCACTGTATTTTGTATGTAAATAAAATTAGATTGAGTTTCTATAGCAATTTTTGTGTGATGGTTAGTCCAATGGTCAAACCAATCAAATGCAGACATTGCTTTAGGTTTCTCTAAAAAAACAACTTGTGAAAATCCATCAGATCTTGAGCCCATTGGGTTTTTGTCTTTTTTGTCCATGATGATTGACTCACTTACAACAAAACCATGAATTTTATTTGTTACTTTCTGGAGGTGTATTTCGAGTGTATTAGCTAAAAAATAACTCTTTACTTTGAGAAAAATGACTGCATTTGGTGAAGGAGGGTAATTTGATTGAACTAAATCATTTGCTGGCTCAACATCAGCATCGGCAATATTAATTTGCAATTCTGTAACTAGCGAGCCAATATCTTTACTTAGATTTCTAAGAAGCGCTTCTTTAAAAGTATCTAAACTATCATCATCTTTTTTCCAAAGTTGGTAGGCGAGTTTTTCCATCTATGCTCTTTGAGATGATGCTGAAATTACCTCGCCAGTCATATAGGAAGAAAGGTCTGATGCAAGAAATAAAATAATATTTGCTATCTCCCAAGGCTCAGCACCTCTTCCAAATACTTCTTTTGCTTCTAATTCAGCTATCAGTTCGTCTGAATTAGTTTTTGATAAATGTGGATTAAGCGCAAGACTTGGCGCTACAGCATTAATTCTAATTCCATAATCCACGGTTTCTAATGCAACGCATCGTGTTAAAGCCATTACTCCAGCCTTAGCAGCTGCATAATGGGATTGGCCTGCTTGTGCCCTCCAACCCAAAACAGATGCATTATTAACGATTACTCCCTGACTCTCCTTCAGCACAGGAATGGCAGCTCGCATAATTTTCATGGCTCCATTAAGGGTTACATTCATTACAAGATCCCATGCATCATTGCTCATATTTTCCAGCAATGACTCTCCACCAAGCCCAGCATTATTAATTACAGCATTTAAATGTGGATAGCATTTCAGAGCTGCGTTAAACATCATCTCTATCTCTTCATCATTTGTAACATCGCAGAGACATCCATTAACTTCACCCATATCCAATTTTCGCAAATTATTTATTGCTTCATCGAGCCTGCCTTGATGAACATCAGAGATAAAAATATTTGCCCCTTCCTCAAGAAATCTTTTCGAAGTTGAAAAACCAATCCCAGAGCCAGCTGCAGCTGTGATTAAAATATTCTTTTTATTGAAAAGATTTCTTCCCTCGGGATAATTTGGATTCATTAAATTGTTCATGAGCAATTCTCCAAAATTGTAACGTTTGCCTGACCTCCACCCTCACACATTGTTTGCAAACCGTATTTAATATTATCTCTTTTCATATTATGAACCATAGTAGTCATTAATCTTGCTCCAGTTGCGCCAAGAGGATGTCCAAGGGCTATTGCCCCTCCGTTTACATTGATTTGACTCATCGGATATTCCATTTCTTTTTGCCAAGCCATTGCCACAGATGCAAATGCTTCATTTATCTCAACCAAGCCAATTTCATTTAATTTAATCCCTGATTTTTTAACGGCATAATCAGTTGCTGGCATTGGGGCAGTAAGCATCCAAATTGGATCATCGGCTCTGACACTAATATGGGCTATTCGAGCTAAAGGAGTTAAATTATGTTCTTTAAGAATTTTTTCTGAAACAATTAAAATAGCTGATGATGCATCTGCATTCTGAGATGAAATGGCTGCTGTTATGTCATGACCCTCAATCAATGGATTCAAAGAAGCCATTTTATCTAATGAGGTTTCTGCTCTTGGAGTCTCATCAGCACTGAAGTCTCCAACTGGAATAATCTCATCTTTAAACAAGCCTTTTTCAATAGCATTTATGGCTTTTTGATGGCTTTGGTATGCATAGTTTTCCATCTCCAACCTTGAAATATTCCATTTTTCTGCAATCATTTGAGCAGAATTAAACTGACTAACCTCTTTGTTGCCATATCGATCAACCCACCCTTTTGATCCAGAAAATGGATCTGAAAAACCTAATGCTTGTCCAGCTAACATTGCATAAGATATAGGAATCAAATTCATATTTTGGACACCTCCAGCAATAACTACATCAGAGGTGCCAGACATAATAGCTTGAGCAGCAAAATGAACGGCTTGTTGCGATGAGCCACATTGACGATCAACGGTTGTTCCTGGAACATGCTCAGGTAATCCTGCAGCAAGCCAACAAGTTCGAGCGATATCTCCAGCTTGAGGCCCAACGGTATCAACGCAACCAAAAATTACATCCTCTACCAATTCAGGATCTAGATCAACTTGGTCAAAAGTAGCAGAGAGAACAATGGCTCCTAAATCAGCTGGATGCATGGTAGATAAAGTTCCTTTTTTCTTGCCTACTGGCGTTCTCAGCGCGCTAACTATAAATGCATCTCGCATATTTATGTCCCCTAAAAAGTATATAAAACACCAAGTTCTTCACTTGATGATGAAATTGTCTTAAAAATTATATTTTGTTGCTTATCTTCGTTACCCCAGCAAGCCATCATCGACCAAGCTTTTCTCATATATATATGAAGATCCATCTCCCATGTATAACCCATTGCACCATGAGCCTGAATACTATTTTTGCATGCTAATTCAGCAGCCTGAGCGCACATAAGTTTTGCATGAGCGCAATGTAAAGCTGATTTAGGATTGTTTGCAGATAAAGAATAAGCAGCCCTATAAACAGCTGGCTTTGCAAACTCAATTCTAACCGCTACATCAGCCAACATATGTTTAACTGCCTGAAATGACCCAATTGGCTTACCGAATTGAGTTCTATCTTTAACATAAGCTGAGCTTAAATCTATCATTTTTTGCGCTAATCCAATTAATAATGCAGCGGTCATTAGTGCGCCTCTTGCACAAACCGCAGAATTCAGTTCTGCAAAGTTTTCTGATGAAGAAACAGAATTTCTTATTGAATTTATCCTACATATTTCTCTAGATGGGTCATTGGATGGAATGATTTCAAAGTCAAGATCATCTTTTGTAATGAACTTACATTCAGAGTCATTAAATAAAATGAGTCCAGCTGAGTTACCTGCAAATAAAGGATTTGGAGCCAGCGGATGAGCAAGTGAAATATAGTTAGCACCATGATCAAAATGATCTTCAATTATTTCAGCAATATTTTTAGGCATAAATTGAAGCAAATCATTTACTAGAAAAGTTTGCTCTGCAACCGGCTCAGGCAGTCCTGCATAACCCATTTCTTCTACCATTAAAGCTAAAGTCACTTGATCCATGCCCAAGCCTCCTTTCTGTTCAGGAAGATTAGAATTCAAAACACCTAGCTCAATCAAACTACTCCATCGGTCTTGATTAAAAGATTTACCTGCTTCCCAGCCGGCTCTGATAGATTGTGGAGAACATTCATCCATTAAAAAAGATTTTATAGCTTCCTTATATTGGATTTGATCTTCTGTAAAAATAAAGTTCATCTTTTATCTTGGCAGGCCTAATAATCTTTCAGCAATAATATTTTTTTGAATTTCATTGGTACCAGCATAAATTGGTCCTGCATAAGAAAACATAAACCCCTTAATCCATTTTGCCGCATCATCTTTAGATTCTTGTGATAGCTCGGCACTAGCTCCTAAGATTTTTAATGCTGTTTGATGCATCATATGATCAAGTTCAGACCAAAAAATCTTGCCTAAACTAGATTCTGAACCAATCGAACCGCCTGCAAGCATTTTTGATGCAGTATGGTAAATGCTTAAAGCATATGATTCAGATTGAGCCCAAGCTTCTACGACTTTAGCTTGAATCATTGGAGAGCAATCATCTTTTTTTTCAAGATAAAGTTCTAATAATTTTGCTGCCGTTTGTTGAAAGCGGGCTGGACTTCTGAGCATTAGACCTCTCTCAAAACCTGCTGTTGCCATTGCAATCTTCCAACCCTCACCATCACCACCGATAAGATTTTCTACAGGAACTTCTACATCATCGAAATAGATCTCTGCAAAACCGGGTTCGCCATCCAACTGAGGTATGGGTCTGACGGAAATACCTGGTAAATCTAAGGGCACCAATATAAAAGATAGGCCTCTATGTCTCTCAGAATCTAAATCAGTTCTAAACAAGCCAAAGGTCCAATCAGCAAATGCCGCTCTTGAAGACCAGGTTTTTTGTCCATTAATCTTATAATGATCCCCCTCTAGAACTGCTGTTGTCCTAATAGCTGCCATATCACTTCCAGCACCTGGCTCTGACCAACCTTGAGCCCATATATGATCTCCGGTAGCCATGGCATTGAGAAATTTAGATTTCTGCTCATGAGTTCCAAATTCCATTAAAGTTGGACCAAGCAAAAAAACTCCATTTTGATTTACCCTTGTTGGGGCTTCAGCTCGATAATACTCCTCTTCAAATATCAACCATTGAATTAAGTCCAGGCCTCGTCCTCCGTACTCTTTAGGCCAAGTTACCATTGACCAATTCCCTTGATTTAATGTTCTCTCCCATTTTCTATGTTGTTCAAAACCTTCTTTTGTATCCAACGACAAAAGTGGTGTTTGCGGAACATTACTTTCCAACCAAGCTCGCACTTCATATCTAAATGCATTTTGTTCATTTGTAAAATTAATCTTCATCTTTAAAATCTGCATCTCTTTTTTCAACAAAGGCATCTCGAGCTTCTTGAGAGTCCTTGGATTTATACAACTCTAAGGTAAAATTTTGCTCTGACTTATAGTGCTCATCAACATTACCACTCTCAATTTCATTTAATGCCTTTTTAGCTAAATTGATTGCTATAGGGCTCTTTGAAGCTATATCTTGCGCTATAACTAACGCTGCTTCACGCACGGAATCTAAATCTGGATGTAATGATTGGATAGAGCCGTATTCGTATGCTCTTTGAGCAGAAATAGGTTTTCCAGTAAACATCATTTTTCTAACAGCCTGTAATGGAAAGAGTCTGCTTAAGTGAGCTCCTCCACCCAGCGCACCTCTATCAATTTCGGGTAAACCGAAATAAGAATCATCTGTAGTCAAAACAATATCAGAGGCTCCTGCAAGCAAAATACCTCCGCCAAGTATGAATCCATGACAGGCAGAAATTACAGGAACATTTGAAACATGAATTGCTCGTGCAGTTTTCCAACAACCATCATTAACATCGGTTATTTTTGTTGGATCTTCCTGCAACTCTTTAATATCCGCACCAGCACAAAACCCTTTACCCTTCGCTGATATTAAAATTACTCTAACATCTTTATTATGGGCAAGATTGTCAATATTTATTGCCAAATCCAACCATTCAGTTGAAGTTAATGCATTAACAGGTGGGCAATCTAAAATTATTTCAGCAACATTATTACTAATAGAAGTTTCAACGCTCATCTTTCTCCTCAATTTTATTAAAATTATTTGCTGCGATATTAAATTCTCTCATGATTTGATCAATAAGTTCTTTGCATGAAGGAAGATTTTCAATGATTCCAGCTACTTGACCAGATGGCATGGCGCCTTCATTAGGAAAACCCTCCACCATCGCCTTTTGAATTATTGCTGGGCTATTAGCAGACATAATTGACTGTGAGATGGTCAAGTCATCTCCTTTCAGCATTGCAAAAAAGGACTTAATAAGATCACCAAAAGATGCTTTAGTAATTTGCTTATATTTCCAGGCAGAAGTAACTGACATTAAAAATAATGAAATGGGATTTGAGCGATCTATTTTTTTTATGTATTTATTAAAAATAAGTCGATGAGACATGCCATCAAATTTACTTGTTATTTTAATTTCATCAACCTTTGCGGAAATATAGGCTTCCTTAGTTTTGCTTGGAACAGGACTTTCTTGAGTCATCATAAAACGTGTCCCCATAGCTATTCCACAAGCGCCCCATGCAAGAGAAGCAGCTAGCCCAAACCCATCACGAAACCCGCCTGCAGCAACTACTGGAATATCAACATTACCAAGCACAGAGCTTAACAATAAAGTTGTGGGTGTTGATCCGGTATGACCACCTCCTTCTGAGCCTTGTATTACAAGAGCATCAGCACCTAATTGCTCAGCCTTGACTGCATGTTTAAGCGCACCAACAGTTGGTATACAGATGATCCCCTTTTGTTTGAACGCTTTTATATAATCTGGAGTTGGAGATCTTGAGTAACTCACAGCTTTAATATTTTTATCCAAAACTGCTTGCACAATCTCATCAGCTCCTGGTTGAAACATGTGAAAATTCACACCAAATGGTTTATCAGTCAAACCCATTGTTTCATCTATCATTTCTATTGCTTCTTGAGGCCCCGCTGTAGCTAAAGCTAGAAAACCAAAAGCGCCAGCATTTGAGGTTGCAGCAACTAATTGAGGCATTGCTACCCAACCCATTGCAGTTTGTATAATGGGATATTCGCAACCTAAAATGTCTGTTAATTTATTGATAATGCCTCTCTTCTATTTCTTATTCTTCTTTGAAGATGATTTTTTAGTTGCTGTTTTTTTTGGAGGAGATTTTTTAGATTTAGTGCGCTGAGATTTAGCCATTTTCTTTGCATCAAATCCTGATAAAACATTACCAGTAGTTAGGTCATTGTGAGCATGAGAAAAATGATGCCATGCAAATGCAGCTTCCATTCCATTTCTTTTACCCTGAAGGTCTTCTACATGATTAATAGCTTGCTTGGTTAAAGTTAACCCTAATCTTGGCATTGCAGATATTTTTTTTGCCATATTCATAACGGTTGATTCAAGATCCTCTATGGGTACAACCTTGTTGACCATTCCCATTTCATAGGCTCTTGCAGAGGACATACGCTCTCCTAAAAATAAAAATTCTTTTGCAATTCTTGGATTGAGCTCATATGGGTGAGCAAAATACTCAACGCCTGGAATTCCCATACGAACAACTGGATCGGCAAAAAAAGCATCCTCTGAAGCAATAATGAGATCACATACCCAAGCCAGCATACATCCACCTGCAACACAAGCTCCATGCACCATGGCAATTGTTGGTTTAGGCATATCCCGCCAACGTCTGCACATGTTCAAATAAACTTCTTGCTCTCTTACATACCAGAACTCACCGCCAGGCTTATTTGTATGGTCATACCACATAGATTTTCTATCGTACTCAACATTAACATCTCTTCCGGGTGTTCCAATATCATGACCTGCTGAAAAATGCTTTCCATTTCCTTTTAAAACAATAACCTTGATTTCATCATCGTCAATTGCTCTCTTAAAAGCTTTATCTAAGTCATATGTCATCTTGCCATTTTGTGCATTGTTGTACTCTGGTCTGTTCATAGAAATGACTGCTATTTCATTTTTCTTTTTATAGGTAATTGTTTGTTTGCTTCTAGCCATATCTTTATTCTCCAAAAATTGAGTTGCGAATACCTTGAGGATCAAGGACCTCTCGAATAAGGGCAAGCTCCTGATCAGAGGGCATCGGTGTAGCCTCTTCTGATTTAATGATTACATCAAAGCCAGTATTTGAAATCACATCATCAACACTTACACCTCTATGAAGGCTGATCAATTGCAGTTTATTATTTGCCCCATTAAAATCAAAGACTCCTAGATTTGTTACCACAAGTTTAATTTCAAAATTACCATTAGAAAGTTCCTGATTCTTGTAACCCATGCTTGAGACCATATCAACTTCACCTTGAACAAAAGTTTTCTGAGAATGGTTCGGAATAAAAATAGAATTTTTATGATTAATAGAGTTGCCAGGAAAACCTCTAACACCCAAGAGTTGAACTTTAGGAGAATTATAGTCACCTATCGCACTTATGTTGGTTTGTCCGAAAGAATCTACTTGTGTTGGGGTTACCATGGCATGTCGCTTGCCTCCCCAAAGATTTTCAAAGACGCGGCTGTAACTCATATATCCCTCAACTTGATCAGAAGAAGCATCTCTCTTTCCCATTGGAGCTGGCTCTGAAATTAAATAAGTTTCACCATCGGTCATCATTAAGTCAGGATTATGAGTTAGCTTAGCTAAGCCTGCGGCAATTCTTGGGATCAAACCAATACCTGTTGCAAGGATTTCACCGTCACCTTTCCATGCTTTCGAAGCGGCGCTTATACATATCTCTGCTAATGAGGTTGAGTTCAACATCTTAAAATTGCGGTAAAGGTATATTTTCTATTGCTTCGGACCCCCCAACAGAGTCTAGATATTCTTCATGAGTTTTATTCATATATTTTAAGCTGTAATCTTCATAGGATTTAGCTGAATCTGAGTATTCTTTTAAATGGCCTATATCAAATCCATAATTCGGTGCACATGATGTAGGATGAGCCCCACAGGGAGAATGAACCACTCCAGTAACAAGACTTCTCTCAAACCTATTATAAACAGCCCCTTCCTTGCCCCCCAACTCTTGAGTGGATACAACTTCTTCCGAAGATACGAAAGTCTTAGTGGCTGCCCTAGCAAAAAGGTCATCAAAAAATGGGTCAGGGCCTATTATTTGAGTATTTCCTTTTTCATCAGATTTATTAACGTGAAGTAATGCAACATCCAAATTCAAGGCAGGCATAGCAACAAGTCTTTCAGCATCTGCATAAGGTGATGTAACTAACTTTATTTCTGGACTATGTTTCAAAACATCTGTGCCTAAACCTACTCTGGTTGGTAAAAAGGGTAAGTTCATTGCTGCTGCACGCAAGCCCCACTGCAACATCCCTTCATCTAACTCCATTACTTCAATTTCTTGATTCTGACGAGCTTGACGGAAATGAGCTTCCAAAGGAATCAAATCTAAAGAAACAAAACCAAAGATTAATTTTTTTACCTTTTTGTGTGCACAAAGCAAGCCTACGTCCGGACCACCATAACTAACAACCGTCAAATCTTTAAGATCTGATTGGCATATTGCTCTAATTAAGGACATTGGCTTTCTTCTGGCACCCCATCCACCAACGCCAATGACCATATTGCTTTTTAGCTGATCTAGCACATCTTTATGACTAATCGCCTTATCCATAAATCATGCCTCAGGCATATTAAATTCATGCCCCCAGTAGCTTGGAGCTGGAGAATTAGTGGTTTCAAAAGTATCCCAATCGGGTTGAATACCATCATACCCAAACTCAAGCATAAACCCAGCTGGAGTTTGCATATAAAAAGAGAACATTTTGTCATTCATGTGTCGCCCAAGAGTTGAAGAAATATGTACATTATTGGCAACAGCTCTATCTAAAGCATCAACAACCTGTTCCGCTGTTTCTACTTCGACCATAGCATGAACGAGCCCTGATGGAGGTGTTGGAGCTTGCATCATTGCAACAGTATGATGCCTAGGATTATCACAATGCATGAAGTACAAAACTGATTCTGGATCATTTGGATCAGGAGAAAATTTCATTCGCATAATATCTGAATCTCCAAACCCTAAAACATCGGTATAAAATGTATGGGCAGCTTCTACCTCTAATGTCCCAAAAACTACATGACCCAAACCTAAACCATGAGTTACAAAAGCAGATATTTCTTGAGATGATTGAAATACATTTTGATCAACCCGTCTTCCATAGAAGAGCTCAAGGCGATTTCCAGCAGGATCAGTAAGACTAATTAATTCTTCTACACATCTTTGTTTGGCAAGCTCATCATTTTCAGAATTAAATTCTATACCTGCCTCAGCTAGTTCTATTTGAGCTTCATCAAAGTCTTCTTTACTACTGAGCTCAAAACCACCTAAATTATATCTATCAATATCACCTTTTTGGACATGAAATCTAAAAGGACTTTCATCCATTCGAAGAAATAAATTATTTTCGTCACTTTTTTCTTCATTTTTCATTAACCCAACAACGTCCCGGGCATATGTTTCCCAAAGGCTTATGTTTGTTGAATCAATTACTATGTAGCTCAAAGATTTAATCTTCATAATTAACCCCCTATTTTTATCATGAAAAGTATGTAAAAAATATCTACTAATGCTTATGTTTTCATTATTAATTCTATCATTCAATTTATTTATACATAATTATTCATCTATTTATTACGAAGTATCACGAAAACTATAAAAGTATCCATTCTCTTGTATAAATTATATAAAATACCAGCATGTCTCTAATCAAAGCATTAATCCATCCTGTTACACCATTTCAACAAAATGCGCCTATTTTATATTGCGAAGAATCAAAAAAATGTGCTTTTATAGATCCAGGCGGAGACCTGGATATACTTCTGGCTGTTGCAAAAGACAATAATCTCATCCCTGAAAAGATTTTCCTTACGCACGGTCATGCTGATCATGCTGGTGCAGCCTCTGAGCTAGCAAAGATTCTTTCATTACAAATTGAGGGTCCACATCGTGAAGATTTATTTCTACTTGAATCACTTGAATCTCAGGGTAAGATGTTTGGCATGCAAGCACAAAATTGCATTCCAGATAGATGGCTCGACGATGGGGATGAAGTAAAGCTGGGTAATGAAATCCTGAAAGTTATTTTTTGCCCAGGGCACACGCCAGGGCATATTGTTTTTTATCACCCTGAATCAAAACTAGCTGCTGTTGGTGATGTTTTATTTCGTGGATCTATTGGAAGAACTGATTTACCTAGAGGAAACCATCAAGATTTATTAGACTCCATAACTAAAAAGCTTTGGCCTCTTGGAGAGGAGATTTTATTTATTTCAGGTCATGGACCTGTATCTACATTTGGTCAAGAAAGAAAAGATAATGCTTTTGTGGCTGATTCAATCTTAATTAAAACTTAGTCCACCCATATTTTTACAAGCCTACCTTCATCATCTTTCATGGAGCCTGTTACGATTAAAATGAAATCTACTATCCACCAAATACCGCAACCACCAATTGTAATAATAAATAAAATAGCAGATGCATATCGTCTCAAAAAAAACCTATGCGCCCCCAAAGGCCAAGATAAGACAATAAATAATAAAAATGTTGGCAGAATCCTTTTTTCTGAAATATTTATAACTTCATTCATATCGACCACCAGCCAAGCTTGAGCTCATCTTAATAACAACGCTGGTTGGTAATATATTGCAAAGAAATGCCAACAACTTATTTAATGCTCCTGGAATCCAGACACTTCTTCCTTTCATCATTGCTTGAACTGCGCCAATTGCAACAGTTTCTGAATCTTTTTTCATGAAAGCTGGCACCTTATCCATAGCATCTTGCATACCGCTTGCAGTATGAAATTCAGTGACAGTGAACCCTGGACACACATTTGTGGCAGTAATCCCTTTGGAGCGATAATTAATATTTATTGCATCTCCAAATCTATTAACAAAAGTTTTAACAGGACCATAAAGAGCACCCCAACCAGATGAAGGTGGGGCAAATGAAGCGAGTGAAGATACCATCATTATTTTTCCATGTTTTTGTTCTATCATGCCTGGAATGAATTTTTTTGTAAGAGCAACTATTGCTATCCCTAATACTCTTAGGAATTTTTCTTCTTCATCTTCACCAGTTTCGTGGAATTTTTTGTTGATGCTGTAACCAGCGTTATTTACTAAAATTTCAACGATATAGTTATTTTCAGAACAGAAGTTAAAAATCGTCTTTGGAGCTGATACCTCGGCTAGGTCAGCAGCAATATAATTACAATCAACGTTGAATTCTTTTTTTATGGATGCAGATATTTCTTTCAGCCTTTCTTCTCGTCTTGCAGTTAGAAGGATATTATGACCTCGCTTAGCAAGCTCCCTAGCTATATCAAGGCCTATTCCAGCGGTTGCTCCAGTAATTAGTGAATATTTTTTCATAAATTCTCCTGATCTTTTCTTATAAGTTTCTTATTTTAAGCCTTATTTCATAAGGCACCTCACCAGTTAAATCATGGGCTTTCTTAATTGCTACAACCCTAGCAAGCCTATCTGAGTCCATTGGTGCAATTTTTCTTACCTTCATATCAATATGGCCTTCCACTGTTTCATACGTAGCTGAAATAACCCCATCCTTATCAAATAAGGCTCCAATCATGTGGTACAACTTTTCATTCACATTAAATAATCTAAATGCTGGGAAAATCTTGTCCCCCAAAAGGAATTCTTTTTGAAATCTATAATTATCTTCAAGAGTAAAACTAGAAAATCCACTTTTTAAATATTCTTCATTTAAACCAAACTCCTTATTGGCAAAATCCCAAGCTTGTTCAAAAACCCCTTTTATATAATTGACATTCATATGACCATTGAAATCACACATATCTTTAGTAACTGTTATGGTTTCGCCTACATATGGAAATAAATCTTTCATATTTTATTTTGATAATTGAAAGAATGGATTGTGTAGAAATAGAAACAAATTTGCAAATTAAAAGTTATGTTTTTATATTGATATTTCGTACAATTAAATTTTTTAATATGGAAAATAAATGGCAGAACTTGAAATCATTGCAATAGCAAATCTTGAGATAACCGATGCTGATGAATACAGAAAATATGAAAAAGGATTTTTTCCTATTTTAAAAAAGTATAACGGCTCATTCATTACTTTTGATGATGCCCCCAAACATATGGAGGGAGACTCGCCCCTCAAAGGTCGGGTAATATTATTTGGATTTGCTACTGAAGAAGATGCATCTAATTGGTTCAATGACCCTGAATATCAAGAACTTTCAAAATATAGACGAGACGGAACTAGCACTCATTCAATAACTTTCACAAAAGTACTTAAGCGGTAACTCAGCTATCTTAATTTGGAAAAAACTACTACTCCAACTGATCTAAGAGCAATAATTGTTTCAATTGATTTGCTAAGATCAAATCAAAATGATCTCGAGCAATTTAATTATAGTGAATTTATTGAACTCGCAAGATCCTCTGGGCTAAAAGTTCAGCATCATATTATCTCCAAACAAAAATTCGTATCTGCAAGTCATTTTCTTACAAAAGGGAAAGCTGATGAACTTAAGGATATTGTTGAATCTGAGAATATTAAATTAGTTGTTTTGGATTGTGAGCTTTCGCCTTCACAAGAGAGAAATTTAGAAAAATTATTATGTGCAAGAGTGCTCGATAGAACGGGGTTGATATTAGATATTTTTGCTGCAAGAGCTCAGAGTGATATTGGGAAGCTGCAAGTTGAACTTGCTCAGCTAAGTTTCCTTTCTACTCGATTGGTAAGAGGTTGGAGTCACCTTGAAAGGCAAAAAGGCGGTATTGGATTAAGAGGTCCAGGAGAAACTCAACTTGAAACTGACAGAAGATTAATTGGTAATAGAATCAAACAACTCAAAAAAAAATTAGATAAACAGCATAATCAAAAAAATTTAAATAGGTACTCAAGACGCAAAGGAAGTAATAAACTGGTGGCTTTGGTTGGTTATACAAACGCAGGCAAAACCTCGCTATTTAATACACTTACAAAAGGTTGCCTACAAGCAGAGGATAAGTTATTTGCAACTTTGGATACAACCACAAGAAAAGCTGATGTGAAATTCAAAACACTTGAAACAGTACTCTTTTCTGACACTGTAGGATTTATATCTAATCTTCCAACGAAATTAGTTGAATCGTTCAAAGCTACTCTAGATGATTTAGCTTCTGCCGATCTCATAATTCATGTTATTGATGCAGCAGATCTAAATAGAGATATTAAAATTAAAGAAGTGGATTTAATCCTAGAGGAATTAGGCGCTACTTCTATGCCTCAAATTAGAGCCTTAAATAAAATTGATTTGATTGAGAGTGAAGAGATATGGCCAGCAAATAATTTTTATCCTGAAGTCAAAATATCTAGTGAGACTGGCGAAGGTCTTGAAGACTTAAAAAATGCAGTTTCTGATCATCTGTTCGGAAATTTGTTATATGGATGGGTTCAATTCTCTCCTTTTCAAGCTTCAGTTCGTTCAAAACTATTTGATTCTGGCTGTATTTTAGAGGAAAAGCTAAATTCAAAAGGCCAATACCAATCACTGGTTTCAATTTCACAAAGTATGCTTAAACAATTTGAAGAAATTGAAATTTTTAAAGATTTGAAACCTTTTTCTCTATAGAAAAAGGTTTTATATATAGGTTGTTTTAGTAAGGAACTAGGAAAAATCTGGCTTTGCGGGATCGTAAAATACTTGACCATTAGATACCTCAGGCTCCCCACATGTACTTACAGATTCTATTAAAACTTTGGCGTCTCCACCAGTTGCTTGCCATAACTCATTGCCTGTATTCATAGCTTCAAGGCTTTCATGAAAATTTCCAAACCAAAAATCTTCCTCTGCAGTTACATCTGTAGGAATATATAGTCCATATGCATAAAAACCAGTTACCTGAGATTTATCAATTCCATCAAGCCAAGCATTGTACATAATTAGTGCATTATTAAGGTCTTCTTGTCCCATACCTTCATTCAATGTGCATGGGCTAAATGCTGCTGCAAAAGAGCCGTCTTCAGGAGCCTCACCAAAAGCATATGGGTCATAAGGAAAAATAAAATCATATCCGTCTCTATTTTCACCATCACATTCAAGAATTTCTGAAGATTGCTCACTCCAAGTTAGGGCTTCCTCATTGGCAATCCATTCCTCCCATGCAGCATCAGCTTCTTCTTTTGAAGACCAGCTTAACTCCCAGTAGTTATTGAAAGTGCTTTCTTCGGGAGATATTGATGTGTAACCCCATGCGCCTAGCAAGGATTCTGACAACCCAAGATCTCTCCATGAGCTAATCATGCTAACAAGGCCTGCTTGACTGTAATTTTCACCGGCTGAACACTGCATAAACTCATTATATAAAACATAATTAGTTGCATCCCAACCAACTGATTCATTTTCAGAATTGAAATCTTGTGGATCCTCTGAGTTTGAGCAAGAAATAAGTACCAAAAAAGGTACAGCCAAAAAAATTGTTTTTTTTATGTTAATTCTCATTAATATTTAAATTTTTTTCTCTTTAGTTTAAACGTATAAATAAGTTTATTACATCTATAATATACATTAAATAAATATAAATAACATAGCTTTGAAATCTAAAAAATTAACTGATGCTTTAATCATTGGCGGTGGTCATAATGGGCTTGTTTGCGCTTTTTATCTAGCAAATGCTGGCCTAAATGTATCTATTTATGAGAAAAGATCTATTGTCGGAGGCGCAGCAGTAACCGAGGAGTTTCACCCCGGCTTTAGAAACTCAGTTGCAAGTTATACAGTAAGTCTATTAAATCCTGAAATTATCAAGGATATGAATCTTCAGAGATATGGCCTTAAAATAGTTAAACGCCCTATATCAAATTTCCTGCCAATAGACCAAACAACATATCTTAAACTAGGCGGTGGACTAGAGAGAACACAAAAAGAATTCAATAAATTTTCTAAAAATGATGCTGCGCAATTGCCTGAATATTATGATCGAATAGAAGCAGTTGCAGATTTACTAAGAGGTCTTTCGATAAAAACACCTCCGAATCCAAAACAAGGTATTAGAGCTTTATTAAGTGCTGCGTTACAACTGTGGCCAACTCTAACTAAGGGAAATCAAGTGCATAGAGATGTCTATAATCTATTTACTAAAAGTGCAAGGTCATTTCTTGATTCCTGGTTTGAAAATGAGCATGTGAAAGCTGCATTCGGCTTTGATTCAATTGTTGGAAATTTTGCAAGTCCAGATACTCCAGGTTCAGCATATGTTCTATTACATCATGTGTTCGGTGAAGTTGATGGAGAAAAAGGAGCCTGGGGACATGCTATCGGTGGCATGGGTGCAATAACTCAAGCAATGGAAAAAGCATGTAAAGAAAAAGGCGTTAAGATTTTTACAGATTCATCTGTTGATCAAGTGATTGTTGAAAATGGCATTGCAACAGGCATTCAGCTTAGTGATGGGAATTTCATTAAAGCAAAAAAAATAGTTTCTAATCTAAACCCAAAATTGCTTTTTAAAAAATTAATTTCTGAAAATGATCTAGATCCTCAATTTAATCGCAGTATGGATGGCTACAAGTGTGGCTCTGGAACTTTTAGGATGAATGTTGCTCTTTCTGAATTGCCAGATTTTTCTGCACTACCGGGCAAAGAAGTGGCTGAGCATCATCAAAGTGGCATAGTGATAGCTCCAACACTCGATTACATGGACAAAGCATATATTGATGCTAAATCACATGGATGGTCTTCTGCACCAATTGTTGAGATGCTGATTCCATCAACGATGGACGATACACTAGCTCCAGAGGGTAAACATGTTGCTTCACTATTTTGCCAACAATTCTCTCCAACTTTACCAGATGGAAAGTCTTGGGAAGATCATCGTTTAGCCGCTGCAGATACTATTATTGAAACTATTACAAAATATGCTCCTAATTTTAGGGAATCAATTTTAGGGATGATGATTTTGTCTCCATCGGATTTAGAAGAAAAATTTGGACTCATTGATGGAGATATCATGCACGGACAAATGTCTCTTGATCAAATGTGGGCAGCTAGGCCATTAATTAACTACGGAAACTATAGAGGACCCTTAAAATCATTGTATATGTGTGGCTCGGGAACGCATCCCGGGGGCGGAGTAACTGGCCTGCCTGGAAAAAATGCAGCTAGAGAAATTATTAAAGATTTATAAATTAATTTGAAGGTAATTTCTCTAATGCTGCAAAATAATCTCTAGCCCTTTCAATCACTTTTGGTGCCAACCAAACTGAGGAAATTAATGTAGGTATAGCCATTAAAGCAAAAGATATGTCGATAACATTTATTGCTGCCTCAATTGGAATAATAGCAAAGACAATCACAAACAATATGATGACCCATTGATAAATTTTTACCCCTTTTTCACCAAACAAGAATTGAGAACAAGCTGAACCATAAAATGAATATGTAAAAATTGTGCTAGCTCCAAAACTCACAACACATATAAATAAAATAGCATAGCCTATTGGACCAAGAAGAGAGCTAAATGCTTCTGCGGTCAAAGTTACACCCGTTGAATCTGAAGCAAGCCAAACTCCTGAAATAATAATTAGTAACGCAGTAGAGGTGCACATAATTAAGGTATCAAAGATTGGTCCCAGCATTGCAACTAGACCCTGCTTCACCGGATCAGACGTCTTGGCTGAGCCATGCACGAGTGTTTCAGTTCCTATTCCAGCCTCATTTGAATGCGCTCCTCTTCTTACTCCCATAATTATTACGGCAATAACACTTCCACCTGCAACTGCAGAACCCGTAAAAGCATCTTCAATAATAATTTGGAATGCTGGAATGATTGAATCAGCATTCAATATCAATGCAATTAAGACAGAACCAAAATATAATAAACTCATTGATGGAACCAACCACTCAGAAACTTTAGCAATCCTAATCAATCCACCAAGAATAATTGCTCCAGTGACTCCAGCTAAAACTATCCCAGCTATCAAATTAAAATTATCAAATTGAAACATAGGAAGATCTCCCATAATTTGAACCAATTGATTGCTCTGAAAACCTGGAAGAGCTCCAATTAAGCCCGCGGCTGCAAAAAAATATGCCAAAGGCATCATTGATTGAGGGAGTGCATTTTTAATAACGTACATTGGGCCCCCTCGAACTGTCCCATCCTCTGCAACATCTCTATACATGACGGACAAGGTGCAAGTAAAAAATTTAGTAGCAATACCAACAATTGCAGTCAGCCACATCCAAAAGATTGCACCTGGTCCAGCTAACTGAATTGCGATTGCTACACCAGCAATGTTACCCAAGCCAATGGTTCCAGATAAAGCAGTTGTTAAAGCTTGAAAATGAGTAACATCGCCAACATCATCTTGTTTAGAATGTCTGCCCAAAATTAATTCAAAAGCATGCTTTAAATATTTGAAGGGGGTTAACTTTGAATAAAATAAGAAAAAAATTCCAGACCCAACCAAGATGGGAACATTCCAAGTCCATACGAACCCAGCAAGATCATTTATAAAGTTTTCCATTAATTTAATTTTAAGGTGTAAATTCGTATTGTAGAGCTATCCAAAATATTCTGCATGAAAATTTTGAATATCAGGATCAACAAGCGCATCTCGAACTTTTAACTCACAGTACAAATTTAAAGAGTCTAAAGTTTTGCATCGACTTAATGCTACATATGCCTGCCCTGTCGCAAAGGCCCCATCACCCAAATCTACCGAACAACTCTCCAAAGTAAGGCCTTGAGCCTTATGTATGGTCACTGCCCAACCCAATTTAAGAGGAAATTGCTTGAATGATGAGACAATTTCTTCTTCCATTTCATCATTGAATTCATCGTAAACATATCTCACTTTATTCCATTCTTCGCGCTTTACCTTAAATACCTCATTATCAACTTTTACTTTGATAACTTTTTTATTTTTATCAGAGCAATCAATGACAACACCAATGGTTCCATTGACCCATCTGCCATCTGGATCATTTTTAATAAACATGACTTTGGCATCCTGTTTGACACGGAGTTCTCTGGGAGCAGGCAGATCATTTTCATTTAACTCGCCTTGCTCTTTTGATTTAGCTGTAGTTGCGGGACCATCAATTAAATTCAACATTTCTTCATTAATTTGTTCTGCGCGGTACTTTCTTGAAGTAATAATCAGTGAGGACTCGGTATTAAACTCTGGATTATGACAAGTCTGATTGATTATCTTAATAGACTCCTCAAGGTTTTGCCCAAGACGAACATTGTTCAGTAAATTATAAAACTCTTTATCATCCTGTTGTCTAAAAGAGCTGACTAGCTCAAAAAATGAAGGTTTCTCAATCGCTTGAAAATTATCTGCGCTAAAAAAATATACCGATTCATATCTTTCAAAAATTGCAGTTTCCTCATTCTCTTTCACAACCGGTGGTAACTGGAACAAATCGCCACAAGCAAGTACATGTATACCTCCAAATGGCTTAGATGAATTACGATGTATTTGAAGGGTTTCAGAAATAGCATCAAGCAT
>CETM01000314.1_pt1 | contig 37195 bp, 32 predicted proteins | sample 361451 | NCBI WGS metagenome assembly CETM01 (sample SAMEA2622690, study PRJEB7988) | marine metagenome | isolation source: saline water (ENVO:00002010), including
TCGACCACTACTGCCAGCCAGATGCGCGATCAGGCCGAGCAACTGCAGCGGCTGCTCAATTCCTTCGTGCTGGGTGACGACGGTGCCCAACCGTTTCAGCGTGCTGAGGAAAGGGCGCCTTCGTTGCCCTCCACCTCTAGCGCATCTTCACATGCAGCGGCACCCGCTAAAGCCAAGTCATTGGCACATAACGAAGAAGAGTGGGAAGCCTTCTGATCGCCAGCTCCGCCACCGTTCCGGTGTCGGGCCAGTTTACGCAGCAAGCGAGACACAAGCAGACCGCGGGAAGGGGCAATACACCCTTACCCGCGCTTGCCTCATCAGCGACTTTTCTGGGAAAGCGTTGGTATCAAGCGACTATTAAGCCTGCTGGGGTTGGCGTCTTTGTATACCCTTGTAGCTCTTTTGGGGTACATGAGGACTGCAGGCAATGAGGTCATTCGATGTTCCGACAACAACAGACCGCAGACGGCGCACGCTTACACTGTGTGCCTTACCCCATCTCAAGCGATGCGGCAGTCTGGTTCTGTTGTTGCTCATGGGCACCTGGATCGTCTATGCCACGGGAGGAACGGCCTACGCATACCCTTATCTGATGTTGGCGCCGGTCCTGATAGGTGCCTTCTGGTATGCGTTGGCCGGCGGGCTGTGCGTGGCGCTTGCCGCCGGCATTCTGATGGCCTTCATGCCCCAGGATGCTTCGCTTAATATCGAGCAGAGTACGGCCAACTATCTGATTCGCATAGCACAATACCTGTTGCTGGGGGGAGTTTCGGGGTGGCTTTTCCTGCTGAGACGTCGGTCGGCACGCCGCCATAGAACCATGGCGCGTACCGACCCGCTATCAGGGCTCGCCAATCAGGTTGCGCTCAATGAAGACTTGGGACGCCACCTTGATCTGCCCGCCACACGAGGTGCGACGACCGGGTTGATGCTGGTACGGATCACCGATATCACTGACGTCATTGATGCCATGGGCCTGGATGCCGCCGATGAACTGGTGCTCTCGCTGAGCGAGCGCTTGAAAGGTGTGGTATGTGGGAAGCCGTTCGCCTATCGGGTCAATCATGATGAACTGGCACTGATACTCCACGATATCGACCTGAGTGATATCGAGCGGATCGCTTTGAAGCTGCTGGATGTCGGCGAAGAAAGCTACCTGATTCAGCAAGTGCCTGTGCGCATGCAATTGGAGGTCGGCAGTAGTCTGCGGCAAGGGGATAGTGTCACGCAGGGAAACCTTGTCCGTGAGGCCCGTATTGCTTTGTTCACGGCCATTCAGGAAGGCAGCGCTCACAAGCATTTCTCTCCTCGACTCGAGCGTCACTCCCTCGATAGCCTGCAATTAATTGCCCGCGTGCGCAGTGCTCTCCAAGAAAGAGAGTTTTCGTTGCACTACCAGCCCAAAATCCGTTTGGCCGACGATCGGGTATGTGGCAGCGAAGGCCTGATCCGCTGGCCGCAGGCCGATGGCACTCTTATTCCCCCCGGCCAGTTCATGCCCAAAGTGGAAAGTACCTCGCTGATCAATCCCGTTACTCATTTCGTGGCTCGTGAGGCGGCAAGCTTTGCCCGTCGGCATGCTGGCTGGGGTGTCATCAGCATTAACCTGTCTGTGCACAATCTCTATGATGACGACTTGGTCGACTTGCTGATCGAGTTGGTCGAGCAAACTGGTTTGACCACGGAGTGGTTGGAGGTGGAAATTACCGAGACCGCCTTGATCGGTGATCTGGCGGCGGCACGTCGTGCCATCCAGCGCATTCGTGATGCGGGGATCGGGGTGAGCATTGATGACTTCGGAACGGGGTTTGCCTCTTTTGAATACCTTCAGCACCTGCCGATTACGGGACTCAAAATCGACCGTACTTTTGTGGCTCAGTTGGAAACGAACTCTCGTACCCGCAAATTGATGACCTGCATGATTGAAATGGGGCATGCACTGGGCTTAACGGTCACTGCCGAAGGGGTGGAGACGCAAGGGCAGGCAGATATTCTACGCGAGCTTGGCTGTGATCAGGCGCAGGGGTTCCTCTATACGGGAGCCTTGCCAGCGGGTGACTACCTGGCCTGGTGCGATGCTCATGCCGAGACTCTGTCCTGAAGCGACAGACCGGGCTTGCTGTTTGGCCTGTGTCGAGTTGGCCTCAGCCGTTGAGTGCCTGGCGCAGAAATTCGCGAAATACGCGGACCCTCGCCGGGGCCTGGAGCCCTGACAGCGTGATGGCATAGAGCCTTGCCTGCGCGACGCTATGGTCCGGCAGGACGGGCACTAGCTTGTGCTCATCGACGAGAGGCTGAATGATCAGGTCTGGCAGCACGCCGATCCCTCCACCCGCAGCCAGCAGTCGGGCGAGGCTGGCATAGTCTGTCGTACGCAGGCGAGGCGGAACCTTGATCTCGCTTCGCTTGCCGCGCCGGTCGGTGAGCACCAATGGCGTGGGTCCCTCTAGGCCGCGACGAATCGCCAGCGCGTGATGCTGCAGGTCGCCAGGGTCTGCCGGTGTGCCGTGCTTTTCCAGGTAGTCGGGGGACGCATAGAGCCGCATGTGGAAGTCGGCGATGCCAGAGGCACGGTAGTTCATGTCGGGCAGGTCATCGGTGCTGGCGCGCAGCGCTAGGTCGATGCGGTTGGCGGCCAGATCCAGCGGCGTATCGGTCATCAAGAGTTCGATGCGTATCTGCGGGTGGCGCTCCTGGAAGGCCACTACCAAGGCCGGCAACAGGTCGATGCCCATATCGACCGGTGCGGTGACCCGCAGGTTGCCTTCGGGCACCGAACGCGAGGAACGGGCGCTTTCGGTGGCATCTCCCAACAGTTGCAGCGCCTCCCGGGCCTTGGCATGGAACAAGAGCCCCTCCTCGGTAGCCGAGACCGCCCGCGGGGTGCGGGCCAGAAGCGCTGCGCCGAGGCGACCCTCCAGTCGTGAAATGCGTCGACTGACGCCGCCTTTGGTTTCATCGAGCTCCCGAGCCGCCGCGGAGATGGAGCCGAACTCCACCACGGCACAGAACGCGCGGATGTCCTCCAGGGCGCCGCCCAGCGTGACACTGTTCGGGGTTTCCAATTCATCAACCATGCGTTGCCATTCCGCCATCTCCCGGAAAATCGGAAACCCCAATATGCTGTCTTCCATCCACAGGACGCAAGCGCCTGTTGCGATCCACTAGCTGTCGCATCGCAACTTCAGACGTTGCAAACCACAGGCGCTGCGACCACAGACGATTCGAGGACACGCTCATGAACCAGAACATCGATACCGCCGCATCCACTGTCACTCCCGGCCCGGCGATCTTCCAGCGCCTGTCGGTGCTGTCCTATCCGTTGATTCGCGTGACCGCGGGCTTGCTGCTGATGCCTCACGGCGCCCAGAAGCTGTTTGGCTGGTTTGGCGGCTATGGTCTCGAAGCGACCGGCCAATTCTTCGCCGACAGCCTCGGTATGACACCCGGCGTGCTGTTTGCGCTGATGGCGGGTCTGGTCGAGTTCTTCGGTGGTCTAGCCTTGGTGCTTGGCCTGCTGACACGCCCAGCGGCACTTGGCGTGATGGTGCTGATGGGCGTCGCGCTGAGCGTGCACATTCCCAACGGCTTCTTCTGGACCAACGGGGGCCTCGAGTATCCGCTGATGTGGGGGTTGGTAGCCTTGGGCATCTTCCTGCGCGGCGGTGATCGCTTCTCACTTGATGCCAAGCTTGGCCTCAAGATCTAAGCCATCATCCTGAGTGACCCCTTATCTTGAACTTCACCCTTAGCCCTAGCGCCGGCTTGAAAAAGCCGGCTGGCGGCGATGTTGCCGCCCTTGAGTCTCGGAGGTTCGACCATGTCCCATCCCGCTGCTTCCACTTCCTTGCCGACAGTGTTTCTGCCCCATGGCGCCGGGCCTTGCTTCTTCATGGACTGGCAGCCGGCTGGGCTGTGGGATCGTATGGCCGCCTGGTTGAGCGGCTTGACCGACACGCTAGAGGTGAAGCCTCGCGCAATCTTGGTGATCTCCGCGCACTGGCAAGCTGACACTTTCACCGTCAATACCCAGGCGTCGCCATCGCTTTATTTCGATTACTACGGTTTTCCCGATCACACCTACCGGCTGAGCTGGCCGGCGACGGGTGACCCTGAGCTTGCCGCCGAGGTGCGTGAGCGGCTGGCCGAGGCCGGGCTTGCTTCCAGCGAAGACGATCAGCGCGGGCTCGACCATGGCGTCTTCATCCCGCTCAAGCTGGCGTTCCCGGAGGCCGAGGTGCCGGTGGTTCAGCTATCGCTGAAGAAGGGGCTAGACCCCGCCGAGCATCTGGCCCTGGGGCGTGCCTTGGCCCCGCTGCGCGAACAGGGCGTGCTCATCATCGGCAGCGGCATGAGCTATCACAACATGGCGCGATTGAGGCGTGGCGGTGCGGTCGTCGATCCGGATTCCCGCGCCTTCGATACCTGGCTTGGCGAGACCGTGGCGCTTGCCGGCTCGGCCCGCTCTTCGCGTCTTATGGACTGGGCGTCAGCACCCAGCGCGCGTGCCTCCCATCCGGAAGAGGAGCATCTGCTGCCGCTGTTTGTGGTGGCTGGGGCCGGCGGTGAAGCTCCCGGCAAGAAGGTATTTGAGGACGAGGTAATGGGCAGCGTGCAGTCGGCCTTCGTTTTCGGTGCCTGATTCGCAGCAAAAAGGCGCCCCGCATGCTGCATCGAAGGTCGGCTTGGCCGGGGGGCGGCCGGCGCCTATGATAGTGTTTCGCTATCACACCCTTGGCTATCTTCCTCCTGGCAGGGCAAGTTGGCCTGGATAGGGCATGTTTACCTGGAAAGAGTATGTTTGCCTGGAAAGAGCATGGCCAAGGAGGGCGGCGAGAACTTAGTGCCAGCAAGCCATGAAATAAGGAGATATTCATGCCGTTCACCCTGTGGCTGTCGCTTGCGGCAGTCTGTGCCATTGGGGCCATGTCGCCTGGGCCTAGTCTCGCGCTGGTGTTACGTCATACCTTGGGCGGTGGTCGCCTGCCGGGAGTGGCAGCGGCGCTTGCGCACGCAATGGGCGTAGGGCTCTATGCGCTGTTGACCGTCTGGGGCCTGGGAGCCTTGATTGCCCGCCACCCGCTACTGTTCCAGGTGATTACCTGGGCCGGTGCCGCCTATCTCGCCTGGCTTGGTGTGAAAGCGCTGCGGGCCGGCCAGGCATCAGCGCTGCAGGCCAGTGGCGTGGCCACGACTCAAGTGCAGGCCGCCCGTGACGGGATGCTGGTGGCGCTTGGCAACCCCAAGCTGATCCTGTTCTTCGTCGCGCTGCTTAGCCAGTTCGTCAGCCCTGACATGAGCGCGGCGGCCAAGGCGTTGATCGTCGCCACGGCGATGGTCATCGACGGCGGCTGGTACGTGCTGGTGGCCGTGGCGCTATCGCATTCCGCCGTGCTGCCCTGGCTTCAGGCTCGGGCTCACTGGCTCAATCGTGTAACCGGGGTGATCCTGTTGGGGTTGGCCATTCGGGTGCTATTCGGATAGCGCAGACATTTATACGTTAATCGCTTAGTTGGCCGGATCAGTTGGGTGTATAAGTGAGTGGCTAGGCCACGTTGGCCGAGCGACAACTCAATCGTGTGAGAGCTCTGATGCCTCTGGATACTGCGCCACTGGCCGTCGTCGTCGACAAGGACCCAGGTGTTTTGGCCGACCTGACTCACCTGTTGCGTACCTTGGGGCTCGAGACTCACCACCAGCCTGCCGACTTGCGGGCATGCCTCACCTGTCTTAGGCCGCGGTTAGTGATCCTCGATCTGGAAATCGACGGGGTCGAAGGAATCGATACCCTGCGCTATCTCGCGGACGTCGGCTATCAAGGTTCGGTGATGCTGCTCAGCGCCGTGGACCCCAAGGTAATGCGGATCGCTGAACGGATGGGCCATACTCTTGGCCTGGCCATGCTGGATTCGTTGAGCAAACCGTATGAACTGAGTGCCCTGCATGACAGCCTTGATGGACTGCGGATGCCGTCACAGGGCGACACCGCCGATGAGCGCAATCAAGAATGGGGCCGCGGGGAGATCGTTCGCGCTCTGAAAGAGCAGGAGCTGGTGGTTCATTATCAGCCCCAGTTCGATCTGGCCTCTCAGGCCCTCAGCGGCGTCGAGGCTCTGGTGCGCTGGCAGCACCCCGTGTGTGGGCTGATTTGGCCGAGCCACTTCCTGAAGTTGATGACCCTGGAGCAGACGCGGCTGATGACTCGCCAGATCGTGGCGCAGGTCGCTCGCGATTCACAGCTCTGGCGGGTAGCAGATCACCAGCTGTCGGTGTCGATCAATATCTCTCCCAACGAGCTACTCCATGATGATCTTGTCCCGCTGATGGACGAACTGCAGCAGTCGCTGGGGTGTCGGCTGTCGCTGGTGCTGGAAATCACCGAAAACGATGCCATGCATGATGAGCTGTTGAGCAGCGAGGTGGCGGCTCGGCTGCATCTGCTTGGCATGGAGCTGTCGGTCGACGACTTCGGTGTTGGTTTCTCGTCTCTGGCACGCCTCCAGCTGCTGCCGATCAGTGAAGTGAAGATCGATCGCGGTTTCGTGCGCCACCTCAATGACAATCCCGAGGATGCGGCCATTGTCGAAGCCGTGGCCTTGCTCGGGCAGCGGCTTGGTATCCGGGTGGTGGCCGAGGGCGTCGAGACGCTGGAGAGCCTGACGCAGTTGGCACGTTTTGGCTGCACCCATGCCCAAGGCTATGCGTTGGCGAGGCCCATGCCGATCGAGGGTCTGCTTGCGCTGATCGCGAGTCTGGGCAGCTGTCAGCCCGCGACATCCGACCCCACCGAGCCCCAGGCCTATCAGTTCTGGATGCCGCGTAACGTCAAGCCCGCTAATAACGCACCCTGATCGAGGCACGGCTCTTTATTCGGCGACGGCGTGGTGTACACAGCTTGGCGGCAGCAGGCGCTTCCTTCGTGGCGCTCAGGGCGTGATTCGCTCGAGGATAGCGGCCAAGGGCGCCTCCACCGGCAGTACACCGTAGGCCGGGCTCGGCGCTTCGCCGAGCCGCGTTCGGCAGAAGGTATCGGCCACTGCCGCCGGGGCGAAGCGCAGCAGCAGCGTGGCCTGCAGGGCCTGGGCCATGCGCTGGGTCAACCAGCGTGCGCGCAGCGTCAGGGTCTCGCTGGGCTGCGTCAGTGCTTGGTCGAGTTCGGCCAGGGCACGGTCGAGGTCGGCCTGCTGGCCGTGCGCCGCCCTGAGCTCGCTTGTCAGCGCCTCGATGCTCTCCGGATGGCGCGCCATCACCCGCAGCACATCCAGGCAGATGACGTTGCCTGACCCCTCCCAGATCGAGTTCACCGGCGCCTCTCGGTATAGCCGTGCCAACGGTGTTTCTTCCACGTAGCCGATGCCGCCCAGGCATTCCATGGCCTCGGCCATGAAGCCGGGCCCGCGCTTGTTGTGCCAGTACTTGGCAAGCGTCGGCAGCAGTCGTGCCAGGGCTCGCTCGTGGTCGCTGCCGCTGGCTTCGCCATCGAAGGCACGGGCGGCGCGCAGACTCAGCGTCACACCGGCCTCGACTTCCAGCGCCAGGTCGGCGATCACCATCCGCATCAGCGGCTGCTCGGCGAGCGGCCGGCCAAAGGCGTGGCGGTGGCAAGCGAAGCGCCATGCTTCGCGTAGGGCCTGTCGCATCATGCCCACCGGGGCCACGGCAGCGTCGAGTCGTGTTTGCTGGACCATATCGAGAATGGTGGCGATGCCGCGGCCCGGTGAGCCGATGGGCTGCGCCCAGGCGTGACGGTACTCGATCTCGGCGGAGGCGTTGGCACGATTGCCGCACTTGTCCTTGAGACGCTGAATCTCGATGGGGTTGCGGCTGCCGTCGGGCTGGAAGCGCGGCACCAGGAAGCAGCCGAGGCCATCTGGCGTCTGCGCCAGTGTCAGGAAGGCATCCGACATCGGCGCGCTGCAGAACCACTTGTGGCCGGTCAGCCAAGCGCCCTCACCGTCGGCCTGGGCTCGGGTGGTGTTGGCCCGCACGTCGCTGCCACCTTGTTTCTCGGTCATTGCCATGCCCAGCGTCACCGCTGACTTGTCATCGCGTGGCAACGCTCGTGGGTCATAGTCCCAGGTCAGCAGCCGCGAGCCCCAATGGTCCAGTATCCGATCATCCTTCGCCAGCACCGGCATGGCGGCATGGGTCATGGTCAGCGGGCAGCAGATGCCGGGTTCGGCCTGAGTCAGCAGATAGAGCGCGGCAACGTGCGCCTGATGGCCACCGCGGCCTTCCTCCTGCCAGGCTACCGCATGCCAGCCGTGGTCGAAGGCTTCGTGCATCAGCGCATGGTAGGCAGGGTGGTACTCGACCTCGTCCAGCCGCCGCCCGTGCCGATCGAAGAGCCGCAGGCGCGGCGGGTGCTGATTGGCTGCCTCGCCCAGCGCCTGCAGCCGCCGGCTGCCCACCGCCCGGCCTAGCACGGCGAGTCGATCGGTGACCCAGGCGGGGGCCTCACGCGCCAGCGCTTCGCGCAGCGGCGTGTCGTCGGCCAGCCAGTCCTCGTCCTCGAGCGGCGGCGGCTGGTTGACGACCTCATGAGTGGCGAGGTGTTGGCGGGGGGCGCTATCGGCCATGGCGGTGGGCTCCAGGCGGCATCTCGAGGCAGGCGCTGACGATAGGACTCAACCTCTTGGTCTTTTGAGCATGGTCAGCGAGCGGTGATCGGTCAAACGTCGCCAGGCTGGCCCCGGCCCGGTGGACTGGTTAGGCTAAAAGGCTGATCCGATAGGGAGAGCCCGATGACCGCCGATGATTTCACACTGCCGGCGCCGGTGATCGCCGATGAACACATCCAGTTGGTCGATGCCCGCAATCGCCCCTGTGGCAGTGCACCCCGGGCGCTGATGCGTCGCTTCCACTTCTGGCACCGGGCCACCTACATCGTGGTCCGCAACGCCAGGGGAGAAATCTGCGTACAGCGTCGCACCCTGATCAAGGAGGTTTTCCCCGGCGGTGATGACCTGGCCGCCGGTGGCGTGGTCGGCGCCGGCGAAGCGGTACATCTGGCCGCCCGCCGCGAACTCGCCGAAGAACTTGGTATTCGTGGCCAGCCGCTCAGCACCTGTGGCGGTTTTCGCTATTCAGAAGGCGGTAATCATATCTACGGCAGTGTCTATCTGGTCGATTACGATGGGCCGCTCTGCCTGCAGCCCGAGGAGGTCGATTCGGTGCGCTGGATGCCACTCAAAGAGGCGCTGGCCCTCGATACCGCCACACCGGATACCCGCTGCGCGCTTGACATGCTATATGCGGGTGGCTGGCTCGAGGAGGCGGCATGAACCAGTTATCGCAGCGCCACGCAAGCGTCAATGACGTCATGGCAGCGCTGTCGACGGTGGTGCGCGGCAAGCCGCGGGAGGTGCGGCTAGCGCTGTGCTGCCTGCTGTGTCGCGGCCATCTGTTGATCGAGGATCTGCCAGGACTTGGCAAGACCACGCTGGCCCAGGCGCTGGCCCGGGTGACCGGACTCGATATGCAGCGGTTGCAGTTCACCAGCGACCTGCTACCCGCCGACGTGCTTGGCGTCTCGGTGTTCGATCCGGGGCAGGGGCGCTTTCATTTCCATCCCGGGCCGGTCTTTCATGGCCTGCTGCTGGCCGACGAGGTGAACCGTGCCACGCCCAAGACCCAGAGCGCGCTGCTCGAAGCCATGGAGGAAGGACAGGTGACGGTCGAGGGCGAGACGCGAGCGCTGCCGGATCCGTTCTTCGTGATCGCTACCCAGAACCCTCAGGATCAGGCTGGTACCTTCCCACTGCCCGAGTCCCAGCTCGATCGTTTCCTGATGCGCCTGTCGCTTGGCTACCCCGAGCGCCAGGCCGAGCGCGAAATTCTGCGCGGCGAAGCCGGGCGCGCACGCCTCGTCGACCTGCCGGTATTGCTCGATGCCATGACCCTGCAAGACATGCAGGCACGCCTGGCAAGCCTGCATGTCGCCGAGCCATTGCTCGATTATGTGCAGGCACTGGCGGCGGCCAGCCGCAGTCATCGCGATCTGCCCTGGGGGCTATCCACCCGCGGCGTGCTGGCACTGCTCCAGGCCAGCCGGGGCTGGGCGCTGCTCGAAGGCCGCGATCATGTCCTGCCGGAGGATATCCAGGCGGTGTGGGTGCCAGTGGTCGCTCACCGGCTAAGCAGCGGCAACCGCGATGCCGACGAGAAGGCGGCGCGCGATCTGCTTGCCGCCGTGCCGGTGTTGGGCTAGCCGATGATAAAGCGGAGCGCCCTCTTCGCTGGGCCGCTGACTCGCGGCTGGGCGCGGCTGCGTGCCTGGAGCTGGTCCCGTCGCTCGACCCCTGTCGATGCGCCGCTCTCCCAGCATCGACTGTTCGTGATACCGACCGGCTTTGGCCTGGCCTGGGCGGGCCTGATCCTGATCCTGTTCCTGTTCGGCACCAACTATCAGAACAATCTGGCCTACGGCCTGTCCTTTTGGCTGCTCGCCATCGCCTTGGTGGCGTTGCTGCGCGGTTGGCGCAACCTGCTGGGCGTGCGTGTGACGATCACCCCCGAGGGCGAGGCCTTCGCCGGTGGCGAGGCGCGACTCAGAGTGCGGCTCGCCGCCTCCCGGGATCGTCAGGCGTTGGCGGTGTGCCTCGGGCGGCGGCTTGGTCGGCGGGCAGGTCGCCGCGCCGGGCGACACCTCGAAGGTCACCGCGAGGTGGTCGATCTCGTCGATGGCGATGCCAGCCTGACGCTTGGCTGGCCGGTCTCTGCGCGGGGCGATCAGCCTCTGCCGCGGCTGCGCCTGGAGAGCGACTGGCCGCTGGGATTGGTGCGGTCCATGGCCTGGGTCGAGAGCCCCGCGACGCTGCTGGTCTATCCCCGACCAGGTCCGAGCACCGATGCCGCCATGCTCGAAGCCCGTTCTATGGATGAGTCGACGCCCCAGGCGGGGCCGAAAACGCCACGTGAGGCACAGGACTTCGCCGGGCTCAAGCGTTACGTGCCCGGGGATGCCCCCTCGCGGCTTGCCTGGAAGCAGTGGAGCCGCACCGGGGTGCTTGCCACCAAGCACTTCAGCGAGCCACCGACAGCACCTACCTGGCTTGACTATGCGGCGGTGACGGGCGATGTGGAAACCCGGTTGTCGTGGCTCTGCTATCAAGTGAACGCTTATCATCGCCGCGGCGAGCCCTTCGGCCTGCGCCTGCCCGGCCTCGTGCTGCCGCCGGCCAGCGGTTCCGTCCAGCGTCGCCGCGCCCTTAGCGCCCTGGCGCGCTTTTCTCTCGATAGTGCCTCTGAAGACGCTGCCCATGGCGGTTCGGACGACGGCTTTCTCGGCAAGGGCTCGAGCGCTGCACCTGACGCAGAGGCTACGGGTAGCGATGCACGAGCGGAGGGCGCATGAGCGAGTCTTCCGTGCCTGTCCTGCTGGCCGATGGCGAGAGTCTCTCTGCGGCCATGCTGCGCCGGCTGTTTATCGGTCAGTGTCTGGTGCTTGGCATGCATCTGGCGTTCATGCCGCTGTGGTTGCTGGCGGTGGCCGTGCTGGTGGCCTGGCGTCGCCACCGCCAGTTGATCGAACGCGCCCCCCAGGCCGGCGTGGTCCTGCGCCTGGTCTCGATTGTAGCGCTGCTGGGGGCGCTTTGGGCCCAATACGGCGGTTTTGGCGATCTCGAGGCGCTGCTTGGGGTCTTGATCGGCATCTACCTGCTGAAGCTTCTGGAGACCCGCACCCGGCGCGACGCGCGGGTGGTGATCGGTATCGGCTTCGTGGTCCTGACGGCGAGCTTCCTGCATGACCAGAGCATCGTCATGGCGCTGAGCGCGCTGGTGGCGGCGACCTGGCTGGTGCACTCGCTGGTGATGTTGTCGGGTGGCGCGCAGGCTCGTCCCCTTCGTGTCGCCTGGCGTGAGACCGCCTGGCTACTGGGCCTGTCGGCGCCGCTGATGGTGGCACTCTTCATCGGCATGCCGCGGCTCGGGCCGCTGTGGAGTCTGCCGACACTCGAGCGCGCCTCGACGGGGCTCTCCGACAGCATGGCGCCTGGCGAGATCGCCAGGCTGTCGCGGAGCGATGCCCGGGCCTTTCGGGTCAGCTTTGAGGGCCCGGTGCCCGCGCCCGCCGAACGCTACTGGCGGGTCTATACCCTGACGCACTTCGACGGCAAGCGCTGGTCGCGGGAGACGCCGGAAGCCCTGGCCGCGACCCTTGAACGCCCGCTCAGCGACTTCGCCAAGACCGCACGGCGCAACCCCTTTACGGCGGATACGGCTAGAAGTGCGGCCACTGATCAACCCGGCGGCGTAACCGGCTCCGGCTCGACGTCAGGCGGTTCGTCTCGCTACCGGGCGGAGTTCCTGCTGGAGCCGGACAGCCGGCCCTGGCGACCCTCGCTGGGGACGCCGCTGGCAAGTCCGGAACGGCAGCGCTTCTTCGGCGATGGCACCTTCGAGGGCGTGACCGCACTCTCCTCGCGGGGCCTGGTGACCCTTGAAAGCAGCGGTGAGGCGCCGGCCTTCGCCGACCCGGCCGGGCGTGCCTGGCATACGCTACTACCCCGAGGGCGCAACCCGCGTACCCTGGCGCTGGCCAAGCGGCTGTGGCGGGACGCCGAGGGAGATCCCGAGGCCTATCTGGCTGCCGTGATGGCGCGCTTCGGCGAGGCGCCCTATCGCTATACCCTGGAGCCGCCGCGGCTATCGGGCGAGCACCGCGTTGACGCCTTCCTGCTCGATAGTCAGGCCGGATACTGCTCTCACTATGCCTCGGCCACCGCGGTGCTGGCGCGTGCGGTGGGCATCCCGGCGCGAGTGGTCGCCGGCTTTCAGGGCGGCGAGCGCCATCCGGACGGCCACCTCACGGTGCGTGATTACGATGCCCATGCCTGGGTCGAGGTCTGGCATGACGGCGCCTGGCATCGGTTGGATCCCACCTCGGTCATCGCGCCTGAGCGCATCGAGCAGGGCACGGCCGCCCTGAGCGCCGGAAGCCAGGCCTTTCTGGCCGATGCTGGCCTGTCGCCACTGCGCTTTCGTGATGTCGCCTGGGTGAATCGGGCCAGACTTGCCTGGGAGCAGCTCGAGTATCGCTGGCAGCGCCAGGTCGTGGGCTATGAGCGTCGTGATCGTGAGGCACTGCTGGCGCGCTTGCTGCAGGCGCTGGAGGCCCCCTGGCAGGCGTTCAAGACACTGAAGGAGCGGGTGTCGTCACTGGTATCGAGTGGCGGCGTCGGGGCCCTGCGTCTGGGCGCCGAAGTACTGGGCGTACTGACGCTTGCCGCCGTTTTAGGCTTTGGCGCGCAGGCCGGAGTGCGGCGCTGGCGACGACCGTCGACACTGCGCGGTCTGCTGCTTGATGATGCAGCCTGGCTCGCCGGTCATGGCTATCCGGCGCGGCCCGGGGAATCGCCGGCGGCGCACCTGCGTCGCCTGGCGGCAGCCAAGCCAGGCGCTGATTCGTCGGGTGGTGAGTCATCAGATAGCGAGCCGGGCTTGGCCGGTGGGCGGGGGGCTGATGGCCAGCAGCGTCAGCGCGACCTCGAGTCGGCCTGCCAGGCCTTGGCTGAGGCCATCGAACAGCTCTATTATGCGCCTCTCGACGAGCGCGAGCGTCGCCGCTGGCGTGAGGTCTTTCATACGCGGCGCCGACACTGGCGACGCGTTTTTCGTCGTGTGAGCCGATGTCGCGGGGGAAGTGCCGGCAGGCTGGCGCGTTGGCGACAGACATGGCATCTTGGACGCTAAAGCCGGATCGGTGCTCGCCATGCATATCCACGACATAGACTGTCAGACTGCCGCGGGCGACCCCTTCAACCTGCTGGCCCTGCGCGGGCAGGTACTCCTGGTGGTCAACGTCGCCAGCCGCTGCGGTTTTACTCCCCAGCTCAAAGAGCTCGAAGCTCTCTATCGGCGCTATCGCGACCGGGGCTTTATGGTGCTCGGTTTTCCCTGCGACCAGTTTGCCCATCAGTCGCCGGAATCGGCACGCGCCTTCTGCACCTTCGGCGAGCAAGAATTCGGAGTGACCTTCCCGCTGCTCGAGAAGGTCAAGGTCAACGGCGCTGGCGCCCATCCGCTGTTCATCGAGCTGCGCCGCCAGGCGCCGGGGCTGCTGGGGACCAAGATGATCAAGTGGAACTTCACCAAGTTCCTGGTCGGTCGCGAGGGGCAGGTGCTGCGTCGTTTCGGCCCCCGGGACGGCGCGCGCGAAATCCGCGTGGCGCTGGAAGTGGCGCTGGATGCGCCTTTTTCTGCCTGAGACGCCGGTTTCAGCCTGCCTTCTTCAACCCACCTTCTTTCACCTACCACCTTCAACCCATGACCCGGTGTTCCAGACCAGGGTCATGGTGCTGGGCGGGTCAACGTGCGTCCGGGGTTTCTCCTCGCGCCAGCATTACCCGCATCATCAGCTCGTTCCAGCGGTGCCGAGTCATCATGGTGGTCAGCCCCGAGAAGAGTATCCACATCTTCTTGCGCCAGCCGGAGAGCCGCTTGTAGTGGGCGACCAGCTGGCCGACCAGCTTACGGTCATCGAAGCGTCGCCACTCACCGGCCACCGACAGTTGGTGGCGCGCCAGCACCGGCGCCAGTTCCAGGCGAAAGATCCACTCCAGCTCCTTGAGCGTCAGATCGTGGCGCTCGATCTCCTCGACCATGCGCGCATAGTCGCTCTCGCGAGGCTCGCGTTCGAGCCACAGCGGGGCCAGGGCGAGCCAGAGTTCGGCGCGCAGGTCGACCAGGGTTTGGGTATCCATGGTTATCCTCTCGGTTGAGGAGGGCATCTTCGGTGATGGGCGCAGCCGACTCAAGGGGCGGACACTCGCGCGCCAAGCCGCTAGAATATGCACCACTGTCATTTTGCTTGCACTTTATCACCGACTGTCGAGGTTGCCTGTGATCATCAAACCCAAGGTTCGCGGTTTCATCTGTACCACCACTCACCCCGTCGGCTGCGAGAAGAACGTCCTCGAGCAGATCGAAGCCACCAAGGCGCGTGGTCTGGACAAGACGAGCGGACCCAAGAAGGTGTTGGTGATCGGGGCCTCCAGTGGCTATGGCTTGGCGGCACGCATCACCTCGGCTTTCGGCTATGGCGCCGACACCCTGGGCGTGTTCTTCGAGAAGCCCGGCACCGAGAAGAAGCCTGGCACCGCTGGCTGGTACAACTCGGCAGCCTTCGACAAGTTTGCCAAGGCCGAGGGCCTTTACAGCAAGTCGATCAACGGCGACGCCTTCTCCCACGAGGCCCGTGAGAAGGCCATCGAGCTGATCAAACAGGATATGGGCCAGGTCGATCTGGTGGTTTACTCGCTGGCCTCCCCGGTGCGCAAGCTGCCGGACAGCGGCGAAATGAAGCGCTCGGTGCTCAAGCCGATCGGCGAGACCTATCGTGCCACCGCCATCGACACCAACAAGGACGCCATCATCGAGGCCGAGGTCGAGCCGGCCAACGAGCAGGAAATCCAGGACACCATCACCGTCATGGGCGGCGAGGACTGGGAACTGTGGATGAGCGCCCTGGACGAGGCCGGCGTGCTGGCGCCGGGCGCCAAGAGCGTGGCCTTCAGCTATATTGGCACCGAGATTACCTGGCCGATCTACTGGCACGGCGCGCTTGGCAAGGCCAAGGAAGACCTGGATCGCGCCGCGCACGCCATCGACGCCAAGCTCAAAGAAACCGACGGCGGTGCCAATGTGGCGGTGCTCAAGTCGGTGGTCACCCAGGCCAGCGCCGCCATTCCGGTCATGCCGCTCTACATTGCCATGGTCTACAAGATCATGAAGGAGCAGGGCCTGCACGAGGGCACCATCGAGCAGCTCAACCGCCTCTACGGCGAGGCGCTCTACGCGAGCGAGCCGGCGGCCACCGATGAGGCCGGACGCCTGCGTCTGGATGACTGGGAGTTGCGTGATGATGTCCAGAAGGCCTGCCAGGACCTGTGGCCGCAGGTCACTACCGAGAATCTGTTCGATATCACCGACTACGCCGGCTACAAGCACGAGTTCCTGAAGCTGTTTGGCTTCGAGCGTGATGACGTGGATTACGACGCCGACGTGGCGACCGTCGCCGACTTCGACGTCGTCAACCTGTAACGGGTCGGCGCTACCTACCTGCCTGATCGCGCCTGCCGGCCTCATGCCGGCAGGCGTTTTTCATGCAGGCGCCAACACTTCCATTTTCGCTCCGCTGGCAGTGCCGCTCGGCTGTCGTCTGGGCGCCGATGCCCTATGATGGTTTTCCCGCGCTGGATGGATGATGGCGACACGCAATGCATGACCTTTCTGTTGATTCTTCGGCTCAGCCGCCGCGTCAGGTAGGAGTGCTGCTGCTGCCGGGTTTTTCGCTGCTGGCCCAGGCCTGTGCACTGGAGCCCCTGGCGGTGGCCAGCCAGTTGGCCGGCCGGCGGCTCTATACCCCCATGGCCTTCGGCCTCGATGCCCGGGCGGTGACCAGCGCCGCCGAGCTGTCGCTGTCGCCGCCGCTGGTGCCTGGCGACGATGACCGGTCGCTCGACTTGCTGCTGGTCTGCGCGCCGAGCCCGCTGGCCGCTGCGCTGCCGGCGAGTCTCGCCGACTGGCTGAAACGCTTGGCGGGGCGGGGCGTGGTACTGGGCGGTATCGCCGGTGGCGCCGAGGTACTGGCCTGGGCGGGAGTGCTGGATGGCTATCGGGCGACGCTGCCCTGGCAGCGGGTCGATGCCGTGGGCCAAGAACACCCGGCCATCAATCTGTCACCGCAGTTATTCGAGATCGATCGCGACCGACTGACCTGTGGCGGTGGCACCTCGGCCATGGACATGGTGATGACCCTGATTGGCATGCACCACGGCCAGCGGCTGGCCGAGAAGGTGTCCGAGCACTTTGTCTGCGAGCGTATTCGCATGGCCGATGAGCCTCAGCACGTGCCGCTGCGCTCGCGGCTTGGTCATGCGCCGCAGAGCCTGATCGATGCCGTGGCGTTGATGGAAGCCAATATCGAGGAGCCGCTGACCACCCACGAGCTGGGCGAGCATCTGGGCATTTCCCGGCGTCAGCTCGAACGCCTGTTCAAGAAGTACCTGCAGGCCGTGCCGAGCCGCTACTACCTGGACCTGCGCCTGCAGGAGGCGCGTAAGCTGCTGCGCGATAGTGATCGTGCGGTGGGCGACATCGCCCTGCAAACGGGCTTCTCCTCCGGTGCCCACTTCTCCACCGCCTACCGTAACCATTTCGGCATGACGCCCCGGGAAGAGCGGCTGGCCTGAGCCCCAGGGCCGGCCAACCCCCTGCACGTCGGGCTCGGCCAAGCCCTGCCGACATGGTCTTAACCAACTGTCGATGAGGGGTACCGCCTGGTGGTGATGTGCAACCGACCATGCCGTGATGCGTTAAAGGTATTACCGAATCGGCAATTCCCGCCCTGGTCCGGTCGCGCCATGCTGTGCCTCGACACTTCATCAAGACGAGGCAACCGATGACATCGCCCACGACGACTTCTTCACCACTTCCCGAACGCGAGCTTGGCCAGGGCCTTCGTGTCTCGAGCATGGGCTATGGTGCCATGGGGCTCAGCGAGTTCTATGGCCATACCGATGAGGCCAGCGCGCTGGCGATACTGCACGAGGTGGTCGAATCCGGGGTTACCCTGATCGATACCGCGGACATGTACGGCCGTGGTCACAACGAGCGCCTGATCGGTCAGTTGCTGGGCTCGTCAAACGCCAGCCGCGAGCTTAGCAACCTCAAGGTGGCCACCAAGTGCGGCATCGACCGGCCGGCGGATGCCAGCTATGCCCGCGGCATCAATAACCGGCCCGAGTATATTCGCGCCTGCTGCGATGCGTCACTGTCGCGGCTGGGCGTCGAGCAACTGGATCTTTATTACCTGCATCGTGTCGACCCGGAGGCGGATATCACCGAGACCATGGGCGTGATGAAGCAGCTCGTGGATGAGGGCAAGGTGGCGCATGTCGGCCTGTGCGAGGTCTCGGCCAGCACCCTAAAACGGGCCCATGCCGTGCATCCGCTGACGGCCCTGCAGACCGAATATTCTCTGTGGTCGAGAGACATCGAAGCCGAGATTCTGCCGGCGGTCGAAGCCCTCGATATCGGCCTGGTGGCCTACTCGCCGCTGGGGCGGGGCTTTCTGACCGGGCGCATCGCCTCGGCGCAGGATTTGGCCGAGGATGACTTTCGACGCCACAATCCGCGCTTCCAGGACGAAAACCTGGCGCACAACTTGGAGTTGCTGAAGAGCGTCGAGGTCATCGCCCAGCGTCATTCGGCGACGCCTGGACAGGTCGCGCTTGCCTGGTTGCTCGGCAAGTATTCGCGGCTGGTACCCATCCCCGGCACTCGCCGCTCGCGCTATCTCGAGGAAAACCTGGCGGCGCTGTCACTGCGCCTGGAGGCGCAAGAGGTCGCTGAACTGGAGGCGGTGATGCAGCCCGAGCGCATTCAGGGGCAGCGCTATACGGCCGAAGGTATGAAGGGCGTTAATACCTAACCCGCGTGCCGGTATCAGCTATCGCGGGCAGGCCTGATCTGGAAGGAATGGGGCTCGAAGGAAAACGCCTCGATGAGCTTTCGCACTCGCTTTCGCGGTTCGCCATCGCGCCAGGCCAGATGAATGTCGATGGCCAACTGCCGCCTCAGGGCGGGGGTGAGGTCACGATACACCACGCCGATGCGGCTGGCGGCGAGCATGGACGCTGGCAGCAGGGCAAGCCCTTCGCCGTCGGCAATCCTTGCCAGCAGGGTAATGTGTTCCGCGGGTTCCGCCAGGCGTGGTGGCTGGTACCCCGCCGCGTTGAAGATAACCTCGCAGCGATCGAAGAAGGCGGGGTTGTCCGGGCGCGGAAACCAGTAAAGGGGCGTGTCGGCGATGTCCTGCAGGTCGATGATGTCACCCTCGGCGGCCGGGTGCTGGGCCGGTAGCGCGACGACCAGCGGGTCGATGGCGATATGGCTGATGCGCAGCCCCGCCGGCAGGCGCTCGATCTCGCCGATGATGGCCAGGTCGATCTGTCCGGCGGCCAGCCGCGCCAGCAGGTGCTTCGAGTAGTCATACTCCAGCCGGGCATGCTGATGGCCTCGCGCCTCGCTCAGGGCCTGGTGCAGGGCCGGAAACTGGCTGAAATCGAGCACGCTGGTCAGACCGATGCGCACATCCTGGTCAGCGTCTTCCACCTGTGAGAGGCGGGTGGCCACGGCCGCCTCCAACTGGCTCAGCAGGCGCTCCGCTTCGAGCAGAAAGTCCTGGCCGGCAACGGTCAGGGCGACCCGGTGGGTGTCACGATCGATCAGCCGGGTACGCAGTAGCGTTTCCAGGCCATGGATCTGCCGGGACAGCGGCGGCTGCGACATGTGCAGGCGTTGCGCGGCGCGGCGGAAGTTGAGTTCCTGAGCCACGGCAACGAAGCATTGCAGCTGCTTGATGGTGGGCAAGCGAGGCGATTGTGGCAGACGCGGGACGTGAGGCATGACATGAGCCTAGTCGATCGAGGGGCCCGCCGGCAGGCGGGAAAATACCGGGTGGCGCTTTCCACGCAGAGCCACCTCAAGATGCCAGGGATCAAGTTTACCAACCTTCAACGTATCCTGCTGCGAAGCACGATCTAGGTTGCCGCGGCTGGGCGCGGGCGGCCCGGGGCGCTACCATTGGTCGATCTTCTTTCACGCAGTAGCCGGCGCTGCGCGCCTCGTCGCGATGGCCGCCTTCTGCCCCGACTCTCCACGGTTTCCCCATGGCTCTCGATTCAAGCGATACCCGCCTCAACAAGTTCATCAGCGAGACCGGCATCGTCTCGCGTCGCGAGGCCGACCGGCTGATCGAGGAGGGCGCGGTCAAGGTCAACGGTCGCCGCGCCGAAATGGGCATGCGGGTGACCGATGCCGACCGGGTCACGGTGCGCGGCAAGCCGCTGCGGGCCAAGCCCCGGCCGGTCTATCTGCTCTACAACAAGCCGGTCGGCGTGACCTGTACCACCGACCCTGCCGATCCCACCAACATCGTCGATGCCATCAACTACCCCGAGCGCATCTTTCCCATCGGTCGACTCGACAAGCCCTCCCAGGGGCTGATCCTGCTGACTAACGATGGCGATATCGTCAACAAGATCCTGCGGGCGGGCAATGCCCATGAGAAGGAATACCAGGTGCGGGTCGATCGCCCCATCGATCAGGCCTTCATCGAGCGCATGGGCGCGGGTATTCCGATTCTCGGCACCGTGACCCAGCCCTGTCCGGTCCGCCAGACCGGGCCCAACAGCTTCACCATCGTGCTGACCCAGGGGCTCAACCGCCAGATCCGTCGCATGACCGAGTACCTGGGCTATGAGGTCACCTACCTCAAACGGGTGCGGCTGATGAATATTCATCTCAACAGGCTGTCGCCCGGCCAGTGGCGAGAGCTAAGCGACGATGAGATGGCCACTCTGGAGGGCATGCTCGGCGACTCGCGCAAAACCGAAGAGGCCTCGCTGCCCAAGCGCAAGGCCAGGCCTGTCAAGCAAGGGGCCGGCAAACAAGGGTCTGGCAAGCAAGGGTCTGGCAAGCAAGGGCCTGGGAAGCCGGGCGCAAAGCGAACCGCCCAGCCCAATCAGAGAAAGACCGCTCATGGAAAGCCGGGGCAGGGCAAGTCGGCTGGCAAGCCAGGGTCCAGCAAGCCCAAACGCGCCATTCGGCAGGGAGCGAAGGTCGGCGAAGGCCAGCAAGGTGACGGTGCCAAGCCCAAGCGGGCGAGCCAGCAGGCGGGGAAACCCGGCGCCGGCAAGTCGACAGGCAGGGGCGGTCAGGGCAAATCAGGAGCCGGCAAGCAAGGGCCGAACAAACCAGGGGTGGGCAAGAGTGGCCCGAGCAAGCAAGGGCAGGGAAAGAAAGAGCAGGGAAAGAAAGGGCCGAACAGGGCCGGCGGCGGGCCCGCTAAGCGCTCACCGCGCGGGCGTTCCTGACAATTCGCGGCAGCATGGCCGAAAGTGTCCGCTTTCCAGCCGATAGTCGCCGTTCTTGCCGCCGTTGCAGCGCTATGCTGGCTTCTCCATTTCATTGAGAGCACCGAGCCATGACCACCGCCCTGTTGATGATCGACGTTCAGGCCTCCTTTCCCGCCCGTGATTACTGGGATGAAACCCAGGCGGCACCTTGGCGCATCCACCAGCGCAAGCTGCTGAATCTGGCGAGCGAGGCCGGCATTCCGATGGTGCGCATCTTTCACGAGGCGCCGGGAAGCGCTACGCCTTTCGACCCCGAGCATGGCCTGATTCGTCCGCTCGAGGGGTTCGATGATTCGGCCGCGGCAACCTTTCACAAGCGCGCCCACAATGCTTTCACCGACACCGCGTTAGGCGCATGGTTGGATGCGCGCGGGATCCGGCGGCTGGTCATCAGCGGCATTCGCACCGAGCAATGCTGCGAGACCACCGCACGGGTCGGTTCTGACCTGGGCTACGAGGTGGATTTCGTCAGCCAAGCGACCCTGACCTTCCCCATGCAGCGCCACGGCAGGACCTGGAGCGCCGATGAGATTCGCGCCCGCACCGAACTGGTGCTGGAGGGTCGGTTCGCGCGGGTCGTTGAGGTGGCCACCCTGCAGGAGGAGTGGCGTGAACACGCTACCTGAGGACAGGACGCTGCGGGTCGGGGTGCTGATGCTTCCTGGCCAGGTGCCGCTGGACCTGGTCGGGCCCTTGCAGGTGCTGCATGGCGCCCAGCGGCTGGTGGATGGCATCTCTATCCGCTATTTCGGTCCGCTTGCGTCGCTGGACTGGCTAGGGCCGCTATCGCTTGTTGGCATCGAGCCGCTGCCGGAGGCGCTAGAGCCGCTGGACTTGCTGGTCGTGCCCGGCCAGTACCGGCGGGGTATCGAGCCTCACCTGCAGCCCGGCTGCGTGGCCTGGCTGCGTCGCCATGCTGGGGTCGCCGAGACCCTGATGGGCATCTGTTCAGGGTCATTGCTGATGGCCGAGGCCGGCCTGCTGGACGGCCGGCGCTGCACCACCCACCACACATTGCTATCGCGCCTGAAGGCGTTGGCGCCTGGCGCCCAGGTGCAGGGCGACTGCATCTTTATCGAGGATGGCCCCTGCCTGACCAGTGCGGGTATCTCCACCGGCATCGATACCATGCTGCACTGGCTGACCCGACGGCTCGGGCATCGGCTTGCGCTGGCCGTGGCCCGGGAAATGGTCCTTTACCTGAGACGCAGTGGGCACGAGCCGCAATTGGGCAGTTGGCTGGAAGGACGTAATCATGTCGACGAACGCATCCATCAGTTGCAGGATGCGCTCTGCGCAGGGCTGAAGGAACGTTGGACCCTCGAGGCCATGGCGAAGGTGGCGGTGATGAGTGAGCGTCACTTGCGGCGCCGCTTCGTCGCTGTGGCAGGCATGTCGCCGGGGGACTACCTGACGCGGCTGCGCCTGCAATTGGCTCGCCAGCTGATGGAGGAAACGCCCTGGAGTATGGCCCGGATTGCCGGTGAGGTTGGCCTGGGCGATGATCGTCAGCTGCGCCGCGTGTGGAAACGCTTCGCTGAGGGCTCGCCTCAGGCATGGCGCGAGCGTTTTACGGCATCGGCTTGAACCTGATTCAGTGCGACGATAGCCCCTTGCGTGCCAGCAGGGCGCGAAACAGTTCGCCCATCATCACCGGCTCGTCGTTCTCGATCACGAAGCCGGCTCCTGCCAGTAGTGGGCGCGCCTGCCGGGTGATATCGGTGGCGATGGCGCTGGTCACCAGGTTCAGGGCCCGCCGTGCCGTGCTGGCTGGGTGGCGGTCGGGTTGAAACTTGTCCAGTACGCACAGCTGTCCGTCCTCGGCCAGCACCCGATAGGCTTCCCGCAGGCCTTGCTCGGGATGCGGCATGACGGCAAGTATCAGGTGCATCACCACCACATCGAAGTGACCGTCCGGGTAGTCGAGGTGCTCGGCATCCATGACCCGGGCGCTGGCATCGATGCCCAGGCGGTCGGCCCTGGCTTGGAAACGGCGCACCATGGCCGGGGAGAGGTCGGTGCCGTGCACCTCGATGCTGCGCGGCAGCCAGGGCAGGTCGAGCCCGGTGCCGGCACCAGCGATCAGTACCCGCTGGCCGGTTTGCCAGTCCACGGCGGACAGCGCCTGACGCCTCGCGCGGCGAAAGGCACGCTCGGCGACCAGGTCATAGATCGGGGCGTAGAGGCTGTAGCGCAGCCGGTTCCAGCCGGTGGTGTTGAACATTGCGACATCTCCCGTGGACTCGCCTGGCCGCTTTGGGCGCCATACATGCCTGCATCATGCGCCTGTCTTGCAAAGCTGAGAAGAGCCTGGAGCGTCGTCGCCTGCCGCTGGCGCGCGGGTGCGGCGCATATTGGCCAGTATTGGGCTGCCAGTGGCGGGGTCGCTGAGCAGCGTACAGTCGATACCGTAGAGCGTACGGACCAGATCTTCGGAGACCACGTCGCTTGGGCGGCCAGCGGTGACGATACGCCCGCTCTGCATGGCCACCAGGTGGTCGGCGAAGCGGCAGGCGCTGTCCAGGTCGTGGACCACCATGACCACCGTCTTGCCGTCGGCGGCGAGACCACGGATCAGCTCGAACACTTCGAGTTGATGCCCCAGGTCCAGAGCCGCAGTGGGCTCGTCGAGCAGCAGCAGCGGCGTCTGCTGAGCGATCGCCATGGCGATCCAGGCCCGCTGGCGCTGTCCGCCGGACATGGCATCCAGTGTCCGGTCGGCGAGATCGGTGAGATGGGCGGCTGCCAGTGCCGCCTTGACCACGCGCTCATCCTCCCCGGACCATTGGCGCAGCAAGCCCTGATGGGGCTGACGGCCGAAGCGAATCAACTCGGCGACGGTCAGGCCTTCGGGGGCTTGGGTATCCTGGGGCAGTAGCGCCAGACGCCGAGCGAGCTCCCGGGCAGGCAGGCGCTGGATATCCTGCCCGTCCAGATGCACGGCGCCTTTCCGAGGGGCATGCAACCGGGCGAGACCGGCCAGCAGGGTCGACTTGCCGCAGCCGTTGGGGCCGACGATGGCGGTCACCTGGCCGGCGGGCAGAGCGATGTCGAGATTCTCGATAACCGTGCGGCGTGTCTGGCGGCGGCCAGCGCCATAGCCGAGTTCGAGCCCTTGGGCACTGAGCGGCCCGGGTAGCTGGCTGTTTTGGTGCATCAGCAGGTCCTCCGAGAGGGGCGCAACAATATCCATAGCAACAAGGGGCCGCCGATCACGGCGGTGACGATGCCGACCGGAATCTCCAGCGGCGCGAGCATCAGGCGTCCGGCGAGGTCGGCGCTCACCATCACCAGAGCGCCGGCCAGCGCCGAGCCCAGTAGTGGTACGCCTCGTGGTGACGAGACATGGCGGGCAAGTTCGGGGCCAATCAGGGCCACCATGCCCACCGGTCCTGCTACTGCAACGGCAAGTGCCGTCAGCGTCACCGAGAGCATTAGTGCCCCGCGGCGGCAGTACCGCACCCGGATGCCGAGCCCCGCGGCCACGCTGTCGGAGAAGCGCAGCACGTTCAGGGCCTGGGCGATGTATCGCGATATCACCAGGCCAATCACAAGTGCCGCGCCCAGCGCCCATAGCGAGGCCGGGTCGCGGGCATTCAGGCTGCCCATCGTCCAGGGATAGGCGGCGTTGGCGCTGTCGATATCGACCCGGGCCAGCATCAGCTGGGTCAGAGCCCCAAACACCGCGCCAACTCCGATCCCGGCGACGATGAAGCGATACCCGCGCGTCCCGACACCGCCGGCAAGGCCGAACGTCAGCGCAGTGGCGGTCGCCGCCCCGGCAAGCGCCAGGGGCGGTGGGGCGAGGCTCATTCCCATCCCCACCACCGAGGCCACCGCGAAGGCAGTGGCGCCGTTGTCGATGCCGATGATGCCGGGAGTGGCCAGGCGATTGCCGGCCAGGGTCTGCATCAAGCAGCCAGACAGGGCGAAGGCGGCGCCGGTGGCGATGCCGGCCGCTAGCCGAGGCAGGCGCAGTTCGTGCACCAGGAAGGCGTCCATAGCATCACCCTGACCGAGCAGCGCACGGACGGTCTCCAGCGGCGCCAGCGTCACGCTGCCCAGGCACAGCGACAGCCCGCTCAGGGCCAGCAGGGCGAAGGTCAGGCCAAGGTTGGCGGCAAGGGCGCGCCGGTCGATAAGGATCGCTCCGTCTTTGCCCGTTATTGGCAGAGCGAGTCGCCAGTAGCCCGCAGGTGGCCGAACGACGGGAACGTGGCGATGGGTGGCCGCCGGCGAGCCGGTGTCGCCCAGGCCGCGGAGGTTCGAGATCGAATCGGGTGAGCTAGCGTTCATGCGCCTTCATCATTTCCAGGATCGGGTGTCGGGCGTTATCGAGAGTCATTGGTGGTGTGGCGTCATAGGGTCGGCAGACGGCGCGAGCGCACCACCGCGACCAGCACCGGGGCGCCGAGCAGCGCAGTAATCACCCCAAGCGAGAGCTCCGAGGGCCTCACCACCACCCGGGCGACGATGTCGGCAGCGATCACCACGATGGGGCCTAGTGGCAGGGCGAGCCAAAGGGTGCGGCGGATGTCGGGGCCGGCGAGGGCTCGCGCGGCGAAGGGCACCACAAGGCCGACGAAGGCGATCGGGCCGGCTATTGCGGTCGCCGCACCGACTAGCAGGGCGACCACGGCGATGGCCAGCAGCCGGACGCGGCGTGGGTGATGGCCAAGCCCGACGGCGACCCGTTCGCCAAGCGCCAGTGCCGACAAGGGCCGAGCGATGCTCAGCGTGATGGCCGCGGCCAGCAAAAGGCTTGGCAGAATGGCCTGCAGGTCGGAGAGACGGCGTCCGGCCAGGCTGCCCACCAGCCAGAAACGGATCTCGTCGGCGGCGCGCTGATCCATCATCAACAGCAGCGAGGTCAGGGCGCCGAGCAGGCCGGAGAGCACTGCGCCGGTCAGCACCAGGCGAACCGGGTCCTGGCCCAATGCGTTGACACGGCCGGCAGCCAGCACGCAGGCACAGCCGGCCAGCGCGCCGAGCTGGGCGACCGAGACACGCAGGGTGGCGGCGCTGGCGCCAAGTACCAGCGCCAGGGCAATCGCGAAGGCACTGCCGGCGCTGACGCCGAGCAGTCCAGGCTCGGCGAGCGGATTGCGAGCGACCGCCTGCAGCAGCGCCCCGGCCACGCCGAGGGCGGCGCCCACGGCCAGCCCGACCAGGGTGCGCGGGCCGCGCAGCTCGAGAATCACGAAACGCACCTCTTCGCTGGCTGCCGTCAGGCCTTGGGGCTGGAAGAACAGGGTACGCAGCGAGGTCAGAGGGCCGACGTCGCCAGCCCCTATCACCAGGCTTGCCAGGCACAGCAGGCCCAGAGCGCCAAGCAGCCAGAGCCCAGGAATCACCAGGGCACGACGACGCTCCCCGCAGGGGGCGCCGCCTCTTCTTGAAGTGGTCATCGCCATTCCCTGTAATGGCGTCACGGCCGCGCCGACGCGATGTCATCGAGAATCGCGTCGGCGGCCAACGGCCCTGAGGCGCTGGTCCATAGCTGGCCGTCGACCGGCACCACATGGCCGCGCTTGGCCACGTCCAGGCGGGCGAAGGCCGGCGAGGTCTTGGCGGCCGCCAGGGCGTCGTTGCCCTCGGCATTGAGCGTGGCCATGAACAGCCAGTCGCCATCCAGGCGCGACAGGTTCTCGAGGCTCAGCGGATCACTGTGTGGGCGGCCTTCGGGCACGCTGTCGCCGCCCAGAACCGTGAAGCCGCTATCGCCTAACAGCTCGGTGGCGAAGAGTCGGGGCGACATCAGGAGCGCTCCCTGGGGCATCCAGCGTGCCAGAGTGGCGGTTTGGTTGCCCGCCGCGTTGGCGCGCAGCGTCGCGGCGCGCTCTTCCACCGCGTCGATGGCGGTTTCGACGGGGGCCTCGCGACCCAGCGCCTCGGCGAAGAAGCGGGCCTCCTGCTTCCAGGCGCCTTGAGAAAAGGGCTCGACGGCGGGCACCAGGGTCGGGGCGATCTGCGACAGCAGCCGATACTGTGTCTCGGGCAGGCGCGGTGAGGCAAGAATGATGTCGGGTCGTTGGGCAGCGACGGCTTCTATATTGGTTTCGCGAGCCGTACCGACGATGGCGATGCCTGCCGCGCGCTCCTGCAGATAGCGGGCCACATCATCGCCGCCTCGGGTAGCGATGGCGGCCAGTGGCATCACCCCGGCGGCCAGAGCGGTATCCAGGGCGCCTTCATAGAGGGTGACCACTCGCGCTGGCTGGCCTTCGACGCTGACCTCGCCATAGGCGGTGTCCAGGGTTCGCGCCGATGCCGGCGGGGCCGCCAGCAGCAGGCCAAGGCCAAGGCTCGTGAGCAGGGTGGCAAGGATCTTGCCCCGGTGACGTTCGATGCTAGGTGTCATGCGTTGTCTCCGCGTTTTCAAAGGCCGGGTGGTGTGGTGAATCAAAAGTCGATGTTCAGGCCCAGCCAGTAGCGTCGGCCGTCCTCGACGTAGCCGTACTCGTCGTAGGTGACTGATTCATCGAAGAGGTTGTAGACACCCAGATTGAGCTTGGCCTGCTCGGTCAGCTGGTAGCCAAGGCCGGTATCGACGAAGGTGTAGGAGGGCGCGACGATGGCATCCTGAGATGGGCCGGTATTGGGCTGGCTTTCCTCACCGCGATAGGTCACGCGAGCCCAGGGGGTCAGGCGCTGAGAGGCCTGCCAGTCGAGCGACAGGCTGGCCAGGTGCTTGGGCAGTTGAGTCAGCGGCTCGCCTGCGTACTCACCACTCTTCTGTTCGGAGTCGGTGTAGGTATAGCTGGCCGAGGCCTCGACGCTATCCCCAAGCGGCGCCGACAGGGACAGCTCGACGCCCCGAGTGACGGCTTCATCGACGTTGATGCGATAGGTCGGGTCGGAGCCGAACTGATTGGGCCCGGCCGTGCAGATAGCATCAGGGCAGGCGATGCGAGTGATCTTGTCCTTGAAGTCGTTGTGGAAAACGGTGATGCCGGCATCGAGTCCGCCACGCGTGGAGTAGAGCAGGCCAAGCTCTTTGTTCAATGAGGTTTCCGGTTCGAGATCCGGGTTGCCGTAGACGTTGCCCCCGCGGCTGACCTGGCCCCAGTCGGCGGTGATCTCGCGCAGGTTGGGTGAGCGATAGCCGGTGGAGACGCCGCCCTTGAGGGTCCAGCGGGGCGTCAGGTTCCACACGCTGTAGAGGCGCGGGCTCAGGTGGCTGCCATAGTTTTCGTTGTCGTCCAGGCGCAGCCCGCCGGTGAGCGACCAGTCCTGGGTTAGCATCCATTCGTCTTCGACGAATAACGCCCACTGCGAGGATTCGATTTCGTTCCGGTCGGAGATCTGGTTGGAGGTGTCATCGGAGAGCGATTCTTCCTCGTAGCTGGCACCCAGGGTGACGATATGTGCTGCGAGTGGCATCACCAGGCTGGATTTGGCCGTGGTGTTGGTGATCTCCATCTCCCGGGACTTGTTTTCGCTGACCTCGCGTTGCAGGTAGGATTCGCTGGTACCGAGGTCCCAGCGGCCGCTGTGGCCCAGGGCAATATGCTCGCGGTTGTAGTCGTTGTACGAGTCCTCGCAGCCGCCGCGGCAGCCTTCGCTGGGCGCGGATCGCCCTATCCTGGCCTCTCGGGTCTGCTCCGAGCGCCCGGCCTCCAGCGTGAGGTCATGATCCTCGCTGGCGGTTAGCGACAGCCGCGCGGTAAGGCTGCGCAGGTCGCTTTTGGCATGGCCATTGACGATCTCATCCTCGTCTCGTGCACTGGTCTGACCATAGACCTGAAGGCCCAGCAGCCCCGGGGCAAGCGGGCCGCTGAGATAGACATTGGTCTGCTGGCTGTTGCCTGAGGCACTGTCTTCCTGGAGAACCGTCTGGGTCTGCAGGTTGCCGTGCCAGTCATCGGCCACCTTGCGGGTGATGACATTGATGACCCCGCCGATGGCATCTGAACCGTAGAGGGTCGACATCGGCCCGCGCACTACCTCGATGCGCTCGATGGCAGAAAGCGGCGGCAGCCAGCCCTGTTCGATGCCGGGACCATCGCTGTTGGGGCGCGATTCGCGGCTGCTTTGCGGCTTGCCGTCGATCAGCAGCAGCGTGTAGTCGGCAGGCATGCCGCGCAGACTGATGTCCTTGGAGGCGCCCGCACCAGTGACGATCACCCCAGGCACGTCGCGCAGAGCATCGGTGACGTCCCGGTAGTAGCGACCTTCCAGGTCCTCGCGGGTCAGCACGCTGATCGAGGCCGGTGCATTCTTGGTCTGCTGTTCGAAGCCCGCCGCTGTAACCACGACATCATCCAGCGCGACGGTCTCGGTTTGTGTGGCCGGATCTGTCCGTGTGACGGGATCGGCCTGCGCCGTGGCGCCAAGCCCGGCCACTACCAGGCCGAGCAGGGTCTTTTGAAAATGAATTGCCATGTTGTCCCTTGCTTTTATGTTAATGCGAATCCTTGTGATTTGCATTATTTCATTAGCTCGGGTCAGATGTCCTGCGACACCGCGTTGCAGCTTCTGCAACGCTTGGCCCTGCACAACGGATGACGCGACGGATAGGAAGGCGCTACCCATATGTACGACTTTGATGAGTTGGCTGCTTTCGCTGCAGTCATGGAGGATGGCAGCCTTGCGCGCAGTGCCATGCGACTGGGGGTGTCCAAGTCGACCCTGAGTCGACGCATCCATCAACTTGAGCACCACCTGGGCCAGCCGCTGCTGCGCCGTCAGTCCAATCGCATGATCGCCACCGAGGCCGGAGAGGTCTTCCTGCGCTATTGCCACCAGCTCCAGCAACTGGCCCAGCAGAGCCATCAGGCGCTGGATGAGCTCAAGGAGGTGGTCAGCGGTGAGATCACCGTGCACGTGCACAGCATGTTCCTGCGTGGCTGGTTCACGTCCTGCGCCGAGGCGTTCCTTGCGCGCTATCCGGGCGTGAGACTCGATGTGCGCACCCAGGGCGCGGTGCCATCGGTGGGCGACAACCGAACGCTATGCCTGTGGCTGGGGAGGGTGCCGGAATGCGGCCTGCGCCAAGAAATACTGGGGCGCCTGAGTCGTCGTCTCTACGCGCATCCGGATTATCTGGCCCGGCGAGGGGAACCCTTGCATCCTCGTGAGCTTGCCGGGCATGACTGGGTGGATCTGCTGGGGGATAGCCAGGCAGGGCTTGCCTTTTATCATGATCAGGCAGGCATCGTCGACGTGGCTCCTTCACCGTCGCGGCTGCGGGTCGACCAGTACACCATGCACATCGATGCCATCGCTCGGGGAAGAGGGCTTGGGGTATTACCGGACTGGATGGTGGCACGGCGCGAGCAGGCGCACCCCGGCGAGCTGGTGGCCTGTCTCGAGACATGGCGACCGGCGGATTTGCCGGTGACCCTGCTGTACCCTTTTGGCCAGCAGCCCAGGCGGGTCACCCGTTTTCTGGAGGTGCTTCGTCAGTCGGTCCCGCCGGCTTGGCAGCGGGACCGACACCTGGCGATGGCCTAGCTATGACCGGGGTGGCCATGACCAGGGTGGCCAAGCCAACGAGTGGCGCTGTCAGGCCATGGTGTCGACGATGCCGCCTTCTACCCTCAGCGCCGCGCCGGTGGTGGCGCTGGCTTGGGGCGAGGCCGCGTAGACGCTCATGTTGGCGACTTCCTCTGGCGTTGCCAGGCGCTGAATGATCGAGGAAGGACGATTCTCCTGCACGAAGCGGGCTTCCATCTCTTGCTGGGAAATACCCGCCTCATCGGCGGCCTGCTTGAGCATCTTGATCACGCCTTCGGAACGGGTCGGACCCGGCAGGATGGCGTTGACGGTGACGTTGGTGCCGGCGAGCACCTTGGCAAGCCCGCGAGAGATCGACTGCACCGCGCTCTTGGTCATGCCGTAGTGGACCATTTCGCTGGGAATGTTCAGCGCCGACTCACTGGACAGGAATTGGATCCGCCCCCAATCGCGTTCGCGCATGCCCTTGGCGTAGTGGCGCGACAGGCGCACCGCACTCATCACGTTGACATCGAAGAACTGCTGCCAGGTCTCGTCGTCGGTCTCGAAGAAGTCTTGGGGGGCGAAGATGCCCACGTTGTTGATCAGGATGTCGGTGTCAGGTTGGGAGTCGATCAGCGCCTGGCAACCCTCGGCAGTGCCCAGGTCGGCGGCCACTCCGGTGATGCTTGCCTGAGGCAGCGCTTGCTTCAGGCTTGAAATGGCGTCATCGACCCGGGTCTGGGTACGCCCGGTGATCACCACCTCGGCGCCGGCTTCGGCGAGTCCGCTGGCGATGGAATAGCCGATGCCGGCGGTGGAACCGGTGACGATGGCATGCTTGCCGGATAGATCGATACGCATGTGGCAGACTCCTTGTGGAATAGGCCCTGGTGGGCTGGTCTAAAAGCCCTGGCGGGGCAGGAGATGTTTTTAGCCTGCTAATAAGGTGGGGCGCTCGACGGATTCTTCAAGGGCCGTCTTCTGCCGTTGCCGATGGGCCCATCAAGCAGGGCTATGGTATGCCGATGGCCTGATGGCCGCCCGCCGCTTTTCATAATTCGCCGTCCCATCGCTGAAAGCCTAGCGTGACGGCGTCCCCGTATACTCTTTCAATACCCAGATCCCTAAAGGATGGAACAGACCATGAGCTATACCCCGACCCGCAGCGACTTCGACCGCTACATGGCGCCCAACTACGCGCCCCAGCAAGTCATCCCGGTACGCGGCGAGGGGAGCCGGCTATGGGATCAGGAAGGTCGCGAGTACATCGACTTCGCCGGCGGCATCGCCGTCAACGCCCTTGGCCACTGTCACCCGGTGCTGGTCGACGCCCTCAAGGATCAGGCCGACAAGGTCTGGCACTTGGCCAACGTCTACACCAACGAGCCGGCGCTTAAGCTTGCCAAGGCGCTTGTCGAGCGCACCTTCGCCGACAAGGTGTTTTTGTGTTCCTCCGGCGGCGAGGCCAACGAGGCTGCGCTCAAGCTGGCGCGTCGCTGGGCTTATAACGAACATGGCGAGCACAAGGACAAGATCATTTCCTTCCGCCAGTCGTTCCACGGCCGCACCTTCTTCACCGTCAGCGTCGGCGGCCAGCCCAAGTATTCCCAGGGCTTCGGGCCGGTGCCGGGCGGCATCCTGCACGCCGAGTTCAACGACCTCGAGGCGGTGCGCGAGCTGATGGGCGACGACACCTGCGCGGTGATGGTCGAGCCGATGCAGGGCGAAGGCGGCATCGTGCCGGCCACTCAGGAATTCCTCGAGGGCGTGCGCGCGCTGTGCGATGAGCACCAGGCGCTGCTGATCTTCGATGAGGTGCAGACCGGCGTTGGCCGCAGTGGCTCGCTGTATGCCTATATGGAATACGGCGTGACCCCGGACATTCTGACCAGCGCCAAGTCGCTGGGTGGTGGCTTCCCGGTCGGCGCCATGCTGACCACCGACGCCATCGCCCCGGCGCTGGGCATCGGCACCCATGGCTCTACCTATGGCGGCAACGCCCTGGCCTCCGCCGTGGCGCTGGCCGCGGTCGAGTTCATCGACACCCCCGAGGTGCTCGAGGGCGTCAAGCGTCGCCACGCACTGTTCCGCGAGCTGCTCGAAGAGATCAACCAGAAGCACGGCGTGTTCAAGGAAGTGCGCGGCATGGGCATGCTGATGGGCGCGCAGATGTCGCCGGCCTATGAGGGCCGCGCCAAGGACATCCTGCCGCTGGCCATCGAGGAGGGCCTGATGGCGCTGATCGCCGGTCCCAACGTGTTGCGCATGGCGCCGTCGCTGGTGATCCCCGAGGACGATATCCGCGAGGGCATGGCGCGCCTCGAGCTGGCCATCGCCAAGCTCGTCGCTAAGGCATGAGCGCTACCGTGACGGTTTCAGCCCAAGGTTCAGCCCCTACTCATGGCCACGATGGAGGACAGCCCATGCTGGTCGTTCGTCCTGCCCGGCCGGCGGATCTGCCGGCCCTTGAGCGCCTGGCCGGCACCGCCACGCCGCGCCTGACCAACCTGCCGGCCCACCGCGATCGTCTGGAAGAGCGGATCACCCGCTCCCAGCGCTCCTTCAGTCGCGCGGTCGACTTTCCCGGCGATGAGCACTACACCTTCGTGATCGAGGACCGGGAACGTGGCGAGGTGGTGGGTACCGCCACCATTCGCGCCCAGGCGGGAGCGGTGGACGCCTACTACACCTACCGTCAGGAGACCCTGATCCACGCTTCGCAGCAGCTCAACGTGCGTCGCGAGGTGCAGACCCTGTCGCTGTCCCACGAGGTCTCCGAGGCGTCGCTGCTCTGCGCGCTGTCGTTGGACCCGCGCTACAAGGGCACCAGCGCCGAAAGCCTGCTGCGCCGGGCGCGACTTATGTTCATCGCCCAGTACCCGGAGCGCTTCGCCGATCTGTTGGCGGTGGCCTTCCCTGGCTTTCTCGACGAAGCCGGTGAGTCACCGTTCTGGGCGAGCGTCGGTGAACACTTCTTCCAGCGCGGCTTTCAGGAGATCAACCATATCGCTGGGGTGCGTTCGAAGAGCTTCATTGCCGAGGTGATGCCACAGTTTCCGCTCTATCTGCCGCTGCTCACGCCGCCGGCGCGGGCCGCTATCGGTCGCGAGCACCCGGATCATGAGGTAGCACTTGAAGAAATGCTGGCCGAGGGCTTCGTGCGCAGCCGCCATGTCGACATCTTCGATGCCGGCCCGGTGATCAAGGGCGAGCGTGACCGCCTGGAGACCTTTCGTCGCGCCAACTGGCATCCGGTGCGGATTCGCCCGGCGACCTCGCTACCCGATGCGGAGCCGGCGATGATTGCCAACCAGAAGCTCGGCGAGTTTCGCTGCGTAGTGGCGCGCTATGCGCTGTCGCCCACCGGCCAGCTGATGCTGTCCCCTGAGCACGCCGAGATTCTCGGCGTCGAAGAGGGCCGCGCCGTGCTGGCCGCACCGCTGGCGCTGCCCGACGCCATCGATGCCCTCGACGAAGGAGAACTGTGATGCGCATTCGTCCGATTGCCCGCGGCGACCTGGACGGCCTGCAGGCCCTCTCCCGACAGACCGGCGTCGGCTTCACCTCGCTGCCCGACAACCGCGACTTCCTGGCCAGCAAGATCGAATCGGCGGCGCGCGCCTTCGAGGAGCGCACCCCGGTCGATGACCGCCTCTACTTCTTCGTGCTGGAAGACGAAGACAACGGCGAGCTGGCCGGCTGCTGTGCCATCGAGGCCCAGGTGGGCCGCGAGGTGCCGTTTTATCACTACCGGCTCGGCACCCTGGCGCACTCTTCGGTGCAGCTCGATTTGCACCGCACCATCGACACCCTCTTCCTGAGTTCGGACCACACCGGCGATGCCGAGGTGGCGTCGCTGTTCCTGCGCCCGGAATATCGCGGCGCCGATCGTCGCCACGAGCGTAACGGGGCCCTGTTGTCCAAGGCACGCTGGCTGTTCATGGCGCAGTTCCGCGACCGTTTTCCGGACAAGGTGCTGGCCGAAATGCGTGGGGTCTTCAACGAGGAGGGGGTGAGCCCCTTCTGGGAGAACCTGGGTAGCCACTTCTTTCCGCTCAATTTCAACCAGGCCGACCGCCTGACCGGCCTAGGCCAGAAGAGCTTCATCGGCGAGCTGATGCCCAAGTTCCCGATCTACACCACCTTCCTCTCGAAGGAGGCACAGGCCTGTATCGGCGAGGTCCACGAGCACACCCGCCCGGCGCTCGAGATGCTCAAGAAGGAAGGGCTGCGCTGGGAAGGCTATATCGACATCTTCGATGCCGGCCCGACCGTCGAAGCCTACATCGATGACGTGCGCGCGGTGCGCAACTCGACGCTCTGCCAGGTCGAGGTGAGTGCCGAGCTCGCCACTGAGGCTGGGGGCGAGAGTATGGGCGAGAGTGAGGGCGAGCCCCAGCGCCCGGAATGGCTGGTGTCGACCACCGCCATGGTCGGCTTCTGCGCCTGCTGGGTGGGCCGTGGTCCTGATGGCGAGGTCATCACCCTGAGCGAGACCGAGGCCCGCCGGCTCGGCGTCGTCGCCGGCGACAGCGTGCGGGTGCTCGCCACCTGAGCCGCTGACGATCCACCATAACCGACACCCATCATAACAATGTGCGACCGGGCGTCACCGCAGCGCCGCGCTCCCGGTCCGCCATCCATTTCGCGAGCGCGGCGGTCCCGCCGCGCCGAGGGAGAGATTCCATGCACGCCAAGCAACAACTCCTGATCGGCGGTACCTGGCTTCCCGGTGAGGCCGAGGGCTTCGTCAAGATCGACCCGGTATCACACGACACCCTGTGGCAGGCCGGCAGCGCCAGTGCCGAGCAGGTCGGCGCCGCGGTGGATGCCGCCCGCGCCGCCTTCCCGGCCTGGGCCCGCAGGCCCTTCGTCGAGCGCCAGGCGCTGATCGAGCGCTTCCGCGATGTGCTTGACAGCCGCCGCGAGGACCTCGCTACCGCCATCGCCCAGGAAACCGGCAAGCCGCTCTGGGAAGCGCGCACCGAGGTCGGCGCCATGATCGGCAAGGTGGCCTTGTCGGTTTCCGCCTATCACGAGCGCACCGGCGAGCGCAGCCGTGATGTTAACGGCACCCAGGCGGTGCTTCGCCATCGCCCCCACGGCGTGCTGGCGGTGTTCGGCCCCTACAACTTCCCCGGTCACCTGCCCAACGGGCATATGGTGCCGGCGCTGCTGGCCGGCAACAGTGTGGTCTTCAAGCCCAGCGAGCAGACGCCGCTGACCGCTGACCTGACCCTGCAGTGCTGGCGCGAGGCCGGCCTGCCGGACGGCGTGATCAACCTGGTGCAGGGTGCTGCCCCGGTCGGCCAGGCGCTCTCCGCCCATCCCGGCATCGATGGTTTGCTGTTTACCGGCAGCGCCAAGGTCGGCGGCATACTGCAGCAGCAGTTCGCAGGCCAGCTCGACAAGATCCTGGCCCTGGAGCTTGGCGGCAACAACCCGCTGGTGATCAAGGACGTGCCGGATGAAAACGCCGCGGTGCTGACCATCCTGCAGTCGGCGTTCCTCTCAGGCGGCCAGCGCTGCACCTGTGCCCGCCGTCTGATCGTGCCCCAGGGCCCGGTTGGCGATCGTCTGATTGAGTCGCTGGTCACGGCCATATCCAAGCTGCGGGTGGCCGGTCAGTTCAGCGAGGACGCGCCCTTCTACGGCGGCCTGGTCAGTGTCGAAGCCGCCGACGGCCTGCTCAAGGCCCAGGACGCCCTGGAAGCCATGGGCGGCCAGGTGCTCGCACGCATGCAGCGCCTGGAAGAGGGCACCAGCCTGTTGTCGCCGGCGCTGATCGATGTCACCGGCATCGCGGTGCCGGACGAAGAGCACTTCGGTCCGCTGCTCAAGGTGCATCGCTACGGCGATTGGGATGAGGCGATGGCGCTTGCCAACGATACCCGCTACGGCCTGTCCGCGGGGCTGATCGGCGGCGACCGGGCCGACTGGGACGACTTCCTGCTACGCATCCGCGCCGGCATCGTCAACTGGAACCGCCAGACCACCGGCGCCTCCGGTGACGCGCCCTTCGGCGGGGTGGGCGACAGTGGTAACCACCGTCCCAGCGCCTATTACGCGGCCGACTACTGTGCCTACCCGGTCGCCTCCATGGAGGCCGAGAGCCTGGTGCTGCCGGAGACCCTGCCGGCGGGGGTGAACCTGTGAGCGATGATATGAACGCGATCGATGTGCGGGAAGTGAACTTCGATGGTTTGGTGGGGCCGACCCACAACTACTCGGGGCTGGCCCACGGCAACGTGGCTTCGATGAGCCACGGTGGCCTGGTCTCCAATCCTCGGGAAGGGGCCCTGCAGGGGCTTGGCAAGATGAAGTCGCTGATGGATGCGGGCTATGCCCAGGGTGTGCTGCCGCCCCAGCAGCGCCCGGACCTCGGCGCGCTGCGGGCGCTGGGTTTCTCCGGCAGCGACGGCGAAGTGCTGGCCCGGGCCGCCAAGGAGGCCCCGCAGATCCTGCGTGCGGTCTGCTCCGCCTCCAGCATGTGGACCGCCAACGCCGGCACCGTGACGCCGAGCGTCGACGCCCCGGATGGCCGTGTGCACTTCACGCCGGCCAACCTGCAGTCGAGCTTCCACCGCTACCTGGAGCCGCAGACCACCGGCCGGGTGCTGGCGGCAATGTTCAAGGACCAGGGCCACTTCGCCCATCATCCGGTGCTGCCGGCGACACCCGCCTTCTCCGATGAGGGCGCGGCCAACCACACCCGCCTGTGCGGTGCCTACGGCGAGCCCGGCGTGCATCTGTTCGTCTACGGCCGCCAGGCCTTCGGCGGTGATGGCATCGAGCCCAAGCGCTACCCGGCCCGCCAGACGCTCGAG
>CETM01167046.1_pt1 | contig 37072 bp, 31 predicted proteins | sample 361451 | NCBI WGS metagenome assembly CETM01 (sample SAMEA2622690, study PRJEB7988) | marine metagenome | isolation source: saline water (ENVO:00002010), including
ATTGGAAAATTAATTTTAGTTTGATTTTTATTATGATTATCAGAAAAGCAAGTTTTCACATTCCGCCACTATTTTCTCGAACTCAGACCATTTCCGGAGAATGTTGATGTGCATCCCTCCTCTGCCCTGCACGTGGATGGCAAACTAGCTTCTCTGGCCGAAATCCGCTCTCGAACCGGCCAAGCTCAGACTAACGGCCTAAAGGACTCAGTAATCTCCTATTTCCTAGAGACAGATCCTTCACTAAGTCGGGCTATAGAGGAGGCAACTGAAAACTTCCAGAGTCTAATCGACGACATGGGGGATGATCTATTTTCTATGAAAGAGAGTGATTTGGCTGCACATCTTCAATCGGACTATGTCAATTTCTATTCGGCCGCTACTGTAAATCCGTACGTCGCAATCGCCGCCCGAGGTCCTTGGATAGTCACCTCTCATGGTGCGGTCCTACACGATAATGGTGGATATGGTATGCTTGGGATGGGACATGGTCCCGATGACGTAATTCAGTCAATGCAGCAGAATTGGGTTATGGCCAATGTCATGACCCCATCTTTCAGCCAGAAGAGGCTATCTGAACGACTTAGGAAGGAAGTAGGACACACTAGGGGCAGATGCCCATTCTCCAGGTTCGTATGTTTGAATAGCGGTTCAGAATCGGTAACAATATCTATTCGAATTGCAGATGCAAATACCCTCAGAGTTACTGGCAAGGGGGGAAAGCATGAGGGCAAGCCAACCAAGATGCTTGCTCTAGTAGAGGCATTCCATGGAAGGACACACAGACCAGCTCAGATTTCAGACTCGTGCAGTGAGAAGTATGAGAAGAATCTAGCATCATTCCGCGAGAGGGACAACGTAATCTTCGTACCGAGCAATGACCTAGACTCACTAAGATCTGCTTTCGAACGTGCGGACGAAGAGGGATTCTTCATCGAATTGATGGCTATGGAACCCGTGATGGGCGAAGGCAATCCCGGGCAATGTGTAACAAGAGAGTTCTACGATCTCGCCAGAACTCTTTGTACTCAGCATGGGAGTATGCTAATCGTTGACTCAATCCAAGCTGGGCTGAGGGGTCAAGGATGCCTTAGTATCGTTGATTACGATGGTTTTGAGGACTGTTTGGTTCCAGACATGGAGACATGGTCAAAGGCTCTCAATGCCGGTCAATACCCTCTCTCAGTAGTTGGCCTCTCCGAGAGGGCCGCCGAATTATACGTAGTAGGAATTTATGGAAACACTATGACGACCAATCCAAGAGCCTTGGAAACTGCAGTCTCTGTCCTTGATCGTGTAACTCCAGAATTGAGGAAAAATATCAAGGAAAGGGGTGTTGAATTCGTTTCTAAATTGAGAGCACTCGCAGAAGAGATGCCCGGAACGATAACCGAGGTCCAAGGAACCGGACTCCTTCTATGCGCAGAATTGGATCCAGAGAAACTACCCGTGGTAGGTTTCGGATGCGTCGAAGAGTGGTGCAGGAAAAATGGACTAGGGGTGATTCACGGGGGCCAGAATGCTCTGAGATTCACCCCTCACTTTGCAATAACTTCCGAGGAGATAGATATGATCGTGGATATTCTAAGGGAAGCACTGCTAAACTTCACGTCTAAGACTATCGAGGCCAACTAAACAGATGCGTTTCCATGCCCAGAAGTGTGCATGTTTCAGGTTCGTCAGACGGCCTAAGAGAGGCCCTTGAGGAGAGGCTCGAGAGAGCGGGCGCTGAACTCGTTGACGAACCAGAGAAGGCAGAAGTTACGATTCAGATCGACAGCCAAGAAATCAGCGACATCGCTATTGTTCCACCTGGATCTTCATACCCCGGTTCAGGAATTGTAATCGAATTATCCGATGTCATTATTCCAAATGGCGGTAATAAATGGGGAAATGGTGTAATTACCGACTGGATTGAGAAAGTTATGAGCGGGAAACAGCCAGATCCAGAAACGAATATCAGGTTCTGGGTAAACGTACGGGATGTAGTCGACGCCATTTCCACCATCTGTCTGAATGGGAAAGAAAAGATGCCAGATGGAAACTATACGATGTGTGGCAGAAGGGCTTGGGAGATGGCAGATGTAATAGACGAAATCAGAGTACTCTGGGAGCGTTACAATAATTCGGTCAACTATTCACATACCATTGAATCATTGTCGGAGGTCCCCAGCCCAGTAAGGGGTCTACATTCGAAAATTGAAGAAAGACCAGACCTAACCAAGATACACGAAGCCCTGGTAATGTCGGGAGGAGATGGTTGGCACCCATTGGTTCCAATGAGGGTCTCCCTGATGGAAATGATAGCCAGCGCGAAATAGCTCAACGTGAGTTTTTGTCACCTTGAATCTTCACTCTAACATCTTGAGCAAGACCTTTGCATGACTGCATAACCTTCCGAATTCGTGTCCCAGCGGCATTATTCCCAGAGTCGTGCTTCTCGGCGTCTCCGAGAGCGTCGGTCAATTCGTTTATCATGTCCTGAATCATTTCTCTAACTGACATATCATCACATCGGAAAAAGCAGATTAATAGCCGTTTCTCCGGCGCATTATCATTCGCTTCGAAATAAATCAGAGCCGAGGAGCGGGAGGATTAGGCTAGCTTCTCCCTCAACAACTATCTGTTCCGCCTCAGGTCTTATTTTTCCCCATGAAATCGCCTCCTTTAGCCTGGCTCCAGATAGTGAACCATCATATTCAGGTGCAGTTGTAATTGAAACAGCCGAATCCATACCCGAATCCTCTCTGAATTGATTCCACCAGATTACGTGATGCTTCGAGATTCCTCCTCCAATCATCAGTCCATGACTTTCGTTCGCAGTCCAAATTAGATCGGATAGAATCTGCTCATCTGCTAGAACGTCCACCGTGAAACCGGGGCTTCTTTGCCTGTGCATGAATAATTGTGACCCTATCGACCCATCAGTTATGCCTGGGATAACCATCGGGATTCTGTTCTTTGCGACCCAGTACAATAGTGAGCTCTCATCTTCTATCCTGTCTCCTATTGCCCAGCAAAGCTCCACTGATCCAAAACCCATCCATGGATTGCTGCTATTCTTCGCCTTCCTCTCATCCTCAATCTCACTTAGCCAAGGCAGCAGGACTCTCTCTAGAATCTCCCCATAGCATTCGTTAGGAATTACTACGTTGCCCAGTCTGTTCAGACCTTCTCTTCCCAATGCAATGTCATCCAGACTGAAATCGCCATGGAAGTAGTCTCTGAATGTCCTTGCTATGTCATGATCAAGAGTCCCACAGGTGGTGACCACTACATTGTACGCTCTTCTCTTCAGTGCCTCTACGAAGAATCCCCTGGTACCTGTGGCGCATAGACAGGCTGGGAACGAAAGCCAATTGAGACTCCCCTCGTCACCAGATTTCGAAATCGCCTTTCTCAGAATATCCCTGGCACGAGATAACTTCGATGCTGTGAAACCGCCCGCCTTACCCATCTGGTCAATCAGAGTTCGAACGTCGGATACGCTTGAGAAGTCATAGTCCTCTACTGGGACGTCAAAGTCGTCCCGCGAGTATCCGTCCATGGGAACCGCACTGGACACTTGGCTTCAATTGGTCGCATTCTGGAGATTGAATATCCTGTCCCTCAGGTTAGCCGCCCTCTCGAAGTCAAGCCTATCCGCTGCCTGCTTCATCTCCTTCTCCAACCTCGAAATGAGAACCGACTGATCTTCCCCATCCTCTTCTGTCAATCCTTCAGGATCTCCTACCCACTCCGGCTGGCTTACATTCTCAAGTACTGAATCCGAAGAATTCCAAACCCCTGCACCCAACCCGAATCTTTTGGCAAGACCCTCCAATCCCTTCTTGCCCGGTGGCTTGGCAACCATTCTCCTACCTCCACTGCTCCCAGTTCCAGCAACACCTGAGAGAAGGTCTTCTATCTCAGCTCCCATTTCTGGAAGGGCCTTCTGGATGGTCTGTGGTACGATTCCATTCTCTTCGTTGTGCTTTCTCTGGAGGGACCTCCTTCTCACAGTCTGACTGATTGCTGCTTCCATTGCGGGAGAAACCGAGTCCGCATACAGAATAACAGATCCATCCACATTCCTGGAAGCTCTTCCGATAGTCTGTAGCAATGATCGCTCGTTCCTGAGGAAACCCTGCTTGTCAGCATCGAAGATTGCTACCAAGGAGACTTCGGGGATGTCGAGCCCCTCTCTCAGCAAATTGATGCCCACAACCACGTCGATCAGACCCAATCTTAGAGCCTTGATTATCTCCGTCCTCTCTAGAGTGTCAATCTCACTATGCAGATAGTGTGCTTTGACTCCCATCCTCTCCAAGTACTCTGCAACCTCTTCTGCAAACTTGATTGTCATCACGGTGACGAGAACCCTCTGATTCCGACTAACTCTCTCGCCGATTTCGCTTAGCAGGTCCTGGACCTGACCCTCAGTAGACCTAACTTCTATCCCAGGATCGAGAAGACCAGTCGGGCGGATCTCCATCTTTGCTATTCCGTCTATCTCCTCAAGCAACTCCTCCATACTGTGCTTAGATTTGGGTTTCCCGTTTTCTGACTTCTCTGCCCCCCCTCCCCCATCAACATGAATCAGACCCTGGGGGACTTCTTGTCCCGTAACCTCTGCCAAGTGCCTCAACTCCCTCTCTCCTGGAGTCGCGCTGACATACATCATCTGAGGAACCAAGTCTTGAAACTCATCAACTCGAAGCGGACGATTGTCATATGCAGAAGGCAACCTGAAACCATGATCGACCAAGTTTTTCTTCCTGGAGTAATCTCCGCCATACATGCCTCCAACCTGAGGAAGCGTGACATGCGACTCATCCATGATGACTAGGTATCTATCCGACCCTCCATGGAATTGCTCTCCATTGCTTGCGAAGAAGTCCAGAAGGCAGTAAGACCTCTCACCTCTGGCTCGCCCATCGAAGTGCATGGAATAGTTCTCCACGCCCTTGCATGACCCAACTTCGTTCAGCATTTCCAGATCGAACCTCGTCCTCTGCTCGAGCCTATGTGCCTCCAAGCCCCCGTCATTTGACTCGAACCAGTCCACTCTGTTATCCAATTCGTGCTCAATGTCCTCAAGCGCTTGATTGAACCTCTCCTCGCTCGTCATGTAGAACTCTCTAGGATGGATCCAAGCCTCTTCGAAGTCATCAAGGGGTTCCCACGAGACTGCCTCGCAGACCTGAATCCTCTCAATGCCCTCCCAACCGAACCTTACCCTGAGGGGATCGTCTCTGCTTGGCATCCACACGTCCAGCACCTCGCCTCTCAGTCGGACATCCCCCCTGGCAATCTCGCCAGTTGTCCTCCTATACTGCAAATCGACCAGTCCTCTCACGATTTCTTGAGGGTCTGCCTTCTGGCCAACGTGCAGCCTGAGGTGATTCTGCTGGAACACCTCTGGAGGATTGAGGCCGTAGATAGTGGAGACGGTTCCTACCGTGATGACATCAGGCCGAGAGACTAGAGAGGCCACGGTCGAGAACCTCTCCTGTTCGATGCGCTCGTTCATCTGGAGCTCCTTGTCGATGTATAGATCTCGACCAGGGATGTAAGCCTCTGGCTGGTAGTAGTCGTAGTAGCTGACGAAGTACTCAACCGAGTTTTCTGGGAAAAGCCCCGACATCTCTTGCCAAATTTGCCTCGCTAGGGTCTTGTTGTGCGAAAGAATCAATGTCGGAAGCTGTAGCTTCTCGATGACCTTGGCCATTGCGAAGGTCTTACCCGATCCAGTCACACCAAGTAGGACACATCTTTCCTGACCTTCGTTCAATTGCCCGACTAACTGGTCAATAGCCTGCTGCTGGTCACCAGCGGTCTCATAATCTGCCTGGAGCCTGAACATCCCAACGCCTCAATCAAGCAACCCGTCACTGAAGTAGTCTACGTATGCCATACTAGCTAGAAGAACCCAGCCTGTCATCATGGACGAGCGGAATAGAATCTTCTGATACCGCTCCATTCCTTCGTCAGATTCCGATGCAGACTCGGCAGTTTTAGTCATCACGAATATGTTTACCAGAGCCATGGCAATCACTGAAACGATCCAGAGCGCGTGTCGAAACCTTCTGGTTTCAGTGAACTCATGCATCCCTGTGAGGAGAAAGCACACCATCCAACCCACGGTCAAAGCAACGCTAAGGCTCCTAGTTGCTACATCTCCATAACTGGCCGGGAAAGAACGAATTCCTTGTTCCCTGTCCACATCCTTGTCCATTAGCGCGTAGTTGATGTCGAAAGCAGAAATCCAGAGTGCCACCCCCAATGAAATGAAGAAGACCTCTGGGAACCATAGGAACTCCGTCCTACCATCTAGCATCCCCGTGATGGATGCCCAACCATGGGTGTCGGCTGCGATAGCGACCCATGCACCTGCTGGAGCAAGGGCCAAGCAGAAACCTATCCAGAAGTGACAAATCCATGAGACCCTCTTCGTATAGGGGTAAATCACGAACGCGATTACTGGAAGCCAGGCCATCTTCAGAGCCACTTCGTTCAACATCCATGCAGCGAACAAGAGCATCCCTAGAAATGCCGCTGAGAGCATCCAAGCAGTCTGCATCGACATGGTGCCGGATGGCAGATGCCTAGAGGCAGTTCTAGGATTGGAAGAGTCGATTTCTGTATCAATAATCCTGTTCAAAGACATTGCAAGACCCCTGGCTCCAACTGCTGCAATGACTATCCAGACGATGTCCATTCTCTCGCTCCCGAACTGCTTGTCTGCCAGAACGAAGCCGATTAGTACGAAGGGGAGGGAGAACAGGGTGTGTTCCACCTTGACGAACTCAAGCATCTCCTTAATGCCCATATTACAACCTCTTTGAGAGCCAGGAATCTATCCTCTGAACGAGCTCGGGGTCGTGGAGAGTAACTGCAGGCCATCTTCGAACTGGCAAAGGCCCTCCTTCCGAAGGGATCGGGGCAGTCGCATCCCATGCAATCCTTGACCTCGAGTCGTCGAAGTGCAAGTCCCTCCCGACGTCGAATCTACAGAATAGCTGCCACAGCAGCCTCCTCCTCCAATCCTCACTCTCCAAGTCCGCATCGGAGTCTGTGATGAACAGCCACCTCAATCCATTGGATGCCTCCAAACCCCAGATCGAATCCCTGATCGTAGCGATCGTCTCCCTCTGGAGGTTGGCCAAATGCTCGTCCGCATCCTCCATGCTCTCCTCTGGCTTGGGTCCTCCTTCGATTTCAGTGGTTATCACCATCATAGAAGGACGTAGCATTCTTGCCTGAACAACTCCCTCAATCGCGGATGCTGAAATGACTAGGGATTTGCTCACTGGAGAAGCCTCGACATTTTCTATCGGGTCTCCATCCGCAGGTGATGTCGCGTCGATAATCAACTTGTCATGGATGTTCTCCCACGGGGAAGTGTGTGCCAATGAGTCAGCCACCATTCCCTCCAGAGTCACCAGGTCACCAGGAATGCTGACCTTCATTTCCAGTGCATCAAGCAGGGAGTCGAGATCCTTCACAACATGATCCTCATCCACAACCACCACTACCTTGAGGAACATCATCTGGCCAGCACCTAGTAGGCCCAGTGCGGTCTTCCTAGCCTGACGGGGGAATCTTTGCTTGGAGGAAACGATGGCTAGATTGTGAAAGCCGGTCTCCAAGGGTAGGAAAGTGTCAATCACATCCCGGTGTTGGAACTTCAGGACAGGAAGAAGAGCATCTCCAATAGCCTCGCCTAGGTAACCGTCCTCCATGGGAGGGACACCTACTATTGTCATCGGAATCGTAGGGTCCTTCTTGTGGGTGATCGCAGTTACGTGCATCACTGGGTACTCGTCTTCAAGTGAGTAGTGGCCGAAATGGTCCCCGAACGGACCTTCGGTCCTAGTCTCACCTGCGATAGTGTATCCCTCGATAACGAAGTCACAATCCGCTGGAACCCATAGGTCGTTCGTTAGGCATTTTGTTATCCTCAGCCTCTTACCACTCAGGAGTCCTGCAAACTCGTACTCCGTCAGATTATCAGGTAGTGGAGAGATAGAGCTGAAGATTACCTGAGGTGGTCCTCCTAGGCAGATTGCCACTGGCATCCTCCCTTCCGAGGAATCTGCATGATCTGCTCCGTGTTTGTGCTTCTGCCAATGAAGTCCGACTTCCTTTGGTCCGAAGACCTGACTCCGGTACATCCCCATGTTGTGTTCTCCAGACTTCGGATCCGCGGTTACAACCAGGGGTAGGGTCATGAACGGCCCTCCGTCATCTGGCCAAGTGACAGGAATCGGCAGTTTCGTCACATCTGGGTCCTCGATTCTTACTTGCTGGCACTTCCCTCTCGAGACCCTATTTGGAGCCATTGAAATTCCTTGCCTGAGTAGTTTGATTCCAGTCCACGGCCTCTTCATTATGCCACCTATGTCGGGCTTCATCAGACCGACCATCATTTCTCCAATCTCACTGGGCTCATCCACTCCCAAAGCTAGGTTTGTCCGCTCTCTAGTTCCGAAGAGATTCATCGCAAGAGGGAATCTGCTAATGCTGCCATCCTCAAGTCTAGGTTGATCGAAGACCACAGCTGGACCACCCATCTTGACCAAACGGTCAGCTATGCAACCCGCTTCGAACCTCAAGTCAACTGGATGGCCGACCCTTAGCAACTCGCCCCTAATCTCTAGGGCTCTGATGAACTCCTCTAGACTCCTCCAGCCCATGGGGATTCGTGATGCCACTGACATGAGAAGGTTCGCCTCCTCGGGGCCCCTGCAAACCGACGGATTCTTTGATGGGTGCTCTACCGATAATCCGTGGACGGGGCAGGAACCGTATGTGATGTTCTTGTTGTGGGAGCCGGTCCGGGCGGTGGCAACGCTGCTCTACAGTGCTCCAGGCAAGGACTCTCGACCATCATTATCGAAGATCATCCAGAGATAGGGACCCCAGTCCACTGCGGCGAGTGCATCTCCGAGATTGCCTGCCAGAATCTCAATCTGGATCTTCCCGAGGAAGTGATTAGCAAGAGGGTCAAGGGAATCCGGGTAATATTCCCCGATGGCACTGAGAAGTGTCTGACTGAGGAGGGGTACGTCCTGGAGAAGCACCTCTTCGAGAGGTGGATCGCCGAAGAAGCGGTTGCTGCAGGTGCAAGCCTCCACCTCCACCACAAGCTTCTCTCGATGGAGAGGGTGGAAGGGGACTCTTTCGGAGGTTGGATATGTGACGGCAAGGGCGATCAGTTCCCCATCAGAGCCAAGATAGTGATCGATGCCTCAGGAGTGGCCGCAGTCTGCTCTCGCTTGGTGAAACCTGATGGGGACTCCCCTTTGAATCCAAAGGGGAAGGTCGTCGCAGGAATGCAGTACGAGTTGCTGGAGGTTCCCACCGATGGCTACCTTGACTTCTACATCTGGCCAAAATATGCCGAGAAGGGATATCTTTGGATGATTCCGAAGTGCGACGGACGTGCCAACATTGGCCTAGTTACCGAGGACAAGCCTAGGACAAAGAAGGCTCTGGACGAGTTCATAGCGGACACCCATTTCTCCGACTTGGAACAATCCCTGCCTCCTTGGAAGGAGAAGGGTAGTCCGGCCTTCGGTGGGACCATACCCATATCCGGGCCATTCGATCGGACCCATCACGATGGGCTGATGCTCGTCGGTGACGCTGCTGGCTTCACTTCCCCTCTATTCGAGGGAGGCTCACACCTAGCTCTGAAATCAGCAGTTTTCGCAGCCCAGACAGCTGCCAAGGCAATATCAGAAGGAGACCTAAGCTCGGAGAGACTGTCAGAGTACACTAGACTGTGGAAGGCAGAGTTCCCACCCTACGACAAAATACTGAGGGGCAAGACCGCACTCTTCGAACTGACCGACGATGAGATGTCAGTGATGGCCACATGCTTCCCGGATGAGATGTCAGACATGGGAGCAACAGGAAAGGCAATGGTTGGATTCAGGCTATTGCTTAGAAGGCCTGGACTATACTTCAAGAGGATAGTCCCAGCGATGCTGGCCTTTGGATACAGCAGGGCGAAGTATTACGGATGGTGAACAATGCTCACCTTTCTTGGATACACCCTAGTCTTCCTAGCCCTGCTCGTTAGCGCATATCTTGTCATCCGCCCCGAATCCAGTTCCGAACCCCTAGTCCGGACAACTTCAATGGCAGCACAATCAGCGCCATTCCTACTTCTTGCTGCTTCCTTCCTTTTCGAGTCGACTTCACTGGACTTGGTCTCTAGATATGTAGGAGAAGGACTTCCTCTTTCCTATCGCATTTCTGCTGTATGGGGGAGCAGATCAGGACCTCTTCTGATGTGGGCCTCAATGATGAGCGTGATTACATGGTCGATGACCAGAGATCAAAGGATCGATGACATGACGATTCGGGTGATGCACTCATGGACGTTTTTACTCCTCCTTGTCTCTGCTGCCCTACGCCCATTCGCCCCCGCAACCCCTGGATTTGCGGGAGAAATCAGCCCATTGCTACAGACGGATCTGATGGTTATCCACCCACCCGTGGTTTTCGTTTACTACTCCCTCTGTCTGGCAACCGCTAGCATCGCAATTTCTGGACTAATCAGTTCTCGTCCATCGAAGGAGACCCACGACTCGATGATACGATGGGCTCGCTACTCATTCCTAGCGGGCACAGTTGGCATAGGTCTCGGTGGCCTCTGGGCCTACACAGTTCTGGACTGGGGGGGTTACTGGGCATGGGACCCAGTTGAGACAGGCTCACTGCTTCCGTGGCTCGCTCTACTGGCTATTCTGCATGCCAGAGCTAAGAACCAGGCAACTAATCCCTTTGCATTCACACCTGCTCTGGGGATGATCTGCGGGGCTCTAGTGATGCATGCTACTCTAGTAACAAGGGCGAACGGAGTCTGGGCGTCTGTTCATGCATTCGTTGGTGATGGTGAGAATTCCCTCCCAAGAGATCCCTATGTGCGAGTCATCGAGATCATCGATTTCTCCGCCGTTGGATTCGAGGTCATGGTCTATCTCTTCGCCGTCGTTGGTCTTCTCTGCCTTTCGGTTGCGCACGTTCTGAGAGAGCAAGTGACACATATCCAGTCATGGGGGTCGAAGACGTTGTTCGAGGCGAACAGGCCCCTCGCCATTTCTCTACTAGTCTACTTCGCTGCTGTGGGTCTTTGGATCGGCTCATCGGCCGTTCTTTTCTCCGGACTTGCAATAATGACCCTCCTGGTCTTCGGAGATCGAGAAGAACCACCATTGCACTGGGTCTCCATGGGGGTCCTACTGATGCTCTTCTCAGGATGGGGTTGGGTTTCCGAATGGTACCAGTCCTTGGCTGGAATAGCCCCATTCCTACTAGTATGGGTTATTCCCGAGGAAGAAAAGGATGATTTTTCTTGGATAATTGCCTCGATCACCGATGCCAAAAAGAGGGCAATTTCCTCCCGATCATTCCCCTGGTACCTTTCTATGGCATTCCTCTTGCTGACATGGATCCTATTGACTGTTGAGATTGAAGGTACCAATATCGCAGCGCACGAGTACTACGGAGCCCCTCTAATTTCATTGCTAGCGATTGGTTTGGCACTTTATGCATGGGGGGAGAAAATCACCGGTAAGCACGGAATCGTTTTATTGGCCATTACAACTCTGATTTCGATACTATTGGCAGCAAACTCTGGAAATTTCGGACTTCCAGGAAATCCGAGCCAGCCTATTACCGACAGCATTTCCAGAGGGGCATTGTCCGTATTCATCCTAACTTGGCTAGTCTTCGCAATCCCCCCAACATTTGTTAGACTCTGGAGAAAATCCAGGGAGATTCTCCCAGAACTAATCAGGAATGGAATCTCCTCTCAGTCATCAAAGGCCCGATTACTCGGAACTCATGTTGCTCATGCTGGGATACTATTGCTCCTAGTAGGTCACGTTCTTACTACCACTCTAGTGGATCGTACAGACCCTTCTCATTTCGTTACCCTGGAGAAGGATGTCCCCACCGAGCATCAGGGAATGGAGCTCATGTTCACTGGGGTAGAAATCTTCTCAGCGGAGGAAGACGGATATGAATACGAAATTGGGGACGGTTACGTTGGAGTAGTAATCGAAGTAAGGGACGAGGGGGAACTTATCGGGACTATCAGTCCGGGCATGCTAAGATTCGACTCACCGTCAGGATCTGTATCAGCCAGATCGGAAGTGGACCGGTTGTCCGGAATGACTGGAGACACGATTGTTATCCTAGACCTATTACAGTCCAATGACCTTCTTTCCTCAATGATACTGGGACAGACTGATCAGGTTGAAGAGGTAAGAGTCACAATTCACCACCTACCGGGCAGCCATCTTGTCTGGTCAGGCTGGCTTCTGGTAATCTTGGGTAGTGTCCTCTCGTCTTTGACAAGACCTAGCGTTGGAATGAGGAATAACCCACCGTTTGAATGAAAAAGGGGGAGCCGGTCGCGAGGCTCCTGAGGTGCTATGATGGATAATGGCTCAATCGTTCATATCGACTATGATCTGTACAATGCTAGCAATGACAAGCTGATCGAGACTACTAGGGAGGACGTTGCCAAGGAGCACGATCTCCATGACGAGAACAGGGAGTACTCCCCGATGATCACCACTGTTGGCGATGGCCGTTTGATTCCTGGTTTCGAAGCACATCTGGCCGAGGCCGAGGCTGGCAAGGACTACGAGTTCGACATTGAGCCCGAGGAAGCATATGGGGACAGAGATCAGAACAAGATCGAGACAATCTCACAGAACGTGCTACTTCGTAGCGTGAGAGATCCGAACACTCTTGCAATTGGCGCTCCAGTGGAGATTGGAGGAAGGAACGGGATCCTCCAGTTCATGAGTGCTGGTAGGGCAAGGATAGACTACAATCACCCACTGGCAGGAGTCACTCTGAGATACAGCTACCAGATCGTCAAGGTTGTCGAGGACAGGGAAGAGAAGGTCCAGACTCTGATGAAGATGAACACTGGTAGGGAAGATTTCGAAATCGATTTCGATGGCGACGACCTAACCATGACACTCCCGGAGGAGATGGCATATGATCAGAACTGGGCGTTCACCAAGTTCTCATTGGTAACAACCCTGAGGGAGAACGTTGGAGTTGCCAAGGTAGTCTTCCGAGAGGTACACGAACCTAGGCAGATCGATGAAGAAGAGTGACCTAAATTATCCTCGGAATAATTACCGGGATCATTAGCACTAGAAGAATGAAGATACTGCTGAGGCTGCTTATTCTATTGGAAAGCACCTCTATTCGTATTGGATGGTATTTCCTCCCCACCTTCCTCAGTAAGGAGTGGACTCCATCTCTAACCAGATGCCCACCATCGAAAGGAATCATCGGAATCAGATTAGCGAAACCCAATAGGAAGTTTATCCACACGAGCCAGAAAAGAAAGTCGAACACCATCAACATCCCATCAGTCCCTATAATGGATGCAATCGCCCCATCTCCTGCAACCAGCATCACCCTCTCTTGATGGATCATCGTCTGCCCATCATTTGCTATTGGGACATTAAGCATAAAGAGAGGTCTTGCGACCATGCTTAGCGCCGTCCCAAATGCTGAATATTCGCCTTGGACAATATTGGCATACCCATCCACGCCTCCTGTAGAGGACACTAGGTTGGAAACACCCAAGAACGCGTCTCCGGGCTCAACTTCCCAGAAATCTAGCAATCTGGTCGTATCTTCTATACACCCCTCGTCTCCATCGCACTCATCGATGAAGTATTGGTATCGATCACCCATTGTGACCACAATTGTCCTTTCAGACCAAGACTCACTACCATCAGACCACGATAGGACTGTCAGATTCGCCTTATCCCCAGCAGCAATTCCATCCATCTCACTAGAGAAATCCGAGTACCCCTCAATCCTAGTCCCGTCAATCTCTGTAATTGTCTCGAAGGGAAGCAATCCAGCTTCTTCGGCGCCCCCTCCAACAACTATCCCCCTGGCATGGACTCCCTCGTTTTCTGCGACCATTCCACTGGCCACAGAAGATAGAAGGATCAGTACGATGTACGTTGCGAATATATTGATAGAGGGGCCCGCTGCAAAAAGCCTCAGCCTCTCTCTCCTGGGTGCTCTCAACATCTCGGACTCCTCTGGTTCTGCGAATGCTCCCATCGGCAACGGACCCAATTGCAGAATCCCGAAGCTCCTCAGCCTCATCCCATGCACCCTTGCCTGGATCCCATGACTATACTCGTGAATTACGATTGCCACGATTAGTGCTAAGGCCGGCCACCAGAATGGGACGAAGCTCGTTACACCCGGAATCAGGAGGAGGTCACTCGCTGGCAATGGATCCTCCGGAGGGCTTACTGCTACTGCTATAGCACTCAGGAACAGTAGTAGAACCACCATGAACATAACAAAGAAGCAGAGCCAAATCGAGAGTTCTCCGAACCCACGCCAGAATCTCTTGGGCTTGGAAACGAAATCTAGCAATCTCATTCCTCTCCTGGTTCTGATCATCAGAATGATACCCATAGCTCTTGTAGCATCTAATCTGTCGAGGATTCCACTAGACTCTGCGTAGACTAATCCAGAATACCAAATCCCGATCATTACCAACAACCAAATCGGAGCACCTAGGGAGTGGGCAAGGAAGAGTAGCAGAAGTGGGAAGAAAATTCCCCTGCCCCCTGCATCCTCTGCCATAACAAGGCACGTCCGCCCTTCTTTCTTCAACCTGCTCTCAAACAGTAAGAGAGAATACCGCCAACCGTTTCCCATCCTCATGCCTCTCGGGTCAACTAATGCCTCAAGGAGTGCAAATAGGAGGATAGACTCCCTTTCCAGGGAGAGAGAAAGCATCAGCAGAATACTCAATCAAGCAGGTTTGGAACGAATTGAACAAGATATCGAGATGCTCAAGGAAAAACTAGCCTCAATCGAAGAACTCCTTTCCGGGAGTTCAAACTAGCCTAATGCCGACTCTTTCGAATTGGCAATCCCAGATTCCGATACAATACCACCGGCACCGTTTGACTTGCAAACCAATGACAAGAATCGGTGAACCGGCATACCGGCATTCCAGTCCAGATGCGGCGATCCCCTGCTTGTCAGTGGGAGTGGGGGGATGCTCCTTGAGAGGTGCCTTAGTTTTCCAGTTAGACCTTCAACCTCAACTCTCATTATTCTCCAACTGTCGCCCCTTACCCCCTTTAGCCTGAATGCGTATAGCGGCAGGAGGCCACACTTCTCACCAGTAGACTTCAGAGCCTTGTACTGTTCCATTGTCCTACCCGAGAGGTAAATCCTGTCACTCTTCGAGGTCTTGACTTCAATGGGGAAGCACATGTCCCCCCTGAGTGCCAGTAAATCCCCCGTCCCCTCGGAACCACTACCCGGGGCCCTGACCACTAAGAAGGGCCTCTGAATGACCTTCATCGCTCTGGCCCTCTCAACCTCACTGCATGACCTAGTTACTGCACGAACACCCTTCAATTCACCAGCTAGGACCGAGCGCAGTTCCCGCTCATAGCTGGTTCCCATGGCTCTATCCAATTCTCAGGGTTATTGAGGACACCGGTCCCAATCACTGAAACTTTCCCTTTCTGTAGTCCCTGGTCCTGTCTACGCCAGGGAACTGGTCCTCACTTTCCCTGTAGACCGTCTTCATGTTGTTTAGGAAATTGTCTTCGTTAGTTACAATCAGTACCATGTCCACTCCAGGATCTTCTTCACCATCCATCCATGGGAGGATGATTTCCATAGTCATCCTCGCCCCCTCTCGATGCGGATATGCGAACACGTCCATTCCTAGAGGAGGAAGGACCAGGGTCTTCCTGGGCTTGAGATTCTCTACCGCTTCGAAAAGAGCATCGTACGAGTTCCTCATCAATTCCCTTCTGAAGTTATCCTGAGTCGGCCTCCTGCAATCAGGACCAACTACGTGAACAAGATTGGATGCTGGGAGGTCAAAGGCAGGTGTAGTCACCGCTTCCCCCACTCCGCATGGTTGTAGATTCGACTTTCTTCTTTCCTTGGCAATGTTAGCACATGCCTCCCTCAAACCCTCTCCAGCAGCTTGCTGCATTCTTTCGTCCAGACCCTCTCTTCCAGCGAGCCTACTATTTGCCGGGATGACCATTACATCCCCTTCCACGCCCACGATATCCCCATAGAGAACGCGAACTTGCCCGTGCCTGCATTCTCTCACGATAACTACGTCGGCCATAAGTATGCGAAGAGAGGCCATCCGATATGTATCCATCGTAGACAAAACCTGCGACATTCGGGAACATTAATCGTCAACGACCTCTTCCCGAGGCTATGTCAACCGGATATGTTTTGCTTGATGTGGAACCAGGCACTGAGTATTCGGTTTTCGAGAAGGCATCTTCTCTTCCCTTTGTTTCGGATGCGCAAGTTCTGTTCGGAGATCATGATATGATTCTCAAAATTGAGGCTGAGAGCATGGGCGAAATTGCGAAACTCGTCGTTGATTCCGTCCGTTCAATCCCCGGAGTAACAAACACAAAGACGCTCGCATGTGCTGAATTATAGAATTCGGAAGTTGACATTTTTCGGTAACATTACCCCAGTATCCCGAAATTTCGGCTTATCTTTATTATCTATGCAGGGCCTCATGCAGCCGGAGGAATCCAATTATGGCAGACAAGAAATATTTCGTGTTGATGCAGAACGGCAAGGACACTGCTCAAGTGTTCCACAGCAAGCAGCCCAGGGGAGCAGCTCTGAAGGCGGCTTCAAGAGGTGTCACAGACATCCACCTGAGGGAAAGAGGGACAAACAGAGTACATGTGTTCTCTGGCTCAAAGAGCAGGGTCCCAAAGGGAGCAAATGCTCCCGACTGGCTACCTGACATGATCAATAAGGCCAACGTGAAGAAACTACGAATTGACCGAATCTGAGAATAGTCGGTAGTCCGACACAGAGGGTCTTCGTTGTAATTCAGCGGACGCTCTGCAAGGGCTCAATATGACGATTACTATTTCGATTTGAATCTCTTTCGAGCCCTTTCTGTCCTATCTGAATCCATCTTCTTCGCTTCTTCGATCCTACTACGCTCTTCCTCTAGAGCTGCCTTTGCCTTCTTTGTATTCCCAGGATCGGCTGTCTTTGAGAAATCGTCAGTAAAGTAGCTCAAAACCCCAGAAGTAAGATTCAATGCCGTATTCAACGGGTCGATGATTGGGTCAAAGTATTCGGTCACCACTCTCTCCTTTAGTGGGATGATTGCATTGTCTGTGATTTGAATGCCTGCAGGGCAGACCTCGGTGCAACACCTGGTAATGTTGCAATAGCCAACCCCGAAGTCCTCTTTGATCTCTGGAATCCTGCTCTCATTGTCTAGCGGGTGCATTTCTAGGCTGGCAAGGCGAACGAAGAACCTAGGCCCAGCAAACTCTTCGAACATTTGATGCTCCCTGAGTACGTGGCAGGTGTTCACGCAGAGCATGCATTCGATACACGATCTGAACTCTTGCAACCTGTCTGCTTCTTCTTGATGGAAAACCCAATCAGGCTCTTCAGGCCCATTAATCGGCTTAATCTGACGATCAGTTCTGTAAGCCCAAGAAGTATCGGTCACTAGGTCCTTGGTTAGTGGAAAAGCCTGCATCGGCTTAATCAGCACAGGCTCATTGCTAGGAGTCTCATCCATGATGTCCTCCATTCTGGTCATGCACATCAGTCTCGCCTTGCCATTCACCTCTGCACTGCAGGAACCACATTTTCCGGCTTTACAATTCCAACGGCATGCTAGATCTGGTGCATGTTCAGCTTGAATTCTGTGAATCACATCCAACACGACCATTCCTTCGTCAAGATCTACTTTGTAGTCTACCATTTTCCCGAACGGGGTTCCATCAGAGTCCGGCTCTCCCCTGAAAACCCTGAACGTCACCTTCTCAGACACTTCACTCCTCCTCCTTTAGGTCATCAGAATCAAGTAGTGACCTCAGATCTTTCGGAATCTTCGGATAGGAAACGAAGTCTATGTTCATCGAACCATCATCTCCCATCAGAATAACGCTGTTGATTTTTCCCCAATGATTGTCATCGGTCTCGGGAAAATCATCTCTAGTATGGGCCCCTCTACTTTCTTCTCTCCTTAGTGCTGCGATTGCACACATTTTACTGACATCAACCATAGCACCTATCTCAAGAGCTTGATGCCATCCAGGATTGTACGTTCTCCCACCTCCCGGTGAAGTCAACTCAGACCTAGACCTGAGGTCCTCAAGATCGTTGAGCGCCTCTTCAAGAAGCTCCCCAGTTCTAATGATTCCAGCCTTATTCTGCATCATCTCTCTGAGGTCGTTAACCACCTTGGCCGGGTTCTCCCCACCTTCCCTGCTTAGTGGTTCCAAGGTCTCATCAATCACCTCGTCAATATCAGATTGGTCAATATCGGGAAAACCATCCTGCTCCTTCGAGTATTTCGCGGCATGCTCTCCAGCAATCTTTCCGAATACAATCAAGTCGGAAAGCGAGTTGCCACCTAGGCGATTTGCACCATGCAATCCAGTTGCCACCTCTCCAGCTGCGAAAAGACCCCCAATCGTCGTCTCTTGGCTGTACGGGTCAACTTTGACGCCACCCATTACGTAGTGAGCAGTCGGACCCACCTCCATCGGCTGTTTGGTGATATCCACCGCAGCGAGCTCCTTGAACTGGTGGTACATTCCTGGCAACTTCTTCTTCACTTCCTCCGAGTCCCTCCATGAGATGTCCAGATATGCACCTCCATGTTCCGAGGCTCTTCCTGCTGCCTTCTCGCTGTTTATCGCCTTGGCAACAACATCTCTGGTAAGAAGCTCCGGGGGCCTCCTCTTAGTCGCTAGTTTACCGCCAACAACTTCCTTCACCCAGGCTTCTGCCTCGTCAATAGAATCGGCAAACTCGTCTGCGTACATCTCTGGGACGTAGTTGAACATGAACCTCTCACCCTTCTTATTCTTCAGAACTCCTCCTTCTCCACGAACCCCTTCGGTCACGAGTATGCCTTTCACAGAAGGTGGCCAGATCATTCCTGTGGGATGGAACTGGACGAATTCCATGTCTCCCATTTCAGCCCCCGCCCAATAGGCCAATGCATGTCCTTCACCAGAGTACTCCCAAGATCCTGAGCACACCTCCCAGCATCTAGTAATTCCACCTGTGGCCAGTACAATCGTCTTGGCTTTGAAAACATGAAGTGAACCATCATTTCTGTCGTAGGCGAAGCAACCTGAAACCTTGCCATCAGTCTTGAAGATTCTACGAACGGTGTATTCCATGAAGACCTCCATCCCTTCGTGGATACCTTTCTGTTGCAAGGTCCGAATCAACTCCAGACCAGTGGCGTCTCCAATATGGGCTAGCCTTGGATATGTGTGTCCTCCGAAGTTCCTTTGGCTCGTAAGGCCCTTTGGCGTTCTGTCGAAAACAGCTCCCCACTGTTCCAACTCTCTGATTCTATCAGGTGCCTGCTGGGCGTGAATTTGTGCCATCCTCCAGTCCCCAAGATACTTCCCTCCTTTCAGGGTGTCTCGGAAGTGGGTCTGCCACGAATCTCGCGGATCTTTGTTTGCCAGAGCAGCTGCAGCTCCTCCCTCTGCCATTACCGTGTGGGCCTTTCCTAGCATTGATTTGCAAATCATGCCCACGCTTACTCCTGCTCGACTTGCCTCAATCGCCGCCCTAAGTCCGGCTCCCCCGGCCCCAATAACGATCACATCAAACTCATGGTTGGTAATGCTTTCTTCCACCTACAAACCCCCAATTAGAACGTAATCAGTAAAACCGAAATCTTGGCAGATCCAGATGTAGAAGTCAGCGAACATTACCCAGAATAGGCTGAATAATGCCCAGTCTTTGTGACGTTCGTTTAGCTTAGTGGAAAACTTCCACATCTTGTATTTGAAACGGTTAATCGTCGAACCTGTCCAATCGTTAGAACCCCCTCCGACCACATGTCTGAAAGCGTGACACCCGAATGTGTATCCGGAGAGTAGAATGACATTCAATAGAAGAATCAAGGAACCAACCGAGACTCCAAATGCATCTCCTGTCGCATCATGGAAATTTACCGAGAGCCATAGGTCGTAAGTTAGAATCGGCAGGTAAATTACTGCGATGTACATGAAAATTCTATGGAGATTCTGCACCACGAGAATTCCCTTCTCTCCACTATATTCGTTCCACGGCTTTGAAACTGCACACCCAGTAGGTTGTTGGAAAAATGCACGATAGTATGCCTTTCGATAGTAGTAGCATGTTGCTCGAAATCCAGCAGGGAAAACCAAGATGAACATAGCCGGACTCATCCACCACAATTCTTTGGGAATCCACGAGGACTGAGGGAAGATGAGAGGGCTGTAAAGTGGAGAGAGAACATGGCTCCCTTGCTCGATAGACATGGTTTGACATTCTGAAACGTCCTTGAAAGATTTTGCAGTATTCCAATTATCACAAGATGAAGCCCCAAAATCACTGAAAAACAAGAAGTCTGACTCCATGAAGCCCCTCCAAGTAGCGTAAATTATCATGAATCCTAGATAGGCTGCCATAGCAGTTGGACCCTTCCACCAGTCATCCCTACGATCGGTCTTCCCAAATCCCTTCTTCATTGGGAGTTTCACGCTTCCCTCTATCTGCACCACACCCAACTCACTTGCGCATGGATAAGGGCAATAAGTAATTGCATTCCAATAACTGTACAAATCTTTCTAATCCACCACTACTCCAGTAAATCATGCTCGGAGACGATTTGGAGACTTCCATCTGTCCGAACTGTAGCTACATGCCTGGAGCATGGCTTCCAGGGCTTCCATGCCCAAAATGCGGAGAGACGCTTCTCTAAGCCAGCGAAGAGTAGTCTGCATCTGCCTCTTCTATGTGAATCTCGTCCACATCCATCTGGGCAAGTTGCAGTTTCCCTGACAACTCATCATTTACTGCATGCCAATAGGAATAGGCTTCTAGGACCCAGATTCCAGATTCTCTAGTCCCATTTCCACTGTCCTTGACGCCTCCAAATGGAAGGTGGGCTTCGGCTCCGGTCGTCGAGTTGTTTATCCCGGTCATTCCAGCCTTGATACCCGTCTTGAATCGATACGCCTCCAACCTGTCATTGGTGTAGCACGCACTCGAAAGTCCGTATGGAGAAGCGTTGGCCAAGTGTAGTGCATTTTCGAAATCCGTAGCCTTAACAACAGTGACAACAGGGCCAAAGATCTCCTCTTGGAAGCACTGCATGTCCTCTGTAACATCCGCATATACGTGTGGCCACATGTAAACCCCCTCCGACGCATCCCCAAGGAAGTTTGTTGGCTTGCTCTCATTTGTTATCAGCCCCTCTCCCCAGAGTTTTGTAGCCCCGTCAGATTCACACATCCCTAGATCTCTGAGGAAATCGTTTGCGTATTTCTCGGAAAGCATAGGCCCATACAAAACGTCATCGTTCCTTAGGGAGTCGCCAATCCTGGTCTCCTCGACCTTGGCCATGAACTTGGCCATGAACTCATCATAGACATCTTCGTGGATGATCAAGTTCCCTAGGCTGGTGCATCTCTGACCAGCGGTCCCAAATGACGCCCAATATGCCCCCTCTACAGCATTGTCAATATTGGCTGAAGGCATTACCACCAAGGGATTCTTGCCCCCTAGCTCCAGGGAGCAGGAGACGAGATTCCTTCCGCAAACCTCGCCAATCATCTTCCCCACTGAGGTTGATCCGGTGAAACTGATCTTGTTCACCAACCCTTCTTCCGCAGAATCAACTAGGTATTGCCCAGCCCCGCTGCCCTTTCCATGAATCAGGTTGATCACCCCATTCGGTAGACCTGCCTCATGCATTATCCTGGTTAACATGAATGACAGTAGCGGAGAGTCCTGAGGGCTCTTCCATACACACGTGTTTCCACACATTATTGCTGGAATCATCTTCCAGAAAGGGACAGCTGAAGGGAAGTTGCTTGCATTGATGATTCCACATACGCCAAGGGGTCTCCTGTATGTGAAAAGCTCCTTGTCTGGCAATTCTGAGTTAACTGTCTGACCGTACAGCCTCCTTCCCTCCGATTGGAAGAATAGGCACGTGTCGATCGCCTCTTGGACTTCTCCTGCACTCTCCTTGAGGGTCTTCCCTATCTCCCTAGTTTCGACTCTGACAATGTCATCTTTGTACTCCATCAGCAGTCTTCCCATGTTACCAATGATTTGCCCTCTTGAAGGAGCAGGAGTCCTAGACCATTCTGAGAATGCATCTCTGGCGGATTCCAAGGCATCGTGTACATCTTTCTTGGTGGAAAGAGGAAATACTCCAAGGCAGTCATCCGTCCATGCCGGATTCCTGCTTTCGAAGGTCTCTCCATCACTGGAAGAACGCAACTCTCCGTTGATTATGTTGTATCCCATCACAGTAGGACTACCATTGGGGTTGTCTCTTTGTAAAATCTCGAATCCAGTCTCTAGTACGTGTGCCATGATAGTTCGCGGACGCTACTTCTGAAATGAATTATGCGCATCGCACCTCTTTGTTCCGATAACCATTTTACCTCACGGAGAATCCAAGATTGCAGGGTTTAACAACCCCCGATGCACGAGAAGAAGTGGTAGGGAGCGGAAAATGACAACTGACTCATCAGAATCACTAACGTTGAGAGTCGCGAAAGCGATACCCAGCGACGTCGGTCACGGACGAGCCAGAGTCCCGTTTGACAATGACCTAAATCTGAAGCCCGGGGATATCATAGAGATTGAGGGCGAGAGGAAGACAGCAGCCATAGTTTGGAGGTGTAGGCCTGAAGATGCCAACCTAGGAGTAATTAGGGTTGATGGGATCATTAGGAAAAACGCTGGCGTAAGTCTTGGTGACAGGGCCGAGATTCGAAAAGTAGACATCGAGCCATGTACCAAACTGATTCTAAGCCCAGTAATGGCAAAGCAGCAGAAGGTTCGATTCGGACCTGGAATTGAAGGATTTGCTAGAAGAGGCCTAAACAAGAGGCCAGTTGTAGCAGGGGATAGGATTTTCATCCCAGGAATGACCCTTTTCGCAGAGGCTCTTCCATTTGCAATCGTTCAAACCAGCCCTAAGGGAATCGTCCAGGTTTTGCCAGATACTGAGATAGTAATCAAGGAAGATGCGGTTGACCAAGAAGAAGAGAATATGGTCCAGACCATATCTTACGAAGATATTGGAGGCATAGGGAACCAATTACAGAAAGTCAGAGAAATGATAGAACTCCCTCTAAAGCACCCGATTCTTTTCCGTCGTCTTGGTATTGACCCTCCTAGGGGGGTTCTTCTTCACGGGCCACCGGGTACTGGGAAGACACTAATCGCCAAGGCCGTTGCTTCCGAGACTAAAGCCCACTTTACCTCAATCAATGGCCCGGAGATTATCTCCAAGTACTACGGTGAGAGTGAGAAACAACTTCGCGAGATCTTCGACGAGGCCGCAGCGAACGCACCTGCAATCATTTTCATAGACGAGTTGGATAGTATCGCTCCAAAGAGGGAGGATGTAACCGGAGAAGTTGAGAGGAGAGTAGTCGCCCAACTTCTAACCCTCCTAGATGGAATGGGAGGTAGGGACAACGTCGTGGTGATTGGTGCCACGAACAGAAGAGACGCAATTGATCAGGCTCTTAGGAGGCCAGGTAGATTTGATAGGGAATTGGAAATTGGGGTTCCAGACAAAGTCGGAAGGGGGGAGATCCTCGAAATCCATACGAGGGACATGCCCATCAGTGATGATTACAATCTAGATTGGCTTCTTGACAACACTCACGGTTTTGTTGGAGCAGATATCTCAGCTTTGGTTAGAGAGGCGGCGATGAAGGCATTGCGGAGATATCTACCAGAGATTGACTTGGACGAAGAAGAGATTGCCCCTGAAGTGATCGAAAAGATGGAGGTAAGGATGTCCGACTTCCAAGAAGCAGTAAAGGAGATTGAACCCAGCGCTCTGAGGGAGATTTACGTCGAGGTTCCAGAAGTCTCATGGGAACAGGTAGGCGGTCTAGAGGACGTCAAGGAGAGGCTGAAGGAGAGCGTGGAATGGCCATTGAACATGCCTGAAAAATTCGTTCATTTCGGCATCAGTCCCCCTAGGGGAATAATGCTGTTTGGCGCTCCAGGTACCGGAAAGACGCTGATTGCAAAGGCCATCGCCAATGAGGCCAAGGCCAATTTCATCTCCATCAAAGGGCCAGAACTAATTTCCAAGTGGGTAGGGGAATCAGAGAAAGCCGTCAGGGAGGTATTCAAGAAAGCAAAGCAGTCAAGCCCATCGATAGTTTTCCTAGACGAGTTTGAGAGCATCGCAGGAATGAGAAGAAGCCATTCAGGCGAGGGTTCTGATGTCATGAACAGAGTGGTGAACCAGTTGCTTAGCAGCCTAGATGGGGTGGAAGGAATGGAAGGCGTGATCGTGGTCGCCGCCACAAACAGACCCGAGATGATTGACCCTGCTCTGATGCGCAGCGGCCGTTTCGAGAGGGTCCTCCACATCCCCCCACCAGACAGAGATTCCAGGTCTGCGATATTGAAGATTCACACCAAGGACATGCCAATTGGCAAGTTCAAGATTGATGATCTGGCAGCAAGCATGGAGAACTACACTGGTGCAGATATTGAGGCAGTCTGCAGAGAAGCTGCGTTGATTGCCATGAGAGATGGGAAAAAGACAGTGACAAAGAAGCACTTCGAAACTGCAGTCGAGCGAGTAAGGCCTACTGTGACAGATGAGATGATGCAATATTACTCCAAGTTGGAGGAGACACTGACCAGTGGCCTCGAATCAGTACGAAGGTCATCAGGCGCAATCTCCGGAATTGAATTGATTTGAGGAATTGTATGAAGACTACATTCACTCAGGAGATTCTGACTCGACAAGTTGTTGATGCGGCCGGCGATCTACTCGGTCACCTTGCAGATTTCACTGTGGATATCGAGACAGGGAATATCGTGGCAATATTGGTGGTGACCGAACAAGGAATCGACCCCAATGAACTCCCTTGGCCCACTACTGACGGGCTTCTCGCTGTTCCTGTCGAGGAAGTAGCCAACATTGGAACGGTCATCGAACTCTCCAGATAAGTCGATGCAGGGCCGTTCAGGGTCACATAACGGTCATAAAACGAACTTCGGGCTCAACAACTGTAGTTGATGGGGGACGAGTGATGGTCGATTGGAACAAACTCCCGAAATTATTGAAATCTAGGAGGAATAGAAGAATAGCCCTACAGGCTTCTTTCTGGGCAGTCCTACTGCTACTAATCCTAACTATTGCCGTCACATATGTCGTTCCTGGGGAGACTCAGCAATCAGCATATGGAGACGAATGGAACGATTTGGGTGAATTTAGAGAGGAACTGAATAGAAAGGGGGTTGAGACAACAGCTCTAGTTTCCAGTCCTCTTTTGCTCAGCGATCTGGATCATCCCGAGCAGACAATTTTCGTGATCTCCGGCGTGGAGAGGGACACCATCTCCCTTCCTCGATTCACCGGTGAAGATGACCTGATCCAGTTTTCCGAGGGAGATGGTTACACTTCCTCGGAGATCGTCGCGATTAGCGACTTCGTTTCTAGGGGTGGGACTCTGATTCTAATGGATGACTTTGGTTATTCGAGCAATCTTGCTGCAGAGTTCGGCCTTGAATTCACAAATCACCGCCTCTATGCAGACTACAGCTATGACAACGATCTGGGCTCAGACTTCGTCTGGGTCAATACCACCTCTGCGTTCAACTTCACATCTTCACAGGGAATTCAGACTAGCGTAAACCCATGCCTCAGAGATGTCGATAAGGATGGAGTTGTTGACGTTCTTGATGAGGATCCTAGCAATCCAGACATCGGCGCTCCCTTTGTCACGGCCAAAGCAGCAGGCCTGTGTTCACATAGGTTCCAAGGAACCGACCCGTCAACAAATAATCCCATTTGGGACTGGACTCAGGACTATAGCCTGCTAACCAATACGCCCTCTGCATTCGAGAAGGCAACTTCCTACAATCCAGCTGAACGTAGGTACGTCATCGCAAAGACTACCCAGGATTCTTGGATTGACAACAATGATGATGGAAACTACTCAGTGGGATCATACGCTGCATTCGGTCTTGCTGGAGACGAACAGGGCCCCTTCCCAGTTTATGTGAGGTATTGCGAGTCAATACTATGCCGAGGCTCAGAGACTGGAAGAGTCCACTTCATCTCCGATGGTTCTGTCCTGATTAACTCGATTTATGATCCTGAATCAGACTCAAGCTATCTGGCTGTACCCGATAACGACAATAGGAAATGGGCTCTTGATCTGGTTGCCGAGGCCCTAATACTGAACGATAACGGAACCTCTCCTGGAGAGAACTCTCTGGTGATTTTCGATGAAAGTCGTCACCAGCAACCAACGATTTTCGGAGATACCTACAATCTTGTGTACTATCTCCTAATTTACTTCACAAATGATTGGATGGCAATGTTAATTCTATTCTTGTTCCTATTCATTTTACTCGAGGCAGTCCTAATTCGGAAGGAGGATCCGGAGGACTGGAGGCATGTCTTCCGAGTTGTATACTACGGTTTTGGGGATGCTGAGAGATACAAGTATTATCAAAGGCCAGAGAAAATCAGACAGGTCTTACTTACAAGGGTCAGGAATCTCAACGCTCTCACTAGGGAGGAGTTCGATGCAATGCCTGCTTCGGAGTTACAGGGGATGATTGGAGACCCCGTTCTAGTGCGTTTCCTATTCGAGGAGCGGAACTACAGGCCGGACGAATTGGTTGGAATTGTCAGGAGGATTAAGCAGTGGGGAGAGTCAGGGGGGTCGACTAAAGTTGTGGACTAGGAAGGCAGCAATAATGCTTGCAGGCGGAATAAGCCTGATATTAGTTGGAATGATGATATCCAACTTCCAGATGATGATAATCGGTCTGACATTCATCGCATTTATCTCGATTAACGGTTGGATTGTAGGGCAGTCAAAACTTGAGATTTCAAGATTCGTACCCCATTCAAATGTTTACAAGGGCGACCTTATCGAGGTCTCACTAACAATCACAAACAAGTCATACAGAAGGACTCAGTTACTCGAGGTATTCGACAACGTACCACATGAGATGAAGATAAGGAGGGGAATAAACCAGATTCGACTGAACTTGGGGCCGGGGCAGTCAACAAAACTAGACTACATGCTCCGATGCCCGCTTCGAGGACACTATTCCATAGGTCCGATTTCCGTCAGATACCGAAATTCATTCGGATTGTTCGTCAACGAGTCAGTGATTGAAGACATCTGTGACATCACGGTATTTCCACAAGTCAGAGATGTTGAGGATGCGATGCTAAGGGCCGATGTCCCAAAGATGTATACAGGTGCAACAACACTTCGAACACCGGGACCTGGTATGGAATTCTACTCATTGAGGGAGTACCTCTCCACAGACCCAATTCGCTCAATCAATTGGAAGGCATTTGCAAGGACCGGTGAGATGATGGTCAATCAGAAGACTAGGGATGCGGTCACGGACGTTTTCGTGATATTGGACACTAGGGAAGTTAGCAGAATTGGAACCGTACTGAAGAACCCCCTTGAGATGGGGGCATCAGCCGCCGCCTCGCTGGCTAGCCATTTCCTGAAAAGAAAGGACTCGGTAGCGATGGTGACCTATGGTAGCAGGATGGACTACCTGCCTCCTGACACGGGTGATAAGCAACAGTACAAGGTCCTCAGCCGACTTGCTTCAGTATCCCCATCTGGATCAATGCCCCTACAGGCTGTTACAAACTCCCTATCTTCAAGGATTAGCCGCGGATCTCCAGTTTTCATCATCAGTAGCTTGGAGGGAGATGGAACTACATTACCAGCAATTAGAAATCTTGCGGGAAATGGTCACGAAGTAATCATCCTCTCACCCAGTAGCGTCGACCTCGAGAGGTTGGTTAGTAGGATTCCCAGGATGGCCTACGAGGTACTCAAGCTTGAGAGGCAGAATAGGCTAACCGCGGTTTCTGGATATGGTGCAAAGGTAGTCGACTGGATGCCAGATGTTGAGTTGTCTCAGGCATTGCTGCAGTCAAGGGGGTGAAGAAATGGAAATCGGTGAGAAAAAGGCTGAAGTGACAGAGACGTTGCATATCCCTGCATTGAGGAAGAAATGGCAAATCCTGGTTCTGCAGACTGTTTCCACAGCCTCGTTGCTCCTTTTGTTGAAGAGGATGAGCGAACTCTACGGGCCATGCAGCGAACAATTCATTATCGACAATAATGAAGAAACTTGGTGCCCCTCTTATGAGCACACTAGGGGCCTAATGTGGCTAGACAACGCAAATGGACTCCTGATCCCAGACTTGCTCCTAGGGGTCAGTCAGACTGGTGTAATGTCCATGATTGGGCCCATAGCGTTGTGCGTCTTCGCAACATTCGCAATCGAGCGTTATTGGGCATCATCCCAGGAGTTGCAGACTAGGGTCAAGCAAGTCACAGGAGCATTGTTTGCGGCGTGGGTTATCATCCCATTCTTACTCGCATGGATTTTCTCCACATTCAGTAATGGGTTGCACTTTCCATGGAATAGCAATGACTCGATGAACCACATCGAGCACCTCTTCCATCCACTTGGCTTGGTGATGGAGATGATATTCTTGGGGATAGTCTTCGCACCTGTACTAGTCGGACTGGTCGGTATTTGGGGCCTGTCCAAGAGATCCATTACATGGGTAGTGGGATACTACATCATCGTAATTGCATTCCACGCCGTCCTCACATTCGAGCCAATTGTCACCGAGGTCGATGTGGGACTTAGGGCGCTTCCTACTCAGATCGGAGAAGGAACCCTGTTCGGTGGTCTAGTTTCCCCACTAGCCAGTTCACTGTTAGGGGTGGCAATTCTGATGCTTTTGTTCATGGAATCCGGAACGGCCGCAATCGGCCATATGGAGTACGCAGCCTCTCTCCCAGAGGAGTCCAAGCGCGATCCAGAGTACATCAGGCAATTCAACAACGTTGTGAACTCTCACTTGATCCAACTGGTTGTCGTAGTCTCACTAGTGGCCATTACAACTGCAATGGCACTGGCTTTCGACGATCTAATGATTTCTATCGTAGGGATTCTAGAGGGGACACAGTGGACTGGCCAGGTTAAGGAATCCCTGGAGTTGCAGATGACGTACGGCAAGGTAATCTCCGCTGGATTGTTCATCATCGCGGTCGCTGGTCTGCGATTTATCGTCCCCTGGCAGACCATATCTGGGTATGTGGAATCTGGAATCGCCAGACTGAGATCAGACTAGGCTCTGATTCTAACATACAACTTACCTATCGAACTAGCGATTAGCGGGATGGCAATAATTAGCCCACATACTACTGCAGTGAGAGACTTACCACCCAGTGACGGCTCCATCGCAGAAGCTAATTCAGGAGCAAGAATCACTCCAATAATTGAGAGTAATGCGAGTGCAAACCTATCAACAAAAGGAGAGAAACTCTTACTCCCCACCTCAGTCCTACCAGGTAGCGGACCGGTCTCTTCCATGACATTCCGGTCAGGACTGGACGAATCAATTCACCGGAGGATGGGTTCAAGCCTATGCATCGGGACGACTCATCATGAGCGGTGAAATCGAGGTCCATTCATGCAGTAGATGCCGCTCAGATGCAATTGTATTCCAAGCATACAGCGGCCAACATCTCTGCGGTCGTCACCTATACTCATCCATCCGTAAGAGAACATCTCGTGAACTTAGACACCAACTTGATTTGCCAAAAAACGCAACCAAGGAAGACGGATCCCCATTCATAGTCCTAGTAGCCGTTTCAGGTGGTAAGGACTCCGCAGTCCTGCTTTCGATGATCAATGAAATCATCGGTCGAAGGAGAGACCTAGAGCTAGTCGCAGGATGTGTGGATGAGGGAATAGACGGATACCGCGCCCCATCCATGGAGTTCGCTAGGGAACTAGCAGAATCGCTTGACGTCAGGTTCGAGACACTGAGCTACGAGGAGATGGGATACGGAAGGATGGACGAAGTAGTTCAGCTGATGCCCTCAATTGGGGAAAATCACGATGAGGCGAAAGGCCTCATGCCCTGCTCTTACTGTGGAGTTTTCCGACGCCAGGGCCTCAATGCACTAGCGGACAAGGTCGGAGCCGACGTCATGGCCCTAGGGCACAATCTGGATGACATGGCCCAGTCGATTCTGATGAATCTGCAGAAGGGCGAGATCGACAGATCGGTTAGACTAGCACCTCACACAAACTCCCAGATAGAGGGACTAGTCCCCAGGATAGTTCCTCTCAGGTGGGTTCCCGAGCAGGAGATACATGCCCATGCTCTGCATGCCGGATTGCCAATCCACCATGGGGACTGCCCTCATGCCCCAGGTGCCATGCGCCAGCAGAGCAGGTCAGTGGTTGCTATGTTGGAGGAATTGACCCCCGGTGCTAGGCATGGCCTACTCCACTCACTAGATCAGATCAGGGACCTCCACTCTCTAGCAAATCCAGATCTCAAGCACGACGTCAATAACTGCACTGAGTGCGGCGAGATAACCAGTCGAGAAGTATGCCAGTCTTGCACAATGAGGGATTGGTTGGCGAAAGCTTCCTTGTGAATATTCCTCACTGAATTTTCATCTTGGAGCCAGAACCAAATCAGATGATATTACTTATCAGCTCATCTAGTTCCTGTCCTCGTCCACAGTAGTAGCACCTTACCTCCAGTGGCTCTCTTGAGATAACCTTCATTCTCTGTGGGAGAGGCTCTCTATCACTCTTAGTGATACAGTTCGAGAAGGAGCATTTGGCGATGTTAACCAAATCACCTCCCAGCTCAACCCTCATCTTCTCCGCAACTGCATGATTCCTGATTATCGCGATGCTGGCAGCTGGTGCGATTAGCGCTAGTCTGTCCAGGTCTTCTTGGTCTAGCTCCCTGTCCTCAATTTTGAGAACGTCCTTCCTCCCGAGCTTGTCGCTTGGTACGTTCATCACCAGGGAAACTGGTGTAGCCCTCTCGGTGTTAATTCTGAGAATTCTGATTACCTGCATGGCGTAACCAGAGGGAATGTGGTCGACTACCGTCCCATTTCGAATCGCTGTAACTCTCCTCATCTCAGACATCAGCTCACCTTCTTCGGAACTTCTACACCTAGGCTCCTACACAGTAGTGCCATTCTAGTTGGGACACCATTGAATGCCTGCTGGAAGTACTTTGCAAACTCAGATGAATCTACGCTTGGTGCAATCTCGTCCACTCTGGGTAGTGGATGCATGATTATCATCCCTTTCTTCGCTCCCACGAGATTGGCCGTCTCGATCCTGTAAATCCCCGCGACCTTGGAATACTCTTCCTCATCAGGGAACCTCTCCTTCTGTATCCTTGTCATGTAAATAACGTCGGCCTCGGAAATTTGACCATCCAGTGACTCCGTCTCAGTGACATCTGCTCCATGCGACTTCAAGTCGGAGACTATCTCCGCTGGCATCTTCAACGAGGATGGGGAGACAAGTGTGAGGCTAGCACCGAATCTCACGAGTGCGTGTGAAAGGCTGTGAACCGTTCTTCCATACCTTAGATCCCCCACTAGAACCACGTTCAACCCATCCAGCTTACCATGAGACTGCCTAATCGTGAATAGGTCCAGCATCGTCTGAGTGGGATGATTCCCAGCCCCGTCCCCAGCATTCAGAATCGGAATCTCAACCGCATCCGCACTGTATTGTGCTGCACCCTGTCTTGGGTGCCTGATCGCTGCAATGTCTGCATAGCCGTCGATCATTTGCATTGTGTCATACAGAGTTTCTCCCTTGGAGACGGAAGTTCCCACTGAGCTGAAGTTTAGGACTGAGCCACCAAGCCTCTTCATGGCTGTCTCGAAAGACATCCTAGTCCTGGTCGAGTTCTCAAAGAACATATTTGCTAGGACCTTTCCCTGTAGAAGAGGAAGGAGGATATCTCCTTTGGCCACAGGAACTAGTCTCTCTGCATCGTCTAATATAGAAACGATATCGTCATTGGTAAGGTCATCCATAGTGACTAGGTTGCCCATGGCTCTCTGTCTCTCGCGTATGCGCATCTCTCATATGCCTTGTCATTGGTAGAATTCATCGATTTCACCAAACCGACGTCTTGATGAGTGATACTCTGCCCCCCAAGTTGCGATGATAATCAGCCGAACCCCGCTCAGAGTGTCCTTCTGCGGAGGAGGGACGGATATTGACGAGTTCTCGATGGCCGAGTCATCTGGCGGCCGTGTTGTTTCCACTGCAATTAACAAATATGTGTACGTCACGGTGAATCAGAGATTCGATGACAGGATTAGAATTTCATATTCGTCCATGGAGGATGTGGATTCAGTATCCCAGATCCAGCATGGTCTGGTCAGGGAAGCTCTGCGACTAACTGGGATAGAATCTGGTGTAGAGATCACCACAATAGCAGATATTCCTGGACGAGGCACAGGACTTGGCTCTTCTTCTTCAGTCACGGTTGGACTTCTGAATGCGCTGCACTCATTCCAGGGCAGAAATCCATCAAAGGAACAACTAGCAGAAGAGGCATGCAAGATCGAGATAGAAATAATGGGTGCACCGATTGGCCGACAGGACCAGTATGCTGCCTCCTTCGGGGGAATCAACTCAATCAGGTTTGGAGATGGAGGAGTTGCCGTAGAACCGATCGAAATCGAGAATGACCTGGTTTCCAGGGTCTCCAGCAATTTCACACTAGTTTTCACTGGTATGACTAGAAGTGCCAGCAAAGTCCTTTCCGAGGAATCAGAAGACGAACAAGACAAGACTAGTCGAATGAGAGTGATTCGGGAACATGCAGACAAGGCAGCAACAATGTTCCAACAAGGAGATCTAGACTCGATAGGGGACCTTCTCAACGAAACTTGGAATGCTAAGAGGGGGATATCTTCGCTGATTACGAACCAATCTATCGATGAACTGCACGGAAAAGTCATGTCTTCGGGAGCAAAGGGAGCGAAGTTGTTGGGAGCCGGAAACGGGGGATTCCTCCTAGTCTACGGAGATGGTGGTCTCAGAGAGGCCCTGCATAGTGAACTTGGGCCTGAGTACAGAATGTTCCCCCTGGACATTGATTTCTCCGGTTCCGTGATTATTCATGGAAATTCATAGGGTGAAACGATGTCCTTTCGATTCAGAAACCAGAGGGCAATCCCAATAATACTAGCATCGATGATAGTTGTCCTACTTCCTCTGCAAGAATCGACCAATAACCTAGGAGAAAATGTCACAGTGACTCATAATTCAGACTCTGAAGGAAACCTTCCGATTTGGGGTCAGTCTTTCCTCAACTTCACTGACTCCATATCTCCGAGTTCACAAGTTAATGCTACATGGTTCGCGGAGATAACAGTCTCTGAGAGTTATGGTACCGATTTACTGGAGAACAGATCGATGGGTTTGCTGGGGCAAATTGACTCACATCTCGGCAACTCAGACGGTTGGATCAACTCAACAGAGTCCCAGGAATTCTCAGATTTGTTCGCTTCCTTAAGAGATTGGACCGACTCTGCTTCCGGTGGATGTTGCAGCTTTGACTACAATCCAATGGTTGTAATCGGGCAGGTGGAAATTGTCGTACAACCCCCTGAAACAGGCCCTGTAAATCGGACCAATGGAAATTGGACCTGGACTGAGTCGGCAACCATTTCCGGGACATCCGATGGAAGGACTCTGAGGCTAATCGATATCCCCAGGGCAGGTGCCATGGTAGAGGAGGTGCCCCTTGAGGTCAAACTTCCCGATGATTGGGAATATAGATACAGCCCAATGTCAGAAGTAATATCCGGTAGCCCCGGATTATTCACAGTAAATCGATCACAGGCTCCAGTTGCCTCTGACATCAGGATCACGATCACTGAGAACATCCCTCCTATAATTGCCGCTTCTAGATCGCCTCTGACATCTTCTACTATTCCCCTAGAAAGGGTCACATCTTTCTCCGCGTCTTGCAATGACAGTCCACTAGACTCGCCAGAAATTCAATGGACGGTGAGTCTCGAAGGAGAGGTAATCAGCACTCATAACAACCCATGGTTCGAAGTTGTCCCAGTCGATATCGGATTCTCTCACGGGCAGGTGATGAGCGTAAATGCCACATGCCTCGACTTCCATGGTGAATCGTCTAATTGGAATGATAATCCTACTATTGACGGAATGATGCCAACATGGGTGGGAACCATGTCGGTGGGGGATTCCGAAAACTCTCCACTAGAGCCTACAAGACTAAGCCCAATCCTAGCTCCAGCGGGAACTACAATACGATTCGATGTGAATGGCTCAGATGACTCCGCCCTCCCAGTCCTAATGGAACTATACTCCAATATCTCAGAAGGGTGGAGGCAATGGGGAATGTCGGAACAAACATTTGAGTTCACTGTGAATCAAGGCATGGGGGTGAATGGTGCCCACATGGGTATCCATCAAAGGCATCAGGCGAGGGATCCTACCATGATCAGCGTAGCTCTACTGGTTTCCGATGATGCTGGAAACACCGCCATAGGACAATGGACAATTCAGGTCGTAGATGCAAATGCGCCAACGGTAATCCCAAGGCTATTTTCCAATGGAATTGAGATTGAGATGGATGACGACCCCCATGAGGATGACGAATTGATGCTGAACCTCTCTCATTCCTTCGATGATTTGGACGCAATCGTCAATTTGTCATGGTCTATTTGGATAGACGGGGACGAGGTATCATGGGATCAACAGAATTGGTCAGTATCGGATTCCATACCTATTCCACAATTGGCTCAGGGAAATCACGAAATTGTAGTCAAGGCCACTGATTCCAATGGCAACACTAGGGAGGAGGCGATTCTGCTAACTGTCCAGCCAAGAACTGGAGCCCACATCAGGGTGGTCGAGGCGACTCTTTCAGAAGACTCCAAGGTTGGAGGGACAGCCACATTGACAGTAATCGCTGAGAATGATGGGTCCGACTCAGCATTCGTGAGAGTTTGTCTTAGGGAAATTTGTGGAAGGTGGACGGAGCAACCCTTTGTCTCTTCTTTGGAAAACGGACCCGGGCAGGGAGTGGTGGAATTCCAATTCGAGATGGAAAACGAAAGCCTGGATGGCCTGTATTTGAATTGGGACAGCGCATCTGCGGGGACACATGGAATGATTCCACTGGAAGTAGAGTACAATGCCGAATCAGACAATCGGGGACCGACCATCCTGGTTCTAGCCATTGGCATTCTTTCCGTTCTCATTATGATTTACAAGTCACGAGGGGAAGTCTGAGATTTACTCAATCAAAACATGCTCGTGGAACCGCATACATATTGACCCCCTCTGCCTGTTCGTAATCCATGGTGATGCTTCCAGACTACCCGTTGCGAGTTGTCGCAAAACATCGAGGCAGGGTAGATAGAGCATCTCTAGTGTGCCAGTTCTTGCTTATTTCATTGGGTGCTTGGTGGATATTCTCTTCTTTTGGATCCGAAACCTCGTATCTCGAGAGATTCGCCCCCGGGGCGATCCTATTTTCATCGGCTCTGATGATGCCAGACCTTGTAGAATTCGGGCCAATTCAAAGGACAAGAATCTCAACTGCATGCTGTATTGCATGGCCACCGATACTTGCATTTGCCGAGGCTAACCGGATTGACGATGGTAATCTTGGAGCAGTAATTATCCTAGTCCTGACCTCTGCAGCACTATTCGCGGCTTCTAGACACATCCTTAGTTCAGATGTAAATTCGAGGAGATGGAGAGGCCTAATGACAACTTTTGGTTTTGGCCTGGCACTCCCGGTCGTTCTAACCAATCCCACCGCCGAGTCATTCCTAATCATAGGGATACCAGCAATGCTAACCACAATCCCCCTGATTCTCACTAAGGACGGACTCGAGGAGCAAAGGAGGTTATTCTCCGAGCGACTGAAAACCGCTGAGAGTAGAATTTTGGAATTGCAGTCTGGAAACAGTCTATTGCAACAGCCCAACTCCCTATTGAAGACTGCAAGAGAAGAAGGATGGAAGAATCCCGAGAGAGGAATCAACCTAATTTCCGATGCAGAGATGGAAGCCGAAAGAATCCTCTCTTTCCTATCCGACATTGAGGAAGTCAAGGCACAATCGATTGTTTCTATAGAAAGAGCAGAAGCAATAACCGGAAGTCCAGGTCGGGCTAGGTCTATTTTCGATAGTGCCCTTAGTGAGATAGATCACGGATCTCTGAGAGTGGCTGAGAACAAGCTCAGGGAAGCCAAATCATTGGCTGAGAAAATAGAATCCCACTGGCAAGAAGCAAAAGACGCAATCGACGAGGCAGAGAAGTCGATATCAACCGAAGACGGTCACTTGGTAAGGGGGCTAATTTCCACCCTAGAGGAAGCGAAGAAGGCAATGACAGAAGAGAACCCCGAGTATGCACTGGCGATTGTATCTGAGATACCCTCGCAGATGGGTGACGTCGAGGGACTAATGCAACGAGCCAGAAAATCACTAGATGATGCTGATAAAGAGATCTCGTCATCTGACTCCGAATCTATTGCTGAATTCCAACAGAGGCTAGAGGAGGCTAAAGAAGCCCTTGAGGGAGGCAACCCATCACTGGCAATAGGACTGTCTGAGGGCGTAACCAGGTCAATTAGGGAAGAGGCAGAGGCGAAGACAGCGGTTCAGAGAGCTTTGAGGCAGAGGAAGAGCATAGAGGACGAAATCCCTCTCGGAGAGGTGGGTTCCGAATGGAGGGACAGGCTGGAGCAGATCACATCTCTGGCTGAATCAGGGCATTGGGTCGAAGCCAACGAATCGATGCAGGAACTGACCAGAGAACTCGACACCCTATCCTCCAGAAAGAGTGAGGCGAGAGAGATGCTAGACTTCCTTGTTGACGACTGGAGCAAACTCAGGAATAGACTAGACTCATCAGGCGTTTCTGCAAATAATGAGATGAGGGTCGAAACCGAGAGGGCCTTATCTGAATCGGAGAATTCCTTATCCGATGGAAGGATCGACTTTTGTTTGGAATTACTTGGAAAGGCCGACACGGCAATGGAAGCTCTCAGACGCTTAGTTTAGCATTACCCGACTCTCACCGAGTCGCTCAATTACCACGACCGTCTCGCTGGAATCACGCGGACATGGTCTAG
>CETM01141204.1_pt1 | contig 36751 bp, 30 predicted proteins | sample 361451 | NCBI WGS metagenome assembly CETM01 (sample SAMEA2622690, study PRJEB7988) | marine metagenome | isolation source: saline water (ENVO:00002010), including
GTGATCGGCCAGCAGCTGCTCAAGGCCCACGCCGAGCGCCTGCTGTCGGCGACCCTGACCAATACCGGCGCGGTGATCGGCAACGCCGAGCTGTGGGCCACCCGGGCCGGGCGCGTGCGCGAGGAAGGCCTGGCGGCGATGGCTGGCGAGATCGTGCCGCGCTGGTTCGCGCCCGATCTGGTGGCGCGTGTGCCGTCGCTAGACCAGGGCTGGCGCGTGCAGATGGGCCGCACCGACGACGAGAGCTACGCGCTGCTGTGCGAGATGCTCGGTCGCAGCGACTTCCGCGGCCAATTGAAGGGCCACGGAGTCGACGTGCACCTGCTGGGCGGCAGCGAGGACATGGCGACGCCGCCGGAGACGCTGCAGATCCTGGCCGCCGAGTGCGACGGCGCGCCGCTCGAAGTCATCGAGCGCATCGCCCATGTGCCCTCGGTGGAAGCCCCCGAGATGGTCGCCAAGCGGCTGCTCAAGTGGATGGCCCCGGATCGCTCGCGGGTCAGCGAGCAGGGCGTGGCTTATGCTGAGGGCCTCGAGACCCGCAAGCAGGTGCTGGGCGAGGCGCATGTGGCGCGCTCCACCGAGAACGCCAACAGCCTCGATGCGCCCTTCCAGCAGATGATCACCCGTCTGGCCGGGGGTGAGCTGTGGGGGAACGAGGATCTCACCCGTGCCGAGCGCAGCATGATCACCACCGGCATTCTGGCCGCCCTGGGGCGCGAGGAGCTGGAGCTGCACCTCAAGACCGCCAAGCGCATCGGTCTCAGCGAGGCGCAGCTGCGCCAGGTGCTGATGCACGTGGCCGTCTACGGCGGCGTGCCGGCGGCCAATCATGCCTTTGCCCTGGCCAAGCAGTTGGGCTGGGGCGAGGCGCGGGATTGATCGCCGGAGGAGCCCGATGCTGAGCTCACGCATCAAGCTGCGCCATTTGCAGGCCTTTCTCGAGGTGGCGCGGCAGCGCAGCTTCGCCCGCGCCGCCGAGCGCCTGGCGATCAGCCAGCCAGGGGTGTCCAAGACCATCCGCGAGCTCGAGGAGATCCTCGGCGCCGAGCTGTTCGATCGCGGCGCCCAGGGCGTGGCGCTGACCCAGGCCGGCCTGACCTTCCTGCGCCACGCCGGGCCGGCGATCCGGGCGCTGGAGGAGGGCATCGACGCGGTCGGCGATGCCCATCAGAGCACGCGCTGGCTGCATGTGGGAGCGCTGTCCACCGTGGAGAGCCGCCTGCTGCCCCGGGCCATTCGGCACTGGCAGGCCGCTCAGCCCTTGGAGTCGGTGGGCGTCGATGTGGTGACGGGGCGCAGCGCCTTCCTGCTCTCGCAGCTGCGCCTCGGCGAGCTCGACCTGGTGGTGGGGCGCATGACCGAGGCGCGCGAGATCCGCGACCTGACCTTCGAGCATCTCTACTACGAGCCGCTGGTGCTGGTGGTGCGCGCCGGCCATCCTCTGGCCAGCGTCGACCCCCTGGTGCCTGGCCGGCTGGTCGAGTTCCCCTGGGTGCTGCCGCCGCCCCAGACCACGCTGCGCCAGCAGGTCGACAGCTTCTTCGTGCGCCATGCGTTGGAGCTGCCCGGCCGGCTGCTGGAGACCCTGTCGCTGCCGGTCAGCGCGGGCTACACGCGGGACAGCGAGGCGGTCTGGGTGGCGCCCCGGGAAGCGGTGCTCGAGGAGCTCGAGGCCGGCCGACTGGTTGAACTGTCGCTGCCGCTGGAGGGGCAGGGCGGTTCGGTGGGGCTGTGCATCAACGCCAGCATGCAGCCCTCGCTGGCGCTGGAGGCCTTCTGCGAGGCGCTGCGCGAGACGGCCTCCAAACGCTGCGCGTGATGAGGCCTTGGCCATAACCATAGGGTTATGAAGACCCGGCGAGACGTCAATTGGCAGCCCTGCGACAGGGCGGCACACTGCCGATATCGGTCCGGCGCGCCCGAGGTGCGTCGTCCTACTTCACGCCAGCAAGAGAACTCGAGATGCAGAACGCCAACAAGCGCTTCGTGGAGCGCGACCGTGACTGGCACCCTCCGGCCTATGCCCCCGGCTACAAGACCAGCGTCGCACGCTCGCCGAGTCAGGCCCTGGTCAGCCTGCAGACGCCCAGCGCCTCCGAGCTGACCGGTCCGGACTTCCGCCAGCTGCGCATGGGGCGCCATGACAACGACCTGCTGATGAACTTCCGCGAGGATCCCGCCCTGGCGGGCAGCGCCGGCCTGCCGGTGGGCGAGCGGATCATCATGTTCGGCCGCGTGGTCGACCAGTTCGGCAAGCCGGTGCCGCATACCCTGGTGGAAATGTGGCAGGCCAACGCCGGCGGCCGTTACCGCCACAAGAAGGACGGCTACCTGGCGCCGCTCGACCCCAACTTCGGCGGGGTGGGGCGCTGCCTCACCGATGAGCAGGGCTGGTATCGCTTCCGCACCATCAAGCCCGGCCCCTACCCCTGGGGCAATGGCATCAATACCTGGCGCCCGGCCCATATCCACGTCTCGGTGATGGGACCTTCGATCTCCACGCGCCTGGTCACCCAGATGTATTTCGAGGGCGACCCGCTGATTCCGATCTGCCCCATCGTGCAGACCCTCAAGGACCCCGAGGCCGTCGAGACCATGATCGGCCGGCTCGATATGGCACGCAGCCGTCCCATGGACTGCCTGGCCTACCGCTTCGACCTGGTGGTGCGCGGCGAGCTGCAGACCTACTTCGAAAATCAATGAGCGGGTTCGGGAATCAGTGACACAGGATCAGGTGACCAACATGAGACAGCCCAATTCGACCCCTACCGCCGAGCTGATGCTGCGCGAGACCGCGTCCCAGACCGCCGGCCCGTATGTGCATATCGGCCTGGCCCTGGACGTGGCCGGCCTGCCCGAGCGCGACGAGGAAATCTGGAACCGTATGGCCCGGCCCGAGGCCGAGGGCGAGCACATCGAGGTGGTCGGCACCGTCATCGACGGCAATGGCGACCCGGTGCGCGATGCCCTGCTCGAGGCCTGGCAGGCCGACGCCCGGGGCGAGTACCGGCCCGAGTTCGACCTCGAGCAGCCGTTCAACGGCTTCGGCCGCACCGCCACCACCGCCGAGGGCGCCAGCGAGTGGCGCCTCGAGACCATCAAGCCAGGCGCCGTCACCCGCGGCGACGGGCGGGTGATGGCGCCGCACATCAACCTGGCGATCTTCGCCCGCGGCGTGAATATCCATCTGCAGACGCGGCTCTACTTCGAGGACGAGACCGAGGCCAATGCCGCCTGCCCGGTGCTGAACGCCGTCGAGTCTCCGGCCCGCCGCCAGACGCTGATTGCCAGGCGCGAGGAGGCCGACGGCAAGGTGCGTTATCGCCTCGACATCCGCCTGCAGGGCGAGGGCGAGACGGTGTTCTTCGACTTCTGACCGCCCCGTGGCTCGCGCGTATGGCCCCGCCCTCTCTTGGCAAGAGGGTGGGGCTTTACGTTGGCCGGGCGGCAGTGCCTCGGCGGGTATTGAGACCTTGTGGTTAGACTAAGGTCTAAATTCTGGGTATCATGGGGTTATTATCCTTTAGTCGTATAGGACGCTATCCCATGAATACTTCTACCTCAACTACTGCTCGTTCTACCCAACAGCTTCCGCTGATCAAGCGCATCGGCCAACTGGCTTACCGCGCGCTGGAAGCCATGACCGAGAGCTCCTACCAGGGCTTCATCGCTCGCCAGGGCTATCGTTACGCCTACATCTGATCGGTTGGTGGCAGGGCATGGTGCGCTTACCCGCCCCAGCCCTGCAGACTTTGTTCGCTCTTCGCTCTTCGCTCTTCGCTCTTCGCTCTTCTTTAACGTACGTCCCTCTCGTCCACCGAGAAGCCTCCGTTCCCCGTCTCTCCGCTGTTCTATAAGTTGTTGCGCCCAGTGGAATCGATGCTGACCGCTGCGCAGGTCCATTCGCGTCGCCTGGCCGCGTGTCGTAGCATGCGCTGATATTCAATGCGTCGGTGTCCCATGCCCGCGCATTGTCATGCTGACTGACAGGGAGCTCTCGCCGCTGGGGAGAATCGTGATGCGACTGATTCATATGCTGCGCCGGCGCTCGACCTGCCGGCAGCTAACGCAGCAGCTCAACATCGACATGCGTGCGCGGTTGAGGCGTGCCTTCCTGTGGCTATTGCTGCTCACCGGCTTGCACACCCTGGCGATGGTTGTCTTCGAGTCAATGGGCGGGGGCGATGCCCTGTGGCTGACGCTGACCACCATGACCACGGTGGGCTATGGCGATCTCTCGGCGGTGACGCCGCTGGGGCGGGGCGCGACGGTGCTGCTGCTTTACGTCGCTGGCATTACCCTGCTTGCGCAGCTGGCAAGCGACTACATCGACTACCGCCTCAAGCGGAAAGAATCCATGATCAAGGGCCGCTGGAGGTGGCAGATGAACGACCACGTGCTGATCATCAACAGCCCTGCCAATAACGCCGCGGTCTACTTCGACCGGCTGGTACAACAGCTGCGGGCAACCCGGGAGCTTCACGACACACCGGTGCAGATTCTCACCGAGGCCTTTCCGGATGGGCTGCCCGACCATCTTCGCGAGCAGGGCGTGGTGCATCACCACGGCGAGCCTTCCGATCCTCAGGCGTTGGCCGCCGTGACGCCGGAAAGCGCCCGGGTGATCATTGTGCTGGCAAGCGACGAATACAGCCGCGTCTCCGACAGCATCACGCTGGATGTGTTGACTCAGCTGCGAGACCTGTGCGGAGACTCGCTGCCCTATACCGTCGCCGAGTGCGTGCACGAGGACAGCCGGCGACGCCTGGTGCTGGCCGGTGCCAGCACGAGTCTGCGGCCGATTCGCGCCTATCCGGAGATGCTGGTGCGCTCGCTGGTGGCGCCCGGGGCCGAGAAGATTCTCGAAAACCTCTTTACCCATCACGACGACCACGCCATGCGCTATCCGGTCTCGCTGGAGGGCGCCGTCTGGTCCGACGTGACCTGCCGTCTGATGGTCGCCGGCATGGGCACCCTGATGGCCTATGTGGGCGAGGACGGTGAAATCGTCTGCCATCCGGCGCACGATCACCGCTTCAATGCCACCGCCCTGATTCTTATGGTGCGGGAAGAGTTCGTGCCGAGCACGGCAGACATCGAGGCATGCCTAGAGGAAGGGTAGCGGGCCACCGCTCTCGATGGCATCCGCTTTTAGGCGTTATTTCTTCTCCCGGTACTCGCCTTCCAGCACCTCGTGCTCTTCGAGATGGCCGCTGGAGCGGGACTGGCGAGATTGGGTGCCATGCTGGTAATAGCCGCCGCCGATATCCTGGGCCTGCTGGGCACGCATTTGCTCCATGCGCTTTTTCATACGATGGCGCAGAAAGGGCAGCATGGCCCAGCCGACCAGCAGGAAGAAAAGCCCGAGGATGGTGCCGACGATCATCAGCACGCCGAACATCAGCCAGGTCAGCACGAGGCGGGGTCCGCTCATGCCTTGGCGCGGACGCGCCTGGCGAGCGCGTTCCTTCCATTGCTGGGCAGCCTCCCAGGCGGCATTGCGTTGGCGATCTTGATCATTCATGAACTGCTCCCGAGGGGAGGTGGGTGGTGATTGCGTGGACGCTAGTGACTTCGATGGTAAATGGAAGGTCTGGTTCCGTGATCTTGGCGATCATGATGCGGCGTGGGATTACAGGCAAGCTTGGCACGCTGCGGCACTGTCGTCACCCAGGCGAGCATGCCGGTCGCGAAGGGGGCGTTGTGCATTGCCGACAGGCTTGCGATGATCCTTGGCAAAGATGACAGACGGGAACGATGCGATTACGTGGACAAGTTTGAGCAACGATTGGACCAGGCCGCGCGCGCAGCCTGGCTTTCCTATGTAGGCGGTCGCACTCAGGATGAAATCGCCAGCCAGCTCGGTGTATCGCGCCCCGGGGTGCAACGCCTGTTAGCCTTGGCGCGCCAGGAGGGACTGGTCAAGGTGCGTATCGATCATCCCATTGCCACCTGCATGATGTTGTCCCAGCAGATTTCCGAGCGTTTTGATCTGGATTTTTGCGACGTGGTGCCCGTGGATACCGGTGCCGCCGACAGCAGCTACCAGTACTTGGCCGTTGCCGGTGCCGAGCGACTGGAGCGCTATATCGAGCGCATGGCGCCGCTGACTCTCTCGCTGGGGTCGGGTCGAACGGTGAGGGCCATGGTCGAGGCCCTGAGCCGTCTCGATCGCCCCCAGCATCGCTTCGTCTCGCTGGTCGGCAATGTCGCCCGTGACGGCTCCTCGAACCGCTACGATGGGATCATGGTGCTGGCCGACAAGACCGGCGGCGAACGCTTCCTGCTTCCCGCGCCGGTAGTGGCCGGCTCGGTGGAAGAGAAGGAAGCCATGCTCGGCCAGCGCCTCTTTCATGCGGTGACCGATGTGGCCTTGAAAGCCGAGGCGGCCTTCATTGGAGTAGGGCGCATCGATCGCCAAGCTCCGCTGTTCCAGGATCACTTCATCAACGAGGGCGAGCTCGATGAACTGCTCGCCATGCAGGCGGTGGGCGAGTTGCTGGGTTGGCCGATGAATCAGGATGGCGACGTCATCGACTGTTCGATTACCCGTCGCGTCACCAGCCTCCCGCTCGAGTTGCTGCGTGATCAACAGCTGGTCGCGCTTGCCGGTGGCCGTGAGAAGGCGCCGGCGATTCTCGCGGCGTTGCGCGGGGGTTGGCTGAAGGGCCTGGTCACCGATGAAACCGCGGCGCGCTTCATTCTCGACACCGGTAGGTAATCCGAACTCGGCTTTTATTGCCTTTCTTTCCCGGGGCTTTCGCCTCTCTCGCGACGATACAGACGGCCGTGCCGCCCTACCCGGTGGTTCGCCGTTGACGAGCTGGTCAGGTCAAACGTCAGTATCATGGCGCGATCATCGGTCTGAAAAAGCCACGCTGCATCTTGCGCCGTGGCTTTGGACCTCGCTGCGCCCCGCTTGCCCCGCCAACCCTTGCTCACTCTCTCTTACCCACTCTCTCTTACCCACTCTCTCTTGCTCACTACCTCTTGCCCACTACCCCTAAAGTATAGGCCCTGCGGCTTTGCTTTTTTTAGGGCACTGTCCGATCATTTGATCGTCAAGTGAGTGAATGATCAAAACACAACAACAGATAACTCCCTTACGAAGGAGCAAGCCATGAAGCTGTCACGTGTGCTTCCGATCGCCGGCCTGGCGGCCGTCGGTGCGACGGTTGCCAATGCAGAAACCATCACCGTGGCCACCGTCAACAACAATGACATGGTGGTCATGCAGAGTCTGACCGATGCCTTCGAACAGTCGCATCCGGATATCAAGCTGGACTGGGTGGTACTCGAAGAGAACGTGCTGCGCCAGCGCCTGACCACCGATATCGCCACCGGAGGTGGGCAGTTCGACGTGATGACCATCGGCACCTACGAGGTGCCGATCTGGGCCGAACGCGGCTGGCTGACGCCTCTGGATAATCTTCCCGAGGACTACCAGGTCGACGATCTGCTGAAGTCGGTCCGCGACGGCCTGAGCCATGACGATACCCTGCAAGCGCTGCCGTTCTATGCCGAAAGCTCGATGATGTACTACCGCCAGGACCTGTTCGACGATGCCGGCATCACCATGCCCGACCAGCCGACCTGGCAGCAGGTGCGCGAATGGGCCGGCAAGCTGCATGACGCCGATCAGGAGCAATATGGCATCTGCCTGCGTGGCAAGCCGGGCTGGGGCGAGAACATGGCGCTGGTCTCCACCATGGTCAACAGCTTCGGTGGCCGCTGGTTTGATATGGACTGGCAGCCGCAGATCGATTCGCCGGCCTGGCAGGAAGCGGTCAGTTTCTATGTCGACCTACTCAGCGATTTCGGTCCTCCCGGCGCCAGCTCCAACGGCTTCAACGAGAACCTGGCGCTGTTCTCCCGTGGCAACTGTGCCATGTGGGTCGATGCTACCTCGGCGGCGGGCAAGCTCTTCGATGCCGACCAGTCCAGCGTCGCCGACAAGCTCGGCTTTGCCCCGGCGCCTGTCGCCAAGACCCCCAAGGGTTCCCACTGGCTGTGGTCCTGGGCCCTGGCGGTTCCGGCCTCGTCTGATTCCAAGGACGCGGCGCGTCAGTTCATTACCTGGGCGACCTCCAAGGACTACATCTCACTGGTAGGCGAGCGTGAGGGCTGGACCAGCGTGCCCCCGGGCACCCGCACCTCCACCTACGAGAATCCCAACTACCAAGAGTCCGCGCCCTTCGCCGGTTTCGTGCTGGACGCCATCCAAGGCGCCGACCCCACCGATTCGACCCTGGAGCCGAGCCCCTACACCGGCGTGCAGTTCGTGGGTATTCCCGAGTTCCAATCGATCGGTACCCAGGTCGGTCAGATGGTAGCCGCCGCCCTGACCGGTGAGACCTCCGTCGAGCAGGCGCTGCAGTCCTCGCAGCGTGCCACCGAGCGCACCATGCAGCGCGCCGGTTACCTGGACTGAGCCGTGTCCGCCGGCCGGATGATCCCGGCCGGCTTCTTCCCTGCGACCTTCATGGTTACCGACATGAACAAGACCAGAACTTCCGGGCGCACCATCGGAGGGCTGCGCACCCTCTCGCTACAGGCGCCCGCCGTCACCCTGCTTTTTCTGTGGATGATCGTGCCGCTGGCGATGACCGTCTGGTTTTCCCTGCAGCGCTACAACCTGCTGATGCCCGGCATGACCGGCTTTGCCGGTCTCGAGAATTACGAATACCTGTTCACCGACCCGGCCCTGTGGTCGGCCATGGGCACGACCCTGCTGATGGTCGGCTGGGTGCTGGTGATCACCGTGGTCGGCGGTACGTTGCTGGCCGTGCTGTTTCAGCAGGATTTCATGGGCCGAGGCATCGCTCGAGTGCTGGCGATCTCACCTTTTTTCGTCATGCCCACCGTCAGCGCCCTGGTGTGGAAGAACATGATGATGCACCCGGCCAACGGGGTACTTTCCTGGGTAGCGGAGTCCCTGGGCCTGCCGGCGGTGGACTGGTTCTCGTCGCTACCGCTGACCTCGGTCATCATCATCGTGGCCTGGCAGTGGCTACCGTTCGCTCTGCTGATTCTGCTCACCGCCATGCAGTCGCTGGATGAGGACCAGGTCGAAGCCGCCCGCATGGATGGCGCCGGCCCGATTGCGATCTTCTTCTTCATCACCCTGCCACACCTCAAGCGGGCGATCAGCGTGGTGATCATGATCGAGATGATCTTCCTGCTGACCATCTTCGCCGAGATCTTCGTCACCACCTCTGGTGGCCCGGGGCTTGCCACCACCAACCTGGCCTACCTGATCTACATCCGCGCCCTGCTCGATTTCGATGTCGGCATGGCCTCCGCCGGCGGGGTGGTCGCCATCATCCTTGCCAATATCGTTGCCATCTTCCTGGTCCGCATGGTGGCCAAGAACCTGGAAAGCTGACGTGGGAGCGCGACACATGACGACTGCAAAACACTCATCCGTGCCCAGCGCCTCAGCCGCGCCGCTCGAGCGCTCAGCGCTGACCAGTGCGCTGCTCAACCGTCGCCTGTGGCTCGGCGTGCTGGGCTGGACCTTGGCCCTGGTGATCTTTTTCCCGATCTTCTGGATGATCGTGACCGGCTTCAAGACCGAGGCCGAGGCCATCGCCGACCCGAGCCTGATCTTCTCGCCGACGCTTGAGAACTACGCCGAGGTGCAGAGCCGCGCGGGCTATGCCAAGTTCGCCCTCAACAGCGTGGTGGTGGCCTTTGGCTCGACGCTGCTGGCGCTGCTGATCGCCATTCCGGCGGCCTATTCGATGGCTTTCCTGCCGACCAAGCGCACCAAGGGCACCCTGTTGTGGATGCTGTCAACCAAGATGCTGCCGCCGGTTGGCGTGCTGGTGCCGATTTATCTGTTGTTCCGCGATACCGGGCTCTTGGATACCCGCACCGGTCTGGTGATCGTCTACACCCTGATGAACCTGCCGATCGTGGTCTGGATGCTTTACACCTTCTTCAAGGACATGCCCAAGGACATCCTCGAGGCGGGTCGCATGGACGGTGCCGGCACCCTGCAGGAGGTGATCTATCTGCTGCTGCCGCTGACCCTGCCGGGCATTGCCTCCACTGGCCTGCTGGCGGTGATCCTGAGCTGGAACGAGGCCTTCTGGAGTCTCAACCTCACCTCGTCCCAGGCGGCGCCGCTGACCGCCTATATCGCCTCCTTCTCGAGTCCCGAAGGGCTGTTCTGGGCCAAGCTCTCCGCCGCCTCGACGATGGCCATCGCGCCCATCCTTATATTCGGTTGGTTGACCCAGAAACAGATGGTCCGCGGCCTGACCTTCGGCGCAGTGAAATAGATGACGACGATACCGAGCCGCCGATCTTCGGTTGGCACTCTCGCACAGCCTGCGAAGCAAATGGTTCGCGGCCTGACCTTCGGCGCCGTCAAGTAAAGGAATTCTGATATGGCAACGCTAGAACTCAAACAGATCACCAAGAGCTTCGACGACACCCACGTCATCAAGGGGGTCGATCTCGAGGTCAACGACCGGGAATTCGTGGTCTTCGTCGGTCCTTCCGGCTGTGGCAAGTCGACCCTGATGCGCATGATCGCCGGGCTCGAGAGCGCCACTAGCGGTGACATCCTCATCGATGGCCAACGTATGAACGAAGTGGGCCCGGCCGATCGCGGCCTGGCGATGGTCTTCCAGAGCTACGCGCTCTATCCGCATATGACTGTCGAAGACAACATGGGCTTCAGCATGCGCCTGGCCGGGATCTCGAAGGATAAACGCCGCGAGAAGGTGCTCGAAGCGGCCAAGATCCTACAGCTCGAGCCGCTGCTGGACCGCAAGCCCAAGGCGCTGTCCGGTGGCCAGCGTCAGCGTGTGGCGATCGGCCGAGCCATCGTGCGCAACCCCAGCATCTTCCTGTTCGACGAGCCGCTCTCCAACCTCGATGCCGCCCTGCGCGTGCAGATGCGCATCGAACTGGCCAGGCTCCACGAGGAGCTCGATGCCACCATGATTTACGTCACCCATGACCAGATCGAGGCCATGACCATGGCCGACAAGATCGTGGTGCTGCAGGGCGGCGAGGTTGAGCAGGTCGGCTCGCCGATGGAGCTCTACCATCACCCCCGCAACCGCTTCGTGGCCGGCTTCATCGGCTCGCCGAAGATGAACTTCATCGCTGTCGAACGGGTGTCCAGTGATGGCGAAGGCGTCACCATCAAACTGCCGGGGGGCGAGACTCGCCAGGTCCCGATCGATGGGTCGGGCCATGCCAGCGGTGGAGCCCTCGAGCTGGGCGTGCGGCCGGAACACCTCGTGCTCGACGAGCAGGGCCCGATGGAGGGGCGTATCCAGGTGCTCGAGCGCCTCGGCGGCCAGACCTCGCTGTATGTGCAGATGGGCGACAGTCTCTTGACCATCATGGCCGACGGCGACGTGGCCTACCGGGTCAACGACAGCGTGCGCTTCGGCTTCTCGTCGGATCGTGCCCACCTGTTCGATGCCGAGGGGCTGTCGCTTGCCAAGTTGCATCGTCATCCCCTGGCCGGCCTGCGTCGCCAGGACAATCGCGCGCCTTCCGATGCCGTCGATCAGTGAGGAGAAGGCCATGGATAGCCTGATCTTCGACTGCGACGGCGTGCTGGTGGACAGCGAGGCCATCGCCGAGGCCACCCTGATCGACCTGCTGGCGGCCTGGCTGCCGGATCTTGCCACCGAAGAGGAACTGACGGCGGCGCTGGGCATGACCACGGCCAACATCCTTGGCCATCTCGAGGCGCGCAGTGCCCATCGTCTGCCGGCCGATGCCACGGCACGGGTCGATGCCACCATCGAGGCGCGCCTGGCCAATGAACTCGATGCCATCGATGGCGTCGCCGAGGCCATCAAGGCCGTCGAGTCGTTAGTGCTGCCCCGGGCGGTGGTGTCCAACAGCCGTCGCCAGCGGGTGCTGGCATCCCTTGCGACCACCGGGCTCGATGCCCTCTTGGACCAGGTGCCGATCTTCACCGCCGACCAGGTAACGCAACCCAAGCCGGACCCGGCGCTCTATCGCCTGGCCGCTGCACAGCTGGGCTGTGAGCCCGGCGATTGCCTGGTGGTGGAAGACAGCGTCGCCGGTGTGACGGCGGCCTATGGCGCCGGCATGACGGTGATTGGCTTCACCGGCGCCAGCCATGTGCCACCGGGGCAGGACGCGCGGCTGCGTGATGCCGGAGCCTGGCAAATCCTGCCTCACATGCGCGGTCTCGAGGCGCTGGTTCAGCAGTGGCTCGACACTCGCCGGCTGGAGGCCGATGCCTAAACCGGCATCCGGCTCACGTCGCATCACTCATTGTTCCACCCTTCAATGCCATGCGGTTCACAGGAGAAATGCATGAAACTCAATGACAAGGTCGCGGTGGTGACCGGCGGCGCACGGGGCATTGGCCTGGCCATCGTCGAGCGCTATCTGTCCGAAGGGGCCAAGGTGGTGGTGGCCGACATCGATCGCGATGCCGTCGACTCGGCGGTGGCCCATTTGCAGCAGTCCAACGTTGAGACCGGCGACCGTGTGCTGGGGGTTCGTCTGGACGTCTGTGATCCGGCGTCGGTCGCGGCGCTGGTCGAGGAAACCCAGCGTCATCTCGGTGGTATCGACATCCTCGTCAACAACGCCGCGGTGTTCGATATGGCCCCGGTGCTCGAGGTGACCGAAGCAAGCTATGACAAGCAGTTCAACGTCAACGTCAAGGGCGCCTTCTTCACCCTGCAAGCCGTGGCGCGCTCCATGGTCGAGCGGGGGCAGGGCGGCAAGATCATCAACATGGCCTCTCAGGCCGGTCGCCGGGGCGAGCCGCTGGTCAGCATGTATTGCGCCAGCAAGGCGGCGGTGATCAGCCTGACCCAGTCCTGTGGCCTGGCACTGATCGAGCACGGCATCAACGTCAACGGCATCGCCCCGGGCGTGGTCGATACGCCGATGTGGGAGGAAGTCGATGCGCTTTTCGCCCGTTACGAAGGCCGGCCCCTGGGCGAGAAGAAGCGCCTGGTCGGCGAAGCGGTGCCCTACGGGCGCATGGGCCGGCCAGAGGATCACGCCGGTGCGGCCGTCTTCCTGGCCAGTGACGACAGCAACTACGTGGTGGCCCAGACCCTGAACGTCGATGGCGGCAACTGGATGAGCTGAAAAATGCCTGCGCGGGCTAATCGCTGCGTTGCGCGGTGCTGGCGCGCCAGCCCGGTCGGAGTCCCTTACATATCCCCCATATGCTCGGGCTCCTGCGCGCCGTGCGCCTAGCGCTTCATTCCGATCGGCGACTTTTTGACCATGCGGGAACAACGATGAATCCGAATATTCATGACATGGCCGCACGGCTGCTCGAGGCCTCGATGCATCGCCAGCGTTTTATCTTGGCCCTCGCCGGCCCGCCTGCCGCCGGCAAGTCGTTTCTCTCGGAGTGGCTGTGTCGCGAGATCAACCTGCGACAGCCCGGCATTGCCGCGGTGGTGCCCATGGATGGCTACCACTTCGACAACGCGGTGCTCGAACCCGAAGGGCTGGTGCCGGTGAAAGGTGCGCCGGAGACCTTCGATATCGATGGTCTCCGCCAGGACCTGACCCGCATTCGGCGCGCCGATCGCCGCGTGGCGGTGCCGGTCTTCGACAGGCCGCTGGATCTGGCCCGGGCGGGTGGACGGATCATCACCCTCGAACATCGGCTGATCATCGTCGAGGGCAACTATCTGCTGCTCGACCAGGGAGACTGGCCGGCGCTGCGGCCGCTATATGACCTGACGCTGTTTCTCGATGTCCCGGATGAAGTGCTCGAGGCCCGGCTGGTCCAGCGCTGGCTGGGCATGGGGCAGGACCAGGCCGGCGCCCTAGAACGGACCCATAACAAGGACTTGCTCAACGCGCGGCTGATCAAAGCCGCGTCGGTGCCCGCCGATGTCAATTGGGCCGCGACCGTCTGAATGTCAGCACCGCACGAATCACGTCCGCCCGAGGCAGTGCGCTGACCTCGGTACGGTTTTCTATCTTTTGCGCGATCTCTCGCCAGATCGACGCGTCGACAGGAGCAGTGACATGATCCATCTCGATAACGCCCATCTGGAGAGTCTTGGAGCCGATATCGCCACGCCGGACTACGACCGAGGATCCGTCACCGCGGGTATCGTTCATGTTGGCGTTGGGGGCTTTCACCGCGCCCATCAGGCCATGTACCTGGATGCGCTGATGAACCGCGGCGAGGCACTGGACTGGGGCATCGTCGGGGTCGGCGTAATGCCCGGCGATCGCCGCATGAAAGAGGCGCTGGCCGCCCAGGACCATCTCTATACCCTGGTGGTGAAACATCCCGATGGCCGTCGCGAGGCGCGGGTGATCGGTGCCATGCTCGATTATCTGTTCGCCCCGGAGGACCCGGAAGCGGTGGTCGAGCGGATGGCCGACCCGGCGATCCGCATCGTCTCGCTGACCGTTACCGAGGGCGGCTACAACTTCCATCCGGTCAGTGGCGAATTCGATCTCGACAATCCCGACGTCCAGCATGACCTGGTGCCCGAGGCCGCGCCTAAGACCTCTTTTGGTTTGGTCATCGAGGCCCTGCGTCGTCGCCGCGAGCGGGGAATTCCGCCTTTCACCGTGATGTCCTGCGATAACATTCAGGGCAACGGCGACGTCGCCCGCCAGATGTTCACGGCCTTCGCCCATGCGAGGGACGGCGAGCTCGGTGCCTGGGTCGAGGCCGAGGTGCCTTTTCCCAATTCGATGGTCGATCGCATCACGCCGGTCACCACCCCCGAGGACATCGCCGAGCTGGGCAGCCGGTTCGGCGTCGAGGATGCCTGGCCGGTGGTCTGCGAACCCTTCACCCAGTGGGTACTCGAGGATCGCTTCGTGGCCGGGCGTCCCGCCCTCGAGCATGTCGGCGTTCAGGTGGTCGACGACGTCGAACCCTATGAGTTGATGAAGCTGCGCCTGCTCAACGCCAGCCATCAGGCGTTGGCCTACTTCGGTTATCTGGCCGGCTACCGCTATGCCCACGAGGCCAGCGCCGACCCGCTGTTCGAGACCTTCCTGCTCGATTACATGACCCAAGAGGCGACCCCGACCCTGGCGCCGCTGCCGGGCGTCGACCTGGACGACTATCGCCGCACCCTGATCGCCCGTTTCGCCAACCACGAGGTCAAGGACACCCTGGCAAGGCTCTGCGCCGAGAGCTCGGATCGTATTCCCAAGTGGATGCTGCCGGTGGTCCGCGCCCAGCTCGACCAGGGGGGCGATATCCATCGTTGCGCCGCGGTGGTGGCAAGCTGGGCGCGCTATGCCGAGGGCGTCGATGAGCAGGGCGAGGCGATCACCGTGGTCGACCGCCTTAAGGACGAGCTGATGGCGATCGCGGCCAAAAACCGCGACCATCCCACTGTCTTTATCGAGAACCGTGAGCTGTTCGGTGACCTCGCCGAGAACGCGCGCTTCCGCGAGGCCTATCTCGCCGCGCTCGACAGTCTGCATCGCCTGGGTTCCCGGGCTACGCTGGAAGCGCTGGTCAAGGACTGAACGGGGATGAATGAGGAGTTAGCCATGTATCTCGGCGTGGATTGCGGCACCCAGAGTACCAAGGTGGTGGTGGTCGATATCGACGCCGCCGCCATTCTCGGCGAGGCGAGCCGGCCGCATCGCCTGATCGAGGGGGCCAATGGCCGGCGCGAACAGCATCCTGGCGATTGGCTCGAGGCGTTTCGCGGCGCCTTTCAGGACGCCGTGGCCAAGGCGAATATCGACCCCCGTGCGATTCGCGCCATCGGTGTTTCGGGGCAACAGCACGGCATGGTAGCGCTGGATCGCGACGGTGAACCCGTCTATCCGGCCAAGCTGTGGTGTGACACCGAAACCGCCGATCATAATGCCGCACTGGTTGAGCGCCTGGGCGGTGAGGCCGGCTGTCTCGAGCGGCTGGGCCTGGTCCTGCAGACCGGTTATACCGCCTCGAAGCTCGCTTGGCTGCGTGACAGCCATCCCGAGGCCTATCGACGTATCGACAGCCTGCTGTTGCCTCACGACTATCTCAACTTCTGGTTGACCGGCGAGCAGGTCAGCGAGGCCGGTGATGCCTCCGGCACCGGCTATTTCGATACGCGGCGCCGCGAATGGCGCCTCGATGTCTTCGCCGAGATCGCCCCCGAGCTCGAGGCACGGTCGGTGCTGCCAAGGCTGATCGATGCCCACCAGCCGGCGGGGGTCGTGCGCCCGGCGCTGGCGCGGGAGTTGGGCCTTGCCGAGGGTGTGGTGGTCTCGAGCGGCGGTGGCGACAACATGCTCGGTGCCATCGGCACCGGCAACATCCGCCCGGGCGAAATCACCATGAGCCTTGGCACCTCCGGCACGATCTGTGCGCATTCCAGCGAGCCTGTGCAGGCCGAAAGCGACATGGTCGCCAACTTCTGTTCAAGCGACGGCGGCTGGCTGCCGCTGATCTGCACCATGAACGTCACCTCGGCGACGACGCGGATTCGCGAGCTGTTCGGACTGGAACTCGATGACTTTGGCGAGCACATCGCCTCTGCCCCGATTGGCGCCGAGGGCGTGCTGATGCTGCCGTTCTTCGATGGTGAGCGGGTGCCCGCGCTGCCGCACGCCTCTGCCAGCCTGCTAGGGCTGACTGGCACCAACCTCAAGCGGGCCAACCTGTGTCGAGCGGTGATGGAAGGGGCGACCTTCGGGATGCGCTACGGCCTGGAGCAGCTCGGCTCACTGGCTGCCGACGCACGGCAGATTCGTCTTATCGGTGGTGGGGCGAAGAGCCCGGTGTGGCGCCAGATGGTGGCCGATATCACCGGCATACCGGTGATCAGCCTGCGGGTCACCGATGCCGCGGCGCTGGGGGCGGCGCTGCAGGCGGCCTGGTGTGAACGTCGGGGCGACATCTCGTTGGATGCGCTTTGCGAACGGCTGGTGGTACTCGATGAGGCGACGCGTGCCGAGCCGGCGCCGGCACGCGTCATGGCCTATGAGGCGGTTTACGCCCGCTATCGTCAGGCCCTGGCCGAGCGGCACGCTATCCCGGCCTGAGTGCAATAACCTGGCTTTAGCTGAGTGCTTGAGCCAGCCGCGCGGGCTGACCCGCGTGTCCTGGCTCAGTCCCGCCAAATGCCGGCGACGATGTCATAGCTTTGCAGCCGGTCCTGCTGGGCGAAGACATCCGTATGCAGCATCAGTTCATCGGCGCCGGTGACCTCGACGACCCTTTCGAGCTGCTGCTTGACCGACTCGGGCCCACCGATCACCGCCGCCCCCAGGAACTGCTCGACCTGCGCCCGTTCACGGGCATTCCAGTCCAGCGCCTCGACCGGCGGCAGCGAGCGGGTCGGCCGACCCCGGATCAGATTGAGAAACTTCTGTTGGGCGGTGGTCGCCAGATATTGTGCGTGCAGATCGCTCTCGGCGGCGATCACCGGCAGGCCGACCACCGCGTAGGGGGCGTCCAGCACCGCCGAGGGCTGGAAGTTGTCGCGATAGAGCCTGAGCGCCTCGAGCAATTGGGCGGGCGCGAACTGGGCGGCGAAGGCGAAGGGCAGGCCGAGCTTGGCGGCGAGCCTAGCGCTGTAGTCGCTGGAGCCGAGCAGCCAGGTGGGGACATGGGTGCCCTGGCCGGGAACCGCCTTGACCCGCTGGCCGGGCCGGGCCTCATCGAGATAGCCGCGTAGCTCCTCGAGCCGTTCGGGGAAGTCGTTGACGCCGGCCTGGGGATTGCGACGCATGGCGGCCATGGTCGCGCCGTCGGAGCCCGGCGCGCGGCCCAGGCCCAGGTCGATGCGGTTCGGATAGAGGGTCGCCAGGGTGCCGAACTGCTCGGCGATCACCAGCGGCGGATGGTTGGGCAGCATGATGCCCCCGCTGCCCACGCGAATGCGCTCGGTCTGGCCTGCCACATGGCCGATCAATACCGAGGTGGCGGCGCTGGCGATGCCCTCGATGTTGTGGTGCTCGGCGAGCCAGTAGCGGCTGAATCCCAGCCGCTCCGCTTGCTGGGCGAGGGCGACGGTTTCCTTGAAGGTATCGGCGGCGCTGCCGCCTTGGCGAATCGGTGCCAGGTCGAGCACCGATAGGGCCGTGTTCGAGAGACGAGAATCGGCAAGATGTGACATGGGGACTCCTGACTGGAATCAGACAAAGGGAGGATTGTTAGCATCCTCATGATTGCAGCATGGAGGTCTGGCTCGACAATAACAAGGGGGACGGTCCCCTGCATGATTGATTCGCGATTGCGCACTCTGTCACGACGGCTTCACTGGCGCCCGGCAGGCTAGGCGATCAGTTCCCAGGCCAGCCAAAAACCGGCCATCGCGGTCAGACCGGCACCCAGCGGGCGAGCATGGCGCTTCCACAGGCCCAGCGCCGCCTCGCCGGTCAGCGCCACTAGCAGCGCCAGGCCAAAGTAGCGCAACCCGCGGCCGATCAGCGCCGCCAGCAAAAATAGCGGCAGCGGGTAGTCGCTGGCGCCAGCCACCAGCATGGCGGTCTGGAAGGGAATGGGAATGACACCGACGGCCAAGATGGCGACGAAGCCGTTGTCCAGGAAACGCGCCTGAAAGGTCTGGTAGGCCGCCTCGCCGCCAAAGAGTGGCAGCAAGACATCGCCCCACTGGGCCATGGCCAGGTTTCCGAGGCCATAGCCGATCAGGGCAGCGAGCAGATTGCCGGCGAGCGCCACCCCGGCGAGGCGCCAGCGGCGCTGCGGCTCGGCGATCATCCAGGGAATCAGGATCACTTCGATGGGGACCGGCACCAGCAGCGTTTCCAGCACCGAGGCAAGGCCCAGCAGCCACAGGGCATGGCGTGAGGCGCTCAAGCGGGAAAGCCAGAGACGGGCAGAGGTCAGGGAACGGAGCATGGCATCTCGGCAACGGCGTGTCGGGAGACCAGTATACCAGCGACGGCGAGCCGGCTATGATAAAAGGTCGGCAGCCCGGTCTGGGCAGGAGGCGCCGATGACTACCCAAAAGCATCGTCACCAAAAGCTCCGACATGGCGCCACTCGCCGTTCGTCATCATCTGTTTCGCCACGTCGTTGGCGAGCTCGCCTCAATGGCTGGCTGACCGAACCCCGCCTCAACCTGCTGGTGGATATCGCCATGATGGCCGCCTTGTTCATGGTCGGCCTAGCTTTGGCAGCGAAACTGTTCGTGCCGTGAATCTTGCCTTGAAGAGCTGTTAGTCGTCCCGTTTCGAGGACTACACGCTAATAGCGCCATTACCGATAAGGACTGCCTGACCACCGATGCGCACGCGCTGCTGGCCGTTTGTTCGAGCGTCGGTTTCTGAAAGGATGCGGCTCGCCCGCCCCATCTCAACCCCTTGCTCGATTCGCCACCGACGGACGTTCGGCGCTTGGCCTTCCTGCATATCCGCCAGCATGCCGGTAAGCGCGGCGGCTGCGCTTCCGGTTGCCGGGTCTTCGCGGATGTCGCTTTCCATCGAGAACATGCGTGAGCGTATTCCGCCCTCGTCGTTCATCGCCACATATAGATACAGCTGTTCGACACCGCTTGACGAGACATGCCGCGCCCAGGCTGCTGACGAGGGTATCGCCTGTTGCAGGGCGTTCAGTGAATCGAGCTCGATCAGGTGGAAAGGTAAGCCACGCGACGCGATGACCGGTTCGGTGACGACTTGCGAAGGCGACAGGCCGAGCAGCTCGGCTGCTTTGGCCCGGTCTAGCGAGCTTTGCCGTCTTTCCGGTGAGCCCGCCGTGGTAAACCAGGCCAGGTCACCGTCGAAGCTGACCTCGAGGTTGCCGACAGCGGCGGAAAGGGTCAGCGGGCGGCCACGCTCGGCCATTCCCATGGCGGCCAGCAGGTGCGCGGTCCCCACGGTCGGGTGGCCGGCAAAGGGCAGCTCCAGCGTCGGCGTGAAGATGCGGATCGGGAAGTGATTAGGCGCTAACGGCGCTCCGATGAAGACCGTCTCCGACAGGTTCAGCTCGTTGGCGATGGCCTGCATCTGCTGAGAGCGCAGACCCTCAGATGCGGGAAACACCGCCAGTGGATTGCCGGTAAAGGGACGGTCGGTAAAAACATCGAGTAGATGGTAGGGATGGGACATGCTTGAGCTCCTTGGGCTAGTCGCTTGGGTCACTTTTTTGTCGGTCATGGCGGCGGGCTCAGTCCTGCCAGAAGTGCTTGTGGCCCTCTCGCTCGGCCTGGCGACGGGACTTGCCGATATCGTCGAGCTGGTGGGCATCCAGCCTGAGCAGCGCGCGCCGCGAGGCCTGGCGCTGGCGGAGATAGCAAAGCCGCTGGCGCAACCGGTCATACCCTTCGGCGAGCCGCGTCAGCGATAAAAGCGGAAGCCTTTCCAGAAGCCTGGGGCGGTGGGCGAGACGCATGGCAAATCTCCGAAGTCGCTTGTCGATGTTGACCACCACCAGCTTATGATCGGCGCGACTTGCCATACAGATATAGAGAGTTTAAAAGTTAACCATACAGATGCCGAGAGTAAGCCCTCTGTATGGCCGGGGGTGGGCCTATCTGTATTGACGACCTGGTGACGTGGAGATAACTGTCATGACCCGCTATGCGCAGCTGGCCGACGAGCTTCGTCGACGCATCGACGGCGGCATCTATCGCGGGGGAGATCGGCTGCCGTCGATCCGCGCCCTGTGTCGCGAATTCGCGGTCAGCATCTCCACGGCGCAAACCGCCTACGCCCGGCTAGAGGATGCCGGGCTGGTCGAGGCAAGGCCCAAATCGGGGTTTTTCGTTCGCTTGCAGCCGGCCCCAACGGACCTGCCGGCGGTGACGCGCCCTGCGCAGCGGCCGCTGGATGTCTCGCGCTGGGACCAGGTCCTGGAACTGGTGGAGCGCCATCCGCCCGACGACGAAGTGCTGCTGTTGGGGCGCGGTATCCCCGATCTCGCCTGCCCGACCTTGAAGCCGCTGCAGCGCCTGTTGGCCGACCGCTACCGGCATGCCAGTGGCCAGGACCTGAACTACGATGCCCTGGCCGGCAGTCTCGCCCTGCGACGGCAGATCGTGCGGCTGATGGCGGGCGCGGGTAGCCTGCTGCACCCCGATGATGTGCTGGTCACCACTGGCTGCCAGGAGGCGCTGTCGATCGCCATTCGGACACTGACCGCGCCCGGAGATGTGGTGGCGGTGGATTCGCCGAGCTTCTACGGCACCATGCAGATTCTGCAGGCCAATGGCCTCAAGGCGCTGGAAATTCCCACCGATCCTCGCACCGGCATCAGCCTCGAGGCCCTGGAGCTAGCGCTTGAGCAATGGCCGATTCGTGCCATCCAGCTAACCCCGACCTGCAACAACCCGCTCGGCTATACCATGCCCGAGGAGCGTAAGCGGGCCCTGCTGGCGCTGGCGCAACGCTTCGATGTGGCGATCATCGAGGACGATATCTATGGCGACCTGGCCTTCGAAACGCCGCGCCCAAGGACGCTCAAGGCCTTCGACGACGATGGTCGGGTGCTGCTGTGCAGCGGCTTTTCGAAGACCCTGATGCCCGGGCTGCGGGTGGGCTGGATCGCGCCGGGGCGCTATCGCGACCGCGTCCAGCACATGAAGTACGTCTCTACCGGTGCCTCGGCGACCCTGCCGCAACTTGCCATTGCCGACTTCGTTGCCAAGGGGTACTACGAGCGCCACCTGCGTGCGGTGGTGGCTCAATATCGCCGCCAACGGGACCTGATGATTGCTTGGGTGAGGCGCTATTTTCCCGCCGATACCGGCATCAGCTATCCTCAAGGCGGCTTCCTTTTGTGGCTCGAACTGCCTGGCGGGATCGACTCGCTGCGCCTGAACGAGCGTCTAGTGCCGGCCCGGCTGCGTATCGCCCCCGGGGCGCTGTTTTCGGCGTCGGGGAAGTATCGCGATTGCTTGCGCCTCAATTATGCCACGGCCCTGACGCCGACCATCGAGGCGGCTATGCGCCGCGTCGGTGACGAGGTGGCCAAGCTCTATGTCGGTGCCCAAGACAGAGAGCGGGTCTGACCAACCGCACCGGCAGGTGGCGGCCGGTTGCGTGGGGCTTATGCTGGTCGGAACCTTCCTCTACACTCATCTCTCATATACGCATACCGTTTTTCTTTAACGCGGAGTAGTGTGGCCAATGCTGGGTTTCCTGCAGGGGTTTTCCTATGGGCTCTTTCTCACCAGCCTGGTATGGCTGATGCTGGGGGTGATCCGGCCTGAACTCGGTGATCCTGCCACACCGCCGCGGCGCTGGACGGTGGTAGTGCGCTATGCATTCGTCGCGCCGAGCCTTGCGGTGTTTCTGTGGCTGACGTCGCTATGGGGCGGTTTCTCACCAAGCCTGGGTGGCTGGCTTGCCGGCCTCGTAGCGATTGCCGCCGAGGTGCCCATGGAGCGACGCTGGCGCGGCTGGTTGGCCCGTCGTCGCCAGGACCGGGAAGCACAGCAGCGAAGCGCCGAGACCGCCCGACGTCAGGCCAGCGAGCGCCAGGAAACCGGCGTTCAGGCCCTCGACCCCGAGCACCCTCCGGCGGATGCCGACGACCTGGTGCTGTCCCTGTGTCGTGCCAAGCAGGCGCTGCTCGAGGTGGATCGCGGCGATCATGCCCCCCAGGCCGACCGCCTCTACAGCCGCTATCGCCATGTGCTCGGCGTGCTGGGTAGCCGCTTCGAGGTCGGCGAGCTGGCCTATGAGCGCGCCCGTGGCCTGGTCACGCAGGTCTGCTTGGGGGCCATCGATAACCTGACGGCCATGGCCCATCAGGCCAGCGGCGTATCGGGGGTGGATGCCGCCTACGTCAAGCGGCGGCTGACTCGTGACGGCGCCAACCTGACCGTCGAGGAGCGCATCGCGCTCAAGCGGCGCCTAGCGCTGGTCGAAGACACCGAGCGCCAGCTGCGCCAGCTGGCCGCGCGCAATGAGGCGGCTCTGACGGCGCTGGATGACGCCGCCGTGGCGGTGGCCCGGCTGCGGACCGACAAGCCGCAGGCGAGCCTGGCCGCCGAGCAGGCTTGCGCCGAGCTCAAGCGCTTCGTAGAGGGCGCCGAGCGTTATGACCGCAGCCGTTGAACAAGATACGTCAGGCCCAGCGCGACCGCGGCTTCCCCAGTGGGCCGCGGTCACGAACTGGGCTAGGGTGAAGAGCATCCCAACCCGAGGAACGCAACGATGAGCGACGAACCTGAGGTCGGCTTCTCGCGTCTGTCGCTGCCGCCGGTCGAAGTGATCGAAGCCGAGCTTCGCCATCCCCGCGCCGGCCAGCACCAAGGTGAAACGGATAAAGAAGCTGAGCGAGCATCTGACAGAAGGCCCGCAGGCACATTCAGTGAAGCGTCTGGCGACGAGTCCAGCGGTGAATTCGATGCTGATGCCGGTGTCGACCCGGAACTCGCCTCGCTGGCGGCTGATTTCGTGGAAGAGGTGCTCGCCGATGAGGGCGCAGCTAGCCGTCAGCGCCGAGCCGTCGACGAGATGGGCCTCTCGCTGCAGCGGCAGGCGGCCCATTACAGCAGCATGCTCAATGCACCGCTGCGCCAGCTCGCTGAGCAAGGCGAGGACGGCGGCCCGGTGGCGCGGGCGCTGAGCGACCTGCGGGACCGCATGGGCCGCCTCGACCCGCACCAGCACCGGCTGAGCCCTGGCCGCTTCGATCGCCTGCTCGGGGCCCTGCCCGGGGTCGGCAATCGCCTGCAGCGTTACTTTCACAAGTTCGAGACCGCCCAGCAGGCCATCGACGCCATCATCGGCGAGCTCGAGGCGGGCCGCGATCGACTACAGCGCGATAACCTGACCCTTGGCGATGATCAGGCCAGCCTGCGCCAGATCCATCACCAACTGGCTCGCCAGGTGACGCTCGGGCGGCTGATCGATCAGCGCCTTCAGAATGCCTTGCCCAATGCCAGCGACGATCAACAGCGCCGCTTTATCGAGGAAGAGCTGCTGTTTCCGCTGCGTCAGCGCATTCTCGACCTGCAGCAGCAGTTGGCGGTCAGCCAGCAGGGCGTGCTGGCCCTCGAGGTGATCATCCGCAACAACCGCGAGCTGATGCGCGGCGTCGACCGGGCCATCAATGTCACCGTCTCGGCGCTCAGCGTAGCCGCCACGGTGGCGCTGGCGCTGGCCAATCAGCGGCTGGTGCTGGATCGCATCGAGTCCCTCAATGCCACTACCTCTGAAACCATCGCCGGCACCGCCCGGGCGCTGCGCCAGCAGGGTGTCGACGTCCAGAAGCGGGCCGCCTCGGCGACACTGGACATGGGCTCGCTCGAACAGGCCTTCGGCGATGTGATGGCCGCGCTCGATGATCTTGCCCGCTACCGGCAGGAAGCCTTGCCCGAACTTTCAGCCCAGATCGAACGTCTGGATGGCCTGGCCCGCGACGGCGAGGCGGCCATCGAGCGCCTGGAGCGAGGCGAGCCGGATTTGTTCGCCGCCGACTCAGGCGATGGGGCGCGTGATATGGGCGGTAGCGAGCAAGATCGCCAGCAGCGCTGATGGTTGCCGCCGCAGAATGAGTCGTCAAGAGGAGGTAGAGTAGGGCAGAGCAGGATAGGGTGAGCGGCACAGTAGGTGGAGTCGTGCGCGGAAAACACAGTACCGCCATGAACAGGCCCACCATCTGCTGCGGGGTGGGCTATGCTGCTCTGTGACGGACTGTATGGGTCATGGCCGGCGCCATTGCGGCGCGGCGCCCAGGACGTCCCGGGCCTAGTGCCCAAGAGAGGCGCACGCCATGCTCACCCACAAGCAGATCTTCGTGGTAGGGCTCAACGACTTCAATCGTGCCCGGCTCGAGCAGTTGCCGGGAGCAGAGGGCTGCGAGTTCCACGGCATCATCCCACCAGCGGACGTGTATGACACCGAAGTCTTCGATATAGCCGACATGCTGTCGCGGGCCGGTGACGAGTTGGACGCCTTCGATGGGCCTATCGACGCCATCATTGGCTACATGGATTTTCCAGTATCGACCATGCTGCCGATTCTGTGTCGGCGCTTCGGCACCCGCACCACCAGCCTCGAGAGCCTGCTCAAGTGCGAACACAAGTTCTGGAGTCGGCTGGTGCAACGCCAGGTGATTCCCGATGCCATTCCCGCCTTCACTGCCATTGATCCGTTCGATGATCAGGCGCTGGATGTCATCCGCGCGGCAGGGCTCTACTTCCCTTTCTTTCTCAAACCGATCAAGTCCTCCGGGTCACGGCTCGGCTTTCGCATCGACAGCCCCGAAGACTTCGCTCACGCCATCGAGCGGCTACGCGAGGACATCGGCCTGATCGCCACTCCCTTCAATACCGTGCTCGACCACGCTCTGCTGCCCCCGGAGATCGCCGCGGTAGAAGGCCACTTCTGCATGGCCGAGGAGATCATTGGCGGCTGGCAGTGCACCGTAGAGGGCTATGTCTTCGAGGGCGAGGTCGTCAGTTACGGCATCGTCGATTCGTTGCGCTATCCCCAGGTGCTGAGCTTCTTCCATTACCGCTACCCGTCTCTGCTGCCCACGGATGTACAGGCACAGATGAAGGACCTGACTGAGCGGGTGATGACCCACATCGGCTACGACAATGCCGCCTTCAACATCGAGTATTTCTGGGACGAGGTGCAGAACCGGGTGTGGCTCCTGGAGATCAATACGCGCATCTCACAGTCCCATTGCGATCTGTTCGAGAAAGTCGATGGCATCAGTAACCAACAGGTGAGTTTGGACCTGGGGCTGGGCCGGCGCCCGGCAATGCCGTATCGCCAGGGTGAATTCCCGATCGCGGCGCTGTTTTTCTATCGCGTCTTCTTCGTCGATGCGCGGGTGACGCAGGTGCCCAGCGAGGAAGAGCTAGCCGCGCTAGAGGCCGAGTTCCCCGGCACCTTGATTACCCTGCAGGTAGCACCCGGCCAGCAGCTCTCGAGCATGCCCGAGCAGGATGCCTACAGCTTTGCGCTGGCCTGTATCTGGATGGGCGGCCAGAACGCCGAAGCGCTGCTGGCGAACTATGAGAGCCTGTCGTCACGGCTTAACTTCGCCTTCGATGATGTCGTCGGCTGAGCCGTTGCGACCCACCGGGGCTGGGTCAGTATCCATTTCTCGGCAACGCCTCTTGGGGGCACGCCAGGTCCGAGCCGGGCGCATTCTTCAATGGCGAGCACAGAGAAGGCAGCAACAGCAGTAGCAACAACAGAAATAGCAACAACAGAAATAGCAACAACAGAAATAGCAACAACAAGGTGGCAACAATCTAGATGGGCAAAATAATAGAAAAATAGAGAGGGGCGTTTATGCACATCGTGACCCAGTACGCGCGGGAGGTCTTCGAAGAGGAGACCTGGATTGGTCTTGCCGATGGCACCCGGCTGGCAGCCCGGATCTGGCGGCCGGTGGATGCCGATAGCGACCCGGTGCCGGCGATTCTCGAGTACTTGCCGTACCGCAAGCGCGATCTTACCGCGGCTCGCGATGTGCAGACGCATCCCTACTGGGCGGGGCATGGCTATGCCGGCGTGCGGGTGGATATTCGCGGCAGCGGCGAGTCAGACGGCGTGCTGACCGACGAGTATCTTCAGCAGGAGTTGGACGACGGACTCGAAATTCTCGACTGGCTCGAGCGCCAGCCCTGGTGCACCGGCAAGGTTGGCATGGTGGGCATCTCCTGGGGCGGTTTCAACGGCTTGCAGATCGCCGCCCTGCGTCCGCCCCAGCTCAAGGCGGTGATTACGCTATGTTCCACCGATGACCGCTTCGCCGATGACGTTCATCACATGGGCGGCTGTTTGCTCGGTGATAACCTGTCCTGGGCCTCGACCATGTTCGACGGCAATGCCTGCCCGCCGGACCCGGCCCTGGTCGGTGAACGCTGGCGCGAGATGTGGCATCAGCGCCTCGATGGCAGCGGGCTGTGGCTTGCCACCTGGCTTGAGCATCAACGCCGCGATGACTACTGGCGTCACGGCTCGGTGTGCGAGGACTTTTCCGCCATCCAGTGCCCGGTCTATGCCATCAGTGGCTGGGCCGACGGCTACTGCAATGCGGTGTTTCGTCTCTTGGCCGGGCTGACGGTGCCCCGTAAAGGCCTGGTTGGGCCTTGGGCGCACAAGTATCCCCATCTCGGCATTCCCGGGCCTGCGATTGGATTTCTTCAGGACGGCCTGCGTTGGTGGGACCACTGGCTCAAGGGCAAAGATACCGGGATCATGGACGAGCCGATGCTGCGAGTCTGGATGCAGGAGTCGACGCCTCCTTCGGCTCGCTACCAGCAGCGCCCGGGGCGCTGGATCGCCGAGCCCGTTTGGCCGTCGCCGAATATCGTCGAGACGCCCTTCCGGCTAACCTCGGGCCACGATCTCTTGCCTGCAGAAGTACCTGCAGAAGTACCGGCAGAGGTGCCGGCTGAGCAAGGCCCGGCCTTACAAGAGCGTTCCGCACAGGGGCTAGACCAGAGACAGGGCGTCGACGATACGCCGCTGACAATTCGCTCGCCACTGTCAGTGGGCCTCTATGCTGGCAAGTGGTGCTCCTACAATGCGCCCCCCGATCTGCCCCATGATCAGCGCGATGAGGATGGCGGAGCCTTGATCTTCCAGACCGAGCGGCTCGCGGCGCCGCTCGAGATCTGCGGCCAGCCGGTGGTCGAGCTGGAGATCTCGGCCGACCAGCCGGTGGCCATGCTGGCGCTGCGCCTGATCGATGTGGCCGGCGATGACAAGGCCACACGGGTCTCCTACGGGCTGCTCAACCTGACCCACCGGGACAGCAATGAGTCTCCCGAGCCGCTTACCCCTGGGCGGCGCTATCGGGTGCGCGTGTTGCTCAAGCACATCGCCCAGCAGTTTCCAGTCGGGCATGCCATCCGCCTGTCGCTGTCGACCAGCTACTGGCCGCTGGCCTGGCCGTCACCGCAGCCGGTGCGGGTGACCGTCTATCCTGCGGCGAGCCGCCTGCTGCTGCCCATGCGGGTACCACGCCCGGCCGAAGAAGCGGCTCTTCCGGCATTTGCCGAACCAGAAGGCGCGCCGGCCATTGCCAAGACGTTGATCCAGCCGACCCAGGAGCACTGGCGGGTGATCCGTGACCTGGCCAACGACACGACGACGCTTGAGGTCATCAACGACGAGGGGACCTATCGTCTCGATGATATCGACATGGAAATTTCGGCACGGGTCACCGAGCGCTACCGTTACGCCTATGGCAGTTACGACAGCGTCAGCGGCTGGACGGAATGGGAGCGCAGCTTTCGTCGCGGTGACTGGCAGGTGCGTACCCTGACGCGCACCCTGATGACCAGTGACGCCGACAATTTCCGCTTGCGGGCCACTCTCGATGCCTACGAGGGCGATACGCGCGTCTTTGCCAAGAGTTGGGACGAGACGATACCCCGGGATTTGGTCTAGTCTTTGTGTCGACCTTGCACCTGACGTCGCCCTGGGGTATCGCCAAAAATAACCTATCGTAACATTTTGCCCATGCAGTTCCGGGGGGCAGCTGATCGTCGAGGGGGCTCACCCGCATGGCTGGAGCGACTAAGTTGTTGGAATATCGTAGTGGCGTGAACGTCATAGTGGTGCCATCTTGTTCTGACACCATGCAGGGCTGTTGCTCACAAAAGTTAACATTAAGAGCTTGGTGCCCAAGAGTGAGAAGATAATAAACAAGGCAGGATGGACATGAGCGAGATCGATTACGCCGCGCTGCTGGCGCAGTCGACTGACCTGACATGTGCGCTGGGCGCCGAGGGGCAAGTACTCGAGGCAAACGCTGCGTTCATGGCGGCACTCGGCAGTGATGATGGCACCCTGGTGGGGGCTCCATTCGCAGACTTGCTTCATCCAGATGATGCAGTGCAATGCCGTGAGGCGCTGGCGACCCCAGGGGCTTGCTCATTCTTGGCCAGGTTGCAAGCTGGCGCGACGGTCCGCCTTGCCTGGCGCCTGACCCCTTGGGTTGATGGTTGTCGACTGTGCGTTTCACCGTCGGTGCTCGAATCGTCACAGGCCACTAGCGTGCTGCTCGCACAACTGGCGCGCCATGTGCCTGGGGTCATCTATCAATATCGTATCCGTGCTGATGGCAGCTCGCATTTTCCCTATGTCAGCAAGCGCTTCGAAGAACTCTTCGGCTTGCCTCCCTCCATGGTCAAGGATGATGCATCGCCGGTGTTCGCTCGCGCTCATCCCGATGACCTGCCGCATATCATGGACAGCATCGAGCGGGCTTCTCACAGTCAGCAGCCCTGGCACTGCCAGTATCGCTATTACCTGCCTGATGGCCGGCTGCGCTGGCATGAAGGCAACGCCACCCTCACTCATCAAATCGATGGCAGTAGGCTGTATTACGGCTACATCAGTGACATCACCGAACGGCATGTACTGGAACGGGCCCTCGAAGAAGAGCGTCTGCGACTCTCTAATATCCTTGAGGGCACCCACGCCGGGTCCTGGGAATGGAACGTTCAGACCGGCGAGCTGGTGATTAACGCACGGTGGGCGGAGATCGTCGGCTATTCTCTCGCTGAACTAGAGCCGATCAGCTTTGCTAGCTGGGAACGGCTAGTACATCCCGATGATCTGGCCAGAGCGTTCGAGTGCTTGAATGCCCATTTTAATGGCAAGCACGAGTTCTATTCTCTTGAGTTTCGCATGCGGCATCGAGACGGACAGTGGGTGTGGGTGCTGGCACATGGCAAGGTATTTCGCTGGACCTCGGATCGTCGGCCGCTGATGATGGCCGGCATCCACCAGGAGATAGGTGACCGCAAGGATGCCGAGGCCGCTTTGCGGCGACTGGCGACCACGGATTGTCTCACCGGGCTGTGGAACCGGCGTTATTTCATGCAGCAGCTGGAGCAGGCCTTCGAACGCTATCAACGCTATGGCCAGTCCGCCGCAGTGATCCTGCTCGATATCGATCACTTCAAGAAAGTCAATGACATCCACGGTCATGCGGCCGGCGACTGTGTCATCCAATATACTGCCGATGTGTTGACGGATTGGTGTCGCAACCTGGATATTCCGGCACGCATTGGCGGCGAGGAATTTGCCTTGTTGCTCACCGATACTGGCGAAGATGGCGGGTGCGCCCTTGCCGAACGTATTCGTCACGCCTTGGAGGTTCTGGAAGTGCCCTTTGACGATATCTCGCTGCGCATGACGGCCAGTTTCGGCATTTCTGCCATGGCAAAGGGAGACGTGTCCCACGAACAGTGCATGCGTCGCGCCGACCGGGCGTTATATGCGGCCAAACACGGTGGCCGCAACCAAGTTAAGGTCGCCAGGGAACCGGCGTCCGGCAAGGAGGACGCATGACCTTGGCCGCCGTGGCCACGCGTCCGATGGCGACGACGGCCTATGCATCCCGGAAGGAGGTATTCGGCTGGGCGATGTTCGACTTCGCCAACCAGGCCTATACGCTTCTGATCATCACGGTGGTGTTTGGCGAGCTATTCACTACCGTTATTGTCGGCGATCATGGCGATGATTATCGCTTTGCCAACCTGCTGTGGAGTGCAGCGCTGGCGCTGAGCTATCTGATGGTAGTGGCCAGCGGGCCTATCTGCGGTGCCGCCATGGACGTCTCGGCGGCCAAGAAGCGCTTCCTTTTCGTCAGCTACCTGGTCACCGTCGTCACCACTGCACTGCTTTACTTTGTGGCGCCGGGGTTCGTATGGCTCGGCGTCGTGTTGATCGTGCTCTCCAATTACGCCTACTCGATGGGCGAATCCTTTATTGCGGCCTTTTTGCCGGAGCTCGGCCCGCCGGAAGCGCTGGGCCGGATTTCCGGCTTTGGCTGGGCGCTGGGCTATGTCGGCGGTCTGTTCGCTGCCGGTTTTACGCTGGTCGTGCTGGGCGAGGCCACTGCCGAGAATTTCGATCGCATCCGTTGGGTCGGGCCCTTCGCTGCCGGCTTCTTTCTGATCACCGCCATTCCAACCTTCCTGTGGCTTCGGGAACGTGGCACGCCCCAGCGCCTGCCACCGGGGCGCGGCTATGCCGGCATCGCCTGGGCGAGGGTCGGTACCACCTTTCATGAACTCAGGCGCTTTCGTGACCTGGGTACCTTTCTGGTCTCGCTGGTGTTCTCGATGGCGGGTGTCTACATCATCATTGCCTTCGCCTTCATCTACGGTGCTCAAGTAATCGGTTGGGACACCACCACGCGCAATCTGATGTTCATCATCGTGCAGATCACTGCCGCCGTCGGGGCTCTGGGATTCGGGGTGATTCAGGACCGGCTCGGCGCTAAGCGCACCTATCTGCTGACGCTTTGTCTCTGGGTGCTGGCGATTCTCGCCATCTGGGCCACGCCGGAGCTGACCGACTGGTCAAATACCTATCTGGGCCTTGGCTGGCAGCCTCAGCAGCTGTTCCTGGTGGTGGGCTGTCTGGCAGGGCTCAGCCTGGGGTCGAGTCAGTCGGCAAGCCGCGCCCTGGTAGGGCTCTTGTCACCGTCGCACAAGGCCGCCGAGTTCTTTGGGTTCTGGGGCTTGGCCAACAAGCTGGCCGGGGTAATCGGCATCATTGGCTTGGGCCTGCTGCAGTCGGTAGTGGGACTGAAGGCCTCGATCTTGCTCTGCGCGGCGCTATTCGTGATGGCCATTCTGATATGTCTGGCCGTCGATCAGGCTCGCGGGTGTCGCGCCGCTCAGCAATGGGAGGCCTGCGAGCTTGCGGTTCTTGCTTCGACTAAAGAATCTTGACTGCCGGCCGATACTTCTTAACTCACGCCTTACCTACTCCATCGGATCAGGGCTTCTGGCCCTCAACCGATGCGGTCAGCTGGTGCTGGTGAGTGTCTCGCAAGGAGGCGGTAGAGACTGCACCGGCAATCGAATGATTTTCTGGAGCAAGCCCTTTGTCCGATTCCACCCTAGGCGTCACCACGACCAGCATTGAGCAAGCGCGCCTGCGCGAGCTCGAGGCCCTCAAGCTGTTGGGTACCCAGGCTGAGCAGCGGTTCGACCGCCTAACCCGGTTGATCGCCGACGTACTGGAAGTGCCTATCTGCCTGGTTAGCCTGCTGGATGCCGAACAGGTGTGGGTCAAGTCGGCGTTCGGCATGCCGGCGGGTACCAGCCATCGACGCGACACCTTCCTGTGTCACGTGACGCTCTACCAGGGGCAAGGGCAGCTACTGATGGTGGAGGATGCCACTCAGGAGGTCGAACTGGCTGACAACCCCTTGGTATCCGGGGCTGAGGGCATTCGCTTCTATGCCGGTTTGGCGTTGTTTGGTCCGGGCGGCCTGCCTGTCGGCACCCTGTGCGTGATGGATACCGTGCCACGAACGCTTTGCGAAGCAGGGATACGGCGCCTGCGAGCCTTCGGCCAGCAGGTCGAGCATGAGATCACCATCACCGAGCGGCTTCGCGGGGCCTGCGACGATCTTCTTGATCAGGCATTCTACGACCCCGACTCTTCACTGCCCAAGAAACTGCTGGGTCAGGAACAACTCCAGCGACTGGTCGACGCGGCGCAGGCTGAAGGCCGCAAGGGGGCGCTGGCGGCCGTGCATTTCCTGCACTTCGATGAATTTCACACTACCTACGGCCGCGAGGCCTTGAGCGAGGCGATATGGCTCTTCGCGGAGCGCCTGCGCCGCCTGGCGGGACCGGGTGGCCTAGTGTCACGGCCAGAGAGAGATCGCATGATGGTGGCTCGCGCCGACTTCCTTACGATGGAAGAAGCCGGGCAATGGGCGCAACGGGTGCATGAAGACGTCACCGTTCCGTATTCCGTCGGCGAGGGCCATCGCTCGGCGTTGGTGGCCATCGGCGTCTGTGAGTTCGCAGGCGATGTCGCCAGTGCCCATGAGTTGATACGGCGTGCCAACCTCGCCAAGGAGGGATCACTGGGTCCGGGGCTGCGCCGTTACGATACGAGTCTTGAACAGCAGGTGAGGCGACGCGATCAGGTGAGTCGGGCACTGCTCAAGGCTCTGGAGAACAACGATCTGATGTTGCATTATCAGCCGATCCTCAGCGGCCGCAGTGGCCGGGTTGTGGCCTGTGAGGCTTTGGCGCGCTGGCATAGCGAGGAATTTGGTTTTGTCAGTCCCGGTGAGTTCATTCCCCTCACCGAAGAGAGTCCCCAGCTTTGCCGCACCTTTACACGCTGGGTGCTGAGCCAGGCTTGCCGTGCTGCGCTGGAATGGAACCTTGGTATGCCGAGCCCGGTGGCGGTCACCATCAATATCGCCGGCAGCGAGTTCTATCGCCAGGGTTTCGTCGCCGACGTGGAAGAGGCGCTGATGGCAACTGGGCTAGCACGGGACCTGCTGATCATCGAGGTCACCGAGCAGACCCTGATTCAGCAAATCGATGATGCCGTGGGGACTCTCCACCAGCTGCGTTGGCGTGGTATTCGCTGTGCTTTGGATGACTTCGGCACTGGCTATTCGTCGCTGAGCTACCTGCGCCAGATGCCGCTGGACATCCTCAAGATCGACCGCAGTTTCCTCGACAACCTGGCCGTCGACCAGACCGCTCAAGAGGTGACTCGTGGTATCGCCAACATCGGCAAAGTCCTGAAGATGGACGTGGTGGCTGAGGGCATAGAAACCCTGGAGCAGCAGTCGGTGCTGTGTGGTCTTGGCATCGAGCATATGCAGGGCTTCCTATGGCATCGCCCTATGCCGCTGGACGTCCTGCAGCAAGCCCTGAAGGCCGCGATGAGTGATAAAGGTCAGGGGGCGATCCGTTGCCCCGATAGCTCGGTCACGGATGGAAGTCCGTAAAAACTGCCTGGTCGCGGCCAAGCTTGCCTTGCTAGCATGGATGAATGAACAGTTCCCCGCCGGCGGCGCCGGTCACCGCCTCTCTGGATGACCCGCGCTATTACCTGACCAATTTTCGTTTCGTGCTCGACTGGGTCGTCGCGCGCTACGGCGACCTGCTGAGCGACGAGGAACACGCAACGCTTACGCATCTTGGCCGCCTGCCGTCGACCTCGCTTTCGCTACTCACGCGCATGGTCATGCGCAAGGGCCACCGCTTTCGCCTCGATAAGCTGCGCTATGCCGAGATCGGCGATACCCGCCTGGCCCTGGCGCCCCTGATACAGGCGGGGCTCGTCGACGATGCCCCTCGGCTCGAGCTTGCCGAGTTGTTCGGTCTGGCAACGCTTGGCGAGCTGCGCCAATGGCTTTGCGATGATATCCGCGCTACGGGCCTGCCGGCAGGCGCCAGCAAGGCGCGGCTTCTGGAGGCGCTGGCCCCGGCGTTGAGCGGCCCTCGCTTGTTCACCGATTGGGGCGCGCCGGCGGGAGAGCTCGTGGTCGAGCTGACCTGTATGGCGCTCTGCGAGCGGCTGCGGCTGATGTTCTTTGGCAATCTGCGCCAGGGCTTCTCGGAATTCGTGCTGGCGGAGCTTGGTCACCAGCGCTTCGAGCAGGTCTCCTTCAGCGACGATTCCCGGGCCTTCCAGGCGCGTCACGAGGTCGATACCTACCTGGCCCTGGAAGCGCTGCGTGAGCGGCTGGAGGCCGGCGAGTCACCGGCTGCGCTGTGGCCGCAGTTGCCCGGAGGCGCTTCCGGCGCTTCCCTCGGTCGCGCGCCCAATGCCTGGCTAGAGGCGCGCCGTGGCCGGCTGGTGTTCCGGCTCGCCCGTGAGGCCGAGCGCCAGGGCGACAGTACGCTGGCCGCCGAGCTTTACCCGCATTCCAATCACCCCGAGGCCCGCGTGCGGGCACTGCGCTTGGCCGAGCGTCGCGCGGGAAGTGATAGCGACCGCGAAGCGATCCTCGCTGCCGTCCGGCAAGCGCTGACGGCGCCGCGAGATGCCGCCGAGGCGCAGGCGCTGGTGCGGCTCGAAACCCGGCTGGCTCGCCGCCTTGGACGGCCCACTGCGCCTCGCCGTGGCCATGCGCCCGAGCGCTTCTCCCTGGTCCTGCCGGCTTCAATAGGCAGAGTGGAGTACGCCGTGCGCGACCACCTGACCACTGAGACGGCGCCAGTACACTATGTGGAAAACACCCTGGTCACCGGGCTCTTTGGTCTGCTGTGCTGGCCGGCGATTTTTGCACCGCTGCCCGGTGCCTTCTTCCACCCCTTCCATACAGGGCCCGCCGACCTTAACCGGGAAGACTTCGTCGCCCGGCGGCGGAGGCACTTCGATGACTGTCTCGCCACGCTCGAGGACGGCCGCTATCTCGACATCCTGCGCGCGCGCTTTGAGGAGAAGCAGGGCCTGGCTTCGCCCTTCGTTCACTGGGGCGTACTCGATGCGCCGATGCTCGAGCAGGCCCTGGCCTGCATCCCGGCGCGGCATCTTCGCGTGCTGTTCGAGCGGCTGCTCGAGGACCCGCGCGCCAATCGCGCGGGGTTGCCGGATCTGATCCAATTCTTGCCTGAAGCGAAGGCGGGGCCGCGCTACCGGCTGATCGAGGTCAAGGGCCCGGGTGACCGGCTGCAGGACAACCAGCGCCGCTGGCTCGCCTTCTTCGCCGAGCAGGGCATCTCAGCGGCGGTCTGCGAGGTGCGCTGGGATGATAGTGGGGCAGAGGGTATCGAGGAGGGTATTGAAGAGAGTATCGAAGAAAGCGAGGGAGCCCTGGGGTGAGTCTATGAGAACGTCCTTGAGCGAGACTCTGATCAAGTCTGGGAGCAAACCCCTGGGAGCCCCCGCACCGTGAGGCTCAAGGTGGCGGTACGCGCCCTGTGCGACTTCACCGCCCGTCGCGGCGATCTCGATCATCGCTTCACCCCGGCGCCTACTGCCAGCGAGGGTATCGCCGGCCATGAACTGATCGCCGAGCGACGCCAAGCGGCGGATACGACCTTTGAAACCGAGGTGGCCCTGGAAGGCGACTATGTCGATGAGGCGGGCCAGGTGCTTTGCGTCAGCGGTCGCGCCGACGGCGTTGACTCGACCCAGGGCCGTGTCGAGGAGGTCAAGACGCACCGTGGCGATCTGGCGCGCATGGCCGACAATCAGCGGGCCCTGCACTGGGCCCAGCTGTTCGTCTATGGCGCCTTGCTGTGCAGGGCGCGAGGCCTCGAGCGCCTGACCCTGTCGCTCGTCTATCTGGAGCTGGGTAGCGGCCGGGAGACCCGGCTCGACGAGACCCGCACGGCGGTGGCACTGGAAGCGGTGTTCAAGGATCACTGCGCGCGCTACATGGCCTGGGCCAAGCAGCAAGGGCAGCACCGTGAGGCGCGCGACGTCGCCCTCAGGCAGCTCGGCTTTCCCTTCGCCGACTTTCGCACCGGGCAGCGGCCGCTGGCCGAGGCCGTCTACAAGGCGGCGAGCACCTCCCGCGCACTGCTGCTCCAGGCGCCCACCGGCATCGGCAAGACCCTGGGCACGCTGTTTCCGATGCTCACCGCCATGCCCCGCCAGGGGCTGGATCGACTCTTCTTCTTGACCATGAAGACCCCCGGGCGGCGCCTGGCCCTGGAAGCCTTGGCGCGCTTGGACGCCACCCTCGAGCCGCCAGGCGGCGCCCCGGCACTACGGGTGCTGGAGCTGATCGCCCGTGATAAAGCCTGCGAGTACCCAGGCACTGCCTGCCATGGCGATGCCTGTCCGCTGGCCAGAGGCTTCTACGACCGCCTGCCCGCCGCGCGCCAGGCCGCCGTCGAACGCGGGCGGCTCGACCGAGCGGCACTGCGCGAGGTGGCGCTGGCCCACCAGGTCTGCCCCTATTACCTGGGCCAAGAACTGGCCCGCTGGTCTGATGTGGTGGTGGGCGACGTCAATCACTACTTCGACGTTCACGCCCTGCTTCATGCGCTGACCCAGGCCCATGACTGGCGGGTCGGGGTGCTGGTCGACGAGGCCCACAACCTGATCGACAGGGCGCGCGGCATGTACAGCGCCGAGCTCGACCAGCGGCGCCTGGCGGGGCTGCGCCGCC
>CETM01013626.1_pt1 | contig 36633 bp, 32 predicted proteins | sample 361451 | NCBI WGS metagenome assembly CETM01 (sample SAMEA2622690, study PRJEB7988) | marine metagenome | isolation source: saline water (ENVO:00002010), including
CCCGGGTACCGCCGGCGGCCGCTACGCCATGTCCAGCGATGCCTATCCCGAGACCCCCCCCGACGTGGCCAATGTGCCCGATGCGGTGCCGCGCCCTGAGCCTCGCGCCAGTGGCGGCAATCGTTCGACCTACGAGGTCTGGGGCAAGACCTACCATGTACTCGACGACCCGCGGGGCTATCGACAGGAAGGCACGGCATCCTGGTATGGCAAGAAGTTTCACGGCTATGCCACCGCCAGCGGCGATATCTACGACATGTACGAGATGTCAGCGGCCCACCGCTCCCTGCCGCTACCGAGCTATGTCCGGGTCACCAACCTGGATAACGGTCGCCAGGTGATCGTGCGGGTCAACGACCGGGGCCCCTTCCATGGGAGCCGTGAGATCGACCTGTCCTATGCGGCGGCGGCCCGGCTCGATATTCTGGACCGAGGCACCGGCCGGGTCAGGGTCGAGGCGATCGATCCGGTGGCCTGGCAAGCTCGCCACTCCGGCGGGACGACGGAGGCAAGCGACGATACGTCAGGCACGACGGCCACCGCTCGTCGCAATGCGCCGGTGCAACCGGCGTCGCCTGATCGAGACGCCGCTGAAAATGTCGACACCGACGGTTCGCTTTTCCTCCAGGTTGCGGCCTTGGGGTCTCAGGGTAATGCCCAGGCTCTCAAGACCCGTCTGGAGGGCGAGCTCGACCAGCCGGTTCGCGTGACCAGTGACGCTCGCCTGCATCGCGTGCAGGTGGGCCCGCTGGCCGCTACCGGGGACCTTGAACCGGTGCGCGAAGCCCTGCGTCGTGCAGGCTTCGATCAGGCCCTGGTGATTCATGACGGCACCTGAGACGCGTGCCGCAGTACCATTTAATTCCCTTCGCTCAACGCCACGAGAAATGTTGTCATGAGAGTCTCACTGTTCCGCGCCGGCCTCGGCCAACGCCTGATGTCCGCGCTCCTGCTGTGCCTGTTGTGTTTTGCCCTGCCGCTCCAGGCGCAGGAGGTCGACAGTCCCCAACCACAGACCCTGATTCCGTCGCCGCCGAGTCTCGCGGCCTCTTCCTGGCTCCTGATGGATGCCGACACCGGCAAAGTGCTGGTCAGTCATAATGCCGACGAGCGGTTGCCGCCGGCCAGCCTGACCAAGCTGATGACCGCCTATCTGGTCGAGCACGAGCTGTCGCGCGGCAACATCGATCGCGACGATCAGGTGTTGGTCAGCGAGAAGGCCTGGCGCACTGGCGGCTCGCGGATGTTCATTCAGGAAGGCTCTCAGGTCAGTGTTGAGCAGTTGCTCAAGGGCGTCATCATCCAGTCCGGCAATGATGCCAGTGTGGCGCTGGCCGAGCATATCGCCGGCGGCGAATCGGCCTTCGCCGACCTGATGAATCAGCAGGCGGATCGCATGGGCATGGTCAATACTCATTTCGCCAATGCCACCGGCCTCCCGGATGACAGTCATTATTCCTCGGCCCATGATCTGGGGCTGCTGGCGCGGCACATCATCAATGACTACCCCGAGCAGTACAAGCTCTATGCCGAGAAGGAATACACCTACAACGGCATTCGTCAGCCCAACCGCAACCGCCTGCTGTGGCGCGATTCCAGCGTTGATGGCCTGAAGACCGGTCACACCGAAGCCGCGGGCTATTGCCTGGTCGCCTCGGCCAAGCGTGACGACATGCGCCTGATCTCGGTGGTGATGGGCACCGATTCCGATGAAGCACGCGCCCAGGAGTCTCAGAAGCTGTTGAGCTACGGTTTCCGTTTCTATGAGACCATGGAGCTCTATCCGCAGGGCGCCGTGCTCGCTTCGCCGCGCATCTGGGGCGGCGAAAAGAACAACCTGCGCCTGGGAGTCGATCGCGAAGTCCGCATGACGGTCCCCCGGGGCCGTGGCGAAGAGCTGGCAGCGCGCCTGAACCTGCCGGCATCGATCGAGGCGCCGGTAGAAGCAGGGGCGCGCCTTGGCACTTTGGAAATCAAGTTGGGTGACGAGGTGATCGGCGAGCGTCCGCTGGTGGCGCTGGAAAGCATTGATCAGGGCGGCATCTTCAAGCGTCTGCTGGACAGTGTGCGGCGCTTCATCAGCGGTCTTTTCGACTGAGCGCGATTAGCCGTGATCAAGACAGCGGGCGGCCATCAGGGCCGCCCGCTCTTGGTTGAGGGGGATAGGTTGAGTAGAATACTCGGACAAACCATTCGTCGAGTACGCTCATGACCGACAAGTCCCTGCGGGACATGCGCCTCGCCGGCGCGCCCGCGTCAGCTCACGCCACCGAACTCGAATACCCCTGTGACTATTCACTTAAGATCGTCGGCGACGCCGTCGACGGGTTGAGCGAGTTGGTAATCAAGATTGTCGAAGACCATGATCCGGCCTTTGATCGACAGACCGTGCGTCTGGTGGACAGCCGTAACGGCAAGTTCCAGTCGGTGCGCCTGACCATCACCGCGACCGGTCCCGAGCAAATCGCCGCCCTGCACGCCGACCTCAAGGCTTCCGGCCGCGTGCACATGGTGATCTGATGGCCGAACTCGAGGTCTATCGGCTCGGACGGCAGCCTTATCTGCCGGTCTGGCAGGCCATGCGTGAGCTCACCGACCATCGCGGGCCCGACCAGCCCGACCAGATTTGGCTCGTCCAGCATGATCCGGTGTTCACACAGGGGCAGGCAGGGCGCCCCGAGCACCTGCTGATGCCCGGCGACATTCCGGTGGTCGAGACCGACCGCGGCGGGCAAGTGACCTATCACGGCCCCGGTCAGTTGGTGATCTATCCGTTGCTCGACGTCAAGCGGGCCAAGCTTGGCGTACGCAGCCTGGTCACTGCGCTGGAAGAGGCCGTGGTCGATGCCCTCGCGGAGCATGGTATTGCGGCAAGGGCACGCCCGGATGCCCCGGGGGTCTATGTGGGTGATGCCAAGATCGCCTCTCTGGGGTTGCGCATTCGCCGTGGATGCAGTTTCCATGGCGTGGCTGTGAACCTGGCCATGGATCTGTCGCCGTTTGGGCGTATCAATCCCTGTGGCTATGCTGGAATGGCCATGACCCAACTCGCCGACCTGGTCGATGACGCCCCTGACCTAGAGGCTGAGACCCATCGCCTGGTCCGTTGTCTGGCCGCGCGGCTTGGCAACATGCAACTCACCGATAAGCCCGGCATGCCGCCTTCTCTGGTTTCCGACCAGAGCGCGAGTGCCTAACGTTTACGAGCGCAGGATATCCTGATCATGACCGAAAGCACCGCTACCCCCGTGACCCCGTCCACCGCCGATGCTGCCGCCGCCAAGAAGAAGGCCAGGGTCGAGCGTGGCGTCAAGCTGCGCGGCGCCGAGAAGGTCGCCCGCATTCCGGTCAAGGTGATTCCCACCGACAACGTGCCGCGCAAGCCAGACTGGCTGAAGGTCCGCATGCCGATCTCCCAGGAGGTGACGCGCATCAAGCAGACCCTGCGCAAGCATGGCCTGCATACCGTCTGTGAAGAAGCCTCCTGCCCCAACCTGGGCGAGTGCTTCAACGGCGGCACCGCCACCTTCATGATCCTCGGTGACATCTGCACCCGCCGCTGTCCGTTCTGTGACGTCGCCCACGGCCGTCCCAACGCGGTCAACGAGAAAGAGCCGCGGGAGCTCGCCGAGGCGATCGCGGAAATGCGCCTGAACTACGTGGTGGTCACCTCGGTAGATCGCGATGACCTGCGTGACGGCGGGTCGCAGCACTTTGCCGACTGCATTCGCGAGATTCGCAACGACAGCCCGGATATCGAGATCGAGGTGCTGGTGCCGGATTTCCGTGGCCGCATGGAAGTGGCGCTGGACACCCTCGAGCAGACGCCGCCGGATGTCTTCAACCACAACCTGGAGACCGTGCCGTCGCTGTATCGCAAGGTGCGCCCGGGGGCTGATTACCAGTGGTCGCTGGATCTGCTCAAGGGCTACAAAGCGCGTCGCCCGGATGTCATGACCAAGTCCGGCCTGATGCTCGGCGTTGGCGAGACCGACGAGCAGGTCATCGAGGTGATGCGCGACCTACGGGCTCATGGCGTCGATATGCTGACCCTTGGTCAGTACATGCAACCGTCCAAGAACCACCTGCCGATCGATCGCTGGGTGCACCCGGATACCTTCGATTGGTTCGCCGAGCAGGGCAAGGCGATGGGCTTCAAGCACGTGGCGTCCGGTCCGTTGGTCCGCTCGTCCTACCATGCCGACCAGCAGGCGCATGGCATCGAGGTGAAATAAGCCGCGATCCTGATCCTGGGCTGCCGGTCGTCACCCTTCGGCAGATGCAAAAAGGCCGTGCCTCTCGGGGCACGGCCTTTTTCGTCTGCTAGCGACACTCGCGTCAGGTGTCGTCGTCTTCCAGGTCCTCGTCGAGCTCTTCGGCAGCATCGGCGTGGGAGAGGCGCAGGCCTTGGGGCGGCAGGGGAGTGCCATCCAGAGTCGGACCCTGAGCGCCCAGGGTGAGGCGACCCTCGAGGAACCAGCGTACCGCGATCGGATAGATCAGGTGCTCGCGGCTCTGGACCTTCTGCTGAAGGCTGTCCTCGGTGTCCTCCGGGGTGACGTCGACGGCCGCCTGTACCACGACCGGGCCGCCGTCCAGCTCCTCGCTGACGAAGTGCACGCTGACGCCATGCTCGGTGACGCCGTCGGCCAGCGCCCGGGCATGGGTGTGCAGGCCCTGATAGGCTGGCAGCAACGAGGGATGGATGTTGAGCATGCGGCCGTAGAAGCGCTGCACGAAGCGCGGCGTGAGGATACGCATGAAGCCAGCCAGCACCACCAGGTCCGGCTCGTGGCGCTCGATCACCTTGATCAGGGCGCCATCGAAAGCCTCGCGGCTGTCGTACTCACGGTGGGGCAGGGCGACCGCCTCGATGCCGGCATCCCGTGCGCGCTTGAGGCCGTAGGCATCGGCCTTGTTGGACACCACGGCGACGATCTCGCCGCCCAGCTCGTCGTAGGACTGAGCGTCGATCAGCGCCTGAAGGTTGCTGCCGCTGCCTGAGATCAGCACTACCACTCGAGGCGTGCTGGCCTGCTCGGCTTCGAAACCGTTAAGGGTGTCGGTTGCCTCGCTCATGCCTTGAGGTTCTCCAGCTTGACTTGTTCTTCCTCGCCGCTGCGCGCGACGATCTCACCGAGCCGATAGACGGTCTCGCCCTGTGCGCCCAGGTGCGCCATGGCACTCTCGGCGTCGTCGGCGGAGACGGCGATCACCATGCCGATACCGCAGTTCAGCACTCGGTGCATCTCGTGCTCGTCGACGTTGCCTTGGGCCTGCAGCCAGTCGAAAACCGCCGGACGTGTCCAGGCATTGACGTCGATGCGGGCGCCAAGGGTCTCGGGCAGCACCCGCGGGATGTTCTCGGACAGGCCGCCGCCGGTGATGTGTGACAGCGCATGTACCGAGACGCCGCTTTGCTTGATCAGCGACAGCAGCGACTTGACGTAGATACGGGTCGGGGCGATCAGCGCCTCGCGCAGCGGCACGCCGTCGATGTCGGTATCGAGATCCGCGCCGCTGACCTCGAGGATCTTGCGGATCAGCGAGTAGCCGTTGGAGTGCGGACCGGATGAGGCCAAGCCGAGCAGTACGTCGCCTTCGCCGACGCGGCTGCCATCAAGAATCTCGTCCTTTTCGACCACCCCGACACAGAAGCCGGCCAGGTCGTAGTCGCTGCCTGTGTACATGCCGGGCATCTCGGCGGTCTCGCCCCCCACCAGGGCACAGCCGGACTGGGCACAGCCCTCGCCGATGCCGGTTACCACGTCGGCGGCGATGTCCACATCGAGCTTGCCCGTGGCATAGTAGTCGAGGAAGAACAGCGGCTCGGCGCCGGCGACCACCAGATCGTTGACACACATGGCGACCAGGTCGATGCCGATGGTGTCATGTTTGCCGAGATCCATGGCGAGGCGCAGCTTGGTGCCGACGCCGTCGGTACCGGAGACCAGCACCGGCTGGCGATAGCCGCTAGGCAACTCGCAGAGTGCGCCGAAGCCGCCAAGGCCACCCATTACCTCGGGGCGAGTGGTACGCTTGGCGACGCCCTTGATGCGATCGACCAGGGCGTTACCGGCGTCGATGTCCACACCGGCGTCCTTGTAGCTCAGCGAGGCGGAATCGGCGGAAGAAGTAGAAGAGGAGTCCGACGGGCTGCGGGTCATGGGCTTTCCTGTCGCAATACGATCATCAAGTGGGGCAAAAGTGGAACGGAATTGTAGCATCGTGAGGGCCGCACCGCACCGTGGAGAGACACGCGAACAGGGAGAGATGCAATGCGCAGACAGTGGTGGCTAGTACTTGGCCTGGCAGGCTTGATCTGGCTGTTCATCAGTCTTCAGCCGATCCTGACGCCCTTTTTCGTCAGCATGATACTTGCCTACCTGGGAGATCCGCTGGCCGACCGTCTAGAGGCGCGGGGTCTGTCCCGGCGGCTGTCGGTATCGCTGGTGTTCCTGCTGTTAAGCGTCATCTTGCTGCTGGCGCTGTTGCTGTTGGTGCCGGTGCTCGGCCGCCAGCTCGGGCAACTGGTCGAATCTCTACCCGCTATGCTCAACTGGCTGCAGGCCAACCTGGTGCCCTGGATTCAGTCGCTGACCGGCCAGGACTTCAGTACCGACATCGACGCTCTGCGTCAGGCGCTGATGGCCAACTGGAAGGAAACCGGCACCTTCGCCGCCACCTTGCTGGCGCAGGTCTCCCGCTCGGGACTCGCTTTGGCGGCCTGGGTCGGCAATCTGGCACTGATCCCGGTAGTGACTTTCTATCTGTTGCTCGACTGGGACCGCCTTACCGCCAAGCTGCATGGGTCGCTCCCACGCCAGTGGGAGCCGGCGGCCGTGCATCTGGCCAAGGAGTGCGACGAGGTGCTGTCGGCCTTTCTGCGCGGCCAACTGATCGTGATGCTGTGCTTGGGCATCATCTACGCGCTGGGACTTACCGTGCTTGGTCTCCGCTTCGCAGTGCTGATTGGCCTACTGTCGGGGCTCGTCAGTATCGTGCCCTATCTCGGCGTCATCGTCGGTATTTCGGTGGCCGGCGTGGTGGCCATCTTCCAGTTCGATAGCTTGCTGCCGCTACTTGGGGTGGGGGCGGTGTTCGCTGCCGGCCAACTGGTTGAGAGCCTGGTGCTACAGCCCAAGCTGCTGGGCGACAAGATTGGTCTGCACCCGGTGGCAGTGATCTTCGCCGTACTGGCCGGTGGGCAACTGTTCGGCTTTACGGGGGTGCTGCTGGCGCTGCCGGTAGCGGCGGTGATCATGGTAGTGTTGCGCTATCTCCACGAACACTATAAAAACAGTACCTTATATGATGCTCATGGCATCGAACGCCAGGACGAGGAGGCTTCATGAAGCCCGGTGCAGCGCAGCTCCCGCTCGGGGTGGGCATGCGCGACGATGCGACCTTTGCCAACTTCCAGCCTAGCGGCAACGAGACGCTGGTCGGCACCCTGCGTGCCCAGCTCGATGAGACGGGTGAGCCGTTTCTATTTTTATGGGGCGGCGAGGGCGTCGGTTGCAGTCATCTGCTGCAGGCGGCCTGTCACGAAGCCAGCGATCGCGACAAGCGTGCGCTCTATCTGCCGCTGGACGAGCTTGGCCACTTTCCGCCCCACATGCTCGAGGACAGCGAACGCCTTGATCTGGTCGCCATCGATGACCTGCACCGGGTGCTGGGTCGCAAGCGCTGGGAGGAGGCGCTGTTTCATTGCTTCAATCGGCTTCGCGATGCCGGCAAGCGGCTGGTGATCGCCGCACCGGCAGCGCCTCGCCAGCTCGATATCAAGCTGCCGGATCTGGCCTCAAGGCTGACCTGGGGCATGACCTTCCACGTCAAGCCGCTGGACGATGCCGGCCGTTTCGAGGCCCTCAAGCTGCGCGCCCGGGTGCGCGGCATGCAGTTGCCGGACGAGGTCGCTCGTTACATCCTGCATCGGGGGCCGAGGCGCCTAGGGGAGCTTTTGGGCACTTTGGAAACCCTCGATCAGGCATCGCTATCCGCTCAACGCAAGTTGACCATCCCCTTCGTCAAGCAGGCGCTGGACTGGTAATTCGCCGGCACCTGCTAGACTGGCCTGTTGCCAGCCACCCTACCTCGACCATGAGCCCGCTAGCCCATGACTATCACGCCTGATGTCCCTGATCCATCGACGCCTTTATCGATTGACGCCCCTTGTCCCTGTGGCAGTGCCGATCCCTATGGGGAATGCTGCGCCCCTTTGCACCGTGGCGCGGGCGCCAAGACCGTCGAGGCGCTGATGCGCTCGCGCTACAGTGCATTTGTGCTGGGCCTTGAGGCTCACTTGCGCAGGACCTGGCATCCCGATACGTGCCCGACCGAGATGGGGCTGTCGGTCGATACGCGCTGGAAGCGCCTCGAGGTGCTGGACCACGGGCAGCCGGAAGGCCAAGAGGATGGGGAAAAGACAGGCTGGGTGCACTTTCGTGCTACTTTCCAAGAGCATGGTCGCTGGCAGTGCCTGGAGGAGGTCTCACGCTTCATCCGTCTGGACGGCAGATGGGTATACCTGGACGGTACTCCCCAGTTGGCAGCGCTCAAACCTGGCCGCAATGAGTCATGCCCCTGTGGTAGCGGGCGCAAGCTGAAGAAATGCTGCGCCGTCTGAACGACCTCTTAGGCTATGAACGGCAGGCTATGAGCCGGGCAGCCGCAGCGTTTCAAAGTGTTCAAGCAGCACCCGGTATTCGGCGCGCTTCTGATGGAAGCCGTCATGCAAGAATGCCTGCAGTGCCAGCGCGGTGTTGGAGTCACACATGGCTTCGTAGAACTGCTGGGCGCGCTTGGCTGCAGCAATCGTCTTGCTGAATTGTCGACGCGCTGCGCTTATGGGCTCATCATTCTGGACAAGCGATGTCAGGCCGCGAGTGCCCCCTTGGCATCGGGGGCTGGGCATTTCCATGGTGCCGGCCAAGGCCCCTAGCACTTCCAGGCGAGCTTCGCACTCCATGCCCAGTACGGTCAGCAGCCGGCTGGTGGCGGTATCAAAGCTCAGGAAATGAAAGGCCGTGAGACGATAACGTTGCCTTTCCGCCTGCTCATGTGTCCAGAGTGCCTGGATCTGTCGCTGCGGATGTAAATTGCTAGCGAGCAGTGACCCGACGCTATCGGTCATGTTGGCCTCCTTGTTGTCATGGCCGCGCTTAGGTTTGGTTATCCGCCCACACAGCATAAGGGCTTACGCCGGCCTTCATCTTGATGACCATCAATAAAGCGAGCTGCTGAGGTCAAGACTTGCGGTTAATCCATTACCCGCCGTCTGAAAGAAATAGTCCGGGGCCTCCAGGACCGATAGACGTCAAAAGGCCGCCGATCAGGGATCGGCGGCCTTTCGAGCAGAGAGTTGGCCGGCTACCAGCGCGAGGTCGGCCACTCTCTAATGCCGCTTACTGTTGGCGTCTTGGGCTTTTCAACCCTATCGCTCTCAGATAACGCTTACTTGGCGGACTGAGCAGCGGTTTTGACGCTGCTTTCTACCAGCTTCTGGCTCTGCTGGGCGAAGTCCTGATTCAGGGCTACGACCTTCTCAGTGTCGCCCTTGACGCGCTCACCAAGATCCTTGGCGACTTTCTGCTGACCCTCGATGTAGCTGCGCAGGCCGTCGGCATCTTTGATGTCCATGGCGGCGCGCGCCTGGCTCAGGCTGGTATCGCTGTAGGCCTTGATGGCGTCGAATTGAGCGTTGGCGAGCTTCTCGCTGTAGTCCAGAGTCAGCGCCGCATAGGCGCGAGCCGGACCGAAGAAGAAGGTCTCGAGCTGTTCGGTGGTCTTGCCAAAGTTGATGTTGTTCATGAAGTCGTTCATTGCACACCTCCGTAAAATGTCTGGATACGAAGGGTTTTGACCTTCGTTGCAATGCACAATAGCAGGCCCTTTGTTGCAGTGCAACATGCAGCGTGATCACGAACTCCAGAAGCCGGCCATGAGCGGTCGCTATCATCGGGTGAGCTTGGCATGATAGCTCCAGGGATGGGCAAGGAATGGCGACGAGGCACAAGATGGCACAAAAGGATCCGTTACCCCCATTAGTTTGGGACCCGCGCAAAGTGCAGATCAGCGGATTCACGGCCGGGGTCTATCAGATCGAGTGGCTGTTGGTGAGTCTGGTCATCTTCCATCTGGTGGTCGTAGGCTCGCCACAGATAGGGGGGATGTCCATCGTGGTGGGGATCACCGGCTATTTCCTGTTCAGCCTTCTGGCGAGTCGGCTCAAGTATTTTGATGAACGCCGTCGCTGGCTTTTGACCCTGCATACTCTGGTAATGGTCGGTTTCATCACCTGGTTCCTGCATGGCACCAACGGTGTCCAGGGCCCCATGGGAAGTCTCTATCTGCTTGCCGTGGTCACCAGCGCCTTGACCCTGGGAGCGACCGCAACCTTGCTATTGGTAGGGTTGATTGCGGCCTGCTACCTGCTTCTTTTCCAGTTTGATGGTGGGGATTTGCTCAGCGCTGAGGGGCTGATTGTGGCGGGCTCCAACCTGGTGGTCTTTCTGATTACCGGCTATCTCACGGCGGCGCTGGTGGATGCGATTCATCTGTCGAACCGTATGCTGCTGAATATGGCGACTCGTGATTCCCTTACCAACATGCTCAACCGCCGTGCCTTCTTTGAGCTGGTCAGCCCCTTTCATGCCGATGGGGTGCGTTATCAGCGCCCATTCAGTGTGGTGGTCATCGACATGGATGACCTGAAGGCCATCAATGACAGGGATGGTCATGCAGTGGGGGACAGCGCGTTACTGGCGGTGGCGAGCTGCCTGGAAGACTGCAAGCGGGAGAGCGACCTGGTCGCCAGGCTGGGGGGGGATGAATTCGGCATGTTCCTCCCCAATACTGATGAACAGGGAGCCATTGCGATGATCGCGCGCTTGCTCGAGCGGGTCGAGGAGGAGTTGCCCCGCATCAGTGTCGGGGTGGCCTCCTATCCTCAGCATGGCGAGAAGCTAGCGACGCTGATGGAGCATGCCGACCATGCCATGTACTCGAGCAAGGCGGCTGGCGGGCATCGCGTTTCCCTGAGTAGCGTGCCTCAGCAAGTGGCCAACTGATGCCTTCGCAGGCTTCAGATAGTGTTTTCCTAGCCATAAGGACAGCCCAATGAACGATACCCGCACTGAGCATGACAGCATGGGTGAGCTAGAGGTGCCGGCTGATGCCCTCTATGGCGCTCAGACCCAGCGTGCCGTCAATAACTTCCCGGTCAGCGGCCAGCCCATGCCGGTGGCCTTCATTCATGCCATTGCGCGCATCAAGGCCGCGGCGGCCAAGGTCAACGCCGAACTTGGCTTGCTGGATGGGCCGCGTGCCGATGCGATACAGCAGGCGGCCGAGGCCATCATTGCCGGCAAGCACGATGATCAATTCCCCATCGACGTTTACCAGACGGGGTCGGGCACCTCGAGCAACATGAACGTCAATGAGGTCATCTCCCACTTAGCGTCTCGGGAAGGCCTCGTGGTGGGGCCTAACGATCACGTCAATATGGGACAATCGAGCAACGACGTGATTCCGACGGCGATCCATGTCTCGGCGTCCATGGCCGTGAAGGATGCACTGATGCCGGCGCTTGCGCACCTGCAAGCCACCATCGATGCCAGGGCTGCCGAACTCGATGGCGTGGTCAAGACCGGCCGCACCCATCTGATGGATGCCATGCCGGTGCGCATGAGCCAAGAGCTCGGCGGCTGGTCGAGCCAGATATCTCAGGCCATCGAGCGCTTCGAGGACGGACAGGTGCGGCTTGGGCGCCTGGCGCAGGGCGGCACGGCCGTGGGCACTGGGGTCAACGCTCATCCTGAGTTTGCCGAGCGCATGGCCACGGCCTTGAGCGATCAGACAGGCTTGGCGCTGATGCCCAACGACAGTGCCTTCGCCGGCCTTGCCGGTCAGGATGCCGCAGTGGAACTCTCGGGGCACCTCAAGACCTATGCCTGTGCGGTGATGAAGATCGCCAACGACCTGCGCTGGATGAATTCCGGGCCGCTGGCGGGCCTCGGCGAGATCGAACTACAAGCCCTGCAGCCCGGCAGCTCGATCATGCCGGGCAAGGTCAACCCGGTGATTCCCGAATCGGCTGCCCAGGCCGCTGCTCAGGTCATCGGCCTGGATGCGGCGGTCGCGGTGGCCGGGCAGAGCGGCAACTTCCAGCTTAACGTGATGCTGCCTCTGATCGCCCACAACTTGCATACCGGCATTACGCTGATGACCAACGTCAGCCGGCTGCTTGCCGATCGCGCCATCGCGACCTTCAACGTGCGCGAGGACAACATCAAGGCGCCGCTGTCGCGCAACCCGATCCTGGTTACCGCCCTCAACTCGGTGATCGGCTACGATGCAGCGGCGGCGATTGCCAAAAAGGCCTATCAGGCGGGGCGACCGATTCTCGACGTGGCCGAGGAAGATACCGATCTGGGGCGCGATGAACTGGAAAGGCTGCTGGACCCTGCGGCGCTGACGCGAGGAGGGATTCCGAAATAGCGGAATTTGTTGGCGTGAAGGTGACTGGCACTGTGTCTCGCTATGCCTTTCGCTCTTTAGTCAGATGCTGCGGAGTAAAACCTTTGCTACTCAATGAGTTTGCTTCTGAATGAGGAAGGCGGCGCCGAAGCGCCGCCCATTACCTCGTATATCAGTTCGTGGCTTGCGGTTATTCTAGAGTTGATTCACGGTCAGCTTTTACTTCGCTGTTAGCGCGCTCACGTGCAGCATCAAGCTCGGCGAGGAATTTTTTGCCGTCATCGCCATAGTTCTCCAGGTACCAGGCTTCGATCGGTTCGGCATAGCTCCTGAACTGCCCCATCTCTTCTTCGGTCGGGGTGTAGATCTCTCCCCCTGAGGCATTCCACTTTTCATAGGCCTCAAGCTCCTTGCGAGGCTGCATGCCGAATTGCACCATGCCCATTAGTGCCGTGCCGTCAGCGACAACGCGCTGCTGTTCGGGCGTCAGTGATTGAAACTTTTGATTGCCCATCAGCCACATGGATGCCATGTAAGCGTGACCATCTAAGGTGATGTACTTCAGCACTTCTTGAAAGTTCATATTGGTGATGTCGGAGATGGAATTCTTTGTTCCGTCGACAACGCCGGTCTGAAGGCCTGTATATACCTCAAGCCAGGGGAGAGGTGTCGGTGACCCCCCCATTTCTCTGACCAGGTTCTGCTGAATCTCTGACTCAATGGTGCGAAACCGAAGCCCTTCGACATCCGCTGGGGTGCGAATCTCGTGCTCTGTATTGGCGAAGTTCCGCCAGCCGCCGGTCTGAGTCATGGTCATCAGGCGAATACCATTGCCGGTGGACTCGAGGATTTCGCTGCGCAGAAAGCCGCTGAACTCAGTATCTGAGAGCATGCGCATCGCAGTACGGTCATCCGGGAAGGTGTAAGGGATATCCATGCCCTGAATGGGCGGGTAGATGCCCGCCACACCACCCGCTGTGGCCGTGAACAGATCGACGATGCCGGCTTGCATAGCCTCGAAGCACTCGTTGGCAGATCCACACAGTTGGGGGCCGACGAAGATATTGACATCGACCTCACCGCCGGTACGGCTCTCCACGTAGTTCTCGAAGACTAGGGCAGCGTCGTACTCCTCATCTTGCTCGTTGGCCAGCAATACCACGTTCAGGTCAACAGCCTGCGCCATCGAGGCGGTGCCCAAGGTGCTTCCCATGATGACGGCGCTGGCGATGCGTTTGAATTTCAGGTTTGGCATTTTCATTATTGTTTCCTCTCGCTGGGGGGGGGGAGTTATGCGACGTAACCTAAGGCTCTCGGGATTGCGAGGATCAGGTCTGGTACATAAACAAGTGCGAAAAGAATGCCGATTTCCACAAGGAAAAGGGGGAGCATTTCCCAGGCAATCTTCTCGATCTTTTCTTTACTGATACTGCCGACAACAAACAGTACCAGGCCCATTGGTGGCGTGATTAGCCCCATGATCAGGGTAACGCTCATGACTACAGCGAAATGGATAGGGTCGACTCCAACACCGATCATGACTGGAGAGAGGATCGGTCCCAGGATCAGGATGGCCGGCCCTGCATCCATTATAGTGCCGACGCCGAGCAGGAAGATCACGACCAGGAAGAACAGTAGAGCGGGGTCGTCGGTGATGCCGAGAATGAAGCCACTGACTAGCTGCGGCGTGCCCTTGAGGCTCACCAATGAGGCAAAGGCGACGGCAGCGCCGACCAGCAACAGTACCACCGCTGAACTGAGTGCTGCCTTGCCGAAGATGGCCGGCAGGTCCTTGATGCTCAGATCACGAGTCACGAACAGTCCAAGGATTAGGGCATAGAAGGCGGCGATTGCGGCGCCCTCGGTGGGAGTGAAAATGCCGCCGACGATGCCGCCGATCAAGATTACCGGTGTCAATAGGGGCATGAAGGCCGAGACAAAGGCCTTCCATTTTTCTCTCAAGTTCGCTTTAGGTAAAGGTTCGGGAAACTCCTTGAAGCGTGTCATGAACGAGATGGTGATCATGAGGCCGATGCCAATCAGGATGCCCGGAACAATGCCGCCCGCGAACATGCCGGCCACCGACACATTCATGATGAAGGCATAGAGGATGAAGATGCCGCTGGGCGGGATGATGCTGGCGATTACCGCCGAGGCTGCCGTCACCGCCGCCGAGAACCGGTTAGTGTAGCCGGCATCCTTCATGGCCGGGATCATCACCGAGCCCAACGCCGATGCATCGGCGACCGCCGAACCCGACCCGCCGGCCAGCATCAGTGAGGATGATACCGACACTTGACCGAGGCCGGCTCGCCGGTGGCCGATCAGGGTCTGGGCGAAATGGACGATACGTGAGGTCACTCCACCGGCTGTCATCAGTTCGCCGGCCAAGATGAAGAAGGGCAGGGCCATTAGTGGAAAGCTATCGATGCCGGCAAAAAGTCGCTGGAAAAGCAGGTCAAGGAACATGGCCTTGCCTTCGATGACCAGGCTGATGCCCGGAGCAATAAGCATTAGGAAGACGATGGGCATGCCAAGGATCAGCAGTCCCGCAAAAATCCAAAGGTAAGCAAAGGCCATGGTTCAGATCTCCTCTGTTGTGGGGGGGGTGAGCGCGCGCCCACAGAAGAGGTGCTCTGCTCCCTGAGGAGTGGCAAGTGCGTAGGCCAGGCAAAGTAGACGTTCAAGCGAGCATAGTGCGGTCAGGGTAAAACTCAGGGGCAGGACGTAGTAGACCTTCGCCATCGGAATGCCCAGAGCCAGGCTCTGAGTGGTAGCGCCTCGGTCGATGCGATCGAACCCGAGCTGAATGCACCATAGCAGCGCTGCAAAGATGGCCACTTCAATCAGTATCTGAAGAAGTTGCCATGGTCGAGAGCCTTTAAACCACTCAGTGAAGACTTCAAGACTGACATTAAGCCCCTTCTTGTGGGCGGCCGGGAAGTAGAGGAAAGCCATCCAAACCATCATGTAGCGAGATAGTTCCTCGGTCCATCCGAAGCTGTCACCTAGGGCATAGCGATAGATCACGTGGACAATCATCACCCCAAGCATGGTGGCGAGCAGCAGAGTTGCCGCATACCCAGCCCAGCGCGTCGTCAGCCTGTTGAGGCGATCCAGGAATGAAATAAGCGTTGGCATGTTCGTCTCCGAGTACAGCGCCGGGCAGTAAAGGGCCGGTCGGCCGTCGGGTGTTGTTCGGTTGTTAGTGTGACGCCAGTTTTCGCAGCGCTACGAAATAGTAGGTACCACCCCGTAGGGTGTCAACCCGACTCAGGCGTTGTTCGCATTATTAAGAGTTGAACTAAGGTATTAATTTACTTAAAAAATATTTTTTATCAGGAGGTTATAGTTACCTTGCCAGGGCCCTTGTCGGCCAATCTGGATTTGGAGCTAAGCAAAGTTGACAGAGGGAAACGTCTGTCTCAGTATTTCGTAGCGCTACGATAATTATGCCGTGCCGCCATTGCGGCTTAAAACAAGGGGCTTAGTGATGAGCAAGGAACGACGCACCATTGACCAGATGCGCAGTCAGCGCTGGTACAACTCACAAGACATGCGTGGCTTTGCGCATCGTCAGCGCACCCAGCAAATGGGGCTGCGTCGTGAAGAGTTCATGGGTAAGCCCGTCGTCGGCATCCTCAACACCTGGAGTGAACTCAGTCCGTGCCATGCGCATTTGCGTGATCGTGCCGAGGCGGTCAAGCGTGCCGTCTGGGCGGCTGGGGGATTCCCTGTAGAGCTTCCTGCGATGTCTCTCGGAGAAGTGATGGTCAAGCCGACCACGATGCTGTATCGCAACTTCCTGGCTATGGAAGCCGAGGAGTTACTGCGTTCACATCCCATTGATGGCGTTGTGCTGATGGGGGGGTGCGACAAGACAACGCCAGCGCTTCTGATGGGAGCCATCAGCATGGACATTCCAGCCATCTTTTGCCCGGCGGGGCCGATGCTCAATGGAAAGTGGAAGGGCAAGACCCTTGGGGCTGGAACACATACACGGAAGTATTGGGATGAACTGCGCAGCGGCAACATCTCTCAAGAAGACTGGGTTGATCTGGAGTCGCGGATGACCCGTTCCAATGGCACCTGCAACACGATGGGCACTGCATCGACCATGACCTCCATAGTCGATGCCATGGGACTCACCCTGCCTGGCGCTTCCAGTATCCCCGCTGCGGATTCCGGGCATATCCGAATGGCTTCGGAAAGTGGCAGCCGTATCGTCGAGATGATCTGGCAGGACCTCAAACCCTCCGACTTCTTGACGCGTGACAGTTTCCTTAATGGTGCCCGCTGCTACATGGCTATGGGAGGTTCCACCAATGCCGCGGTCCACCTGATCGCATTAGCTCGCCGTGCCAAGGTCGAGCTATCTCTGAACGATCTTGATGCGGTGGCCCGTGAGATCCCCGTGCTCGCGAACATATTTCCATCTGGTGAATATCTGATGGAAGACTTTTTCTATGCCGGGGGGGTGCCGATGCTGCTTAAGCGCATCGCCGGTCATCTCGACCTGACCGCCAGCAGTGTGTCGGGGCGCTCCCTTGGTGAGTTGATCGAGGCGGCGGAATGCTACAACGACGACGTCATTCGCTCCTTTGGTGACCCGGTTACCCCGGGAGCGGCCCTTGCCGTGTTGCGGGGCAATCTGGCGCCCAGCGGGGCTGTGATCAAGGCCAGCGCTGCCAATCCAGAACTTGCATCCCACCGAGGCCGCGCCGTGGTCTTCGATAACCACGCTGACTTGGTGGCGCGCATCGACGACCCGGAGCTTGAGGTCACCGCCGATTCTGTGTTGGTGCTGCGTAATGCCGGGCCAAAAGGTGCCCCGGGCATGCCCGAGTGGGGGGCGTTGCCGATTCCCAAGAAGCTACTCGCCCAAGGGGTTCGAGACATGCTGCGTATCTCCGACGCTCGCATGAGTGGCACTCACTATGGCACCTGCGTGCTGCATGTGGCGCCAGAGTCTGCGGCAGGCGGTCCTCTCGCTCTGGTGCGAGACGGAGATGAGATTGAACTGGACATCGACTCTCGTCGCCTTGAGCTGTGCGTGGGGGAGGAGGAGCTGGAGGATCGCCGCCGAGCCTGGCGGGCTCCGAGTGCTCGCATTGATCGTGGATACACCGCGATTTTTCAGGAGCACGTCACCCAAGCCGATCAGGGGTGTGATTTCGACATCCTCCAGAATGGGCAACAACAACACGAACCCGAAATTTTCTGAGGAGATGACATGACACTTCCCAAGAACCGTTTCAAGCAGTGGCTCGGTGAATCTAAAGTCCCGGTGGGTACCTGGCTAATGACTGCCAGCACCAACGTGGCTGAAGCGATTGGCTTCGCAGGCTTCGATTATGTGGTACTCGACATGGAGCACGTGCCGGTGGATGTGCCCCAAGCGATTGCCATCATGCAGGCGGTGGCCGGCACCCCGGCGGATCTTGTGGTACGCCTGCCGTGGAATGATCCGATACTGGTCAAGCGAGTGCTGGACAGCGGTGCCCAGACCTTGATGTTTCCCTATATCCAGAACGCTGAGGAGGCACGTCAAGCAGTTGCCTCCACCCGCTATCCCGGGCGTGGTTTCCGTGGTGTGGCAGCGGTGCATCGCGCCAGCCGTTACGGCACCGTCAAGGAGTATCTCAACGAGGCCGATCGCGAGATCGGCGTGATTCTCCAGCTCGAGACGCCAGAGGCTATTGAAGCAATGCCGTCTATCGCGGAAGTGGTGGGTGTTGATGGTCTCTTCATTGGCCCCGGGGACCTGTCAGCGTCTATGGGCCGGATCGGTGACATTCGCCATCCGGAAGTGCAGGACGCTATCGCTGAGGCCGTAGCGGCCTGCCGGGCCCGTGACTTGCCCTGCGGCATCGTCGGCGCAGACCCGACTCTGGTGGGGGAGTATATCGCCAAAGGCTTTTCTTTCGTGGCCATCGGCTCGGACATGAGCATGATGATGTCCCGTGCCCAAGAGTATCTCGCCGCGCTGCGTGGTGAAGCTGCCTCCACTGAGAACAGTGGCGTTTACTGAACAATGGTTGCGACCCTCGAACTCTCGACGCCGCTCTGGCGCCTGGTTCTTTGCCCGTCCATTGGCGGGGCTGTATCCAGGCTGGCCCTCGCGGGAAGAGACATCCTGCGCCCCCTGGATCTCCTTCTGGCGGGTTCTGGCGAGGCGGTGCGCTCAAGCGCGGGCTATATGCTCGCGCCTTATTCCAATCGCATCGCCGATGCTGCGTTTCACTGGGACGGTGCGACGGTTCGCCTGGCGCGCAATTTCGGTGATCACCCCCACTGCATCCATGGGTTCGCTTGGCAGCGGCCCTGGAGAGTTGAGAGCCAGGCTTCGAACAGCGCGACTCTGGTCCTCGACCATCCCGGCGATGTGGACTGGCCGTTCCGCTGCTGCCTGCGCCAGCGTTGGCGACTGGACGGCCCCTTGCTGACACTGGAGCTCGAGGTCGAGAACCACGATGAGCTAGACATGCCGGCTGGACTGGGCTGGCATCCGTATTTCCTTCGCGAGGGGCTCGAGGCGGCTTTTCGCTGCGACGGAGTGTGGCTGAGCGATGATCGTCAGTTGCCCGAGCGGCACGTGGATGTGCCTGCCGAGTGGGATTTCACTGCTCGGCGGCCGGTGGGGTCACCCGGGCTGGATCACTGCTTCACCGGTTGGGCGCGAGAGGTATGCCTGATCTGGCCGCGGCAGGGCCTTGGCGTGCTTATGACGGCCTCGGAAGTGATGTCTCACCTGGTGCTCTTCACTCCACAGAAGAGCGATGTCATCGGCATCGAGCCGGTCAGCCATGCAAACAACGCCCTTAACATGCCCGACCCGATCGCCGCCGGGATTCATCGTTTGGCGCCCGGTGAGCGGTTGGCAGGCCATATTCACCTGACAGGAAAGATCGAATCATGACCGATTCACCGTTCCGCTCCGTGTTGGCGGCCCGGGCCTCCCTCGGCGAGTGTCCGGTCTGGGCCGGCGACGAAGGTGTGCTCTACTGGGTGGACATCGAGGCGCCGAGCCTTAACCGCTTCGACCCCGTCACCGGTAATAACACCGCCTACCCGATGCCAGAAAACATCGGCTGCTTTGGCCGTCGCGAGAAGGGGGGCTTCATCGCCGGCCTTCGTTCAGGGGTATGGCTGCTGAACGAGGCTGCCTCACCTGTCGAGTGCCTGGCTCGCCCCGTGGCCGATACCTCCATCAGTCGTTTCAACGACGGCCGCATCGACCCCTGGGGGCGTTTCTGGGCGGGAACCATCCACGAGCCCCGGGATGCCCCCTTGGCGAGCCTGTATCGAGTCGACAGCGACCTGAGCTGCCACCGCCTGGCCGGTGAAGTGCTGGTGTCCAACGGCGTGGCCTTTAGCCCAGATCGTCGCTGGGTTTATCACTCAGACACGCCCAACCATGTCATCTACCGCTATCCACTGGATCCGAGCAGCGGCGAGCTTCTGGGGCCCGGGGAAGTCTTCCACCGATTCCCCTTTGGCAATGGTCGCCCCGACGGTGCTGCTGTGGATAGCGAAGGCTACTACTGGTCGGCGCTGTTCGAGGGGGGACGTGTGGTGCGACTGTCTCCCGACGGTGAGATCGTTGCCGAGTACCCAACTCCGGCCCGTTGCCCGACCATGTGCGCCTTCGGTGGCGAGGATCTCAAGACTCTCTACGTGACCAGCGCCCGCCACGGCCGACCGGCCGAGGAGCTCGAAGCCTACCCGCAATCCGGGGATATCTTTTCCATGCGCGTAGAGGTCGCTGGTCGTCCAGAACCGCTGTTCGTCGGCTGAGGTCGGCCCGTTTTCACGAATCAATAAGGAGTTTTTCATGCTCAACCTCCAGGACAAGGATCTGCTGCGCCAACAGTGCCTGATCAATGGCGAGTGGGTCGGTGCCGACGACGGCACCACTAATGACGTCACCAACCCAGCCGACGGCGCTGTGATCGGCGAGGTGCCTCGCCTGGGTGAGGCCGAGACCCTACGCGCCATCGAGGGTGCCGAGCGCGCTATGCTCGAGTGGCGCCGCAAGACCGCCAAGGAGCGGGCTCTGCTGCTGCGCCGCTGGCACGGTCTGATGCTGGAGCACCAAGAGGATCTGGCCGCGCTGATGACCGCCGAGCAGGGCAAGCCGCTAGCCGAGGCCCGGGGCGAGATCGGCTTCGCTGCGAGCTTCCTGGAGTGGTTCGCCGAGGAAGGTCGTCGCACCTACGGCGAGATGATACCGAGCCCGATGGGTGACCGTCGCTTGATGGTGGTCAAACAACCGGTGGGCGTGTGCGCCGCCATCACCCCTTGGAACTTCCCGGCTGCGATGATCGCCCGTAAGGCCGGCCCGGCACTCGCTGCCGGTTGCAGCATTGTGATCAAGCCGGCCGGGCAGACCCCTTATTCGGCGCTGGCCATGGGCGAGCTGGCTATGCGCGCCGGCATCCCGTCCGGGGTGGTCAACGTAGTGACTGGCGACGCCCGCGGTATCGGCAGTGCCATGACCGCTAGTCCCAAGGTTCGTAAGCTGTCCTTCACCGGCTCTACTGGCATCGGCAAGCTGCTGTTGCGTCAGTGCGCCGACACCGTCAAGAAGGTGTCCATGGAGCTCGGCGGCAATGCGCCCTTCATCGTTTTCGACGACGCCGACCTGGATCAGGCCGTCGAGGGCGCCATGGTGGCCAAGTTCCGCAACGCTGGTCAGACCTGCGTCTGCGCTAACCGCATCTTCGTTCAGGACGGCATTTACGAGGACTTTGTAGAGCGCCTGTCCGCCAAGGTCGCCGAGCTCAAGGTCGGCCCGGGGCATGAGGCGGGCGTCTCCGTCGGTCCGCTGATCGACGCCAACGCCGCGGACAAGGTCGAGGAACAGTTGCGGGATGCATTGGCCAAGGGTGGCAAGCTGCGCTATGGCGGCGAGCGCCTGTCCGAGCACTTCCTGTCCCCGGCAGTAATCGCCGAGGCCACTCCGGACATGGCGTGTTTCTCCGAGGAGACCTTCGGTCCTCTGGCGCCGGTGTTCCGCTTTCGCGAGGAGGACGAGGTCCTGCGCTTGGCTAACGACACCGAGTATGGCCTGGCCGCTTACTGCTATACCCGTGACCTGGGACGAGCCTGGCGCATGTCCGAGGGCCTGGATTACGGCATGGTGGGCATCAACAACGGTCACGTCTCCACCTGCGAGGCACCCTTCGGCGGCGTGAAAGAATCCGGTCTCGGTCGCGAGGGCGCCCATCAGGGCATCGAGGATTATCTCGAGACCAAGTACATCAACATGGCCATCTAAGAGGCGAGACCATGAGCGACCAGCTCCAGGTTCAATATCACTCCCTTCAGGGCAAGACGGTGTTCATCTCCGGTGGTGGCTCCGGCATCGGCGCTGCACTGGTTCGCGCGTTCTCCGGGCAGGGCGCCCGCGTGGCCTTCGTTGACATCGATGCCATCTCTTCCGAGGCGCTGGTGGCCGAGCTCGCCCCAGCGGAGGTGCACTTCCACGAGTGCAACATCCGCGACATCGAACGACTGCAGGCGGTGATCGCTGAGGTCGAACGCGAGCTCGCACACATCGATGTGCTGATCAACAACGCCGGTCTCGACGATCGCCACAGTCTCGAGGAGCTGACCCTCGAGTACTGGGATAACTGCCAGGCCATCAACCTGCGTCACCATGTCTTCGCCACCCAAGCGGTGCTTCCCTCAATGAGGCGGCGCGGCGAAGGCAGCATCATCAATCTGGGGTCGATCTCCTGGATGCGTGGGCGTCCCGGCATGGTGGGCTATACCGCCGCCAAAGCAGCCATCAACGGCCTGACCCGGACCCTCGCCCAGGAGATTGGCTGCCATGGCATCAGGATTAACTCCCTGGTGCCCGGCGCTATTCGCACCGAACGTCAGGAGCGGCTCTGGCTGACTCCTGAGCTGAATCAGAAATTTCTCGATCAGCAGGCGCTTAAGTTTCGCCTAGAGGCGGACGACGTGGCTCGAATGGCTCTCTTCCTGGGTTCTGCGGAGAGTCGCGGCTGTACCGGGCAGAACTTCGTGGTCGACGCCGGCCTGACGCTTAACTGAGCCTTGGCCCTCGGGGAGGCTGCTCCTTTCACTATCACCAACGGGAAACCATTATGATGCGCGTCATCACCGAATCGAATGCCGTCAGCGTCTATCTCGGCGACTCCCTGCTGTTCCGCCATGGCCCACAGACGCCGGCAGTCTACGTCGGCCGGGGGCAGGCGAGCTTCGAGATGTACCGCGGCAACTTCGACATTGAAGACTATCTGGAGTCCCGGGAACCCCTGATGCACCTCGACGTGTACCCAGAAGAGGGGGGGCACCGGCTGGCCTTCCGCCGTCATGCTGAGGACGAGTTGCAGTTGGAGCTTCGGCTGGACACGAACCGGGAGGGAGCCTCCCTGATTACCCGCTACGCCGCACCGACCATCAACCGCACCTGGTGGCGACTGTCCGCCGAGCGAGACGAACAGGTCTGGGGCTGCGGGGAGCAGATGTCTTATCTGAACCTGCGTGGTCATAACTTTCCGCTCTGGACCTCCGAGCCCGGGGTCGGCCGGGACAAGAGCACCTACGTGACCTGGCGCTCCGATGTCGAAAATCGCGCCGGCGGGGATTACTACCACACCAACTATCCGCAGCCGACCTTCCTGTCTTCTCGCTATTATGCGTGTCATGTGGAGACCAGCAACTACGCCGACTTTGACTTCCGGCATGGTAATTTTCACGAGTTGCAGGTTTGGGCGGTGCCGGAGCGCCTCGAGCTGTTTGGTGCGCCCAGCTATTTGGCCTTGGTCGAGACCCTCGGCGCCCGATTTGGTCATCAGCCGCGGCTACCCGAGTGGGTCTATGAGGGCGTGATCCTCGGCCTCAAGCGAGGTAAGGCGCATGCAGAGGAGAAACTCGAGCAGGCGCTCGCTGCCGACATGGCCGTTTCCGCCCTGTGGTGCGAGGATTGGGCTGGCATTCGTGAGACTAGCTTCGGCGCCCGACTGTTTTGGGACTGGCAGTCCTCCGAGACCCGCTACCCGGACCTCGCCGGTTGGTGCCGCGAGCTCGAGTCACGCGGCATCCGCTTCATGGGCTATGTAAATCCCTACCTCTGCGTAGACGGTGAACTCTATCCGGTGGCCCGCGACAACGGCTATCTGGCCACCGATTGCCAGGGCGATGCGGCGATCGTCGACTTCGGCGAGTTCGACTGTGGCGTGGTGGATTTTACCAATCCCGAGGCCTGCGTCTGGTTCAAGGACACCATTCTCAAGGCCAACATGCTCGATATCGGCATCAGCGGGTGGATGGCCGACTTCGGTGAGTACCTGCCGGTGGATGTGACGCTGGCCAATGGGGTCTCGGCGGAGGTCGAACATAACCGTTGGCCGACCCGCTGGGCGAAGGTCAATGCCGAGGCGGTGGAAGAGCGTGGCAAGACCTTTGACACCACCTTTTTCATGCGCGCCGGCTACACCGGCGTCCAGGCTCACTGTCCGCTGCTGTGGGGCGGTGATCAGTCGGTGGACTTCTCCCGTCACGACGGCATCGGAACCGTGATCACTGCGGCCCTGTCCTCGGGACTGGTAGGTAACGCTTTCCATCACAGCGACATCGGCGGCTATACGAGTCTGTTTGGAAACGTGCGCAGCGCTGAGCTGTTCAAACGCTGGGTCGATCTGGCGGCCTTCACGCCGGTGATGCGCACCCACGAGTGCAATCGCCCCGACGACAACCTCCAGTGGTTCGACAGCGTTGAGCTGACTGAGCATCTATCAATGATGAGTCGGGTCTACCGTCACCTGGTCCCCTACCTCAAGGTGTTGGTCGAAGAAGGCGCCGAGCGGGGTGTCCCGGTGCAGCGCCCGCTGTTCTTGCATTTCGAAGATGATCCCGACGCCTATAGTGTCCAGACTCAATACCTCTACGGCCCGGATCTACTGGTGGCTCCGGTAATCAAGGAGGGGGTCGAGGCGCGCGAGGTCTACCTGCCCGCCGGCGAGTACTGGGTTCATCTGTGGACAGGCGCCCTCGAGGAGGGAGGTCGTCGTCTGGAAGTGAGCGCTCCCGACGGTCGTCCGCCGGTATTCTTCCGCCGCGACAGTGAGTGGAGAGAGCTGTTCGAACGTGTTCCAGGGCGCGATTGATGGGCTTGATGGATCACCTGCCGCTGTTGCTGGTGGTGGCGTTGGCGACCTACGCCCAAACCATCACAGGCTTCGCTTTTGGCCTGATCTTCATGGCTGGAGTGGTGCTGTTCGGCATCGCTCCGGTGGCGCTCGGTGCCATTTTGATCAGTATCCTCAGCCTGTTCAACTGTGCGGTGGCGCTATATGGCAAGCGTACCACCCTGGATCGCCATGTCGTGTTGATCAGTGCTGCAAGCGGGACGGTCACCGTCTTCCTGGGAGTTTGGGCGTTGGATGCCCTAAGCGGTGAGTACGTGGGCTGGCTGCAGGTGATTCTGGGCATAGCCATCATCTTCAGCAGCCTGATGCTGGTATGTCATCCAAAGCCGCGACGTGATCGTTCCTCGAATTGGAGCTTTGCGCTATTCGGTGGGTTGTCAGGTTTCATGGGCGGCATGTTCTCAACCTCGGGACCGCCGCTCGTCTTCCAGCTCTACCGTCAGCCTCTGGCTCCTGAGGTCATTCGCAATTGCTTGCTGTTGATCTTTGCCATCAATAGCTTCCAGCGCTTAGCGATCGTCGCATCTCAGGGGGCGGTTGGCGCAGAGGTGCTGGGACTGGCCGCGGCCTCGGTCCCGGTGGTGTTGCTATTCACCTGGCTGGGGCGCCAATATCCGCCGCCGCTGTCACCCCGCAGCTTACGGCGGGTGGCCTTCATCCTGTTGATGGGGTCCGGCGTCAGCTTGTGCCTGTCGGGATTGAGCTGACAACGATAGAAGGGCGCCGGTTGGCGCCCTTTCTATTGTCAGGGAGAAGCGAGCCCGGCCCGGCGCGTTGAGCTCTCTCTCACCAGTAGCTTGAAGCCAAGGTCTATTGAGGTTTCGACGGCTTTGCCCTGAAGGCGGTCAAGCAGGCTCATCGCGAGCCGATCTCCGATTTCTTCCCGAGGAGGTCGAACCGTGGAGATGGGGGGTACGCTACAGTTGCTGAAGTCCATGTCGCCAAATCCAATCAGCCCGATGTCCTCGGGAATGCGGATACCCTGTGCCTGGGCCTGGGCGATGGCCCCCAAAGCCAGGACATCGTTGGAGAAGACGATGCCATCCACGTCGGGCTGCTCGGCGAGCAGGGTCTGCAGGGCCTCGCGAGCAGCCTCGGCCATGCGGCTGGTGCCGGTGTCTATAATCCGACAATCGGTGTAACCGAGCAGGTCTCGACATGCGGTCTTGACGCCCGTTGCCCGGAGCTGAGCGCGGTTATCAACGCTTAACCTGGCTCCAATGAAGGCCAACCGACGGCAGCCCGACTCGATCAGATGTCTTGCCTGAGCTCGCCCGACGTCTTCGTGAGAAAAGCCAATCATGGTGTCCAGAGCATTGTTACCCAGCTCCCACATTTCCATCACCGGGATCTCGGAACTGGTCAGTATGCGACGTGTCTCGCGAGTATGCTGCAGGCCGGTGAGCACCATGGCGCTGGGCGACCAGGACATGAAGGTGCGGACCAGCGATTCCTCTTGCTCCTCTGAGTACTCGCTGTGACCGAGCAACAACTGGTAGCCGTGGCGACTCAGAGCCATTTGCATGCGGCTGACGGTCGAGGCGAACATTGAGTTGACCATGGAGGGGACGACGACACCGATTACCTGAGTCTTGGCGGCCGCAAGGGCGCCTGCCATAAGGTTAGGGACATAGCCCAAGGTATCGATGGACTCTTGAATGCGACGGCCCAGAGTGTCGGATACCTCATCGGGACGCCGTAAATAGAGCGATACCGTGCTGGCCGAGACGCCAGACAGTTTGGCGACGTCCGTCATTGTCACGCGCTGGGTGCTACGCCTTGAGCGCTGCTGGCTGCTCATGAGGGAATGCTCTGCTTGCTGGGAACGTCCAAGGCCATACGACATGTCTTTCGAATGGGGCTTGATGCATCTGCTCGATAAAGGGTAAAGGCTATCATATTGTTGTGATGATACGTCCAAGGCGTGAGGCAGAGAAAGTAAAAAGCCCCATCCGCGAGGCAAATGGGGCAAGATCGAAATTGAATCATGACTGCGATGGCAAACAGCCTGTCAGTATCTTGGCGTCTCTCCTGGGCTTAGAACCAAGTCTCGGCCTGCACGCCGAAGCTCCATTGGCCACCGGTGAATCCGTCTTTGCCGAAGTCGTCGGAAATATCTGCACCTGAACTATTTGTCGCATTATTCAGCACGTAGTCGTTCAGCTCCTCATCCCAATCGGTATAGGACGCAAATACCCGGATCTCGGGACGCTTCCAGAAGCCGCCCACCTGAGGCTTGAAGGTTGGCGCGAGGGTGAGCTTGCTCCAGTTGCCGCTTACGGCGTTTCGTTCTTTGTAGTCTCCCGGCTTCAGATCCATGTACTGATAGCTGGCCTCGTATTGCATCTCGAAGTTTTCAGTCAGCTCATTGGCCAGACGAATGTTCAGTCCGGCCCACTGATACTCGTCGCCCTCGTCGTAGCGGTCTTCGCTGTGTTCCGCGAACACAGAGGGGGCGATGCGCCATTGGGGAGCCAGATAGGTAGTGCCATATACGGCGAGGCGAGTAGCACTGGCATCCTCGGTCAGGTTGCCGTCTGCTCCCAGGCCCTTGACTTCGGCCCCGAGTCCTTGGCCGTGCAGCAGCGCGGTCTTGAAGTTGCCTTCGCCGAGACCGAAGAAGCTGTCGCCGTGGTAGGCCAGCATGGTGTGGAGACCGCTGTCGGCGGCGGTGGAGCCATTGCCGAGATCGCGGGTATCGTTATCGGCCGCCGACATGGCATTGAGCATGAGCTGCCAGTTGCCGAAGTAGTTGTTGGTGGTGACGATGAAACTATCAGTGTCGTCGTTACCCGTGTCGTCTCGCGCAATGACCGGGAAGTCGTCAAAGCTACGACCATAGACTGATAGGTTGGAGGTCCACTGATCGGCTACCTCGATATCGTAAATACCTGCCCCTAAGCCGGCCAGCTTGATCACGTCGCTGTCGATCCAATGGATATCAAAATTATCACGATCCAGTCGCTTCCCGCCCCAGAGCGTCGAGTTGGCGAAGGCGGTTCCCTCAAAGCTTGGGAGGTCCGACAGCTCGACAAAGACTTGGCGAACATTGAGATTTGACTGGCCTGCGGTCCAGTCATTGCTGGTTTTCACAGAGTCAGCAAAGGACACCTGGAAGCGTGATTTTGCTCCATTATCGGCGGTATGGCGGTGGTTCAGCTTGGCATGTACATAGGTATCTGGCTCGTTGCCTAGTCGTCCCACGGCGCCACCGGTGCTGCCAGCGGGGGTGATGAAGGGCCCGCCGGGCAGGCTCTTGCCTTCGTCGCCGACCAGCAATCCGGAGCGGGCATAGGCTTCGAAGGAGAAACCGTCATCACTGTCCGCTCGATCCTCTAGGGCAATGAGTCGAGACTCGTAGGTCTTGGGCTGCTCGGTTTCGAGACGATCAGCGCGTGCTTCGGCATCCTGAGCGCGAGCCTCGGCCTGGGAGACTCGGGCTTCGAGCTCGGCCAGGCGTTCTTCGATGCTGGTCGCGTCGGCTGAGGCGGTTCCGCCAAAGCCACACAGGGATACGGCGACGGCAAGGGGAGCGAGTTGAAATTTTCTAGGCATGATGTGTCCCGAATATTTTGCAGTTGTTTTCATTCGCGATGCATCTTTTATTTCGCAGCGCTACGAACATCACTATCGTAGCGCTGCGAAATAAAATCGATACTCTACTTTGGTTGGTTATTCGCCAGAGCTCCCTCTATCTAGGAGTTCTGCTAGCGTCTACACAGCGCCAAGGCCGAAAGGAAGAAAATCTGGAATTGTTTGCGGTGGGACTCTCCGGTAGTTGAGTCGAAACCGAATGCATATCACCATCAAAAATGCTGCACTCATTAGAGCGCAGCGTTTTCGTCACAGCCCACCTCTATGGCATGCCGGGGGCTAAATGGGACATGCCCTGTCGACGTTGTGCTGTAGAGGTTTGAACAGGATAGCCTTGCGATCAGGCGGCCTGGGCCTCTCTGCGGCGGGTGATGTAGCGGCCGAGGCGATCCACTTCGTCGGCCGAGAGGCGCAGCCCCAGTTTGGTGCGTCGCCAGAGGATATCATCGGCGTCGCGGGCCCATTCTCGTTCGATCAGGTAGTCGACCTCAGCGGCGGTGAGACCGGCGCCTAAGGCTTCGCCAAGCTCTTCCTCGCGGCGGGCATCGCCCAGAAAGCTCAAGCAGAGACTGCCGTAGCTTGAGGCCAGACGCCGGGCCCGGGATTCGCCGAGGAAGGGGTAGTCCCTGATCAGGCGCGCCATGAAGGCGTCCTGGCTGCCAATGTCGCCGCCCGGTAGCGGCCGCTCGGCGGTCCAGCTCGCCCCCATATTGGGCAGCACAGGGGCCAGCTTGTCCATGGCGGCCTCGGCCAGGCGGCGATAGGTGGTGATCTTGCCGCCGAAAATCGACAGCAGCGGTGCGCCCTCGTCATCCAGGTCCAGGGTGTAGTCGCGGGTCATGGCCGAGGGATCGGCGGATTCGTCGTCGCACAAGGGCCTTACCCCGGAGAAGGTAGTGACAATGTCATCCCGGCTGAGGGTCTGGCGAAAATGTGCATTGACGACGTCGAGGATGTAATCGGTTTCCTCGTCGCTGGCGTCGACCTTGGCCGGGTCGCCCGTGTATCGACGGTCGGTGGTGCCGATCAGGCTGAAGTCCTGCTGATAGGGCAGCACGAAGACGATGCGGCCATCGTGGTTCTGCAGGATATAAGCGCGCTCGTCAGCGTTGATGCGCGGGACGACTAGGTGGCTGCCTTGAATCATGCGAATGCCATAGCGTGACCTGCGTGTCGTTTTGCCGCTGATGAACGACTCCACCCAGGGGCCCGCGGCATTGACCAGGGCCTTGGCGTGGCGGGTTATCTGCCGTCCGGTATCACGATCCTCGAGGGTGATGCGCCAGGCGCCGTCTTCTTCCCGCGCTTCGATGCAACGGGTGCGTGTCATGATCTCAGCGCCCTGTTCCCGAGCCTGAAGGGCATTGAGTACCACCAGGCGGGCGTCGTCCACCCAGCAGTCGGAATACTCGAAGCCGCGGGTAATCGCCGGCTTCAGCGGGCTTTCGGCGTCGAAGCGCAGCCCCTTGGAGCTTGGCAGGCTGGCGCGCTGGCTCAGGTGGTCATAAAGAAAGAGGCCGGCACGAATCATCCAGGCCGGACGCAGGTGAGGCTGGTGGGGCAGGATGAAGCGCAGCGGCCAGACGATATGCGGCGCCTTCCTGAGCAGTACTTCGCGCTCGTGCAGGGCCTCGCGCACCAGGCGGAACTCGCGGTGTTCAAGGTAGCGCAACCCGCCGTGAATCAGTTTGCTGCTGGCAGAGGAGGTGGCGTTGGCCAGGTCTGCTTGCTCGCAAAGCCCGACCTTGAGACCGCGTCCCGCAGCGTCATTGGCGATGCCGACGCCGTTGATGCCGCCGCCGACAACGAATAAGTCGAGAAACTGTTGCTGCTGGGGTTCACGCATAGTTCGCTCCGCGAAAGAGGGCTCAGCGCGGCTCTCGGCGAGACCATGTGCTGGTGAGGCCCGTCATGTGTTCGTTTTAGAAAATACAGTATAGGAAAGCGAACACGGAGGATGCAAATCGAAAATGCTGGTTAGGTATCCAGACCTGGCCGGCATATTAGTGCAGCCATATTCAGTCACAGCGCCGGGCAGCGGCAGCCCGCGCCATTGAAGACGGATCTGGAAGACGAGAAGGGCGGGAGCAAGGGAGATTGTCGAGAGTGGAAAGCACCGCCGCCCGAATAGGTGGGCGGCGGAGAAGATGGGGGAGTATCAGGCCTCGGAAGACATCGGCGCGATATGCAGGGCCACGTCGTGGCTGTCGAGCAGCCGGCGGATCGCTTCGGGCGGCTCGCGATCCGTGAACAGGGCGTCGATCTGCGTAATGCGGCCCTGGCGGACGACCGCATTGCGGTGAAACTTCGAGTGATCGGCGATCAGGAACACCTGGCGAGAATTCTGGATGATGGCCTGAGCGACCCGTACTTCCTGATAGTCGAACTCCAAAAGCGAGCCGTCCTCGTCGATGCCGCTGATGCCGATGATGCCGACGTCGACCTTGAACTGATTGATGAAGTCGATGGCTGCCTCGCCGATGATGCCACCGTCTCTTGACCGCACCTGACCACCGGCGACGATGACGTTGAAGTCTTCCTTGTGCTGAAGAATCGCTGCCACGTTGAGGTTGTTGGTGATCACCTCGAGGCCCTGGTGGTACTGCAGCGCCTCGGCGACCAGCTCGTTGCTGGTGCCGATGTTGATGAACAGCGAGGCATGGTTGGGTATCTGTGCCGCCAGGTACTCGGCGATCCGGCGCTTGGCCTCGACGTTCAGCGTCTTGCGCGTGTGGTAGGCCGTGTTGACGGTGCTTGATTCCAGACCCGCGCCTCCGTGCACGCGGCGAATCAACCCCTCATTGGCAAGCGCATTGAGGTCGCGACGGATGGTCTGGGGAGTGACGCCGAAGTCACGGGTCAACTGTTCGATGGAGGCGTATCCCTGGTGCTTGACCAGAGCGATGATGGCATCGTGGCGTTTTTGCTGAATCATGTCAGGCCCGGCCTGGCTGAAGTTAAGTATGAAGCTAAGTAGGGTCGCGATTGGCCGCGTCGGGACTCATCTTAGCAAGAAACGGCATGGCGGTGGTGGCGTGGCATACGCATGGGGTGAGCGTTAGACGATGGTGGTATGCGCTGAAGCCCTTCTGGCAATTGTTGTAAAACGAAAACCACTTTACCCTTTTCTGATTCGAAAACGAAAGGTGTTGCGGCCCGTTCAGGGGCGTCTGCACCGGCTCGCTAAAGGAATCTGCTTCATGGCTGCCTGCATCCTGTCCATCGACCAGGGAACGACCAGTTCCCGCGCCATCCTGTTCAACCGGGAAGGGGAGATTCTGGCCTCGGCCCAGGAGGAATTTACCCAGCATTTTCCCGCCGATGGCTGGGTCGAGCATGACCCGGAGGATCTGTGGCGTACGGTCGAAAACAGCTGTCGAGCGGTACTGGAGAAGGCCGACCTTAGAGCCGACCAGGTGGCGGCGATCGGTATCACCAATCAGCGGGAAACGACCCTGGTATGGGATCGCGCCACGGGCGAGCCGGTCTATCCGGCCATCGTCTGGCAGGATCGGCGTACTCATGAGGTGTGTCGGCGCCTCAATGATCAGGGCCGTGGCGAGTTGATTCGTGAGCGCACCGGTCTGCTTATCGATCCCTACTTTTCGGCGACCAAGCTCAAATGGTTGCTGGATGAAGTGCCAGGGGTTCGTGAGCGCGCCGAGGCGGGCGAGCTGGCCTTTGGTACTGTCGATACCTTCCTGCTGTGGCGCCTGACCGATGGGCGAGTGCATGCGACCGATGCCACTAACGCGTCGCGCACGGCGCTGTTCAATATTCACACCCAACGCTGGGACCATGATCTGCTCGAGCTGTTCGGGGTTCCGGAAAGCCTGTTACCCGAGGTGAAGGATTCCAGCGATGACTTCGGTCGCGTCGATGCCTCCCTGCTTGGCGCTCCGGTCCCGGTGGCCGGCATCGCCGGCGATCAGCAGGCGGCGCTGGTCGGTCAGGCCTGTTTCGCGCCAGGAATGGGCAAGAGCACCTACGGCACCGGCTGCTTCATGATCCTCAATACCGGCGACAAGGCCGAGACGTCGCGTAATCGTCTGCTCACTACCGTCGGCTATCGGCTCAACGGCAAGGTCACCTATGCCATGGAAGGCAGCATCTTCGTTGCCGGCGCGGCCATCCAGTGGCTGCGCGATGGCCTCAAGCTGTTCGCCGATGCCGCCGAGACCGAACAACTGGCCAGCACCACTCGCAGCGGGCACGGCGTTTATTTGGTGCCGGCCTTCACCGGGCTCGGCGCGCCGCACTGGGACCCTCGGGCCCGCGGCGCCATCTTCGGGCTAACCCGTGATACCGGCATCGCCGAACTGGTCGCTGCCGGCCTGCAGTCGGTGTGCTTCCAGACGCGAGATCTGCAGGCCTGCATGGATGACGATATCGCCGCCACCACCGGCACCCTGCGCGTCGATGGCGGCATGGTCGCCAATAACTGGGTCATGCAGTTCCTGGCCGATATGCTGGGGGTGCCGGTTGATAGGCCCCAGGTGCTCGAGACCACGGCGCTGGGAGCCGCGTATCTCGCCGGACTGCATATTGGCTGGTACCGCGACCTCGAGGAGGTCGCGGCCCTGTGGAACGGCGAGCGTACCTTCAGGCCGCAAATGCCCGAAGCGGAGCGAGAAAGACTGTATCAGGGCTGGCGGGAGGCGGTGCGCCGGGTGAGGAGTGACGTTCAGGCCGGCGATGATCAGGTGGTCGCCCTCTGAGAGTGGCTGGTTCCCAAGCGGTTGAGTTGCCGTGAGTTTTTTTTGGCTATGGGCTTGCATTCTGCAGGGTGATGGGTAGAATACGTCTCCGTTGCCGAGGCAAGAAAGGCTTGCCACGCAGCAAAAGGTGCAGGACCGTAGCTCAGTTGGTTAGAGCGCCACGTTGACATCGTGGAGGTCAGCGGTTCAAATCCGCTCGGTCCTACCAAGCATCTTTGCCACGGCCAACAGCAGGACCGTAGCTCAGTTGGTTAGAGCGCCACGTTGACATCGTGGAGGTCAGCGGTTCAAATCCGCTCGGTCCTACCAGATTCTAAAACCCCGCAGCCCAAGGCTGCGGGGTTTTTTCGTTCCTGGCGCTTTTCTCTCAGCTTTGTAGCGCCATCCCCCGCGTTACCGCTTAGAGCGTCGAAAGGTCGGTACGCGCAGCGAATACCGCCATCAGCGCTTCGATGCCGGCCTGGTCGTGCTCGTCGAAGCGGCCGGGCAGGGGGCTGTCGAGGTCCAGAAGGCCCCAAAGGCCATCATCGCCGAGGATGGGGATGACCAGTTCCGAGCGGGAGGCCGCATCGCAGGCGATGTGGTCGGCCACCGCGTGGACATCTTCGACCCGTTGGGTTTCTCGGCTACGGGCGGCGGCGCCGCAGACGCCTTTGCTGAAGGGAATCGGGTTGCAGGCGGGCTTGCCCTGGAAGGGGCCTAGAACCAGCGTCTCGGGCAGGCGGTGCAGGTAGAAGCCGGCCCAGTTGAGGTCGGCCACGCTCTGCATGATGAAGGCGCAGGTTTGGGCGCTGTTGGTCAGGGCATCGCGGGTATCGAGCAGGGCGTCGAGCTGGCGTGCCAGCAGGCCGTAGTCGGTCGTGGGCAGGTCGGTGCGGCGTTCGGTCATGAGCGTTCCTCGTCTCATTAAGTAGAAGGTGTCACGGGCTGTCGAGGATAAGGGCGAGTCGCAGATGACAAAACGCCAGCGCACCTGGCGCTGGCGTTTTGCATTTAGCGGTCGGTATGCGGTCTGGCGTTTACTTCCAGCCGGGCACCGCGGCACCCTTGAACAGTTCTTCGGCCTTGGCGATCACGGCGTCGCTCTGATAGGCGTCGACCAGTTGCTGGATCGCTTCGCGGTCTTCATCGCCGCCACGCACCACGATCAGGTTGACGTAGGGAGACTCAGGACCTTCCTTGATCAGAGCGTCGTCCAGGCTCAGGCCGGCCGGCTGGGCAAAGGTGTTGTTGATGAAGGCCAGGTCGACGTCGGGCAGCACGCGCGGCAACTGGGCGGCCTCGATCTCGCGGAACTCGAAGTCGTTCGGGTTATCGATGATATCGATCGGCGTGGCTTCCAGGTTTTGCGGGTCTTCGAGCTCGATCAGTCCCTGGTTGTGCATCAGGATCAGTGAGCGGCCTTCGTTGGACGGGTCGTTGGGCAGGGCGATGACAGCGCCTTCCGGCAGGTCTTCGATGCGCTCGAACTTTTCAGAATATGCGCCGATCGGGTAAACGAAAGTACGGCCGGCAATCGCGAAGTCATAGCCGCGGTCTTCGACCATGCTCTGCATGTACGGCTCGTGCTGGAAAGCGTTGGCATCCAGGCTGCCGTCGGCCAGGGCGGCGTTGGGCGAGACATAGTCGGTGAACTCGACGATCTCCGCGTCCAGGTCGTACTTCTCCTTGGCAATGCCGAGGGCCACCTGCATGACCTCGGTCTCGGGGCCGGCAACGGTGCCGATCTTGAGCGTCTGGTCTTCGTCACTGCTGCAGCCGGCAAGCAAACCGGTACCGACGAGTGCTGCGGCCGCCAGCAGGCGGGTGGGGCGAAGCAGGGTTGCCAGGGTGTTGGTCATCGTGATGCTCTCCCTTGGGGCTAAAAAGCCGCGAATGATCTCTCGCCGGGTGGGCGAGCTTTTAATGGCAAGCCGGACGGTTGGCGTCCGGTGCCGTCGTGCGACCTGCCTTCCCGGCAGGTCGCGATCGTTACTTGTGGTCGGCCTTGCGGACCAGGTGGTCACCGAGGCTCTGAAAGCCCTGCACCATGACCACCAGAATGGCCACTGTGATCAGCATGACGACCGGGTCGAAGCGGTTGTAGCCGTAGCGTATGCCCAGGTCACCTAGCCCGCCACCACCGACCGCGCCGGCCATGGCCGAGTAGCTGATCAGCGTCACCACGGTGATGGTCATGCCGTTGATGATGCCGCCCTTGGCTTCGGGTAGCAGCACCTTGGTGATGATCTGGTAGGGCGTGGCGCCCATCGACTGCGCCGCCTCGACCAGCCCCGGCGGCACTTCGTTCAGCGCACCCTCCACCAAGCGGGCGACGAAGGGGATCGCGGCGATGGTCAGCGGCACGATGGCGGCGTTGGTACCGATCGAGCTGCCGGCGATCAGTCGCGTGAAAGGAATGATCGCCACCATCAGAATGATGAAGGGGATCGAGCGGCCTACGTTGGTGACGATGGCCAGTACTTTCTGAGTCAGGGGGTTGGCAAGGATCTGCCCAGGGCGTGTGACGTAGAGCAGCACGCCCAGTGGGATCCCGGCAGCCGCCGCGATCAGCCCGGCGATGCCGACCATGTACAGGGTCTCGAGAGTGGCCTCGAGTATCAGTTCAAGCATCGCGTTGGACATGACCAAGCACCTCCACTTTCAGATCGTGGGCTTCCAGGTATTTGAGGGCCGCGCGGGTGTCGTGTGAATTGCCGATCAGTTCGGCGATCATCAACCCCAGCGTCCGGCCCTGAATCGACTCGACCTTGGCCTGCAGGATGCTGACATCCACGCCGCATTCCCGGGCCAGGCGTGACACCAGCGGGGTGGCCACGGCGTCGCCACTGAAGGCCAGGCGCACCACCGGGTGGCTGTTCGCGCTAGGCTCTGCCTCGAGCCGCTCGACCAGTGCCCCGGGCGGTTCAAGCTCCAGGAAGTCGTTGAGGAACTCGCGGCCTAGCTGAGTCCGTGGCGCGGTGAAGAAGTCGCCGACGTCGGCCTCTTCGACCAGCTCGCCATCGGAAATCAGGCCGACCCGGTGGCAGATGGTCTTGACCACTTCCATCTCGTGGGTGATCAGCAGAATGGTTAGCCCCAGCTGCTGGTTGATGTCCTTGAGCAGTTCGAGGATGGAGCCAGTGGTCTGTGGATCCAGCGCTGAGGTGGCCTCGTCGCAAAGCAATACCTTGGGGCGGCTGGAAAGTGCTCGGGCGATGGCCACGCGCTGCTTCTGGCCACCGGACAGCTCGGCCGGGAACTTGTCGGCCTTGTCGGCAAGGCCGGTCAGGTCGAGCAGCGGCAGTACGCGTTCCTGAATGGCGTCCTTGCTCATGCCCACCAGCTCCAGCGGCAAGGCGATGTTGTCATAGACGCTGCGCGAGGCCAGCAGGTTGAAGTGCTGGAAGATCATGCCGATCTGATGGCGGGCCTGGTTGAGGCTCGGACCACTCAGCCGGGTGAGCTCCTCGCCGTCGACCTGGACGCTGCCGGTAGTGGGACGTTCGAGCAGGTTGACACAGCGAATCAGCGTTGACTTGCCTGCACCGGACAGGCCGATGACGCCGTGAATGCTGCCTTTGGGGACATGCAGGTCGACGTGCTTCAAGGCCTGAATGGCATGAGCGCCGCTGCCGTATGTCTTGGAGACGTTTTCGAGTCTGATCATGGGTCCGTCG
>CETM01051844.1_pt1 | contig 36572 bp, 45 predicted proteins | sample 361451 | NCBI WGS metagenome assembly CETM01 (sample SAMEA2622690, study PRJEB7988) | marine metagenome | isolation source: saline water (ENVO:00002010), including
ATTAGAGAACTATTAACTTCATATAAGTTTCCTGGAGATAAGATACCGATTGTAAAAGGTTCAGCATTAAATGCAGTTGAAGGTAAAGATGAAGCTACTGGAAAAAACGCTATCATGGAACTTATGAAAGCAATTGATGAGACCATACCTCAGCCTTCTAGACCAAAAGACAAACCTTTCTTGATGCCAGTTGAAGATGTTTTCTCAATATCAGGTCGTGGAACTGTAGCTACTGGAAGAGTAGAACAAGGAGTGGTTAAAACCGGTGAAGAACTTGAAATAGTTGGAATAAGAGATACAAAAAAAACTGTTATAACTGGTGTAGAAATGTTTAGGAAGATTCTTGATACTGGTGAAGCTGGAGATAATATCGGGGCACTTTTAAGAGGTGTTGAAAGAACTGATATAGAGAGAGGACAAGTTCTTGCAAAACCAGGTTCAGTAACGCCTCACACTGAGTTTGAATGTCAGGCTTATGTTTTGAAAAAAGAAGAGGGTGGAAGACATACTCCGTTTTTCACAAAATACAGACCTCAATTTTATTTTAGAACTACTGATGTAACAGGAGAAGTAACTTTACCTTCTGGTACAGAAATGATTATGCCTGGTGATGATGCAAAATTTACAGTAAAACTTATTACCCCTATAGCGATGAGCGAAAAACTTAACTTCGCTATAAGAGAAGGTGGTAAAACAGTTGGAGCTGGAGTTGTGACCAAAATTATTAAGTAGGCTACTAGGAGCGTAGCTCAATTGGTAGAGCGCCGGTCTCCAAAACCGGAGGTTGGGGGTTCGATTCCCTCCGCTCCTGCCAAAAAATAAAAAAATATGAAAAACCCTTTAAGATTTTTACAAGAAGTTAAGCAAGAAGCCTTTAAAATTACTTGGCCTACAAAAAAAGATACCGTTACTGGAGCTTTAATGGTTTTTGTTTTGGCAAGCTTAGCAGCAGTTTTTTTTTTATTGTTAGATCAAATTTTAAAATTTTTTTTAAATTTAATTTTAACCATAGGTATCTAAATGGATTGGTATATTGTGCAGGCTTACTCAGGGTTTGAAAACAAGGTTGCAGAAAACATTAAAGATGTAATGTTAAAGAACTCTATGGAGGCAAATCTAGGTGAAATATTAGTTCCAACTCATAAGGTTACTGAGGTTAAACAAGGAAAAAGGAAAGAGAAGCAAAAAAAATATTTCCCAGGCTATGTTCTTGTCAAATTAGATCTTAACAAACAGATTTATCACAAAATTAAAAATATACAAAAAGTGAGTGGTTTTTTAGGCCCAGAAGGAAAGCCAATTCCTGTTTCTGAAAACCATATAAAAAAAATAATTGATCAAGCAAATTCAAGCAAAGAGAATCCATCTGCAGGAATAACTTTTGAAATTGGTGAAAAAGTTAAAGTTTGTGATGGACCATTTGCATCATTTACAGGGTTAGTTGAAGAGGTAAATGAAGAAAAATCTAGACTCAAAGTCTCAGTATCAATTTTTGGTAGACCAACACCTGTTGATTTGGGATTTAACGAAGTGGAGAAAAATTAAATGGCAAAAGAAATTTCAGGATACGTAAAGTTACAAATAAAAGGTGGACAGGCTAATCCAGCCCCACCTGTTGGTCCAGCATTAGGACAACGTGGAATAAATATTATGGAATTTTGTAAAGCATTCAATGAAAAAACAAAATCATTAATGGGTAAACCTGTTCCTGTAGTTATAACAGTTTATAAAGATAAAAAATTTGATTTTATTGTAAAGACACCTCCCGCATCACACTATATTAGAGAGGCAGCAAAATTAAAAAGCGGGTCAAAAGAGCCAGGACGTGTTATTGCAGGATCAATAACAATTAAACAAGCAGAAAATATTGCCAAAGAAAAAATGAAAGATTTGAATGCACACGATCTAGAAGAAGCAACAAAAATTATTTGTGGATCAGCTAGGTCAATGGGTATCGAGGTAAAAAAGTAAATGAAAAAAAGATCTAAAAGATATAAAAAATTAAAAGAGTTAGCAAAAGTTAATAAAGTTAATAACTTTGAAACAGCTATTACTCAAATAAAAAAAATGCCAAACCCAAAGTTTGCTGAGTCAATAGATGTTTCGTTTAAAGTAAATATAAAAAAAATCAAAGGTTCTGAAAATACACTCAAAACAGTAGTGGAATTACCAAATGGAAACGGGAAAAAAATTAAAGTTGCTGTTCTTTGTGATGAGTCAAAACAAAGTGAAGCAAAGAAAAGTGGAGCTGAAATTTATGGTTCCGAAGATTTATTAAAAAATATTTCTTCAGGAAAAATTGAATTTGATAAATTAGTATGTACACCAAATATGATGTCAAAACTTGGTAAGTTAGGAAAAATTTTAGGGCCAAAGGGCTTAATGCCCAATCCTAAACTTGGTACCGTCACAGATGATATTGTGGGTACAGTAAATAAAATTAAGAATAAATTTACCGAAATAAAAAATGATAAAGATGGAAATATTGGTATTTCAATTGGAAGAAAAAGCTTTGATGAGAAAAAACTGTTAGAAAATTTTAAAGTGGTTTTTGAGAACCTGAAGAGAGATAAGCCAAGTATGTTTAATTCAGAGATTATTAAAAATATATATATATCAGGAACAATGAGTCCTTCATTAAAATTAAGTTTTAAGGATATTTAAGCCATGATGACAAAACAACAAAAGAAAAATTACGTTGAGGAAATGAAAAAGATTTTTTCATCAAATGAGGCTGTCATGATAGCTCATTATAAGGGTTTAAACGTAAAACAATTAGATAAAATTAGAGATGAAATGAGAAAAAGTGGTATTTTTTTTAAAGTTACAAAAAATAGAATTACTAAAATAGCTTTAAAAGAAACAAAGTGTAAAGATTTAGAAAAATTTTTTACAGGACCAACTGCAGCAGCTATTTCTTCTGATCCAATTATGTCAGCAAAAATATTATCGAAATATGCAAAAAGCGGATCTCATTTAAAAATTGTTGCTGGCTTTATGGATGGCAAGATTTTAGAAGCCAAAGAAGTGGCAGAAATTGCCACACTACCCACATTAGACGAAGCAAGGGCTAAAATAGTAGGTATTTTATCTGCTCCGGCTCAAAAAATTATGAGTATTTTACTTGCACCTGGCTCAAAAATTGCTATTTTGGCGCTCGCAAAGAGTAAAAAAAGTTAAACAGAATTAAATTTAAAATGGCAGATCTAAACAAAATCATTGATGAACTTTCTAAACTAACAGTTGTTGAAGCAGCTGAACTATCTAAACAATTAGAGGAAAAATGGGGTGTTAAAGCAGCAGCTCCTGTAGCAGCAGCAGCACCTGGCTCAGCAGCACCTGCAGCAGAAGAAAAAAGTGATTTTACAATTTTTCTTGCATCAGCAGGAGATAAAAAAATTAATGTTATAAAAGAAGTAAGAGTGATCACTGGTTTAGGGTTAAAAGAAGCTAAAGATTTAGTTGAAGGAGCTCCAAAGGAAGTTAAAAAGGGAGTTCCTAAAAAAGACGCTGAAGAAGCAAAGAAAAAATTAGAAGCTGCCGGAGCAAAAGTAGAATTAAAATAAAAGTCTTTAGTATTTTATATTTTAATCTATTGCTTAATACTATTAAGACTTGTTGAATGGAATTATCTTTTACCGAAAGAAAAAGTATAAGAAGAAATTTTGGCAAACTCAAAGAGAGTTTGTCCATCCCCAACCTAATAGAAGTTCAAAAAAACTCTTATGATGAATTTCTTGTCTCAAAAAGCAAAAACTACAAGAATGACCCATACGAAAAAGGATTGCTTCGTGTTTTTAAAAGTATTTTTCCAATAAACGATGCATCAGAAAAATCTTCTCTAGAATTTATATCTTATAGGTTAGCTAAGCCAAAATTTGATGTTACCGAATGTAGACAAAGAAGTTTAACTTATTCTGCGGCTATAAAGGCAAATCTTAGATTAGTAGTTTACGATATTGATCAAGAAAAGAATACAAAACAGATACTTTCAGCAAAAGAACAAGAGGTTTACGTTGGTGATTTACCCTTAATGACCCCAAGTGGTACTTTCGTTGTTAACGGTGTCGAGAGAGTAGTTGTTAATCAAATGCATAGGAGTCCAGGTGTATTTTTCGATCATGACAAAGGAAAAACACATGCGAGTGGTAAACTGTTGTTTAACTGCAGAATAATTCCAGGAAGAGGTTCGTGGTTAGATTTTGAATTTGATCCTAAAGATTTATTATTTTTTCGAATTGATAGAAAAAAGAAAATTCCTATAACTTCATTTCTTTATTCTTTAAATTTTACTAGAGATAAAATTTTAGAAACGTTTTATGAATATAGTAAATACGAATATGATATAAAAACTAAATCTTGGTTTGTAAAATTCGAACCAGAAAATTATAAAAGACCAATCAAACTTTTATTTGATCTTGTTGACAGAAAAAATAATAAAAAAGTTCTTCAAAAAGGTGAAAAGTTAAATCTCATATTAGCAAACAAATTAAAAGATAAAGGATTAAAGGAAATCCTAGTTTCAGCTGAGGAAATAGTTGGAAAATATACAAAAATTGACATTAAAGATAAACGTGGAGAAATAATTTTAAAGTCAGGTTTTAATATTACAAAAGAATCATTAGATAAAATTTTAGAATCGGAAATATATTCTTTAGAACTTGCTAATCTCGATCCAATAATGAGAGGACCATATATTCTTGAGACAATGAAAGTTGATAAAAACAATAATAAAGAAGAAGCTTTAAATGATATTTATAGAGTTCTAAGACCGGGAGAGCCACCAACACCAGAAATTGCAGAAGATGTATTTAAAAATTTGTATTTCAACAAAGAGAGATACGATCTATCAGATGTGGGTAGAGTAAAACTTAATGCTAAATTAGATCTAAAAACTCCTGATACCACTAGAGTACTTACAAAAGATGATATCGTAGCGATAATAAAGTTCATGTTAAATTTAAGAGATGGTAGAGGCGATGTGGATGATATTGATCACCTAGGAAATAGAAGAGTAAGATCTGTAGGAGAATTAGTAGAGAATCAATTTAGAATTGGTCTTTTACGTATGGAGAGAACAATTAAAGAAAAAATGTCTACTTTGCTAGAGATAGAATCAGCAATGCCACAAGATTTGATAAATGCAAAACCTATTACCACATCTTTTAAAGATTTTTTTGGTACATCGCAATTATCTCAATTTATGGATCAGACTAATCCATTATCTGAGATTACACATAAAAGACGAGTGTCTGCTTTAGGACCAGGCGGATTAACTAGAGAAAGGGCTGGATTTGAAGTAAGGGATGTTCATCCAACCCATTATGGTAGAATTTGTCCCATAGAAACTCCAGAGGGACCAAATATTGGATTAATAAATAGTTTGGCAACATACTCAAAAGTAAATAGGTATGGCTTTATTGAAAGTCCATACAAAAAAGTTTCTAACGGAAAGATTTTAAATAAAATAGAATATTTGTCAGCTATCGAGGAAGAAAAATATACTATTGCCCAGGCTAATTCTGTAATTGACTCCGAAGGAAGTTTTGTCGAAGAACTTGTTTCCTGCAGAAAGGGTTTGAACTTTATTTTATCAAGAAGAGAAAATATTGAATATATAGATGTTTCTCCAAAGCAGCTGGTATCTGTCGCTGCATCTTTAATACCATTCTTAGAAAACGATGATGCTAATAGAGCTTTGATGGGTTCAAATATGATGAGACAAGCAGTTCCATTGTTGAAGCCAGAAGCCCCACTTGTAGGAACTGGTATAGAAGGCGATGTTGCATTAGACTCAGGCGTTACTATAGTAGCAAAACGTAACGGTGTGGTTGATAAAATTGATGGTAAAAGAATTGTCGTTAAAGCAACCGAAGAAAAAGATCTTTCTAAATCTGGCGTTGATATTTATAATTTACTTAAATTTCAAAGATCAAACCAGAATACCTGCATAAACCAAAAGCCCTTAGTAAAGGTAGGAGATGTAATTAAAAAAGGTGATATTATTGCCGATGGACCAGCAACAAAAATTGGTGAACTCGCTTTAGGAAAGAACGTTACCGTGGCATTTATGCCTTGGCAAGGGTACAATTTTGAAGATTCAATTTTAATATCAGAAAGATGTGTTACAGATGATGTTTTCACATCAATTCACATCGAAGAACATGAGTTGATGGCAAGAGATACAAAACTAGGTACTGAAGAAATTACAAGAGATATACCTAATGTTAGTGAGGAAAGTCTTAAAAATTTAGATGAGTCTGGTATTGTTTATGTTGGTGCTGAAGTTAAACCAGGAGATATTTTAGTAGGAAAAGTAACGCCCAAAGGTGAGACAGCTTCGAGCCCGGAGGAAAAACTTTTAAGGTCTATATTTGGTGAAAAAGCCACGGACGTTAGAGACTCTTCTTTAAAAATGCCTCCAGGAAGTTCTGGTGTTATTGTGGATGTTAGAATTTTCAATAGACATGGAGTAGAAAAAGACGAAAGGGCTATTGCAATAGAGAGATCCGAAGTAGAATCCGTACAAGAAGACAAGCACGTAGAAGAAGAAATATTAGAGAGAAATATTAAACAAAGGTTTTTGGAAATTGCAGGAAAAGAAAAATTATCTAAAGGTTACAAAAAAAATAAACCTGGAGATACACTTGATATCGAAGAATTGTCAAATATCAAAGTAAATGAATGTTTAAAATTAAAATTTGAAGACGAAAATACAAATAACAAAGTTAAACAAATTCAAAATCAATTCGAACACGCAAACCAGGATATACAATCAAGATTTGAAGACAAGGTATTAAAAATTAAACAAGGTGATGATTTACTTCCTACAGTTATGAGCGTTGTTAAGGTTTTTGTCGCTGTAAAAAGAAGATTAATGCCTGGTGACAAAATGGCCGGAAGACATGGTAACAAGGGTGTTATAAGCAAAATCGTACCTGTTGAAGATATGCCTTATATGGATACTGGAAAACCGGTTGATATTGTTCTTAATCCATTAGGAGTCCCAAGTCGGATGAATGTTGGACAAATTTTGGAGACACACTTGGGCTGGTCATGCTCTGAATTAGGTGAGAAAGTTAAAAAATTACTAAATTCTTATAGAAAAGATCAAAAAGATAATGATTTAAGAAAAACTTTGGAAACAATATATGGAGAAAAAAATTATAAAAATATTATAAAAAATTTAGATAAAAAAGATTTTGTTGAATTATGTACCAATCTTTCTAATGGCGTACCTGTTTCTACCCCTGTTTTTGATGGAGCATCAACAAATGATATTAACAAAATGTTAGAAACCGCAGGACTTCCAAGTTCAGGACAAACAAATTTGTGGGATGGTAAAACAGGTCAAAAATTTGATAGACCAGTTACCGTAGGTATTATTTATATGCTCAAGTTACATCATTTAGTAGAAGATAAAATTCATGCTAGATCTACAGGGCCTTATAGTTTAGTAACTCAACAACCTTTAGGGGGCAAAGCTCAATCCGGGGGACAAAGATTTGGAGAAATGGAAGTTTGGGCATTAGAGGCTTACGGCGCATCTTATACATTGCAAGAAATACTTACAGTAAAATCAGATGATGTTGCAGGTCGTACTAAAGTTTATGAAACAATTGTTAAAGGCGATGATAATTTTGAGTCTGGCATACCAGAATCTTTTAACGTTCTTATTAAAGAAATTAGAGCACTAGGTTTAAATATTGAATTGAATTAAAACAATGGAAGCAAAATTAAAAAAATTTACAAAAAAACAAGTCACAGAAAAAGATCTTAAATATCTAAAAATTACTTTGGCTAGTCCAGAAAAGATTAAATCTTGGTCTTGGGGTGAAATTAAAAAGCCTGAGACGATTAATTACAGAACTTTTAGACCAGAAAAAGATGGTTTATTTTGTGCTCGAATTTTTGGACCTGTAAAAGACTATGAGTGCTTATGTGGAAAATATAAAAGGATGAAGTTTAGAGGAATTGTTTGTGAAAAGTGCGGAGTTGAGGTCACTAAATCGAAAGTAAGAAGAGAAAGGATGGGACATATAGATTTAGCTTCACCTGTTGCACACATTTGGTTTCTAAAATCTCTTCCAAGCAGAATATCTTTATCTATTGATATGAAATTAAAAGATGTTGAAAAGGTACTTTATTTTGAAAGCTTTATTGTTATAGAACCTGGCTTAACGGAGTTAAAGAAAGGACAACTTTTAACCGAGGAGGAGTATTTAAAAGCACAGGAAAAATATGGAGAAGACGGTTTTACTGCTGGCATAGGAGCTGAAGCAGTAAGAGAGATTTTAATTGGAATAGATTTAAAAAAAGAAAGTGAAAAACTAAGAAATTCTTTGGAGGGAATCAAATCTAAAGTTACCGAAGAAAGAACTTTAAAAAGACTTAAGCTAGTGGACTCATTTATTGAATCTGGAAACAAACCAGAAGATATGATTTTAACCACAGTTCCCGTTATTCCCCCCGAACTTCGACCTTTGGTACCTCTAGATGGCGGTAGATTTGCTACTTCAGATCTAAACGATCTTTATCGTAGAGTAATAAACAGAAACAATCGTTTAAAAAGATTAATAGATTTAAAAGCTCCAGATATAATTGTTAGAAATGAAAAAAGAATGCTTCAGGAGTCGGTTGATGCATTGTTTGACAACGGAAGAAGAGGCAGAGTAATTACCGGAACAGGAAAAAGGCCTCTTAAATCATTAGCTGAGATGTTGAAAGGAAAACAAGGAAGATTTAGACAGAATTTGTTAGGTAAGAGAGTGGATTATTCAGGAAGATCTGTAATAGTAGTTGGTCCTGAATTAAAACTCCATCAGTGCGGTTTGCCAAAAAAAATGGCTTTAGAACTTTTTAAACCTTTCTTGTATGCGAGATTAGATAAACTCGGTTTGGCGACAACAATTAAACAGGCCAAAAAAATGGTAGAGAAACAAAAACCTGAGGTATGGGATGCTCTAGAACATATAATAAGAGAGCACCCAATTTTATTAAATAGGGCACCTACTTTGCACAGATTAGGAGTTCAAGCTTTCGAAGCTAAATTAATAGAGGGTAATGCTATCGAATTACATCCTTTAGTATGTGCAGCATTTAATGCTGATTTTGATGGAGATCAAATGGCTGTACATATCCCATTAAGTTTAGAAGCTCAGTTAGAAGCAAGAGTCTTAATGATGTCAACAAATAATATTCTTAGTCCATCAAATGGTAAACCAATCATAGTTCCCAGCCAGGATATAGTTTTAGGAATTTATTATTTATCACAGTCAAAAAATAAAGATGAGGATAAACCTGTGGCAATTTTTTCAAACGTTAATGAAATAATCAATGCCTTAGAAGACAACAATATTAGTGTACACTCTAAAATTGTTTGTCAATTTACTACCGTTGATGAAAAAGGAAATGAGATTAAAGAAAAGTACAAAAGTACAGCGGGCAGGTTTCTTTTAGCTGAGACGTTACCAAAGAACCATAAAATTAAATTTTCTTTAACTAACAGGCTCTTAACCAAAAAAGCTGTATCAGAAATTATAGATATTGTTTATAGGTATTGCGGTCAAAAGAAAACTGTAATTTTTTGTGACAAAATAAAAGAACTAGGTTTTAAACATGCATTTAAGGCTGGAATATCTTTTGGAAAAAATGATCTAATAATTCCAAAAACAAAGGAAAAATTAGTTAATGATACCAAAAAGCTTATAGAAGATTACGAAAAACAATATCAAGATGGTTTTATTACTAGAGGAGAAAAATACAACAAAGTAGTTGATGTTTGGTCCAAATGCACAGATTCAATTGCGAACGAAATGATGAAAGAAATTTCGTCAGCCGAAAAGATATATAACGATGGAAGGATCGAGACTAACTCAGTATTCATGATGGCAGACTCTGGTGCTAGGGGATCGCCGGCACAGATGAAGCAATTAGCTGGAATGAGAGGTCTGATAGCTAAACCCTCTGGTGAGATCATAGAAACTCCAATAATATCAAATTTTAAAGAAGGCTTAACAGTTTTAGAATATTTTAATTCAACCCATGGCGCAAGAAAAGGACTTGCTGATACAGCTTTAAAAACAGCCAATTCAGGATATTTAACAAGAAGACTTTGCGATGTCGCACAGGATTTGCAAGTTACAAGACAAGAATGCGATCCCAAACTAAGATCTTCAATAACACTGTCAGAGATAATAGAGGGCGGTAATATTTTAGTTAGTTTATCCGAAAGAGTTTTAGGTAGAGTCTCAGCAGAAAATATTAAAAATCCATTGACTGGCGAATTAATTGTTAAAGAAAAGGAAATGATTGATGAAAACGTATGTGAAAAAATTGATTCCGCTGGTGTTAAAACAATTCAAGTTTATTCTGTAATTACATGCGGCTCTAAAAAAGGTGTTTGCGCAATGTGTTATGGAAGAGATTTATCACGAGGCAAAATGGTTAGCATTGGGGAAGCAATCGGGATGATAGCCGCTCAATCTATTGGAGAACCCGGTACTCAATTGACCATGAGAACATTCCACGTTGGAGGAACAGCTCAAATTAAAGAGCAATCCTCAGTAATTTCTGCAACAGAAGGGGTCCTTAAAATTTCGAATAAAAATTTAATTAAAGACTCAAGAAACAATATTATTGTAATGGGAAGAAACACTCAGTTGTCATTAGAAGATGGAAATGGACGACAGCTGGCCCTGTATAAAGTTCCATATGGATCCAAACTACTTTACAAGCAAGATGACAATGTTCCAAAAGGAAAAAAAATATGTGAATGGGATCCATACACGCTCCCAGTGATTGCTGAAACAAGTGGTATAGTAAATTATATGGATCTTGTAGATGGTGTTTCACTTGCTGAAACAGCAGATGATGCAACAGGTATATCAGTTAAATCTGTAATTGATTGGAAATCTCAATCAAAGAATTCAGATTTAAAACCCAGAATAACCTTGAGGAACTCTGAAGGTGAGGTTATTAAAAAAGCAGACCAAAATGAAGCCAGATATTACTTAGTTCCAGACTCAATATTATCAGTTAAAGATGGACAAAAAATTTCAGCAGGAGACGTGCTCGCACGACTGCCAAAAGAAACTTCCAAGACAAAAGATATTACAGGAGGTCTTCCTAGAGTTGCAGAATTATTTGAAGCAAGAAGACCAAAAGATAGTGCAATAATCGCAGAAAATGATGGAATTATTCAATTTGGAAAAGAAGTTAGAGGTAAACAAAAAATATCCATCGTCACAGATAAAGGTGAAAGTTCTAATTACTTAATTCCCAAAGGAAAGCATACAAATTTTAATCAAGGAGAAAAAATTAAAAAAGGGGAATATCTGTTAGACGGAGCGCCTGCACCGCATGATATTTTGAGAATTCTAGGTGTAGAAGCATTAACCGAATACTTTATTAGTGAAGTACAGGAGGTTTACAGAATGCAAGGTGTTGTAATAAATGATAAACACATAGAGACAATAGTAAGACAAATGCTGAAAAAAGTTGAAATAAAAGAGTCTGGTGATTCAAACTACTTGAGCGGTGAAACAGTAGATAGAATTCAATTTGATAGAATAAATGAAGAATTGATTAAAAAAAATAAAAAACCAGCAAAAGGGGAAAGAATTTTATTAGGTATAACAAAAGCTTCTTTGCAGACAAATTCATTTATATCCGCAGCTTCTTTCCAAGAAACAACAAGAGTATTAACAGATGCGGCAATAAAAGGAAAAATAGATAATCTAGAAGGGCTGAAAGAGAATGTAATTGTTGGTAGACTTATACCGGCAGGCACAGGTTTTGCAAAAAATAATTTAGATAACGAAGCCAAAGAGCAAGATAAAGCAAGATTAGCCGAATTACAAAAGCAAGAACTAGAAAATAAATCTACCGAAGTAACTTCGTAAATAACTCATGCCCTCGTAGTGAAATTGGTAGACACAAAGGACTTAAAAACCTTTGTATTTATAGGTTTTTTTGCACCTATTACATGTTGACTTTTATCGCTTCAATGTTAGTTTAGCGCAATTTTAATAGTTAAAAGTAAGGTTATTTGGACCTTAAACAATAACTAGCTAATCGAGGATAACCATCCCTTATCTTTACTATTAATCTTAATAAAAAATATTATGGCAACGATTAATCAATTGTTAAGAAAACCAAGGGTAAAACCTTTGTCAAGAAACAAAGTTCCTGCTTTGGAAAAACAACCTTTAAAAAGAGGTGTGTGTACAAAAGTTTACACAACTACCCCCAAAAAACCTAATTCTGCATTAAGAAAAGTAGCGAGAGTTAGATTATCAAATGGTTATGAAGTTACAGCATATATACCTGGCGAAGGACACAATCTTCAAGAGCACTCAGTTGTTTTAATAAGAGGAGGAAGAGTTAAAGATCTACCGGGTGTTCGATATCACGTTCTCAGAGGAAATTTGGATGCACAGGGTGTTACAGCTAGAAAGAAAAGGCGTTCATTGTACGGCGCAAAAAAACCTAAATAATTATTATCATGTCTAGAAAACGTAAAGCCCCAAAAAGAAAACATTATCCTGATCCAAAATTTAAGTCATTGACTGTCTCAAAATTTATTAACGCTATAATGTATGATGGTAAAAGATCCTCTGCTGAAAAAATTTTATATTCTGCTATGGAAAAGATGAAAAGTAAAAATCTTGATCCAATAAAAACTTTTGACTCTGCTATACGTAATGTGCGACCTAATCTTGAGGTAAGGTCAAGAAGAGTTGGTGGAGCTACCTACCAGGTTCCAGTTGAGGTTAAATCTAAAAGATCGCAAGCTTTGGCGCTAAGATGGATTTTAATAGCTTCAAGGAAAAGAAAAAATAAATCTATGTCTGAAAAATTATATTTCGAACTTATGGATGCATCACAAAATAAAGGCTCGGCCGTTAAAAAGAGAGAAGATACTCATAAAATGGCAGAGTCAAACAGAGCATTTGCTCATTTTAGGTGGTAACAAAATGCCAAGATCACACACTTTAGAAAAATATAGAAATATAGGAATTATGGCTCACATTGATGCTGGAAAGACAACAACAACAGAAAGAATTTTATATTATACAGGGAAGAGTCATAAAATTGGGGAAGTCCACGATGGTGCAGCAACCATGGATTGGATGGAACAAGAACAGGAAAGAGGGATTACCATCACATCAGCAGCTACAACTTGTTTTTGGAGAGAGCACAGAATAAATATTATCGATACACCAGGACACGTAGATTTTACAATTGAGGTGGAAAGATCATTGAAAGTTTTAGATGGGGCAGTTGCAGTTTTTGATGGTGTAGCTGGAGTTGAGCCTCAATCAGAAACGGTCTGGAGACAGGCAGACAAGTATAAAGTTCCAAGAATTTGTTTTGTAAATAAATTGGATAGAACAGGGGCTGACTTTTTTAATTGCGTAGAAATGATTAAGGATAGACTTGGTGCAAAACCCCTGGTTATGCAAATTCCTGTTGGAATGGAAGCTTCTTTAAAGGGTGTTGTAGATTTAATTAAAATGAAAGCCGTTATATGGAAAGACGAAAAACTTGGCGCAGAATTTGAATATGTTGATATACCAGCAGATTTAAAAGAACAATCAGAAAAGTATAGAAAAGAATTAATAGAAACAGCAGTCGAACAAGATGAAAAATTAATGGATGATTATTTAAATGGAAAAGAAATTTCAGAAAAAGATATAATTTCTTGTATACGTAAAGGATGTCTTAAGTTTGATTTTGTGCCAGTTTTAACTGGTTCAGCTTTTAAAAATAAAGGCGTCCAACCACTTCTTGATGCTGTAGTCGATTTTTTACCTAGTCCTAAAGATATTAATTCAATTAAAGGAACAAAACCTAATTCTAAAGACGAGGTTGAAAGAAAATTTGATGATAAAGAACCTTTTTCAGCATTAGCGTTTAAGGTTGCAAACGATCCTTTTGTTGGCTCTTTAACCTTTATAAGAATTTATTCAGGAACTTTAAAGTCAGGTACTGGAGTTTATAATACATCAAAAGATAAAGAAGAAAGAGTTGGAAGAATGCTTCTTATGCATGCCAATAGTAGAGAAGACGTGAAAGAAGCAAACACCGGGGATATTGTTGCTTTAGCTGGTCTTAAATACACAATTACAGGACACACCTTATCTGACGAAGATAATCCAGTTGTTTTAGAACCAATGGAGTTTCCAGATCCTGTTATTGAAATTGCAGTTGAGCCAAAAACAAAAGGAGACCAAGAAAAGATGGGAGAAGCCTTAGGTAGATTAGCGAAAGAAGATCCATCTTTTAGAGTTACATCTGACGAAGAGTCAGGACAAACCATCATAAAAGGTATGGGTGAATTACATTTGGACATAATTGTTGACAGAATGAAGAGAGAATTCAAAGTAGAAGCAAACATTGGAGCTCCGCAGGTAGCATATAGAGAGACGATCTTAAAACCTATTTCAAATGTTTATATACACAAAAAACAAAGTGGTGGCGCAGGACAATTTGCTAAAGTTGAATTAACAGTTGAGCCATTAGAGCCAGGAAAAGGTAGAGAAATAGAAAACAAAATTAAAGGTGGAGCAATTCCCAAAGAATTTATTCCCGGAGTTGAAAAGGGTATTGAAAGCATTGCTGATAATGGAATATTAGCAGGATTTCCTCTTATTGATTACAAGGTAACCATTGTAGACGGTTTACATCACGATGTTGATTCAAGTGTTTTAGCTTTTGAAATTGCTTCAAGATATTGTTTCAAAGAAGCTTGTACGAAAGCAAGTTTAAAACTCTTAGAACCTATAATGAGAGTGGAAGTAATTACGCCAGAAGATTACATGGGCGATGTGATTGGAGATCTAAATAGTAGAAGAGGACAGGTTTCAACAACAGACAAAAGAGGTAATGCAACAGTAATAAGTGCCATGGTTCCTTTAGCCAATATGTTTGGATATATAAATAATTTAAGATCTATGTCACAAGGCAGAGCTCAGTATTCAATGTTTTTTGATCATTACCAAAAAGTACCTCAAAATGTTCAAGATGAAGTAACAAAAAAAATGGCATAAACTTATGGAAAAACAAAATATTAGAATAAATTTAAGAGCGTACGATAATAAAATATTAGATATATCTACGCAGGAAATAGTAAACACGGCAAAAAGGACAGGCGCTCAAGTCAAAGGCCCTATACCTTTACCAACTAAAATTGAAAAATTTACTGTATTAAGATCACCTCACATAGACAAAAAAAGCAGAGAACAATTTGAAACTAGAACGCATAAAAGATTAATAGACATAATAGAACCAACGCCACAAACAGTAGAAGCTTTAATGAAATTAGATTTAGCTTCAGGTGTTGATATAGATATAAAGATATAATTATGACAATTGGATTAGTTGGAACAAAAATTGGTATGAGCAGAGAGTTTATGGACTCAGGTACCTCCGTACCTGTAACAGTAGTAAGAGTAGAAACCGGAAGAATAATAGATATTTATAACAAAGAGAAAAATGGGTATTCAGCAGTAAAGTTAGGTTTTTTAAAAACCAAACCTTCTAAATTATCAAAACAAATGAAAGGTTTTTTTGCAAAAAAAAACACTGAGCCAAAAAGAATTTTAAAAGAATACAGGGTAAATAAAAGTGAAGATTATAAATTGGGTAGTGAAGTGGGTTTAGAACTCTTCAAAGATGTTAAATTTATAGACGTAAGATCTAAAACTATAGGAAAAGGATTCGCAGGCCCTATGAAAAGATGGAACTTTTCAGGTTTAAGAGCCTCCCATGGAGTATCCGTTTCTCATAGATCGCATGGATCTACTGGTCAAAGACAGGATCCTGGAAAAGTATTTAAAAACAAAAAAATGGCTGGACATATGGGCTCTAAATTTAGAACTTTGTTAAACCTAGAAATTATAAAATCAGATATGGAAAATAATTTAATATATATAAAAGGATCAATACCAGGATCTAAAAACAGTACAGTATATTTGAGAAAATCAATTAAATCTATAAATAGAAAAACCACTATAGAAAATGAAAAAGTGGCACAACAAATTCAACAAAGTGCTAAAAAACCATCGTCAAAGGTCGAAACAAAAAAAGAAGTTGAAAAAAAAGCACCTGAAAAAAAAGAAGCCCCTAAAAAAGAGGTTAAAAAGAAATAACTTATGAATATAGATGTTTTAAATATAGAAGGAACAAAATCCAAAAGTGTTACCGTATCCGACAATCTTGCTGGACTAAAGGTTAACCACAAGCTTTTAAAATACGTTATTGATTGGCAATTAAACCATGCAAAAAAAAGAGTAGCAAAAACAAAACAAAGAAACGAAGTTATTGGGTCGACTAAGAAAATTTATGCTCAAAAGGGAACTGGTGGAGCTAGACACGCAAGTAGAAAAGCTCCTTTGTTTGTCGGTGGCGGTGTTGCGCATGGACCTAAAGGAGACAACTATAAAGTCAAAAAAATTAACAAAAAAATGAGAAAGCTTGCACTAGCTCAAACTATTTCTAAAAAAAGATCAAATAAAGAATTATATATTTTAGATGATGTTAAAAAACAGGTTAAAAAAACAAAAACTTTTTATACTTTCTTGGTTAAGAACAAAATTAAAAACGTTTTAATTATTTCAGATAAAGAAACACAAAAAAATATAAGCAAATCAGTTAGAAATATAAGAGATGTTAAACTGATTACAGACGACGGCGCCAATGTTTACGATATTGTTAAATTTAAAAATGTTTTGTTTACAACATCTTCAATAAAAAATATTCAAGATAGGATATTAAATGAAAAAAATTAATTACTTAGACTCAATTTTATCACCAATTATTACAGAGAAGGCGACTAATCAATCTGAACAAAACAAGGTCACATTTAAAATTCATAAAGGTGCTACGAAAAAATCGATTAAAAAAAGTATTGAAAAAATATTTAAAGTAAATGTAATAAAAATTAATACAATTCAAAAGAAATCTAAAAATAAAGTTGTAAGAGGTAAGATGGGAAAAAAAAGAGGATTTAAGAAAGCTTTGGTAACTTTAAAGAAAGGGCAAAGTATAGATTTGTCGTTGGGGGTATAAAAAATGAGTCTTAAATCTTATAAACCATATACTAAATCAACAAGAACAACTATTCTCGTTGATAGAAAAGGAATTTGGAAAGGCAGACCTTTAAAATCTTTGACCATAGGAAAAAAATCCTCAGGCGGAAGAAATAATCTTGGTAGAATTACGTCAAGATCACGAGGCTCAGGTCACAAGAAAAGATATAGAGAAATTGATTTTCTTAGATCTAAACTAGATGTTAAAGCAAAAGTTGAAAGAATAGAATACGATCCAAACAGAACCTCTTATATAGCTCTTTTAAAATACGAGGATGGAATACGAAATTATATTATCTGTCCAAGGAATATAAAGGTTGGAGACGAAATAATTTCTGGAAAGAAAAAAGAAATTAAAATAGGTAACTGCATGCCATTATTTGATATCCCCCCAGGGACAATTGTTCATAATGTAGAGTTAATAGAGGGAAATGGTGGAAAATTAGCTAGGTCAGCCGGGTCATCTGTAACATTGTCAGGGTTCGATGGTGATTATGCAATAATAAAATTATCATCAGGTGAATCAAGAAAAGTAAGAGCAGCATGCAGAGCAACGATTGGTTCTGTTTCAAACCCTGATCAAAAAAATATACAAATTGGAAAAGCAGGAAGAAATAGATGGAAAGGTAAAAGACCTTTGGTAAGAGGTGTTGCAAAAAATCCAGTCGACCACCCACATGGTGGTGGTGAAGGAAAGACATCTGGAGGTAGAAGCCCAGTATCACCTTGGGGACAATCGGCGAAAGGTCTAAAAACAAGAAAACCAAAAAGAAGTGATATGTTTATTATTTCAAGAAGGAAAAAGAGGAATAAGTAATGGCTAGAGGAATATGGAAAGGACCTTTTGTTCATCCCAGCCTGTTAAAGCAGGTTGATAAACTTAAAACAGGTAACAAAAAACCTATAAAGACATGGTCAAGGAACTCAACAATCATTCCAGAATTTGTAGGGCACAGCTTTTTAATTCATAATGGAAGGACTTTTATTCCAATAACTATATCTGAAGAGATGGTAGGTCACAAATTAGGTGAGTTTTCACCAACTAGAAAATTTGCAGGTCATACACCAGCTGATAAAAAAGCAGCAGCAGAGGGTGGAGACTCAAAAGCATCTGCAGGATCTGCTCCTAAAGCAGCACCAGGTGCAACGCCAAAAGCATCACCAGGAGCGGCAGCTCCGGCAAAAGGAAAAGATGATGGAAAAAAATAATTTTGTAAAAGCAGTTAATAAAAATGTAAGAAGTGGAGCAAGAAAAGCAAATCTTGTTTTAAATTTTATAAAAGGAAAAAAAGCGGATATAGCAATTCGTGATTTAGATTTTACTAGAAAAAAAGTTGCACTAGATATTAAAAAAACAATAAAGTCTGCAGTAGCTAACGCTGAAAATAATTATCAATATGATGTAGATAACCTATACGTTAAAGAAGCTTACGTTGGTAAATCTATAGTAATGAAAAGATTTAGACCTAGAGCAAAAGGAAGAGCCTCTGGTATTAAAAAACCATATAGCCGAGTTACAATCATTTTAGAAGAAAAGCAAACAAAAGACAAAACAGAGGATAAAAAATAATGGGACAAAAAGTAAATCCAATTGGCTTTAGATTAGGAATTAACAGACCTTGGGATTCCATTTGGTTTGCTAAAAAAAACGAATATGGAAAATTTTTAATTGAAGATTATAAAATTAGAAAATTTATAAGAGAAAACATAAAAAACTCAGGCGTATCCGATGTAATTATTGAGAGATCTTCAAAAAAATGTACTATTTCAATTCACACTTCAAGACCAGGGTTTGTTATTGGAAAAAAAGGCTCAGATATTGAAAAAATAAAGAAAAAACTTTCCAAACTCACCTCTGACGAAGTTTTTTTGAATATAAAAGAAATTAAAAAACCTGAATTAAATGCATACTTGGTGGCAGAAAATATTGCCCAACAATTAGTTAAGAGAGTAGCTTATAGACGTGCAATGAAAAGAGCCATGCAATCAGCCATGAGATTGGGAGCAAAGGGAATCAAAGTTTCTTTAGGAGGTAGATTAGCTGGAAACGAAATTGCTAGAACCGAATGGTTGCGTGAAGGAAGTATACCTTTACACACTTTGAGAGCTAATCTTGATTATGCAGAAGCAGAAGCTTTAACAACCTATGGAGTAATTGGGGTCAAGGTTTGGATTTATAAAGGTGAGATTTTTTTAAAAGATATTGAAAAAGAAAAAAGAGAAAGAGTGAAAAATGTTACAACCAACAAGAAGTAAATATAGAAAAGCACATAAAGGTAGAATTCATGGTAAGGCAACCAGAGTTGCGGTATTAAATTATGGTGCATTCGGTTTAAAGGCTATGGAGCCAGAAAGAGTACTTGGAAAACAAATAGAGGCAGCCAGAGTAGCCTTAACAAGATATATGCAAAGAACTGGCAAGGTTTGGTCTCGAGTTTTTCCAAATATTCCCGTATCAAAAAAACCTACAGAAGTACGAATGGGCAAAGGTAAAGGATCGCCAGAATTTTGGGTATGCAGAGTTAAACCTGGAAGAATTTTATTTGAAGTTGATGGAGTGACAGAAGAAGTAGCCAGAATTGCATTATATAAGGCGTCTGCAAAGTTACCAATTAAAACAAAATTTATAAAAAGGTAAGATGAAAAAGAAAGAAACAAAAAAACTAAGTTCTGATCAATCAATAAGAGAAATACAGAAGCTCAAAAAAGATCTTTTTAATATGAGATTTAAAAAAATAAATGGTCAAGTGCAAAGTCCAGCGGAGTTTACAAAGATTAAAAAAAACATAGCAAGGTTATTTAATAATATCGGACAAAAAAAATGACAAAGAAAATATTACAGGGAACAGTTATAAGTGACAAAAGCAACAAAACTATTGTTGTTGAAGTAAAAAGAAGATTTGTTCATCCTTTTTATGGGAAAGTAATATCTAAATCTAAAAAATATCATGCACATGACGAAAAAAATAAATTTAAAAAAGGAGATTTGGTTAAAATTATTGAAAGTAAGCCTATATCTAAATTAAAAACATGGGAAGTGATTGACAAATGATACAAGTACAAACAGAATTACAGGTCGCAGACAATACTGGCGCTAAAAGAGTTGAGTGTATAAAAGTTTTAGGCGGCTCAAAAAGAAGATATGCTGGAGTAGGAGATTTAATAGTCGTTAGCGTTAAAGACGCATTACCAAACGGAAAAGTAAAAAAAGGCTCTGTGCACAAAGCTGTTATTGTTAGGACTAAAAAAGAGATATTTAGAAAAGATGGATCTAAAGTCCAATTTGATAATAATTCTGTTGTATTAACTGACGAAAAAGGTGAGCCGATTGGAACAAGAATTTTTGGACCAGTTACTAGAGAACTTAGGTACAGAGGACAAACAAAAATAATATCATTAGCACCGGAGGTTTTGTAAAATGTTTTTAAAAAAAGGAATTAAAGTCAAAGTACTAACCGGTAAAGATAAAGGAAAAGACGGTGAAATAATCCAGATTGATAGATCAAGAGAGTTAGCTAAAGTAAAAGCTTTAAACATGGTTAAGAAACATAAAAAAGCTACCAAAGAAAATAAGGGCGGTATCGTTTCAAAGGAAGCGTATATGCATCTCTCTAATTTAATGAAAATTGAAGGGACTAAAAAGGCTAAAAAATGACACCAAGATTAAAAGAAAAATATAAAAATGAAATTGTTAAAAATCTGATGTCAAAATTGAATCAGAAAAATATTTATAGCATTCCAAGAATAAAAAAAATTGTTATTAACATGGGTCTTGGACCAGATGGTAGTGATCAAAAAATACTGAAGTCATGTATTCATGATATATCAGCTATAACAGGACAATATCCGATAGTTACTAAGTTTAAAAAATCCATATCGAATTTCAAATCAAGAAAAGGCACAAATGCAGGTCTCAAAGTAACACTGCGAAATGATAGAATGTTCGAATTTTTGGACAGATTAGTAAATATTGCGCTTCCAAGAATAAAAGACTTTAGAGGTTTGTCGGAAAATGGTTGTGATAATTTTGGCAATTATAGTTTTGGAATAAAAGAGCATATTATTTTTCCAGAAATAAATTTTGACAAAGTCGAAAAAATAAGAGGGATGGATGTAACAATAGTTACCAACAGTAATTCATCTGAAAAAACTATTATCTTATTAAAAGAATTTAATCTTCCTATTGTCAAAGGAACTAAAAAAAAGTTAAAGAAAACTAAAAAAGTTGTAGAAAAAGAGGAAAAAACAGAGGAGAAAAAATAAATGGCAAAAACAAGCGCGATACAAAGGAACCTGAAAAGAATAAAAATGTCAAAAAAATACGACAAAAGAAGGAAGAAACTAAAAGATATAGTAAGAAACAAAAATCTTCCATTAAACGAAAGATTTGCAGCGCAATTAAAACTGTCAAAACTTCCAAAAAATTCATCAAAAATTAGAATAAGGAATAGATGCGAAATCACTGGAAGACCTCACGGAGTTTATAGAAAACTGAGAATTTCAAGAATAGCTTTAAGACAAATGGCATCATCAGGAAAAATACCTGGTATGACAAAATCAAGTTGGTAGGAGAATTATGAATTTAGTTGATCCAATTGGCGATATGTTAACAAGAATAAGAAATGGGCAAATGAGGTCCTTAAATAAAATTGAAATACCATTTTCAAATTTTAGATTGAAAATATTAGAAGTTTTAAAAAAAGAAGGATATATAATTGATTATTATATTGAAGAAGATAAAGAAAAAACAAAGTTTATCCTTGTTGTTTTAAAATATTACGAAGGACAACCAGTAATAAAAGAAATCAGAAGAGTATCAAAACCTGGTAGAAGAGTTTATTCCAGAGCGGTTAGTATTCCGAAAGTGAAAAATGGCCTGGGTCTTGCTATTTTGTCAACTAGCAAAGGTGTTATGTCAGATGCTGAGGCAATTAAAAATAATTTGGGTGGCGAAATAATCTGTAGGGTATTTTAATGTCAAAACTTGGAAAAAAAACTATTCCTCTACCGAAAGAGTCTAAAGTTGCAGTACAAGGGAATATTGTAACAGTTTCTGGACCAAAAGGTTCTGAAAAGATAATATTTAATGAAAGAATATTTTCGACAAAAGTTAATGAAAAGAATGAATTTCTCATATCACCTTTAAAAAAAGATAAATCTGCTTCAGTAATGTGGGGGACTTATAGAAGTTTAATTAACAATGCAATACAAGGAGTAACAAAAGGACATGAAAAAAATTTAGAATTAAATGGTGTTGGTTTTAAGGTTGCACAACAAGGAGAAGATTTAAAATTAAAATTAGGTTTTAGCCACGAGGCTGTTTATAAAGTACCAAAAGGCATTAATATAAAAATTGAAAAACAAACCAAAATTAGTATTTCAGGATCTGATAAAGCATTGGTTTCAAAAACAGCATCAGAAATCAAATCTTTAAAACCTGTAGAACCCTACAAAGGGAAAGGTATAAAGGAAAAAGGCCAATACGTTATTAGAAAAGAAGGGAAGAAAAAGTAAACTTATGAAAGTTGATTTAAGCATAAAAAGATCTCTGAGAAATAGAAAAAAACTTAAAAGTGTTAATACTGATAGATATCGAATTACGGTATCAAAATCACTTAAAAATATTTCTGCTCAAATAATCGATGATAAAGTAAACAAAACTGTTGTTTCAGCCTCATCAAATGAAAAAAAATTTAGGGAAAACAAGGTAAAAAAAATGGAAATGTCAAAAATTATAGGTGAAATTTTAGCAAAAAGGGCTTCGGAAAAGAAAATAACAAAAGTTTATTTTGACAGAGGTAGTTTTAAATATCATGGAAGAATTAAATCTTTAGCTGAAGCTTTAAGAAAGAATGGATTAAATTTTTAATGAAAGAAAACGGATTTATAGAAAAACTTGTAGCAATAAACAGAATTACTAAAGTAGTAAAGGGTGGTAGACGATTTGGTTTCGCCGCACTAGTAGTTGTTGGTGATCAAAAAGGATCTATAGGTATTGGCAAAGGTAAGTCAAAACAGGTTCCTGACGCAATTAAAAAAGCTACAGAATTAGCTAAAAGAAACATGGTAAAAATTCCTTTAAAGGATGGAAGAACATTGCACCATGATATTTATTCTAAAAGTGGTTCGGGAAAAATTTTGATGCGATCAGCCCCAACCGGAACAGGTATTATAGCCGGAGGAGCTGTTAGAGCAGTTTGTGAGGTTTTAGGAATTCAGGATGTAGTAGCAAAATCTCTTGGATCTCAAAATCCACACAATGTTTTAAAGGCTCTTATAGGTGGTCTAAAAAGTCAAAGTTCTCCAAAGTATTTATCTGCTTTAAGAGGAAAAACGATTTCTGAAATAATAAGAAAAAGAGAAACCAAATGAAATTAAATAGTCTTGAAAAAACAAATTTTTCTAAAATGAGAGTTGGAAGAGGTATTGGATCTGGTAAAGGAAAAACATCGGGCCGAGGAGTAAAAGGACAGAAATCTAGATCAGGTGTAGCTATAAAAAGTTTTGAAGGTGGTCAGATGCCTCTTTATAGAAGATTACCCAAGAGAGGCTTTAAAAGAATTAAAAAAAGAAATATAGCTATAATAAACCTCTCAGATTTACAAAATTTAATTAAAACAAAAAAAATTAAAGTTAGCGAAGAATTGAATATTAAATATCTTAAAGATAAAAAAATTATAAAAAAAGATTTAAATATTTTAAAAATTCTTGGAAAAGGTGAAATAAAGGAAAAGATTAAAGTTAGTACAAACCTTGCGTCAAAATCTGCCAAATCTAAAATCGAAAAAGCTGGCGGTTCAATAAATATTCTTCAAAAGAAAGATAAATAATTTTTTATGGCTAACGAAGATATCGCTCAAAGTAGTTCACCTAAAACTAATGATTTGAGAAACAGAATACTTTTTACTGTTTTTATTCTCTGCATATATAGATTAGGAACTTTTATTCCATTAGCTGGTATAGACCCATATGCATTACAAGAAATGATGGCAACATCTCAAAGAGGACTTTTGGGTATGTTTAATGTTTTTTCTGGTGGAGCAGTGAGTCGAATGGCAATTTTTGCTTTAGGTATTATGCCTTATATTTCCTCTTCGATTATTGTGCAACTTCTAACAGGTGTATCTGATTATTTTAAAAATTTAAAAGATCAAGGTGAAATCGGAAGAAAAAAAATTACACAAATCACTAGATACGGAACTGTTTTAATTGCTGCATTACAAGGATATGGAGTGTCCGTTGGTTTAGAAAATGCTGGTAACTTAGTAATGTCTCCGGGTATATATTTTAAATTAATGACAACTATTTCATTGGTTGCAGGTACAACTTTTTTAATGTGGTTAGGCGAGCAAATAACATCAAGAGGTATTGGAAATGGTATATCGTTAATAATATTTTCTGGAATAGTGGCTGAGATACCAAGAGCTTTAGCGTCAACATTTGAACTGGGACGTACAGGCGCATTGTCACCAGTAATGATTATTGGAATTTTCCTTTTAATTATCGCAACAGTAATGTTTATAGTTTTTGTAGAAAGAGCAATGAGAAAAATTTTAATTAATTATCCTAAAAGACAAATGGGTAATAAAATTTATGGAGGTCAATCATCACACCTGCCTTTAAAAATAAACACAGCTGGCGTAATACCTGCTATTTTTGCTTCAGCTTTATTACTGCTTCCGGTAACCTTTTCAAATTTTGGGCTTTCAGATTCTGAATTATTTTTAAATATTTCATCATTATTTTCTCAAGGCAAACCTTTGTATATGCTTCTTTATGCTTCAGGAATTATATTTTTTTCTTTTTTTTATACTTCTATAGTTTTTAACCCGAAAGAAACCGCAGAAAATTTAAGAAAATATGGTGGATATGTTCCAGGTATAAGACCGGGGGAAAGAACGGCAGATTTTATAGAAACTATATTGACCAGACTAACAACTATTGGAGCATGTTATTTGACATTAGTTTGTTTGATGCCAGAATTTTTAATAGCTAAATATCCAATACCTTTTTATTTAGGCGGCACATCGGTTTTAATAGTTGTTGTTGTAGCTATGGATACCGTATCTCAGGTTCAAACTAGATTAATGAGCTCTCAATATGAGTCATTAATTAAAAAGGCGAAATTTAGCAAATAGTATTTTATGAATATTATTATATTTGGTCCACCAGGTGCCGGCAAAGGTACCCAATCAAAATTTATTGTAAATAAATTTAATTTATATCAATTGTCAACAGGTGATCTGTTGCGTCAAGAAATCAAAAACAAAACAAAATTAGGATCTGAAATTTCATCAATTATTAATTCTGGTGAATTAGTTTCAGATAAAATAGTAAGTGATTTGATAGAAAAATTTATTTCAAATGGCACTTATAAAAATAAAATTATCTTTGATGGGTATCCTAGAACCTTAAACCAGGCAAAGAATTTAGATGATTTACTAAAAAAGTATAAACAAAAAATAAATATTGTTTTAAAATTGTCAGTAAGTTTAGAAACGGTTAAAAAAAGGATTTTGGAAAGACAAACTCTTGAAAAAAGAGCCGATGATAACGAGGAAATTGCTATCAAAAGATATAAAACTTATGAAAAATCATCTGAACCGGTTATAGATTATTATAAGCAATCGAATTTACTCAAAGTTGTAAACGGTGAAGCAGGAATATCTGAAATTAACGGTAAAATTAGCGTGTTAATTGACGCTATCAAGGGTTGACTTTAAGGAATATGAACATATAAATACCTAATTTAAATAATCTGAAAATATGGCTCGAATAGCAGGTGTAAATATACCACAAGATAAAGTTGTCCACATTGCCTTGACTTACATTCATGGAATTGGAGACTTTAATTCGAAAGAAATCTGTAAAAAATTAAACATAGCTCCAAATAAGAGAGTTAACAGTTTATCAGAAGATGAAGTTTTAAAAATTAGGGAATATATAGATCAAAATTATAAAGTCGAAGGAGATCTAAGACGTGAAGTTTCAATGAATATTAAGAGGCTGGTAGATTTAGCAACATATAGAGGGTCGAGGCATAAAAAGAAACTTCCTGTAAGAGGCCAAAGGACTCATTGTAATGCACGTACAAGAAAAGGAAAAGCGATTGCAATTGCTGGTAAAAAATTAACACCAATTAAGAAGTAATTAGAAATTTTTTTAAATGATTAAAAAGACAGAAAAAAAAACAGAAGAAGTCAAATCAGATAAAGTTGAGAAACCAAAAGCTAAAAAGAAAAATAAAATCAAAAGAAATATAACATCCGGTATAGCTTTTGTTCAATCAACTTTTAATAATACAATTATATCTATTGCAGATGAGAATGGAAACGTGGTTGCCTGGTGTTCTGCTGGCTCCAAGGGATTTAAAGGATCAAGAAAGTCTACGCCTTATGCAGCACAAGTTGCTGCTGATCATGCCGGAGAAAAAGCTTACGAACAAGGATTAAGAACCTTGTCTGTTCAGGTTAAGGGACCAGGATCTGGCCGTGAAACAGCTCTAAGAGCATTACAGTCTCGTGGATTTAAGATTATTTCAATAAAGGACACAACTCCAATGCCGCATAATGGAGCTAGGCCACCTAAAAAAAGGAGAGTATAAAATGGAAGACACAGGTATTTTTGATAAAAATTGGAAGGCATTAATCAAACCTTCAAAACTTCAAATAACTAGCAATGATGACAAATCACTCGCCAAAGTCGTTGCTGAGCCTTTGGAAAAAGGATTTGCTCAAACTTTAGGAAATTCTTTAAGAAGGATATTGCTATCTTCAGTTCAAGGAGCAGCTGTAACCGCTATACAGATTGATGGAGTTTTACATGAATTTTCATCAATCAAAGGGGTAAGAGAAGATGTTACTGATATTGTTTTAAATGTCAAAAATTTAGCAATAAAACTTGGAGCAGAGGGACCAAAAAAATTAATTTTAGATGCAGTAGGACCTAAAGAAGTTAAAGCAAAAGATATAACTTTGGTTTCAGATGTTCAAATAATAAATCCAGATCAAACAATATGTAATTTGGATGAAAAAACTAAATTTCATATGGAATTAATTGTTAATACAGGAAAAGGCTATGTTTTAGCTCAAAAAAATAAATCGGAAGATACACCACTTGGAATGATAGCTATCGATTCTCTTTTTAGCCCAGTCAAAAGAGTTTCATATAAAATTGACACAACAAGAGAAGGAGCTGCTCTTGATTACGACAAACTCATTATGGAAGTTGAGACAAACGGCACTGTACCAGCAGAAGACTCCGTTGCATTTGCAGCAAGAATTTTCCAAGATCAACTTTCAATGTTTGTTAATTTTGAAGATCCAAAAGAAATTCCAAAACAAAAAACACCAATTGAACCAGAGTTTAATAAAAATCTTCTTAAAAAAGTTGAAGAATTGGAACTATCTGTTAGATCAATGAATTGCCTAAAAAATGATAATATAATCTATATAGGAGACCTTGTTCAAAAAACAGAACCAGAAATGCTAAGAACGCCTAATTTTGGAAGAAAATCTTTAAATGAAATTAAAGAGGTTCTAAGTTCTATGTCTTTGTATCTTGGTATGGAAATTCCAAATTGGCCTCCAGACAATATTGCTGAATTATCGAAAAAATTAGAGGAAAATACCTATTAATATGAGACACAAAATAGGATACAGAAAATTAAACAAAACAGGCGAGCACAGAAAAGCTTTGTTTCAAAATATGCTTAATTCATTGATTAAGTATGAGCAGATAATAACTACTCTTCCCAAGGCTAAAGAACTTAAACCAAAAATTGATAAGTTAATAACTTTAGGAAAAAATGTTAATTTAAGTAAAAAAAAGAATCTTTTTTCAAAATTACAAGACAAAAATTCTGTTAAGAAAATTTATGAAACTTTATCAAAAAGATATGCAAATAGAAAAGGTGGATATTCAAGAGTATTAAAAGCTGGATTTCGAACAGGAGATGATGCGCCAATGGCAGTTATTGAATTAGTCGATAGAGATCCTAATGCTAGAAAAATAGACAAGCCAAAAAAAGCCGAAACTACAAAAAAAGATAAAGAAGCGACTCCAAAAACTGCTACTAAATAATATAAGTATAATCGTTTAATGTTCAAAAAGTTTACAGTCAACAAAGACTATCAAAATTCGCGTTTTGATAGATGGTTCAAACACAATGTTATTAATGTTCCTCAATCCTTTATTGAGAAACTTATTAGAAAAAAGAAAATAAAGGTCAATAAAAAAAAAATAAAAACATCTTACAGAGTAAAATTTAAAGATATAATTGAAGTTTACGGGATTGAAAATTTAAAACATCGTGAACAATCTCAGACAAACAAATACATACCATCAAAAAAAGAGAAAGATAAATATCATAAATTTATAATTGAAAATAATGATAATTTTCTAGTAATAAACAAACCTGCTGGCATACCTGTTCAAGGAGGAACCAAATCATTTAAAAATATTATTGATATACTTAAGAACACTAAATATTTTGAGCACACAAAACCTTTTGTTGTTCATAGACTGGATAAAGAGACTTCCGGCGTAATGATAGTAGCCAAAAATAGAGAGTATGCTCAATTATTTACGTCGCTTTTTAGAATTAGAAAAATATACAAAATATATTTAGCTATTACGCATGGAGAAGTTAAAAATGATATAAATTTACTTGAAGATAATTTAATACTTTATGAAAAAAATAAAAAAATAATTCAAAAAGCAATTTCCCATTTAAAAATATTAAAAAAGAGTAATAATTACTCTTTTTTAGAGTTAAAACCTATCACTGGTCGAAAACATCAGTTAAGAAAACAATTGTATAACATAGGAAATTCTATAGTAGGTGACGACAAATATTCTTCACACGAAAGGATTAAAGAATTTAAAGGAAAAAAATTAATGCTTCACTCTTATAAAATTAAATTTATGATAAATAATGTTAAGTATAATTTTGAGGCCAAATACGATGAAGAATTTAAAAACTTTATTAAGAAAAAACTTTAAACATTTAAAAGCTGCTTAATAAAAATTTTTTTTAGGTTTTTTTGCACGTTAAAAGGTTTTTTTCTTTCATTTTCTAATGAAGTTACTTTAGAATTATCTAGCCCACATGGAATAATTTTTTTGTAATCATTTAGATCGTTTTTAATATTTATAGAGAAACCATGATACGCTACCCACCTAGTAACTTTTATGCCTATCGCTGCAATTTTTTTATTTTTTACCCACACACCTATATTATTTTTATCAGAACGAGATTTTATTTTGTAAACTTTTAGGAAATTAATAATTGTATTTTCTATCTGTCTTATTAAATTTCTAATATCTTTTTTTCTTTTATTTAAATTAATTACAAAATAAACAATTTGTTGACCAGGATTATGAAGTGTAATTTTCCCCCCCCGGTTTGTTTTGATCAAATTAATTGACTTATCTAATATTTCTTCCTGTTTATATCTGATTCCTGCCGTGTAAGTAGTTGGATGCTCTAAAAACCACACTAGTTCAGGAGCACCCCTTTTTACCTGAGCTACCCTTTTTTCAAGCAGTAGTAGGGCTTTTTTATAATTTACAGGGTTTTTGCTTATTTTAAATTCTATGTCCATTTTAAATTGAATTTTATCATTAGATAAACTAAAAGTCTCAAAAATTAAAACAACTTGGTGAATTATGAGTTTAGTAAAATCAATTGGAAAGCAAAAAGTTAATCTTGATTTTAACAAAGATTTTATCAATCTTTTTAGCGACAAGATAAAATCAAAAGATGTAGCTTTTATAAATCAGACTTTAGAGGATTTGCACCCAGCCGATGTAGCTGATTTAATTGAAAATCTTGATACAGATACAAGAAATAAATTAATTGAGATAGAAGCTTTTAATATTGAAGCCGAAATTTTTGTTGAACTTAATGAATCATTGCAGTCTGAGGTTCTAGTACTTTTAAAACCAGAGTCTATTGCAAAAATTTTACATAAACTCGAGTCAGATAATGCTCTTCAGATTTTAGAAAAATTAGGAGAAGAAAAAAAGAAAAGGGTTTTAGACAAACTTTCCCCGCAAGATAAGTTTCTTCTAGAAGAAGGTCTAAGCTATCCTGAAGACTCAGCGGCAAGAATAATGCAGAGAGAATTTACCGCCGTACCTAGCGATTGGACTGTTGGACAAACAATAGATTATTTGAGAGAAAATAAAGAATTACCAGAGGAATTTTTAGAAATTTTTGTTGTTGATAAAGACTTCAAACCAATTGGAACAGTTCCTTCATCAAGAGTGTTACGAACCTCAAGAAACTCAAAAATGAATTCAATCATGAGAGAGGTCCCTGTTTTAATTTCCGTTAATATGGACAAGGAAGAAGTGGGGCATACTTTTGAGAATTACAATTTGGTCTCTGCTGGAGTGGTTAACAAAGACAACAAACTAATTGGAATGATAACTGGTGATGATGTTGTTACAGTTGTTCAAGAAGAAGCAGAGGAAGACGTTCTAAGATTAGCAGGGGTAGGAGATGAGGAAATTACAGACGGAGTTTTAAAAAAAACTAAAAGAAGATTTAGTTGGTTATTACTTAATTTATTTACAGCAATTATAGCATCGATAGTCATAGGTTTTTTTCAAGAAGATATAGAAAAAGTAGTAGCGTTAGCAGTCCTTATGCCAATCGTTGCTTCAATGGGAGGTAACGCAGGAATGCAGACTCTAGCCGTCACTATAAGAGCAATTGCAAAAAAAGAAATATCTTCAGGAAATTTTTTAAAAGTTGTTACAAAAGAATTTGTTATTGGAATATTAAACGGAGTAATATTCGCAATAATTGCAGGAGTAGTTGTTCAGTTTTGGTTTAAAGAAATAGATTTATCGATATTAATTGCTGTTGCAATGATTCTTAATATGATTGTAGCAGGTTTATTTGGTATTTTAGTTCCAGTATCTTTAAAAAAGTTTAGTATTGATCCAGCATTGGCATCAAGTGTTTTTGTTACAACTATAACAGATGTGATTGGGTTTTTATCTTTTTTAGGAATTGGTTCTATCTTTTTCTTAAATTAAAAATTATCAATAAATCTTACTTTCCCAATATTAAAAGCAAAAAATAAATTAAAGTTAGATTTATTTCTTTTAGGTTTCTTTAAGGTTTTTAAATCTAAAATCTCTATATAATCAACTTTTTTTGCACCTAAAAAAATTATTTCTTTTTTAATTTTTGATAAGTCATATTTTATTTTGTTGAGTTTTATTTTTTTTTTGTAATTTTTTAAAGTTTTAATAATTTTAATTAAATTTCTTTTTTCTAATTTATTTAATTTTTTTAATCTTGAAGAATAAGCAATAAAATTTTTATCTCTTATTGTTTTACAGGGAACCACTTTAGTTTTAATTTTATTTTTTTTAATGTGTTTTTTGATTAATATTAACTGCTGAAAATCTTTATTTCCTAAAAATATTTTTTTAGGTTTAATTATTTCCAAAAGTCGATTAACAACATTAACTACTCCTTTAAAATGAGATTTTCTAAATCTCCCACATAATTTTTTTGAAAAGCTATCCAGGTATATTTTATTTATTGATTTAAACTTATATATATCATCATACGTGGGTTTGTATAAATAATTAATATCTAGTTTTTTTATTGTTCTAAGATCTTCTCCAAAGTTTTTTGGATAATTTTTTAAATCACGTTTATTATCGAATTGCTTTGGATTTATAAAAATGCTCACGATAGTCCTGCCCGGTTCTTTTAATGATTTTTTGATAAGACTCTCGTGCCCTTTATGTAGCCCCCCCATAGTGGGAACAAAATTAATATTGTTGATATTTTTAATTTCTTCTTGTAGTTTTTTTTTGTTCTTAAATAATTTCATTTGTAAAAGATTTATATAGCTAGTAAAAGGTTTTAATGGTTACACAAGCAATCATTCCATTAGCTGGATTAGGTACAAGATTATTGCCGCTGTCAAGTGTAATTCCAAAAGAATTATTACCTATAAATGGCAAACCAAATTTGGAATACATTTTAGAAGAGTGTATAGATGCTGGCATTAAACAATTTATTTTTGTTGTACCCAAGAACAGACCAAGTATAAAAAAATATTTTTTCAATGATAGTTTTTATAAAAAAATAATTAAAAAGAAAAAAAAAGATAAAAGATTAAAAGAAGTATTTAAAAGAATAAAAAAATACCAAAAGATGATAAAATTTGTTTATCAAAACAAGCCTAAAGGAACTGGAGATGCTGTTTTAAAATGTAAAAAACATCTAAAAGGTAGTCATTTTTTGATGCTATTAGCTGACGATCTAATAGTAAGAAGAAATTGCTCAAAGGAAATGATTTCTTTACATAATAAAACTAAAGCCTCAGTAATAGCCAGTAAAAAAGTGCAAAGAAAAACTTTATCAAGATGGGGTATTTTAGGTTTTAAAAATAAAAATAAAAATTCATTTTTAATAAACGAAGTAGTTGAAAAACCCAAAATAAATGAAGCACCGTCAAATTATGCCATAATTGGAAGATATATTTTACCTAAAAAAATACTTTCTGTATTAAAGAATCAAAAAAAAGGAAAGGGTGGCGAAGTTCATATTACAGACGCAATTAAAACTTTAGTTTATAAGAATGAAAAATTTTATGGCAATATATTTAAAGGAAAATATATAGATTGTGGAACACTTAAAGGCTTTATCAATTCAGGACTAATTATATCTAAATATTTATAGTTTATATTTATGAAAATTTGCATGATAGGAACAGGATATGTTGGCTTAGTTAGCGGAAGTTGTTTTGCTGATTTGGGCAATAAAGTTTATTGTGTTGATAAAGATTTAAGAAAAATAAAGAAATTAAAAAATTCTATTTCACCAATTTACGAACCTGGTTTAGAGGACTTGTTAAGAAATAATTATAAAGCTAAAAGGATCAGTTTTACCAATGATTTAGAAGAAGCTGTTAGAGATTCACAAATAATTTTTATTTGTGTTGGAACTCCTACTAAAAATAAAACAAACAAAGTTGATTTATCTCAAGTATATAGTGTTACAAGATCAATATCTAAATATATTAAGAGTTATAAAATTATAGTCACCAAATCTACTGTACCCGTAACAACCGGAGATGAAATAGAAAGAATAATTAGTAAAAGAGTAAAAAAATCTCTATTTGATGTTATATCTAACCCAGAATTTTTAAGAGAAGGTGAGGCTATACGTGATTTCAAATATCCTGATAGAATTGTAGTTGGATCCAATAATAAGAAAACTTTTAAAAAAATTGAACTCCTTTATGAGCCATTGATTAAGAAAGGCGCGAAATTTTTTCCCACATCAAGAAAAGGTGCAGAACTTATAAAATATGCTTCAAATGCATTTTTAGCTACAAAAATTACTTTTATTAATGAAATTGCAAACCTATGTGAGTCTGCCGGTATAAACGTCGAAGATGTATCAGTTGGAATCGGATCTGATGCAAGAATTGGCAGTAGATTTTTACGAGCAGGACCAGCATATGGCGGATCTTGCTTTCCTAAAGATACAAAGGGTTTAGTTTCAATCGCAGAAAAATTTAAAACAAATCTGTCAATTGTTAAATCTGTAATTAAATCTAATCAAAGAAGAAAATTGCTCTTAACAAAAAGAGTTAATAAAATTTTAAACAATAAGATTAAAAATAAAAAAATAACAGTTCTTGGTGTAACCTTTAAGGCAAATACTGACGATATGAGACAATCATCAAGCTTAGTTTTAATTCCATATTTAATAAAAAGAGGTGCTTTAATTAGATATTATGATCCATCTGGTCCAAAAAAAGAATTTAAAAAAAATAAAAATCTTCAATATGTAAATAATTTAAATAAAGCATGTATTGGGACAGATCTTATTATAATAAACACAGAGTGGGATGAATTTAAATCTATAGACTTTAAAAAAGTAATTAAAAAAAATAATTTTAAAATATATGATATGAGGAACCTTTATAACCCACAGGAAATGAAAAAAAAGAAAATTAAATATTATTCTATTGGTCGATAATTAAATTTCGAAAATACCATCAATTTCAACTGCGGCCCCAAGTGGAAGAGAGTTTACACTAACAGCTGCTCTTGTATGTTTTCCAGTATTTTCAAAAACAGACGATATTAAATCAGAAGCGCCATTTATAACTTTGGGCTGTTCCTTAAAATCATCTGTCGAGTTTACATAACCTGTTAATTTGATACAACTTTTCACTTTATCAAGATCTCCATCGCAAATTTTTTTTAGTTGAGCTAGAATATTTAAACCACAAATTTTAGCAGCATTCTGAGCTTGTTCCAAATTTAAATCTTTTCCCACTTTTCCAGATATTAATTTGCCATTAGAGTCTAATGAAACTTGACCTGAAATAAAAATTAGATTTCCTGAAATTTTGCTAGCGACATAAGCTCCAACAGGATCTGGCGCTTTTGGTAATTTTATGTTCAAAGATTTAAGCCTGTCCTCAACTTTCACAGGCTATTCTTTCTTCTTTTCTTGGCTTTTCTTCCAAAGCTCAGCACCTGTTGGAGGTGCTAATTTTTTTCTCAGTGCTTTATATTTTTCATTAATTGTCATTTTTTTCTTTGAAATATCGCTACCGCTTTTTAATTCAGCTTTACATTTTCTGTACTTGTAAGCCTCTTTCATCTTGTCAAATTGCGAGCAAGGTTTTTCAGAGGATAAAGAAATGTTAGTTGAAATAATCAAAGTGAATAATGTTGTAAAAAATATTTTTTTCATTTTTTTCCTTTCTTTTTCTTAGACTTATCATATTCTTTTCTTTTTTCTATAAGAATTATTGCTTCTTCCATGCTAATTTCTGCTGGATCTTTGTCCTCAGGTATAGTGGCATTAATTGATTTATACTTTATATATGGACCATATTGACCTTTCATAATTCTAACAGTTTTTTTATCCTCTGGATGTTCTCCGAGATTCTTTATTTCAGATGAAGATATTCTTCCAGGTTTAGCTTCAGAAATTAAAGTTATTGCTCTGTTTAAACCAATTGTAAATAATTCTTCAACACTTTCAATTCTTGCAGATTTATTAGAACATTTTAAATAAGGACCAAATCTTCCAATATTAATAGTAATGTCTTCATTCAAATCCGGATGCTTACCAATTATTTTTGGTAATGAACATAGATATTTAGCTTTATTCAAGTCTACATTTTCAATTGGAAGGCCTTTAGGTATTGATACATTTTTGAAATTTTCATTTTCTTTTTTCTTTTTTTTTCTTTTGTCTTTATTTTGATTTAATTCGGTAGCTTCAATCTCAAACTGTAAATAGGGGCCAAATCTTCCATTTTTTAAAAAAATATCTTTGCCTGAATCATTTTTACCAATCAATTTTGGTTCTGATAGATTAGCTTGTTGTGATGCTTTAGATTTAGACAATGGCCTAGTGAATTTACATTCAGGATAATTAGAACAACCTATGAAAGCACCACCTCTAAAACTATTTTTAAGACTTAATTGGCCGGTACTGCAAAGCTTACATTTTCTATCGATTGCATCGTTGTCATCTCTTTCAAACACAAGATCGCCCAAACTTTCATTTAACAGATCTAAAACCTCTCTAGTTCTTTTCTCTTTTACCTCCCCAACATTTGAATAAAAATCTTTCCAAAATCCATCCAAAACTTTAACCCAATCAATTTTTCCACTAGTTATTTCATCTAATTGATTTTCTAAATCAGCAGTAAAATTATAATCAACATATTTCGTGAATAATTTTTCCAGGAATGCAGAAAGCAATTTACCTCTATCTGTTGGATGGAATCTTTTATTTAATAATTCAACATAATTTCTATTTGATAAAACTGATATTATACTTGCATAGGTTGATGGTCGTCCTATTCCTAACTCTTCCATCTTTTTAACCAGAGTAGCTTCGGAATATCTTGGTGGCGGATCTGTGAAATGTTGATCATCTAATAATTCTTTAATAGAAACTTTATCTTCAATTTTGACCTCAGGTAAAATATTTTTAAGATCCTCATCTTTTTCCTCAAATTTATATACTTTTAAATATCCTTCAAATTTAATAGTAGAACCGTTTGCTTTAAAAATAACTTTTTTATTTTCTGACTCTATAGTTATACTTTTTCTGTCAAACTCAGCTGGATTCATTTGTGATGATACTGCTCTATTCCAAATTAATTCATAAAGTTTAGATTGATCAGTACTTAAATATTTTTTCATATCAGAAGGCTTTCTGGTCACATCCGTTGGTCTGATGGCCTCATGGGCTTCCTGAGCATTTTTTGCTTTTTTTCCAGCATAACTATTAGGAATCTCCGGAAGATATTCCTTACCATGTTCTTTGTTTATAAAATTTCTAAATTCTGAAATAGCATCTTTGGAAATTTGAGTTCCATCTGTTCTCATATATGTAATAAGGCCGACAGTATCCCCTTCAATATCTATTCCTTGATAAAGTCTTTGTGCAATCTGCATTGTTCT
>CETM01016709.1_pt1 | contig 36519 bp, 33 predicted proteins | sample 361451 | NCBI WGS metagenome assembly CETM01 (sample SAMEA2622690, study PRJEB7988) | marine metagenome | isolation source: saline water (ENVO:00002010), including
ACTGGTCTGGCGCAGCAGGATCGGGCAGTGACGGCGGGGCGGCCCCTCGATGATTTCCTTGGCGTTCATGCCGGCGGCCGGCATGCGCTTCTGGACTTCATCGATATCCAGGGTGCGGGGCGTCAAATGGTTGATATGCGGGCCACGGAAGCAGACCACATCGGCGATCAGCCGGTGCTCGGCGTGCAGCGCCTCATAGGTGGCGAGATCCACGGTGGCATCGCGGTGCCAGCGAAAGGTCTCCAGTGCCTCGGCCACGAAGCGGTCGGCCTGTTCGTCGCTGAGCCCGCCCTGAGATTCGCTGAGCGCGATCAACTCCCGGGCGCCAGCGGTGAAGATATCGCGCTCGGCAAGGATCGACGCGGCCTGCTCGCGAAGTGCGGGGCTCTCGATCAGCTCCAGGCGCAGCAGCGAGGTGAAGACCCGGAAGGGGTTACGAGAAAGGGCGGCATCGTCGATAGGGCGGAAGGCGGTGGAATGCACCGGCACCCCGGCCTCGGAGAGATCGTAGTAACCGACCGGGTGCATGCCCATCACCGCGAACAGCCGGCGCAGCATGGCAAGCTCTTCCGCAGTGCCGACGCGAATGGCGCCGTGGCGCTCGACCCCGAGACGATTCAGCTCGTCATGGGCGGCAAGCCGCTCGGCGAGTGCGGTGTCACGCTCGAGGGTCTCGCGATTCACCTCGTCGACCAGCTCGAGCAGTGTTTCGTACTGGGGCACCTCGGCCTGGTACATGGCCGACATCGCCTTCGAAAAACGGTCGCGAATGTCATCGGGAGCAACGAGAGACGGTGTCGTCATGGGCATGTCTCCTTAGTATCGGTTTTTCTGAGTATGGCGTGTGGCTAGCCGTATTGATCGCGGCCCCGAGTTCCAATGGGTGGATAGCCGCCCGCGTCGCTAGCTGGTGCACGTGATAAAGGGATGCCTTGATCAAACCAATCGGCAGGAGAAACGACAAACGAAAAAAAGCACGGTATCCATTCCATTGGGTCATGCAATAGTGGTGTGGTATGGCTGATATGGCGATTTTCTAGCCGTTTTAGAGGAATATCAGGCAGCATAAAAGGCCTAGCATGCCTGTAAAGAATGTCTCGACAGATGTCGCCATGCGACACCAGACATCGGGTAACAGAGGCGATGATTGTCTAGAATGGCCCTTTTGCTGAGGAAGCGCATCGCCATGACGGCCCGCCACCTGCCTTCGACCACCACCCTGCAATGCTTCGAGGCAGCGGCCCGTCATATGAGTTTCACGCGGGCCGCCGAGGAACTGAGCCTGACCCAGAGTGCGGTCAGCAAGCAGGTCGCGCAGCTCGAAGACTATCTTCAGCACAAACTGTTTCGGCGCGTGCGGCGCTCGCTGGTGCTGACGCCAGAGGGTTCCTTGTATCTTACTGACGTGCGCAAGATATTGGCGCAGATCGAAATGTCGGCCAATACCATCATGACCTACAGCGGGCATAGCGAGGTGTTGCGGGTGGCGACCCTGCCGACCTTCGGCACCTGCTGGCTGACGGCTCATCTGCCGGCCTTCTTCGAGGCATATCCGCGTATCAGCCTTAATGTCACCGATCGGGTGCAGGCCTTCGATCTCGAGCAGGAAGACATCGATGTGGCCTTCTTCCACGGCCATGGCCGCTGGCCCAACCTGGAATGCCACAAGCTGTTCGATGAACAGGTCGTGGCGATTGGCTCGCCGAGCTATCTCGACCAGCTACGCCTGGATTCGGCCACGGATCTGATCGAGGCGCGCCTGCTGCATCTCTCCACCCGACCCGATGCGTGGCATCGCTGGTTTGCCGAACAGGGCGTCACCACCCCTCGCAGCTACCATGGAACGCGTTTCGAGACCTTCCAGATGCTGATTAGCACCGTGATGGTAGGGGGCGGCCTGGCGCTGGTGCCGCGCTTCCTGGTCGAGGATGAGCTGGCCGCAGGGCGGCTGTGCTGTGCCTGGCCTCATGCTCTCGAGGGGCCGGATGCCTACTATCTGGTCTATCCGGAGCCGCTTGGCGAACTTGCTAAGGTACGTCACTTCGTGTCGCATATCCTGTCCTGCGCTCACAAGACCTGATGCACCGCCCGGACTGTTCACCGGCAAGGAAGACGGCGATAATCCCATTCCCGTTACCTCGCTTGGCGTTGATAAGAGAGCAGCTCTGGTGACCGATACATGTACCCCGCCAACCGCCAGTGCGCGCGGATTTCACCTGGGGCTCGCCATGTGGGCCAACGAAGACTGGCGCGGCGGGCTCTATCCGCCTCATGGCAGCCAGGGCGAGCGCCTGCCGGACTATGCGCGGGTGTTCTCGGCAGTGGAGGGCAATACCACCTTCTATAGTGGTACGCCACGTGCCGCCACCGTGGCTGCCTGGGCCCGCCAGGCACCGGCCGATTTCCGTTTCTGCTTCAAGTTGCCCGGCGCCTTGACCCATGAGCGACGACTGACCGGTGTCGAGGGCGATCTTGATGACTTTCTCGAAGCGCTCTCGCCGCTGCACGATCGCCTCGGGCCGGTGATGATTCAGCTGCCACGGGACTTCGGGCTTGGGGAGTTGCCGAAGCTCGAGGCATTACTGGAACGATGGCCCGCCGGTATTCCCGCCAGTGTCGAGGTCCGTGACCCCGAGTTTTTCCACAAGGGTAGTGCCGAGGCGGCTCTCAACCGATTGTTGATAACTCATGGGGTAGATCGAGTCATGCTTGACGTGCGGCCCTTGTTTGCTACACCTGCGGGTAATGACGCGCGGCTGGCCAAGGCACAGAGCGAAAAGCCCAAACGCCCATTACACGTGATCTCAACGGCTCATCAGCCGGTGGTCCGCTTCATCGGTCACTTCGATGCCGCCATCAACGAAGCCCGCTTTATGCCCTGGGTCGACAGGCTATGCCTGTGGATAAAACAGGGGAAAACCCCTTTTCTCTTTGTGCATACACCCGACAATCGACAGGCGCCGGCCCTGGCAAGAGCCTGTCATGAACGCCTCGCTGCACGGCTTGCACTAACCTCTTTGGCCCCCTTCCCCGGCGAGCGTCAGACGAGCCTTCTCTAGCGGCACTTGTCTGAGGTTGCGGCCCTGCCCAAGGGGCAATCCGCTCTGGCTATCGCGATCATGATCGGATAGTTTTATGGCCCTCATGCCGTTTACCATTCGATATTGTGGAGTTTTGCGTGAAACCCGCACGGATTCCCGCAATATCCCGGCATGAAAGTCGTGTCTTGTGCCCCGATCAGGGACCGAGGCGCGGCGGCTAGCGGCGGAGATCCTGCCCGGATCCTGTCATGCCCTTGATTGGCATCCTGTGATCCATGATGCCGCGGACGTGGCAATAACAAGCACAAGCCGTCATCGCATCTGACCGATCGTTGGCGACACGCAACCTCAAGGTGAATCATGTCCAAACTATCCCACGCACATTGGTCATCAAAGCTGACCTTCATACTCGCGGCCACCGGTTCCGCGGTCGGCCTTGGTAATATCTGGAAATTTCCCTACATGGTGGGCGAAAGCGGCGGTGCTGCCTTCGTGTTGGTGTACCTGCTGTGTATCGCCCTGATCGGGCTGCCCATTTTGACCGCCGAGTGGCTTATCGGGCGTCGCGGTCAGGAGAACCCGGTCAACTCGATGGCCGATGTGGCCAAGAGCGCGGGACGCAGCAAGGGCTGGGTGATGGTGGGGGTCAGCGGCGTGCTGGGCGCCTTCCTGATCCTGTCCTTCTATAGCGTGATCGGTGGCTGGTCGCTGTCCTACACTCTGAGTTCGATCACCGGTGACTTCACCGGCCAGGATGCCGACGCTATAGGTGGACTCTTTTCTGGCATGCTGGGCAACCCGGGACAGCTGCTGCTGTGGCACTCGGTCTTCATGCTGCTGGTGATCGGCATTGTGGCCCGCGGCGTGACCAAGGGGCTCGAGGGCGCAGTGCGCACCCTGATGCCGGCACTTGGCGTGCTGCTGGTGGTATTGGTGGGCTATGGCATGACGACGGGCTACTTCGGTCAAGCGGCAAGCTACCTGTTCAATCCCGACTGGAGCAAGCTCACTGGAGAAGTGGTGCTGGCGGCGCTGGGCCATGCCTTCTTCACCCTGTCACTGGGCATGGGCATTATGATGGCCTATGGCTCCTACCTCGGTGAGGAGGTCAACCTGCTCAAGACCGCCCGCACCGTGGTGATCATGGATACCGTCATTGCGCTGGGTGCTGGTCTGGCGATTTTCCCGATCGTCTTCGCCAACGGCCTGGATCTGAATTCTGGGCCGGGGCTGATCTTCGTTACCCTGCCGATCGCCTTCGGTAATATGGGCGGTGGTATGCTGCTGGGCCTGATGTTCTTCCTGCTGCTGACGTTCGCTGCCCTGACGTCGGCGATCTCGCTGCTGGAGCCGGTCGTGGAGTTCGTCGAGGAGCGTACGCCGCTGTCGCGAGTGAGCGCGACCCTGGTCGCTGGCGTGGCCACCTGGGCGCTGGGCATCGCCGCGCTGCTGTCGTTCAACGTCTGGAGTGAGGTGCTGTTCTTCGGCCTGAACATCTTCGATCTGCTCGACAAGCTGACCAGCAAGTTCCTGCTGCCGCTGACGGGCCTGGGCGTCATCATGTTCGTCGCCTGGGGGCTCGACAAGGAAGGCGTACGCAAGGAACTGGGGATGGACATCTACGACTTCAGCCTGTGGAACCTGATCACGCGCTACGTGGCACCGATTGGCGTGCTAGCGGTGTTCGTTTCCAGTCTTTGAGGGTGAAGGCGTCGTGGACCGGTAGTGAATGCCGGTCCTGCGCGCTGTCACAGACCTATTAATAGACCTGGTTACAGGCCTAGCCTGTGACAACTTTGCGAGCCCCGGTCCTGCCGGGGCTCGCCGCGTTTGGTCAGGGCGAACGCGGCTACTGGATCAGGTCATCGTCGAGATCGGCAAGGTCCTGCTCCAGGCGCTTGAATTCTTTATGCAACTCGATGCCCCGGCGGGCTCTGAGGTTGCGTAATGCAGCGGACTTCTGGCGCTGCTGATGCTCGGCGACTTCCATGCTCATGAAAATATCGAGGAGTTCGCTTTTGACGGAGGACACCTGTTCGACATTACGCATTATCGACTCTCCTGACGGGCGATGACTGTGCCGGCCGCCCTTGAGTGCTGCCTTACGACCGGCACCTCCTTGTTTACTATAACCCACTTGACAGAATGATGACGTTCAACGCTAAAGGAACGCGCATTGCCGGAGTGACATCCTCCCCCCGGGCTGGGGCATACTGTGGCCTGAGATGAACCGGAGTGCTGGCCTGGAATCGCTTATTTATCCACACCCGTATAGTGCACGCCCTTTATCCACATCCCTTTACATCCCTGCCAAGGAGCCTTCCGTGAGCCGTGCCCTGTTCGATGAACTGAGAAATCGCATGGAGCACTTTCGCCGCTCCGAGCAGAAGGTGGCGCGCTTTGTGCTGCGCAACCCAGACGAAGTGATCCACATGCGTATCGTCGACCTGGCCACCGAGGCCAAGGTCAGCGAACCTACGGTGGTGCGTTTCTGCCGGGCGCTGGGCTGCAACGGTTTTCAGGACTTCAAACTCAAGCTGGCGCAGATGCTGGCTTCCGGCAGTCAGTTCGCCCAGTTCTCGATGAACGACAGCGACAGCGTCGCCGAGTTTTCTCACAGCATCTTCGACTCCACCGTCGGCACCCTGCTATCGGTGCGCGACCGACTGGATAACGAGGCGCTGAATCAGGCCATCAATGCGCTGGCCATGGCCAACCGGGTCGAATTCTATGGCTTCGGCGCCTCCGGTGCGGTGGCCGCCGATGCCCAGCACAAGTTCTTCCGCCTGCAGATATCCACAGCGGCCTACACCGATCCGCACATGCAGAACATGTCCGCCGCGACACTCAAGCAGGGCGATGTGGTGGTGGCGATCTCTCAGACCGGGCGCACCCGGGCGCTGGTGGATAGCGTGAGACGAGCCCGTGCGGTGGGGGCCACGGTGATCGGCCTGTGCCCCAGCCACTCGCCGCTGGCCGACGAGGTCAGCATGCCGCTTTATATCGATGTTCATGAGGACACCGAGATTTATACGCCGATGAGCTCGCGTATCGCCCATCTGGTGCTGATCGACGTGCTGGCGGTGGGGGTGGCCAAGACACGCGGGCCCAAGCTTGCCGAGCAGCTCAAGGCGGTCAAGAAGAGCCTCAACCCGCTGCGCTTTCCTGAGCAAGAGGATGAGCCGGACGAGGGCGACGAGCCACTGCGCTAGCGGCATGCCCGTCCCGTGTTGGCCCCGCGATGGCCCCCCTGAAGGGTTGGTGATGTGCAATGCAGCGGCGCCGGCAGACGGCCCGCCTCGGGACCTGATTATGCTAAGCTGGGCGTCCATTTTTCGACCCGAAGTGCCCCGCTATGGATGACGTCACGGCGATTCTCGATCACCTCAACGCGGCCCAGCGTGAGGCCGTCAGTGCCCCCCAGGGCAACATGCTGGTGCTGGCGGGGGCCGGCTCGGGCAAGACCCGGGTGCTGGTGCATCGAATCGCCTGGCTGATGCGCACCGAGGGCCTGTCGCCCTATGCCATTCTCGCCGTGACCTTCACCAACAAGGCAGCCCGGGAGATGCGCACCCGGCTGGAAGCCTTGCTGGGTCAGTCGCTGCGCAATGTCTGGGTCGGCACCTTCCACTCCATCGCTCATCGGCTGCTGCGCACCCACTGGCAGGACGCACGGCTGCCGCAACACTTCCAGATCCTCGATAGCGACGATCAGCTGCGTCTGGTCAAGCGCCTGCTCAAGGATCACAACATTGACGACGAGCGCTTTCCGCCGCGTCAGGTGCAGTACTTCATCTCTGGCTGCAAGGAAGAAGGCCTGCGCCCCCATCAGGTGCAGACCCATGGCGATGCCTATCTCGGCCAGATGGTCGAGCTCTATGAGCGCTATCAGCTGACCTGCGAGCGCGGCGGCCTGGTCGACTTCGGCGAGCTGCTGCTGCGAAGCCTGGAGCTTCTGCGCGACAATCCGGCGCTGCTCGCCCACTACCGGGAGCGCTTCGCCCATGTGCTGGTCGACGAGTTCCAGGACACCAACACCCTGCAGTACGCCTGGCTTAAGCTGCTGACCGGTGAGCAGGCCGGCATCACCGTGGTTGGCGATGACGACCAGTCGATCTATGGCTGGCGCGGCGCCCGGGTCGAGAATATCCGCCGCTTCGAGCAGGAATTCACGGACACCAAGACGGTGCGTCTGGAGCAGAACTATCGCTCGACCAGCGCCATCCTCGAGGCGGCCAACGCCCTGATCAGCCAGAACACCGGGCGCATGGGCAAAGAATTGTGGACCGACGGCGATCGCGGCGCACCGATCTCGCTATACGCGGGCTTCAATGACCTGGACGAGGCGCGCTATATCGTCGATACCATCGCCTCACAGGTGAAGGAAGGCACCGCGCGGCGCGAGATCGCCATCCTGTATCGCTCCAACGCTCAGTCGCGGGTGCTCGAGGAGACCCTGATCCGCCAGGGCATGCCGTATCGCATTTACGGCGGCCAGCGCTTCTATGAGCGCCTCGAGATCAAGAACGCCCTGGCCTACCTGCGGCTGCTCTTGAATCGGGAGGACGATGCATCGCTGGAGCGGGTGATCAACGTGCCGGCCCGGGGCATTGGCACGCGTACTGTGGAGATCCTTCGCGAGCGGGCGCGAGTGACCGACGTTTCCCTGTGGCAGGCGCTGCACGACTGCCTCGCTGACGCCACCCTCAAGGGCCGTGCCGGCAATGCGGTGCGCGCCTTCGCGGAGATGATCGAACGCTTCGACAACGACACCGCCGGCATGGCGCTGCACGAGATCATCACCCACGTCACTCAAGCGTCTGGGCTGGTCGAGCATCACCGCAGCGAGAAGGGCGAGAAGGGCCAGGCGCGGGTCGAGAACCTCGACGAGCTGGTCAATGCCGCCCGCGCCTTCACTCAGGGCGATGCCCTGAACGGCCAGGAGGTCGGTGAGGGCGCCGCCGCCATGGAGCCCTTTCTCGCCGAGGCGGCGCTCAATGCCGGCGACCACGAGGCCGACGACTTCGAGGACTGCGTGCAGTTGATGACCCTGCATTCGGCCAAGGGGCTCGAGTTTCCGGTGGTCTTTATCGCCGGCGTCGAGGAGGGCCTCTTCCCGCACAAGATGTCGATGGAGGAGCCCGGCCGCCTCGAAGAGGAGCGCCGGCTGTGCTACGTGGGCCTGACACGGGCGATGACCAAGCTCTACCTGACTCACGCCGAGCTGCGTCGCCTGCATGGCAAGGAGACCTTCCAGCGCCCGTCACGCTTCCTGCGCGAGATTCCGGCGGAGTATCTCGAGGAAGTGCGTCTGCGCGGCCAGATTTCGCGGCCGGTGACCGCCGGGCATGCCCCCTCCCAGTCGTCGGTTGATGGCGGCGACGACCTGCCTTCGCTGTCGCTTGGGCAACGGGTCAGTCATCCGGTATTCGGCGAAGGGGTGATCCTCAACGCCGAGGGATCAGGCGAGCGCGCCCGGGTGCAGGTCAGCTTCGAAGGAGAAGGCGACAAGTGGCTGGTGCTGGGGTTTGCCAAGCTGACACCGCTTTAGGCGGTCGATGGATGCCAGTCGGGCAATGGAAGGCAAGCGGGCCGTGCAGGAAAGGTGGGCCATGCAGCTAGACGAGCATCGGGCTTGCCCGGCAATTCGGGCCTCAAGCATACTTTAAGGCGGACACTAGCAACACCATACCGAGAATCCGCCAACCGGAGCCGCATTCTTCATGTCACGCCCCCTTCATCGCCGTCACTTCCTTACCGCCCTGGGCGCCGGCGCTGCCGGCATTGCCGCGGCGCCTTTCGTCTCTACCGCTCGCGCTGAAGAGACCATTACCTGGAAAATGGTCACCTCCTGGCCGAAGAACTTCCCGGCCCTGGGGACCGGCGCCAACGACTTCGCCAGGCGTATCGGCGAGCTGTCCGGCGGGCGCATGCGCGTCGACGTCTATGGGGCCGGCGAGCTGGTGCCGGCGCTGGAAGTGTTCGATGCGGTCTCGTCGGGCACCGCCCAGATGGGTCACTCGGCCTCCTACTACTGGCGTGGCAAGGTGCCGGCGGCACAGATGTTCACCGCCGTGCCCTTCGGCATGACCGCCCAGGAAACCAACTCCTGGCTGTATCCGGGGGAAGGGCAGGCACTCTGGGATGCGCTCTATGCCAAGTACAATCTCAAGCCCTTCGCCGTAGGCAATACCGGCACCCAGATGGCGGGCTGGTTCAAGCGCGAAATCAATTCGCTCGAGGACATGCAGGGGCTCAAGCTGCGCCTGCCGGGGCTTGCCGGCGAGGCCATGAACGGCATCGGCGTGACCACGCTCAACATGCCGGGTAGCGAGATCTTCACCTCGATGCAGACCGGTGTATTGGATGCCGCAGACTGGGTGGGGCCTTACAACGATCTGGCCTTCGGCCTGCATCAGGTCGCCGACTACTACTACACATCGGCCTGGAACGAGCCCAGTGCGATTCTCGAGGGCACCGTCAACCTGGATGCCTGGCAGGCGCTGCCGGATGATCTCAAGGTGGTGGTCAGGGAAGCGGCACGCTCCGCCAATCTGGCGATGATCGACGAGTTCACGCTGCGTAATGCCGAGGCGCTGAAAACGCTGGTCGAGGATCATGGCGTCAAGCTGCGCCAATTCCCCGACGAGGTGATCGAGGCGCTCTATGCCTCATCACAGGAGGTGCTGGCGAAACAGACCGAGTCCGATGAAGACTCCCGCAAGATCCTCGAGTCTTACCGCGACTTCCAGTCGCTGGTGCGGCCGTTCAGTGATGTCGGCGAGTTTGCCTATCTGAAGACGCGGGAGCTGGTCAGCGGCTGATCCAGTGGCGCTGTCGATCAATGCCGCTGTCGTGGATCAACGGCCGTCGGGCACCGCGCGTATACGGCCGTTGTCATCCATCGCCACCATCACGAAGCGTGCCTCGGTCACCTTGTGAAGCTCATCGGGATTGCGCTCGTGGGGCGGTCGGCTCCATACCTCGACGTTGATCTTGATCGAGCTGCGGCCGATTTCACGCAGTTCAGTGAAGATATTGACCACCGAGCCCTCGCGCACCGGGCACAGGAAGTCCATGGTCTCGATGGCCACTGTGGCGGTGCGGCCGTGGGCGATGCGCCCCGCGGCCAGCTCGGCGGCCTGGTCCATGTGGCTGACCAGCCAGCCGCCGGGAATGTCGCCATAGAGGTTGGTGTCCTGACGGGTGGCGAGCAGTTTTAGGGTCAGTTGGCCCTGAGGCGCGGGAACGTCATCGATATCTGTCATAGCGGCGTTTCCAGTGGGCTTGCTGTTGTCAAAGGTGTAGTAACATGAAGACAAAAGGGTGGCCCGCGCTGGACGCGGCCGATGCTGTCATCATATACGCCGGCCCCAGGCGTCACCACCCAGTGCCAGGGGGATCACCGTCACTGTATTGCAACCTGTTTGCGTCATACTCCCAAGGCACGCAATGACACCCTGACGCATTCGCCAGTGACAGGGCTTTCAGTACCGCGGCTCGCGCGGATCAAGCATTCGACATTGGGCGCAAGGATATGCCGCGCGTCCTCAAGGAGTGTCACCATGGATATCACCAGCGATACCCACAGCCAGCATATTTCCCGCCAGTTCAATCATGAGCTCGAAGATCTCAAGAATCACTTGATGGCCATGGGTGGCCTGGTCGAGAAACAGGTTCAGGATGCCGTCAGCGCTCTGCTCGAGGGTGACTCGAGCCTGGCAAGGCAGGTCTCGGAGCAGGACCAGACTGTCAACGACATGCAGATCAAGATCGATGAGGAATGCACACGGGTGCTGGCGCGGCGTCAGCCGGCGGCTTCCGACCTGCGCCTGGTGCTGGCGGTCACCCGTGCCGTGTCCGATCTTGAGAGGATCGGTGACGAGGCCACCAAGATCGCCCGCAACGCCCTGGCGCTGACCGAGTCCGACAATGGCAAGAAGGGCTTCGTCGAGGTGCGCCATATCAGCGAGCGCGTACGCCACATGGTGCGCGATTCGCTGACCAGTTTTGCCCGCTTCGATATCGACCTGGCGCTCAAGGTGGTCCACGAGGACGAGGCCGTCGACAGCGAGTACACCACCGCGATGCGCTCGCTGATGACCTTCATGATGGAAGATCCTCGCTCCATCACCTCGGTGCTGAGCGTGATGTGGGTGCTGCGTGCTCTGGAACGCATCGGCGATCATGCCAACAACCTGGCCGAGTACGTCATCTATCTGGTCAAGGGGCTGGACATCCGCCATATCAATCCGGACGATCTTGACGAGGAAGCGCTCAAAAAGAGCAAGTGACGATAGCCGCCTCGGCGGCATCAAGCAGCCAAACCGCCGCCGCTTCCTGCGGCGGCGTTGTTTTATCTATGACGTACGCGTCTAGTGATCTGTAGATCGAGACAAGGAGTGGCGAGAGAATGCTCAACGCCCTGACGGCGCTGACCCGAGGCACCCGGCTGGTCTTCAGCCCGGGCCTGAGACGCTATGTGTTCGTGCCGATGCTGGTCAACCTGGTGGTCTATGTCGCCGGGCTTCAGTTCGTGCTGAGTCATTTTGGCGGCTGGCTGGATGGCTGGATGACGATGGTACCGGGCTGGCTTGATTGGCTCGAGTGGTTGATCTGGCCGCTCTTCGTGGTGACCCTGGTGCTGGTGGTGTTCTTCAGCTTCACCCTGGTCACGCACCTGATCGCCGCCCCCTTCTATGGCTTTCTGGCGGCCAAGGTCGAGGTGCAGCAGACGGGCCGCCCTCCGCAGGACGAGCGTGGCCTGGTGCGCACCGGCGTCGATGCTCTAGGCCGCGAGCTGGTCAAGCTCGCCTATATTCTGCCGCGCATGGCGCTGTTGTTCGTGCTGAGCTGGGTGCCGGTGGCCAACCTGCTGGCGCCGCCGCTGTGGTTGCTGTTCTCGGCCTGGGTGATGGCCATCACTTATCTCGACTACCCGATGGACAACAACGCCGTCAGTTTTGCCGATATGCGCCGCCGGCTGCGCCGTCGCTGGTGGCCGACCCTGACCTTCGGCGGCTGGGTCACGCTGCTGACCTGGATTCCATTGGCCAATCTCTTCCTGCTGCCCGGCGCCGTGGCGGGCTCAGTGCTGATGTGGGATCGCCATTATCGCGATCTTGACGCGTCAGGTGCGGCGGTCGCGACCCGTCGCTGAGTTGGTGACCCGGCGTGCCTGGGTTTGCTTGTGCCCAGGCGTCAGGCGTCAGGCGTGGGCCGCTTGATCCTCGACCAGGCGCTTGCTGGGGAACACGCACCGAAACACCGCCCCTTGATCGGGGTAGGAGGAAATTTCCAGGCGGGCGTCGTGGCGCAGCAGTACGTGCTTGACGATGGCCAGGCCCAGGCCGGTGCCGCCGGTGGCCGTGCTGCGGCCCTTGTCGACCCGGTAGAAGCGCTCGGTGAGGCGAGGGATATGCACCGGGTCGATGCCTTCGCCGTCGTCCTCGATTTCCAAAGCGGCGCCCGCCGGGTGGTCGCGCCAGCGCAAGATGATATGACAGCCTTCGCCGCTATAGCGTACGGCGTTGAAGGCCAGGTTGGAGATGGCGCTGCGCAGCTCCTTGGGGTCGCCGCGCAGTGCTTGATTCGACTCGATGTCGAGGCTGATCTGGTGACGGCCACCCGACAGGGATTCGGCGTCGTGCTTTATCGCTTCCAGCAGGGGCGGCACGGAGACTCGCTCGCTGTCCGCATTGGGCTGATCGATCTCCAGGCGCGACAGCATCAGCAGGTCATCGACCAGGTTCTGCATGCGCTTGGCCTGGTCCTGCATCTGCGAGAGGCTGCGGGACAGGCGCGGCGGCATGAGCTCAGCGTGGTCGGCGTAGGTTTCCAGGTAGCCGGTCAGCACCGTAAGCGGGGTGCGCAGCTCATGGGAGACGTTGGCCACGAAGTCGCGGCGCATCTGCTCCAGGCGATGCAGGCGAGTGATGTCGCGGGCCATCAGCAGACGCTCGTCGTCGCCATACAGCGTCAACTGGAACTGTAGGACACGGCGATCGTCGATCGGCGAGGTCAGCGTCAGTGGCTCCTGGTAGGCCCGCTTGTCGAAGTACTCAACGAAGCGCGGGGCGCGGATCAGGTTGGTGATGTGCTGGCCCCGATCCTGATGGGTTTTCAGCCCCAGCATGGTTTCGGCGGCGCTGTTCCACCATTCCAGGTCGCCACGGCGGTCTAGCATTACCACGCTGTCGCTCATCGCTTCCGAGGAATCTTGAATGCGTTGCAGGGTGTTGCGCAGGCGTCGCTGGGTCTTGGCTTGCGCCTTCTGATGATGGTGCAGGCGATCAAAGATCTCTCCCCAGATCCCGCTGGCCTCGGGTGGGTCGCGGTGACGGGACTGGGTCAGCCAGCGATACAGGGCGTGCAGTTGGCGCAGATGGAAGACCAGGTAGATCCCGAAGCCCAGTGCCAGACCCAGACCTGGAGCGTCCAGGATCAGGCCCGCCAGAGTCATAACGCCGGCCAGCCATGCCAGGCGCCAGAATTCCAGGGACCAGAGATTCATAGCTCGCTCAGCCCTTGGCAGAGAAGCGGTAGCCCGTGCCGCGCACGGTCTGAATCAGGTGCTGATGTGCCTCGCCCAGGGCCTTGCGCAGGCGGCGGATGTGCACATCGACGGTGCGTTCCTCGACATAGACGTTGCCGCCCCACACCTGATCGAGCAGTTGGCTGCGCGTATAGGCGCGCTCCTGGTGGGTCATGAAAAACTGTAGCAGGCGATACTCGGTAGGGCCGATATCCAGCGGAGCGCCGTGGGTGCTGACGCGATGGCTGGCCGGATCAAGTATCAGGCCTTCGACCTCGACCGCCTGTTCAACGCCCTTGGGTGTGGCGCGGCGCAGTACCGCCTTGAGCCGGGCCACCAGCTCGCGAGGCGAGAAGGGCTTGGTAATATAGTCATCTGCCCCGGCTTCGAGCCCCTGAATCTTGTTGTCTTCTTCACCCTTGGCGGTGAGCAGGATGATCGGCAGTTCGGCGGTGGCCTCGTCGCGCTTCAGGCGGCGGGCCAACTCGATACCGCTGATGCCCGGCATCATCCAGTCGAGTACCAGCAGATCGGGTTGATGGTCGACGACCATGGCATGCGCTGTCTGGGCGTTGTCGGCCTCGAGGACCTGATAGTCGGCCATCTCCAGGGCGATGGCGATCATCTCGCGGATAGAGGCTTCGTCATCGACGATCAGGACGGTCTTGGTGCTCATCTGGCTGGCCTCCTGGCCTTACAAAGACAAGGACAATGACAAGATGATGACGATTCCACCACGCTAATATGACATTGCCATGACAACAGACTCTTACCAAGGGCCCTGGTCATGGGCTATGACCCGGAGCATCCGCCCTTTTTTACCCTCGTCCTTGCTTGGCCCCGGCTTCAGGGAAAGCACCTCTCGCCCAGCCGTTGATTCAGGGGGCCGGCCACAGTGACAGGGCCAGGCCTGCGAAAAGCACCAGCCCCGCCCAGTGATTGTTGAGGAAGGCCTGGAAGCAACGATCCCGGTCGCGGCCACGGATCAGTGTGAACTGATAAATGAAGATCGCCGCCATGGTGCCAAGCCCTAGCCAGAAGAAGCCGCCCAATACCAGGCGGGCACCGACCAGCCCCAGCAACCCAAGGGTCGAGAGTTGCAGCAGGACGATCATCAGGATATCGGCGCGTCCGAATAGCACCGCCGTAGACTTGATGCCGATCTTCAAGTCATCGTCGCGGTCGACCATCGCGTATTGCGTATCATAGGCGACGGTCCAGCACAGGTTGGCGGCGAACAAGAGCCAGGCCTCTGGCGGCACCGCGCCGGTCACGGCCGAGAAGGCCATCGGAATGGCCATCGAGAAGGCCGCCCCCAGCACGACCTGAGGCAGATGCGTATAGCGCTTCATGAACGGATAAACCGCCGCCAGGGCAACGGCGGCCACCGATAGCAGCACGGTCAGACCGTTGGTGAAACACACCAACACGAAGGAGGCGGCGACCAGGACCGCGAACAGCGCCTTGGCTTCGCGCTCCGCAATGCGCCCGGTAGCCAGCGGCCGCGCCTTGGTGCGCTTGACGTGACCATCCAGGTGGCGGTCCGCGTAGTCGTTGACCACACAGCCCGCGGCCCGCATCAGGTAGACCCCGGCGATGAAGATCAGCAGCAGCTGGCGGGTGGGCAGGCCCTCGGCGGCGAGCCACAGCGCCCACAGCGTCGGCCACATCAATAGCCAGGTGCCGATGGGGCGATTGAGGCGCATCAGTGCCAGAAAGTCGGGCAGGCGGGCCAGGCCACGGGGGCGCTCGACGTGATCCATCTCGGTCTCCAGGTTGTCTCTGGGTTGTCTCTCCGGGCCCTGTCACTAGGCCCTGTCACCAAGCCCATGGCCCCGGCGCCAGGGCACTCGTTTAGCGCGCCGGCTGATTTCAAGCCACGGCTTATCTTACGCCACGGCCGGGCGTGATGGTGTAGGCACAACGGCGAATCAGCATGGCGGCAGGCGCAGTTCAGCGGCCATGGTATCGAGGAAGAACTCCTGGACCAGCACCGCGAAGCGACCGTGACGAAACATCGAACGTCGTCCCCAGGGGCCGTGGCTGCAATGGAAGCCTGCTGTGGCTCGAGTGACCTCAATCGGCCCCCGCTCCAGGTCCGGTTGACGGAACAGCCAGTGGCCCAGCGAGCGCTCGCCGAGGCGATCCAGGCGCTGGCCGTGTAGCCTGGCGAGCGGCACCACCGAGCGAGCCACCACCCAGGGTCGATCATCGATACACAGCGCCACCTCGCGCAGCCAGGCGCGCTCTCGGGGCTTGAGCCCTAGTGCCTGAGCTTCGTCGTTCCCGGGGCGGCCGATGCGCTGGTCCAGCAGGCGCACCCGAAAGGGACGACCGTCGGCGGCGGCGATCAGCCTCGCCGTCAGCGAGTCGCGGCTAGCGACCCAGGCCCACCAGCCATGGCTCATCGCCGGCCGTGCTACGGCGGCGGGATACCAGCGGCGCCAGGGGGTATTCAGCCAGGCGGTGTTCAGAGAGGGAGATGTCGGGCGATCGCGCACCGGGCGCCTCCAGGCCAATATCGGGGCGCATAGTGTACCATGCGGCGTTCACGTTATTGCTCGTCGGGAGCGCCATGACTGCACCCTTGACTATCCTCGGCACCGGCATGGCCGGTATTCAGTTGGCCCGCCAGGTGCGTGCCCGTGACGCCACGCGGCCGATCACCCTGATCACGGCCGACAGCGGTGACGACTACTCCAAGCCGATGCTTTCCACCGGCTTCGCCAAAGGGCTGCCCCCTGCGCGGCTGGCCAGTCGCGATGCGCTCTCGCTTGCCGAAAGCCTCGACGCCGTGGTGCGTACCCACACGCGGGTCACGGCGATCGATCCGCTGACGAAGTGCCTCAAGATCGGCAGCGAGACACTACCCTATGGCGAGTTGGTGCTGGCGACCGGCGCGGCACCGGTGGCGCCCTTCTCGATCCCGCCCGGGCTGGCGACGCGAGTCTTCACCATCAACGATCTCGACGACTATCGCGTCTTCCACGCGGCACTCGGGACACTCGCTCGCCCGGCGCGGGTAGCGATCATTGGCAGCGGCCTGGTGGGCTGCGAGTACGCCAATGACCTGGTGGCCGGGGGCCATGGCGTGACGCTGATCGCCCCGGAGCCCACGCCGCTGGCGCGGCTGCTGCCCGAGACGTTGGGAGCGGCCTTGAAGGAGGCCTTCCAAGAGGCCGGCATCGCGCTGGAAATGGGGCGCACCCTGGCAGCGCTTGATGAGGACGGCGGGCAGTTGGCGCTGACCCTCGACGATGGCCGGGCACTCGAGGCGGATCTGGTGCTGGTCGCCACCGGCCTGGCGCCACGCACGGCGCTCGCCGAGGCGGCGGGCCTGGCCGTGGGGCCCGAGGGCGTGCATACCGACCGCTATCTGGCCACGTCACAGCCAGGCATTCATGCGCTGGGCGACGTGGCCTGCGTCGATGGCATCAACGCCATGTACGTCCAGCCGTTACAGGCCGGTGCCAAGGCGCTGGCGGCAACCCTCACCGGCACCCCGACGCCGGTGGCCTACGGTCCCTGGCCGATACTGGTCAAGACACCGCTGCTGCCAGTGGTCGCGCTGCCACCGCGTCAGGTGCCGGCCACCTGGCGGATCGATGGTGAAGGGCGTGACTGGAGCGCTCTGGCAGAGGACGAAAACGGGCGTATGATTGGTTTTGCGTTGACAGGCGCCTGCGTGCGTCGGAAAGTCGAACTGGCACGAGTCGCCCCAGCATTGCTAATCTAGGTTGGTTGCTGCCGGCGTGGCGATTCCGATCACCTCGGCATCTAGGCCAACACCGGCTTGGACTCGACCACCGCGACTCCACCAGGAACCGGCCTCACAACGATCTGAGGCGGCGGATGCCGTCTTGAACAGCACACCAGGAGGGCTACATGCGCAAACCAGAACTGGCCTCGGCGATCGCCGAGCGTGCCGACCTATCCAAGGACAAGGCCAGCCAAGTACTCAACGTTATCCTCGATGAAATCACCGGCAGTGTCGCCAAGGGGCAGGATGTCTCGCTGATCGGCTTCGGCTCTTTCACCGTTCGCGAGCGTGCCGCCCGCACTGGCAAGAATCCCCAGACCGGTCAGCCGTTGACCATCCCCGCCAGCAAGACCGTGGCGTTCAAGCCCGGCAAGGCGCTGAAAGACGCCGTCACCAAGTAAGCGTGGCGGTCATCGGCGCGTCCCGAGAGACGCGCTCCACCGGTCGCAGCCCGGCCGGTGGAATGAACTTCCTTCCCTGAGGCATGCCCATGACGCTTCGTTTGATGCTCTGGCTGTTGAGCGTAATGCTCAAGCGCGCCCGGCGTCGCAAGCCACGCTTTCGTGAAGCCCTGTCCGAGTTGAAGCATCTGGACTGGGGGGTCGGCACCGAGGATCTCTCGATTGCCCGCCATTATCGAATGAGTCCCGACGCCATCACCTCCGCGTCCGGCCTGCCGATAGATCTTGATCTCGAGCTGCGCTTCGAGGATGCGGCCACGGCCGTCAAGGTGTTGCGCAAGCCAACGCCTCGCGTCTTCCGCGAAGGCCTGATGGCCGGCAAGCTTCGCCTGGTCGGCGACAGCGGCGATCTCGCCAAGCTGCAGCGTCTGTTCAAGCACCTGTAAAGCTCGTCGATATCCCGTCACGTCGATAGCAGGCCATGTCGACACCCTGCCTAGATGCTCGGCCGCGCCTGCTACCTTCGCGTCTTTCTTTCCCATGCAAGTTGCCATGCAGGGCGCGATACCTGAGGCAGCGAATAGGGCGAAGCGTGGAGTCCGGGCGTGGTTAGTCGGTCAGATGGCGTTATACTAAAGTCGAATCATTCGGGCGCTGGGCGTTATCGCCTCGTCGTCGGCTGATCACGCCGTCATCCGCATGCCGTTGCTACCGCCATCATTGCTGCCTGTCAGGAGTTATTGAGATTTCCGATTCGTTCTCTCATTCGCTGCGTCGACTTTGGACTCTCGACAAATTTGCCTACAGCTTCCGCGTCTTCATCGCCTTGAGCGGTGCCATGGCGCTGAGCTGGTATCAGGACCATATGGCGCTGGCCATTCCGCTGTTTCTCGGCATCATCGCCAGTGCGCTGGCGGAGACCGACGATAACTGGGAGGGGCGCGTCAGGGCGTTACTGGTCACCCTGGCCTGTTTTTTCGTGGCCTCGGTGGCGGTGGAGCTGCTCTTTCCCTGGCCCTGGATGTTCGCCACCGGGCTGACACTCGCCGCGTTCACTCTGATCATGCTGGGCGCTATCGAGCAGCGTTACGCGACGATCGCCACGGCGACGTTGATTCTATCGGTCTACTCGATGATCAATATCGAGCAGCACGGCGGGACCACCGAGGGTAGCTTCTGGTATCAGCCGATGCTGCTGGTCGGCGGCGCCGCCTGGTATGGCGTGATTTCGGTCCTTTGGTGCGCGCTGTTCTCGCGCCAGCCGGTCAAGCAGAGTATGGCGCAGCTATACCGGGAGCTGGGCGAATACCTGGTGATCAAGGCGACGTTCTTCGAGCCGGTCAGGGAGGTGGATGTCGAGGGCCGTCGATTGGCGTTGGCACGACAGAACGGGCGCGTGGTGATGGCCCTTAACCAGGCCAAGGAGATGATTTTTCGGCGCCTCGAGGGTCAGCGCGGCAACCGTAAGCTCAACCGTTATCTGCGGCTTTATTTCATCGCCCAAGACATCCACGAGCGCGTCAGCGCATCTCACTATCCCTATTCGGCTCTCGCCGAGACGTTTTTCCACTATGACGTGCTGTTTCGCTGCCAGCGACTGCTTGACCAGCAGGGGCGCGCCTGCAAGCGCCTATCCAAGGCGTTGCTGCTGCGCCAACCCTTCGATCACGGTCCGAGTGAGCAGGCACTGGATGACCTGCGCGCGTCGATCGCCTACCTGCAGGACCTGGATCATCCCGAATGGGCGCCGCTGCTGCGCTCATTACAGGCGCTCGGGCGCAACCTGACGACCCTCGAGGAGCAGTTGGCAAGCGCCTATAACCCTGATGCCAGCGCCGATCAGAAAGACTCGAGCCTGTTCAATCGTTCCCCGCGTAGCGTCAAGGATGCCTGGGAGCGGATTCGCCTCAACCTGACGCCCGGTTCGCCGACCTTTCGTCACGCGCTGCGCCTTTCGCTTGCCCTGCTGGCGGGCTATGGCGTGCAACATCTCATCCATCCCACCCAGGGCTACTGGATATTGCTGACCACCTTGTTCGTGTGTCGGCCTAACTTCGGCGCCACCCGACGCTTTCTCCGCCAGCGTATTCAGGGCACCATGATCGGGCTGTGCCTGGGCTGGGCGTCGATCAGCCTCTTTCCTAGCGCCCTCGTACAGTGCCTGCTCTCGGTCGTCGCTGGTGTCGTCTTCTTCGCCAATCGCGAAAAACACTATGTCATTGCCACCGTCGCCATCACCATCCTGGTACTGACCAGCTTCAATCAGGTCGGCGATGGCTTCGATCTTATCCTGCCGCGTCTTGTCGATACGCTGATCGGCGGCCTGATCTCGGGCCTGGCGGTCTTCTTGATCTTGCCCGATTGGCAGGGGCGCCGGCTCAACAAGGTGGCGGCGACGGCACTATCGCGCAACAGCGATTATCTGCGCGAGATCATCCATCAATATGAGACCGGCAAGCAGGATGACCTCGCCTACCGCTTGGCGCGACGCAACGCTCACAACGCGGATGCCGCGCTCTCTACGGTGCTCGCCAACATGCTGCAGGAACCGGGGCATTATCGTAAGAAGGATGCCGACGACGGTTTTCGCTTTCTGGTCGTCTCACATACGCTGCTGGGCTATCTCTCTGCCCTGGGGGCTCACCGCGGCACCCTGGCGGCGAGCGAGGACGACGCGGCTATGTATGCGGCGGCGCGCCGCGTAGCCGACGGCTTCGAGACGATTGCCGCCAGCCTGATGTCGCGCCAGCAGATCCCGGACTTCAAGGATGAACAACGCGCGCTGGTAATGCACTTCGAGCAAGAGCCCACCATGGCGCAGGATGACAGCGATGACGCCCGTCGTGTGATCCAGACTCAGCTTTTGCATATCGCACGACAACTCGTGCCGATGAGCGAGGCGGCAGAGCGGGTGCTGACCCATCCCAGCGATGAGTCGAGCGATGCGTCATACGCCGGTCAGGCCTGACTCGGCCCAGACTGGGTCGTTTCAGACTGATTTGGCTCAGACTGATTTGGCTCAGACTTGGCCGTAGCGCCCCGCTTCTTCACCCAGCCAGCGCCGAATCAAGGGCGCGCTGGAGGCCGGTGACTCCTCGAGCAAGGCCCTGGCCAGTGGGCCGACCCGCTCGAGCAGGTCACGGTCGCGTTCCAGATCGGCAATCTTCATTGCCGCAAGCCCCGTCTGACGTGTACCCAGCACCTCGCCGGGCCCGCGCAGCTCAAGGTCCTTCTCGGCGATGCGAAAGCCGTCGGTGGTCTCGCGCATCACCCCGAGCCGCTCCCGTGAATGGGCCGACAGCGGCGGGTGGTAGAGCAGCACGCAGAAGCTCTCGGTAGCACCGCGCCCGACCCGGCCGCGCAGCTGATGCAGCTGCGAGAGCCCGAGGCGCTCCGGGTTCTCGATGATCATCAGACTGGCGTTGGGCACGTCGACGCCGACCTCGATCACCGTGGTGGCGATCAAGAGGTCCAGCTCACCGTCCTTGAAGGCCGCCATTACCTCGGCCTTTTCGCCGGCCTTCATGCGCCCGTGCACCAGGCCGATGCCGAGCCCCGGCAACGCCTCGGTGAGGCTCTCGTGGGTGGCCTCGGCGGCCTGGCACTGCAGGGCCTCGGATTCCTCGATCAGGGTGCAGACCCAGTAGGCCTGGCGGCCCTCGGCGCAGGCGCGTTCGATACGCGTGACCACCTCGGGGCGGCGTTCGTCGGGCACCGCCACGGTCTGCACCGGGGTGCGCCCCGGCGGTAGCTCGTCGATCACCGAGACGTCCAGGTCGGCATAGGCGCTCATTGCCAGGGTGCGCGGGATCGGGGTGGCCGTCATCACCAACTGATGGGGCGTCAGGCCCGCGGCCTCGCCCTTCTCGCGCAGCGCCAGGCGCTGGTGAACGCCGAAGCGGTGCTGCTCGTCGATGATGGCAAGCCCCAGGCACTGAAAGTGGACGTCGGCCTGAAAGAGCGCATGGGTACCCACCACCAGCTGCACGCGGCCGTCGGCCAGCGCCGCCTTGGTGTCGAGCCGCGCCTTGCCCTTGAGCTTGCCGGCGAGCCAGGCCACCTCGATGCCCAGCGGTTCGAACCATTCCTTGAAGGTGCGGTAGTGCTGTTCGGCGAGCAGCTCGGTGGGCGCCATCATGGCCACCTGACAGCCACCGGCGATGGCGGTGAGCGCCGCCATCGCCGCGACCACCGTCTTGCCCGAGCCCACATCGCCCTGCACCAGGCGCAGCATCGGCACCGCGCGCTCGATATCCCGGCCGATCTCGTCGAGCACCCGGCGCTGGGCACCGGTCAGCGAAAACGGCAGTTTCGAGACGAAGCGTGCCTGGAGGCTGCGGCCAGAGGGCAGCGGCGGAGCACCATCGGCCTGAATACGCTGGCGCACCACTCGCAGGCTGAGCTGATGGGCCAGCAGCTCCTCCAGTGCCAGACGGCGTTGGGTCGGGTGGGTGCCCGCCTTGAGCTGCTCCAGGTCAGCCTCGGGGGGCGGGTGGTGCAGGTAATCGAGTGCCGCATGCAGTTCGGGCAGTTGGAAGCGCTCGCGCAGGCCGGTGGGGATCCAGTCCGGCAGCGCTGCCGGCGCTTCGTGAAGCAGGCGCATGGCCTGATCGATCAGCCCGCGCAGACGGGCCTGGTTGAGGCCCTCGGTGGTGGGGTAGAGCGGGGTCAGGTGCTCGTCGACCACCGTCTCACCGGCCTTGATCAGGCGATATTCCGGGTGATAGATCTCGAGCCCGGTGGCGCCGGCCCGGGCTTCGCCGAAGGCGTGGACCCGGGTACCGGGCTGGAACTGCTGTTGCTGCGCTGGGGAGAAGTGGAAGAAGCGCAGGCTTAGGATGCCGGACCCATCGGTGAGGCGCACCAGCAAGCTGCGCCGGCGCCCCTTGATCACGTCGCAGGCCGCGACCTCCCCTTGCACCACCGCCTCGTGCCCGGCGCGCAGAGTGCCGATCGGCGTCACCCGGGTACGGTCCTGGTAGCGCAGCGGCAGGTGGAACAGCAGGTCGGCGATGCTCGCGACGCCCAGCCGGCCAAGCTTGCCGGCCAGCGCCTCGCCGACCCCCTTGAGGGCACTGACGTCCTGGGTCAGCTCGCTCATGAGGTCTCGAGCTGACGGGCCCGGCAGCGCCGGATGGCCTCGGTAAGGGTGTCGATGGCCTTGGGCCGCGGGAAGCTCGCCCGCCAAGCGATGGCCACGGTGCGCGAGGGCACGTCGCTGGAGAAAGGCCTTGCCGTGAGCACGCCGGCTTCATAGTGGCCGGTGCCGATCGCCGAATGGGGCAGCACCGTGATGCCGAGCTTCGAGGCCACCATATGACGAATGGTTTCCAGCGAGCCGCCCTCGGCGGTCAGGGTGTTGTTGGGGCTGTTGAGCTTGGCGCTGATGGCCGGGCAGGCTTCGAGAATCTGGTCGCGGAAACAGTGCCCCTCGCCGAGCAGCAGCAGACGTTCCTGGAGCAGGTCTTCCTTGGCGATGCTGTCCCGCGAGCTCCAGGGGTGATCGGCGGGCATCAGCACCTCGAACTCCTCATCGTAGATTGGCTTGGTCAGCACATCGGTTTCGGTGAAGGGCAGCGCGACGATGATCGCATCGAGCTCGCCGCTTCTCAGCTTGCGCCGCAGGTCGGCGGTAAAGCCCTCCTCTATGTACAGCGACATCTGCGGTGCGGTGCGGGTCAGCTCCGGGATCAGATAGGGAAACAGGTAGGGCCCGATGGTATAGATGGCGCCGATGCGCAGCGGGCTCGCCAGCTGGTCCTTGCCGGCGTTGGCCAGCTCGCGGATGACGCTCGACTGCTCGAGCACCCGTTGGGCCTGCTCGATGATCTGCTCGCCCAGGGGCGTGACCTGTACCGTCGATTTGGAGCGCTCGAACAGCGCCACCCCTAGCTCTTCCTCGAGCTTTTTGACCGCCACCGATAGGGTCGGCTGGGAAACGAAGCAGCGCTCGGCGGCACGCCCGAAGTGGCGCTCCTGTGCCAAGGTTACGATGTAGCGGAGTTCTGTTAGAGTCATGTGATGCCTGGCTGCGTTCTCGCAGTAAATGAACAGGATGGTTCTGATAGCTACTTTTTATCAAGGGGCAGGGCAAAGGTGAAGAAGACGACACTGATTATTGGCTGTGGCGACATCGGCACGACCCTTGGCAAGCGTCTCACCGAGGCCGGTCAGCGGGTGGTGGGCGTGCGCCGCAAGGCCGCGACGCTCGAGGGCAGCGGCATCGAACCGCTGTCTCTCGACATTCACGCCGAGGGCGCGGTGGCCGAACTGCCCGATGCCGACACCCTAGTCTATGTGCTGAGCGCCGACCGCTTCGAGGAAGACGCCTATCGCGCCGCCTATCCGGCCGGTCTCAAGGCGGTGCTCGCCGAGTTCGCCGGTCGTGAGACGCCGCCGCGTCACGTGTTCTTTGTCTCCTCCACCAGCGTCTATGCGCAGCGCGAAGGCGAGCAGGTCGATGAGGATAGCCCCATCGACCCCAGCGGTTTTTCCGGCCAACTGATGAAGGAGGCCGAAGAGGCGCTGATGGCGCATGAGTTGCCGGGCACCGTGGTGCGTTTCTCAGGCATCTACGGGCCGGGGCGTGACCGGCTGATCCGCCAGGCCGGCGAGGGGCGCATCGCCGCCGCCAATCCACCCATGTATTCCAACCGCATTCACCGCGACGACTGTGCTGGGGTGCTTGAGCATCTGATCCAGCGCGTGCTGGATGATGCGCCGGTGGAGCCGCTCTACCTTGCTAGCGACTGCGAACCGGCGCCATTGCACGAGGTGATGACCTGGTTGGCCACCAAGCTCAAGGTCGAGTCCACCCAGGTCATCCAGTCGCCGCTGCGCCGCCGGGCCAGCAAGCGCTGCAATAACGCTCGCCTACTGGCCTCCGGCTATGTTTTCCGCTACCCGAGCTACCGTGAGGGCTATGCTCAGGTCCTCGAGGCCGGCGGCTTCCTACCCGAGGCCTCCCGCTAGGGTTGAGGCGTTACAGCCGCCAGCGATAGCCCAGTGATAGCACTTCCAGCCCGTCGTTGGGCGGTTGGATACTGGCATTCGAGTAGTGGGCGAGGGCCAATTGAAGTGCGCCTGGCCCCCAGGGCCTGCCGATCGCCAATCGGTCCTCGAATTGGCCGGCAGTGCCAAGCTCGCTGTCGCGCAGCTCGGCCTTGAGAAAGATCGCCGCGCCGACACCCCCCTCAATGAAAGTGCCGCCGGAAAAGGTGTAGCGCAGCGCAGGGGCCAGAATCAGTGCGGCATTCGATTTCTCGCTGTTGCGCCCGGGCAGCAAGAGCAAGCGCCCGGATAACTGTAGCGACCACGCTTGCCACTCGCTAGACAGCCAGGGCAGGGAAGTGACGCCGTGGTGCAGGCCAAGCGTCAGCGTTGGGCTATTCTCACTGCTGATGCCGCCTTCCAGACCGGGCTCCAGCGACCAGGCGTGTGCCTCGAGCGAGCTCCACCCTAGCATGAGGGCGACCACTGCCCCTCGCCATTGTCTCACCTTGCTTCGCTTGTTTTCCTGCATGGCTGCCCCTCCTGGAAACCCGCTACTCGCCAAGTGACGTCGCCAGGCTTTCGAAGCGTGGCCCATCGTCGGTGATCTCGAACTCGATGAGTATTAGCTGATTATAGCGCCAGTGGGGGATAACGCTGGGATGAGCGCCCGGAGATAAGAGACGTGGTAAGGCGAACTAGGATGGCATGAGGGAGGATGGAACGAAGCAGCAAAAGGCTTGCCTGGGGGACGGTCTATCGCTGGTAAGGGGGTAAGCGTCAGGACCGGATAAAAAGGCCGGCCGACAGTCCCCCGCGCCTAGCCGTTCTAGCCTCAGCGCGAGGAACAGACGATAGCGTTCGCCATCGGATCAGTCGCCGATCACCATGACGGCCTCGGCTTCGAACTGGCTGCCCTTGGGCAGGGCCTTGATGCCGACGGCGGCGCGGGCCGGGTAAGGAGTCGCGAAGAACTCTTCCATCACCCGGTTCACGATCGCGAAGTTGTCGAGATCGACCAGATAAAGGTTGATCTTGACGATGTCCTGCAGCGAGCCGGCGGCTTCCTCGCAGACCGCAGACAGGTTCTTGAAAACCTGGCGGGCCTGTGTCTCGAAGTCGTCGGAGACCAGCTCCATGGTGGCCGGGTCCAGCGGGATCTGGCCGGAGATATAGACGGTGTTGCCCGCCTTGATGGCCTGAGAGTAGGGGCCGATGGCTGCCGGTGCCTTCTCGGTGTTGATGACGGCCTTGTTGCTCATAGCGATGCTCCTGTTGTGATTGTGGCGTGAAATAAAACGACGAATATCCCCGCCCGAGCTCATCGAGCGGGGGCAAAGCAATGGTGTCAATTGCGTACGCGGGTGATCTTGTCGACGTGGGACAGGTTGCGGATCCGCTTCATGATGCTCGCCAGGTGAACGCGGTCATGGACCGACAGGGTCAGGTTGACGATCGATAGTCGGGCATCGCGTTCCTCGATGCCGATACGCTCGATATTGGCATCGGCGTCGGTCACTAGGCTCGCCAGCTCGGCGACTAGGCCGCGACGGCTTTCCATGTGGATACGCAGCGCCACCGGAAAATCTTCCTGAATGTTATCCGACCAGGAGAGGCTGAAGAGCTTGTCCGGGTCGCTCCTCAACTCCACCAGATTGCGGCATTCGGTGCGGTGTACGACGATGCCCTTGCCTGCCGAAAGGTGGCCGATCACAGGGTCGCCGGGTAACGGATGGCAGCAACGGGCGAAGTTGATGACCATGCCATCGGCACCGCTGATGACGATCGAGCCTTCGGCATTGCCGGAGCCGATATCACCGCCACTTGCCGGCTTGGCGTCGGGCAGCCTGTTGGCGAGCCGGTGGGCGACGGCGTGGGCCATGCGATTACCCAGGCCAATCGACTCCAGCAGCTCATCGCTGCGCTTGAGCGAGAGCTCCCCGAGCAGAGACGGCAGCGCGTCCTGGGGCAACTCCTCGAGGCTGAGCTCGTAATCGGCAAGCGCCTTGTTGAGCAGGCGATGGCCGAGCTGAACGGATTCGGTGTGCTGCTGGTGCTTGAGCGCATGGCGGATCGCCGAGCGTGCCTTGGCGGTCATCACGAACGATAGCCAAGCGGTATTGGGCCGGGCCCCGGGCGCGGTGATGATCTCGAGAGTCTGGCCGCTCTCCAGCCGGCTCGACAGCGGCGCCAGGTGGCGGTCGATGCGACAGGCAATGCAGCTGTTACCGATATCGGTATGCACGCTGTAGGCGAAGTCGATCACCGTGGCGCCCTGAGGCAGTTCCATGATGTCGCCCTTGGGCGTGAACACGTAGATATCGTCGGGGAAGAGGTCATTCTTGACGTGCTCGATGAACTCCAGCGAGTTGCCCGCCTGGCGCTGCATTTCGAGCAGGCCGCGCACCCATTCCCGCGCCCGGGCGTGGCTGCCGGCGGCGATTGGCCGCTCGGTCTGGCCGGCCTTGTAAAGCCAGTGGGCGGCGATGCCGTTGTTGGCCATGGCCTCCATCTCGCGGGTGCGGATCTGCACTTCGATGGGCATGCCGCCGGTGCCGAACAGGGTGGTATGCAGGCTCTGATAGCCGTTGGCCTTGGGGATGGCGATGTAATCCTTGAAGCGCCCAGGCACCGGCTTGTAGAGATTGTGTACCGCACCCAGGATGCGATAGCAGCTGTCGACATCGTCGGTGATGATGCGAAACCCGAACACGTCCATGATCTCGGCGAACGGCTTACGCTGGTCGCGCATCTTGCGATAGATCGACAGCAAATGCTTTTGGCGCCCGACCACGGTGCCCGACAGGCCGTCGTCGTCGAGGCATTTCTGCAGGCTCGACTGGACCTGACGGATGGTGGTGCGACGGCTGCCACGGGCCTTGCCCACTGCGCGCTTGATGCGCTCGGCGCGCATTGGGTGCAGGGCCTGGAAGGACAGGTCCTCGAGCTCGACGCGAATGGTGTTGATACCGAGTCGGCCGGCGATGCGGGCGTAGATTTCGAGGGTTTCGCGGGCGATGCGGCGCTTCTTGTCCGGGCGCAGGGCTCCCAGGGTGCGCATGTTGTGCAGGCGGTCGGCGAGCTTGACGATGATCACCCGGATATCCCGAGACATCGCCAACACCATCTTCTGGAAATTTTCGGCCTGGGCGACGGCCTTGTCTTCGAAGGTGATCTGGGTGAGCTTCGAGACACCGTCGACCAGCTCCGCTACCGGTTCGCCAAACTGCGCGGCGAGGGCCTTCTTGGAGACGCCGGTATCCTCGATCACGTCATGCAGCATGGCTGCCATCAGCGCCTGATGGTCCATATGCATATTGGCAAGGATGTTGGCGACCGCCAGCGGATGGGTCACATAGGGCTCACCTGAACGGCGGCGCTGGCCGTCATGAGCCTGTTCGGCGTAGTAAAAGGCGCGCTTGACCTGGCGGATTTCCTCCGAAGGAAGATAGCCGCCTAGGCGGTCGGCCAGGTCATCGATGGTGAACATGCAGCACGCCTATACCCTGAACGCAAAGGAAAGGTCGACGATATCAGAATTCAGCGCGGTTGCGTCATTCCTCGCCCATTTCGGGCTCGCGGCGGGGGCGTACCGGCGCCTCGATAGGCTCGTTGAGCACGTTTTCGTCGATCTTCTCGGCGGCGATCTCACGCAGCGCCATGACCGTGGGCTTGTCGTTTTCCCAGGGCAGCAGGGCATCGCGGGAGCCGCGGGCCAGCTGACGCGCACGCTGGGTGGAGATCATCACCAGCTTGAAACGGTTTTCGACGTGTTCCAGACAATCTTCGACGGTGACTCGCGCCATGATCAGGTACCTGAGTTCGAGGGATGGGAAAGATAAATCGTTCGAAGGCCCCGCCGACGGGCACGCTGCGGGACCGTGCAGTCTACTGTAGCCCTTCGTCCTGTGACAAGAGCGACGCCAGCAGTAGGCCCTGGCGCTCGCGTACCCGGGCAAGCCGGGTACGCTGACCGCGCACCAGCGCTTCGAGCTCGGCAAGGGCAGTGGCGAAGTCGTCGTTGATGATCACGTGGGCATATTCGTCGAAGTGCGACATCTCGCTGATGGCGTCGCGCATGCGACGCTCGATGATTGATTCGTCATCGGTGCCGCGGCCGGCAAGCCGTGCGCGCAGCGCGGCCCGGGACGGCGGCAGGATGAACACGGATTCGGCCTCGGGCATCTGGGCGCGGACCTGACGGGCGCCCTGCCAGTCGATTTCCAGGATCACGTCTTCTCCGGCTGCCAGGCGGGCTTCCACCGCCGGGCGGGAGGTGCCGTAGTAGTTATCGAAGACGCGGGCGTGTTCGAAGAACTCCCCGCGCTCGATCATCTCCTCGAAGCGCTCACGGTCGACGAAGTGGTAGTTGACGCCATCCACCTCACCCGGGCGTTTCTCGCGGGTGGTATGCGAGACCGAAACGCCGATGCCGTCCAGGTGCTCGAGCAGGGCCTTGACCAGGCTGGTCTTGCCGGCTCCGGAGGGAGCGGAAACGATGTAGAGAGTGCCTTGAGACATGAAGAAACCTTTGCCGCGCCAATGACGGATCGGGGCGCCCGCAATCCGTCTCACAATAAAGTCATGATTATCGCATACCGTGTCGGCCTCTGGGATAATAGCCTGCTAATTTCGCGCCGCCTGACGGTTGCGTCATCACTGTTTCAGGGAGCGTGATATGACAACGGGTTCACCTCGTTCATCTTCGAACCCCCGCCTGGCCGAGACGGCCCTGGCGCTGGGGGGATTCGCCATTGGTACGACCGAATTCGTGATCATGGGCCTGATGCAGCGCATCGCCACCGATTACGGTATCGCGGTCCAGGACGTGGGGCTGGCGATCAGCGCTTATGCCTTTGGGGTGGTGGTCGGTGCGCCCTTGATCTCGGCGATCGGCGCACGCATTCCTCGGCGCCGGCTGCTGATCGGTCTGATGGTGATGTTTGCCGCCAGTAATCTACTGACCCTGCTGGCGCCTTCCTTCTATGGATTCGTTGCCCTGCGCTTCTTTGCCGGCCTACCCCATGGCGTCTACCTGGGCGTGGCGGCGCTGGTGGCCGCCAATGTCGCCGAACCCCACGAGCGGGGCCGCGCCGTCGGCCGGGTGCTGGTAGGGCTGACCCTGGCGATACTGGCCGGGGCGCCGCTGGCGACCTGGGTTGGCGGCCTGTTGGGTTGGAAGGCTGCCTTCGTGATGGTGGGCGCGCTGGGGCTTGCCACGGCACTGCTGGTGCGACTGTGGGTGCCGGTGCAGCCGGCGAATGATGGGGCGTCGCTGCGCTCGGAGCTCTCGGCCATCACCAAGCCGCGCGTGCTCTATACCCTGGCCGTTGCCTGTGTCGGCTTCGCCGGCATGTTCAGCGTATTCAGCTATGCGATGCCGACCCTGACCCATCAGGCGGGCATGCCCGAGGCGCTAGGCCCGTTGGTCCTGGCGACCTTTGGGGTGGGCTCGGTGATCGGCAACCTGGTCGGCGGGCGGCTGGCCGACGCCAACCAGCGTCTGGCCATCGGCGGAGCCCTGATCTGGGCCGCGCTCTGTCAGCTGGGCTTCTTCCTGGCTGCCGATCAGATCTGGAGCGGCATGCTGTTTGTGGGTCTGGTGGGTACCTGCGGTGCCCTGGTACCGCCGTTGCAGACTCGCCTGATGGACGTTGCCGGCGATGCCCAGACCATGGCCGCGACCCTCAACCACGCCGCCTTCAACATCGCCAATGGTCTCGGCGCTTGGCTGGGGGGCCTGGCGGTCACGGTGGGGCTGGGATGGTCGGCGACCGGGCTGGTGGGTATGGTCATGGCGCTGGGCGGTCTAGTGATCTTCCTTGTTGCCCTGGCGCGGGAGCGCGCGGCTCAGGTGCCGGCCTGATTTGATGGCGACGCTTGTCATTACAAGGAGAGACCATGACGACTGCTGGCAATAGCCGCGCCCAGGCATCGGCGCTGCCTTTCCTGGGTGTGGCGCTTGCGTTTCTGATCACCATGTTGGGTACCACCCTGCCCACGCCTCTGTACCCGGTCTATCAGGCGCGCTTTGATTTCTCGCAGCTGACCATCACGGTGATCTTCGCCGTTTATGCGCTGGGCGTGATGGGCGCCTTGGTGACTACCGGACGCTGGTCGGATCAGCTCGGCCGGCGCCCAATGCTCGGCGCTGGCCTGGCAGCAGCGGCCATCAGTGACCTGGTTTTCCTGTCCAGCGATGGCCTTTCAAGTCTGTTGGTCGGCCGCTTCATCTCGGGAGTGTCGGCCGGCATTTTCACCGCAACCGCCACCGTGGCGGTGATGGAGCTGGCACCGGCGGCCTGGCCGCGGCGGGCGGCTTTTCTGGCTACCGCCGTCAATATGGGGGGGCTGGGGTTGGGGCCGATCGTTGCCGGCCTGATGGTGGAATACCTGCCTTGGCCGCTACGCCTGGCCTACGGGGTGCACTTGTTGCTGGCGGTGCTGGCGGCACTGGCGGTGCTCAAGGCGCCGGAGACCGTGACCCGTCCGGCGCGGCCGACGCTCACGCTACAGCGGCTACAGGTGCCGGAGGAGGTTCGCGATATCTTCCTGCCCGCGGCGATCGCCGGCTTCGCCGGTTTTGCCCTGCTGGGGTTTTTCACTGCTACGGCACCGGCCTTCATGATCGGCGTGCTTGGCTATGACAACCTAGCGCTCAGCGGGCTTACCGCGGGATCAGTGTTCTTCGCCTCGACCCTCGGCCAGTTTCTGCAGGAGCGCTGCTCTCCATCCTGGCGGCTGCCACTAGGCTGCGCCGGAGTGATTCTCGGCGCCGCGCTGGTCGGCATTGGCATTGGGCTCGCCTCGCTTACGTTCTTTCTGTTCGGCGCCCTGGTGGCGGGCATTGGCCAGGGAATGGCCTTTCGCGCGGGCCTGGGGGCCGTCGTGCAGGCAAGCCCTGCCGGTCAGCGCGGCGGGGTGGCTGCCACCTTCTTCATCGTGGCTTATATCGCCCTCTCGATCCCGGTAGTGGGCATCGGGCTTGCGGTCCGTGCCTTTGGCCTGGCACCCGCGGGCATGGCATTTGCCGGCGGTGTCGCACTGCTGGCGGCCACCTCGCTGGCGAGCCTTTTGTGGATGAGGCACCGCAAGGCGCAGGGCTAAACCGCCCATAACCTCCACCTTCCTGAACCAACAACGCCGGGCGATTGGCCCGGCGCTATTGTGTGACATCGTGTGCTGCTTTCTATAGACAGTCCGTCGGATAAGCATCACTGCACGGACTGGCCTCGGTCAGACCTCGACGTTGAGGGTCACATCGATGTTGCCGCGGGTAGCGTTGGAGTAGGGGCAAACCTGGTGGGCCGCATCGACCAGTGACTGGGCTGCAGCCTGATCCATGCCCGGCAGCGAGACATTGAGGGCGACCTCAATGCCGAAACCGGTGGGAATCTGGCCGATGCCGACCTGGCCTACTACCTGAGTCGCCTCGGGCAGCTTGACCTGCTGTTGACTGGCGACGTGCTTCATGGCGCCGATGAAACAGGCGGAATAACCGGCGGCGAACAGTTGTTCGGGGTTAGTGCCGTTGCCGCCAGCGCCACCGAGTTCTTTCGGTGTGCTCAATGACACCGACAGGGCGCCATCAGGTGTCTGGGAGGAGCCGTCACGGCCGCCGGTCGTGGTGGCTTCAGCGCGGTATAGAACCTTTTCGATCGACATGGATATTCTCCAGATAATGAGACCTTCACAGAGGAAGGTGGTTTGCTATTCAATAGTGCACTACTTAAATGGACAAAAAAACTTAGCCGTTGGCATCCAGCTTCTTGCGCAGGTCATTGAGCTCATCGCGCAACCGGCCCAGTTCCTGCGGTTCGCAGTGAGTAGCACAGATGGCCGCCTTGGGCACGCCGCGAGCGCGGCCTTTAAGCGCTGCGCCTGCCGCACTGAGGCTGACATCGACGCGGCGCTCATCCTCGCTTGAACGCTGGCGCTTGACCAAACCGTGCGCCTCAAGCCGCTTGAGCAATGGCGTCAGGGTCGCTGAGTCGAGGCCCAGGTGCTCACCAATCTTCGACACCGACAACTGCTGGTTGTGCTGCCAAAGCACTAGCATGACCAAGTACTGCGGGTAGGTCAGGCCAAGTTCGTTGAGCAGCCGCCGATAGAGCTTGTTCATCGCCAACTGAGTCGAATACAGCGCGAAACAAAGCTGGTTATCGAGTGTCAGCAGGCTGTCGTCGTCGACGGCGTGATCAGTCATGTCCATGGCTCAATTTAGGTAGTGTGCGATTGTTTTGCAAGCTATAGCTTCGAGCTTGACGTAAAGTGCTGTCGATCCGCTTTACTGAGAAGGGTAACAGAAAAGCTTGGACAAGCATTGCGTAACAATATGTTATGTCGAGTCAGCAAGTTATGGCAGGCTCCCGTCGATACTGGAATGTGCAAGATGCTGGGCGGTGGTCAAGGATCAAAAACCGATGATATGAGACGGCACTACCCAAGCTCCATCGCTGTACGCAAGAGCCCTGTTTGTTGTGAAAACGGTCCAGGGTTTTGATTTTTCAGGTTTTTCCATGCCAGTTACTCATGCCAAGCGCTATGTCAAACGCTCAGGCCAAGAACATGCCACGAGAGAGCCTCGTGCTTGCCACTTTTCGTGTGTGGTCGGGCTACGCATCACGGGTAGGTCTACAAGACATCGACATTGCTGTAGCGGAACGTCTTGTCGCTGGCAGGGGCCGAGCGTGGACCCTAAAGCGATGGTCACAACATGAAAGTTGCTTTGTCGGCGTAGTCTGGGCTTTTGGTATCCGGCCAGAGGTGTGCGGAAACCATAAGCGACGGTTAATAGATTTTTAAGAATATTTCGTAGCAAGAAAAATCATTGTTTGATCTTATGGTCAATCATCACGCTGGGAGCTGCAAACGCATGATCGGACGAAAAGTGGACAAAAAGCTTATAGAAGCCATCAAGTCCAATACGCCCTGTATCACCTTTGATGTCAAGGGTAATATTCTGGATGCTAGTGATAGCTTCCTTGAGTGTGTCAAATATAATCTTGAAGAAATAAAAGGGAAGCACCATCGTATTTTCTGCACGCCAGAAACGTTTCGATCCTCTGAATATGAGTTTTTCTGGGAAGAATTGGCTAGAGGAAAGGGGCAAGGTGGCACCTTTCAGCGTATCAATGCCAACGGAGGTGACGTTTGGCTAGAAGCCACGTATCTGCCCGTCGAGGGGAGAAATGGCAAAATCGCTTATGTGGTGAAGATTGCCAGTGATGTGACTGATAAGCACGAGAATGCAGTCGATCAAGGCGCCATTTTAAGCGCACTCGATGCATCCATGGCTGTGATCGAATTTACGCCTGAAGGCCATGTGGTCAGAGCGAATAAAAACTTTCTTGATGCTATGGGTTACAGCCTTCCTGAGGTCAAGGGTAAGCATCATTCGATGTTCTGCACGCCAGAGTTTTATCAGGAAAACTCTAGTTTCTGGGAAGAATTGGCCAGAAACAATTTAAGGCAGGGTAAGTTCAAGAGGATTGCTTCTAATGGCCAGATCGTTTGGCTGGAAGCGACCTACAACCCGGTTGTCGATGGGAGTGGCAACGTCTTCAAAGTAGTAAAATTTGCCACCGATATTACTAAGGATGTTGAAAAAGAACATGCCGCTCGTCGTGCCGTAGAATCTGCACGAACCACCTCTCTGCAGACGGAAACGATTGCCAAAGATGGCCTCCGCCAGCTCGAGGAAGCCGTCGAGACCGCACAGCATGTGGCGTCTGAAGTTAAAGGGGCTCAAGACGTCATCAGCGCCCTCAATCAACAGGTCCATACGATCAACGAGATCACCAACGCCATCTCACGTATCGCACAGCAGACAAACCTGCTGGCGCTTAACGCTTCGGTTGAAGCCGCTAGGGCCGGAGAACATGGGCGCGGTTTTGCCGTTGTCGCCAAGGAAGTCAAAGAGCTTTCCCAGGGATCGACCGAGGCCGCCACAAAGATTTCCGACGTGCTGGGGGAGAATAACGAGCTGATTCGACAGGCCAGCGAAAGGATGAATGAGGTGGTCGATCAAAGCGCCACCAATCGTGAGCGGGTTGCCCAAACGCAGTCGGTGATTCGCGAGATTCTCTCCGGTGCCGAGCGCGTGTCGCGGGCGATCGACAGCTTGTGAGTAGCTGGTCTTGGGCATTGGGCGTTAAGTAGCGGGAAGAGTCATTCGATGTTCTGGATCTGAAGATGTAATTTGATGTATTTTTTATTTATAAAACAGTTGGTTAGTTTTATTTTGTGCATAGTTTTTTATTTGTTCCTACCCATCTTACTCCCCATCTGGTAGGAGAGAGACAGTCCTAGCTGAGAGCAAATGCAAACCTACCACAATCAGCTCAAGGTGACGCTCTCGCAGGGGGCTTCGTGCGTGCGATGAAATGTCCACCACCTCTGGGCTGGTATTGAGAGTAATGTCAGCAGCGTAGTGGTGAAAATGCCGCTACTGACCTTGGGGGCGTGCATGATGTCCTGTTCAAGGCTTCCCAGACACCGTTCGCTGCGGGGAACCTTCTTCTTGTTCTGTTGCTGAGCCTGAGCGACAGAAATCTGCTTCATCGGTTGGCTTTGGTCAGACAGTGGCAAGAAAGCCAGGTTTTACCCTGCGGTTGACTCTCCGTCAGCTGCGGAGGTGTTTACGCAGCGCTTCCCTAGCCCCACAGCTACTCACTCTGCGACGGAAATGGGGCTCCCTCGCTTTCTTCCGCCTGATGACGTCGTTGCTCCGGCGTCCATAACGTCTTGAGATAGTTCACCACGGAGCGGATCTCGGCGGGGGTCAGGACATTCTCGAAGGCCGGCATCGTCAGTCGCTCGGTCTTGTTCCAGGGGTCGCGCCATCCCTCGGCGATGATCCGGTAGAGCATCGCATCGGAGTGTTTCCAGGTATGCCCCTCCGGCCCGTGAGGGGGAGCGGGCAATTCGCCCTGGGCATTCTGGTGCTCCCAGTTCGGCTGGCCCTCGCCCTCGCTGCCGTGGCAGCTGGCACAGTACTGCTGGTAGATCCTTTCTCCCTCTTCCAGCCGAGAGGTATCGCGCGAAGAGGGGCCACCCCCCGCCATGGCCTGCCCGGCGGCACTCATCAGCAGCCACGTTGTGACGAGGATCCAGAGCTTACGCATCGGGGGGTGTCCAGGTTTGGCCCTGATCTTCGCTGCGCATGAGCTCCCCCTCGCGATCCAGGGCATAGAGCGTTCCCTGCGGCGCAAGCGTAAGCGTGACGAACGTCGGGCCATCACCCTTTACTTGCTGCCACTCCTGGCCGCCATTGTCGCTGCGCCACAGGCCTTGCTCCGTGGCCACATAGACGTGTTCGGGATCGTCGAGCTTGTAGGCCAGATCATAGACTCTGCCGGCATCGAGCTCCCCGGTCGGTCGCCAGCCGCAGAAGCAATCCATCGACAGGCGAACCGCATCGTCGGACACCGCATAGAGCCAGCCAGTCTGCATGCTCCCCTCCATATCGGAGTGGATGAGCCGGCGAACGGGTTGGGCAGGACCGCTATCCATCTTCTTCCAGGTCGTGCCGGCATCCTCACTCTGGTAGAGGCCGTCGTCGGCAATCACCACATAGAGTGTCTCGGGCTGATGGCGGTGCACGTCCAAGGCGGTAACGTCCTGGTTAGGCAAGCCATCGTTGAGTTCCTGCCAGGTTTCTCCATGATCGGTGCTGCGCTGCACCCCGATCGAGGGGCCGGCGATATAGAGGGCCTGTTCGGCTGTTGCCGGTTCCGATACCGTTACCAACCGTCCCTCCGCTACTTCGTCGGGCAAGGGAATCATCGTCCA
>CETM01204627.1_pt1 | contig 36413 bp, 47 predicted proteins | sample 361451 | NCBI WGS metagenome assembly CETM01 (sample SAMEA2622690, study PRJEB7988) | marine metagenome | isolation source: saline water (ENVO:00002010), including
TCATCAATCTCTGGATCAACCTCAACGACTTCAGGATCTATTTGACTCTGATCAATGGGCTCTAGATCGACAAGAGGCTCATCTTCTAAGGGTGTAGCCAAGATAGTTTCTTGTGCCTCTTCCTCTTCCTCTGCAGCCGCCTCAATCGCATCGTCAACTATTTTATCTGCCTCTGCCTCTTCTCCAGCCCTAGCCTCATCTGCCTCTAATAAAAAATCAAGCGACATATTTTCAAGACTGAACGTATCAAGTGAATAGTGAATGCTTTCTGTTGCAAGGCCAGTTGTCTGAAGAATTCCTGGACGCTGCTGCGTACGCCCGAGAAAACCTCGTGCCTTTCTAAGTGTTGTAGCTTGATTGGTCACGATGCTTTCATAATCCGGAGTCCCACCCCCAAGAAGTCCCTTCATCCCTTCAGCACCTATCTTAAATACTGATTCAGCTCCCTTGTAGGCAGCAACACCAGCGTAAGCAAGAGATGAGACAACACCTATGGCATGCCCTATTATCTTCTTAACAGAACCTATCCACCCAATAACGTCAGGCATAGTACCCACACCGACAGACTGACCGGCACGTCGGACGTCTCCTCGATCTTTTCGTTCAGCAATTAAAGACTCTCTAATAAACTGACGGATTAATTTTTCATTTGAGCTCACCAAACAACTCCCTTCTCTCAGCAAGTGTTCTTAGGACAAGCCTAACACCTGTTAGATCATGATAATAATTAATCAGCTCCTGCTCAAAATTATTAAGCCACTGCTCCTTTGTCTTAGGGTCTCTGGTGGAAAAATTCTTTCTAAGCCCTGAGGGTATTCCAAGCATGATCTGCTTCTTAATCATAACCCAGTCATCCATGTCGCCCGCGTAAGATGACACAAATTCAACTTGCTCCCTGATCCTGTCAGGAATCATCTATTCATTCCCAGCAAGAGCATCTCTCTGACGAACTCTCTTAGGAGCGATTCCCGAATCTTATCATACATGACAAATCCACTTTCTTGCCCTTGGGGCGACATCTGAACATCTCCAATTGTAATATCTTCCTTGTTAACAGCCCTAGCTGGATCAAGCATAACAGCAGCTTTTGCCCTATCTGCTATCACGATTTGAAATCTAAGGCCCATTATCGGCTTGACGGGAGATGATTCCGAGTCTCCAGCGGGAGGTGAAAGATATTTCTTAGGCCTTCCTGCAGAACCGGTTATAATTACTGTAGGTTTCTCATTTGGAGAGAGGTCATCAATAGAAGAGTAGACAGATCCAGGTATAGTGAGTGTTTTTGTGGATGGGTCCCATTCTCCTACGGGCTCATCGGCGTAATAGTCTCCTTTAAGGACAAGGTCTGCTCTATTTTCTCCAGACCCAAAGACAGCATGCTCCATAAACTCAGGACCCAAATACTCATCTGGAACTGTAAAGTTGGTTCTAATCTGTTGACCATCCTTTTCAACAACCATCTTAGAGCCCGCTTGATTTGGACCTGCTCCAACTATCTTTGCTATTCCCCCACCGTCAACCTCGACTCCAGAACCTTCCAGGGCCTGAAGGAGCGGGCTTAGCAGGGGAAAGGACATGTCCGCAGAGAGCCAGTGACCAGCATTTATCATTTTCATGCTGACACCTATCTCACTCTCACCTCCGTTGTACACAATGTCGACATCACTCTTTGAGGTAACTCCGCCCTTCTTTTCTGTTCCGGCAGCCTTGGCGCTAATAACTCCCTTAAGTGACGTATTATTCTTGCCTTTCCGATCCAGAAAGACAACAGTTAAAGGATAATCTCGACCGAGATCCGACTCATACGGGGGAAGCCCTTGCACAGCAAGATTTATGTCATCAGTGACTCTTTCTTCGCTTATAATCCCTAGAGACTTCGAGCCTCCTGCCCCTTGGACCTTAAATGCAAGTTTTTGATGAGGTGTAATGTCATCTTTCCCTGTCTTTGTAAACTGGCCAAGAGATTTAACAAACTCAATTGGACCAAGGCCCTGTGGGCCTTGCATGACCTGAACTTTTATTCCTTGATTTTTCACCATTTTCTGGAGAGCCTGAGCCCCTGACTCTCTCTGCTCCTGGTCTTTTCCAGAAATTAGTGAGAGGTTCTCAAGAAATGTAATTATCTCTCGATTGTGTGGATCATCTTTGAGAATTATACCTTGAATAAATTCTTCTGGATAAAGATCTCCGTCAATGGAAGCTTCTTTGCGAACGCTAATTGTAAAGTAGTCGCCTGTTCGGATCTTCTCCAGCATTATTAAAAATCTATCAGGCCTACCGGCACTGCTCTTTGGCTTTGATAGCTCTCCAGCAGTCAGCCCGACCCGATTGGCTTCTAGAAAAAGCTCTCTTATGTACTGTCTAAGAAGTGACTCAGAAATCATCATTATTGTATACCTGATTATCTAGTATACATATTCACTCTAAGACGTTCTTAATAGCGACTCATTAATATAGTTAGTCGCCCGTAGAGCCTCTCTGGGCATCTTTGACTCATAGTCTGCAATGTAATTCATGCCCGTTGCACCTGTGACTCTGTCGCTGAATTCACGCAAAACAGGCCTAATTCGTGCGTCCTTTACACAGTAGTTAACGAGACCCTTAAAGGTTCGGACATCTTCAGGTTGCGCCTTAAGCTTAAGGACCTTCATGATGTGCCGTGGACAGGTGATTCTACGCTCTAGAATCGGACCCCTGCCTCGCTTAATCATCATCCCACCTGGATAGGCTATGGTAATCTTAACATCCTCTCCTGAAGATTCAGTAATCTCTCTAGATCGATCCTTAGCAATCAGGCTAAGTAGAAGGTTTCTAAAGACACCCTTTACCTGGCCTCCCGACATAAGCCACGCAGTTCCGGAAGGATCTTGGCTTGTCATCACATCTATCTGAACATGTTCATTTAATTGGGTGCCTCTAATTGGGTACCTGACTGAGACAATTGATCCAACCTTCTTAACTTGGTCTAGACCGAGAGACTCAGATAGATATTCAAACACCTCATGCTTAAAGTATTTTGGATCTAGATCTCCGCAGCCTACGACCACATCCATGTCACCCAGAAGCTGTGATGTTGATCTACTGTCTGTGCTTCCCAGTGGGTGGCACTCAGTTATTCCAAGCTGACTAAGGTAGTCATCCCTAAATGAGCATAGCGTCTCTTCAACGTTCTCTCGCCTAATCATTGTAACAGTTGGATTTCCAAAAGCGTCCCTAAAAACCTTACCACCCATGCCAGTAATCCTCTTCAAAAAATGTCTTTGTCCAGTAGGTCTTCTTGGCAAAAGTTATGGGATCTTTGCCATAGGAAAATAGGGCATTCAATCTATTGACCGGTGTGAACATGCCTACAAGTTTGGTCTCCCTTCCCTTCCACTCAAATACAAAACCCTCTGTGGATTTTTCAATTAAATCCTCATTGGTCTCAATGCACTTAAGAAGAATTCTAACCTCATCTATCTGATCAACTGTTCCTATCAGGCGACTATTAACGAATGCCTCTCTGATAATTGTCATCCCTTTCTTAATCTGATCTGGGGGGTATGCTTCCAGCTTAAAGTCAATGGGTCTAAGAGTGATAGCGCCTATCTTCTGAATGGCATTATCAAATGGGATTCGGGCCTCTGCGACAATAAGCCTTCCTTTCTTTTGTAATTTTTTAAACTGATCCCAGGAGCCTGGCCTGCCATACTGCTTAAACTTTCCAGCAATCGGACCCTTGTTAAAGACGAGTCTTTTCGCTGCATCTCTTCTGATCTCAGGTGGAATAAAGGCGTACTTGGAGATGTGGGACTCAACTAGAGAAACCACAAGATCTCCAATTGTGTGGTCGTCATTCAAATTATGCTCGACAAGAATCCCGCCGAGTTCGTCACAAATATCTATAATTTCTTGAAAAGATACGTCGGGCTTTTTAAGATCGACCTTATGTGGATGTCTAATGGGTATTGTTGTAGACGTTCTTGCGGCATCGGAGAGAAGCGCCCTATAGTTGTCATTGTCAACCTTGGCATCTCTCTCAAGATCCCACCCTTGAATAAAGTAAATTCCCGAGTCCTTATAGGGAATAGTGTTCATATTTTTTGGATCTATTAGTGCAGTCTCAACAACAACAGTTCCATCTTTAAAGAATCCAGCGTGCCTCCTTGCAACATCTTTTAGGGAGGAATATGCATTTAGATACGCACGCCTTACGCTTTCTTTCTCTTCAATATCGTATTTTTCACAAATCCCGCGCTCATTAAGGCCACCTGACCTGATCGAGGAGAGAGTCACGCCCTTGAAGAAAAACCTGAGTTCACCGTTTATGACGGTGAATGTAAGGTTTTGTCCATCCATTTTTTCAACTGGATTCTTAATCAACCGGGTGTCTGCAGTAAAAAATGCATCAATCATTTCAAACAAATCACCAATTGGAAGATCTGTAAGCTCATAAATATTTTTAATATGTCCTCTCATCTAACCTCCGCAAAGCACTTTTAAAAATTCATCAGAAGACCTAATTCCATTATAATTAGTTTCAAACAGGAATGAAGGTACATAGTTTTTAACTGATTCTACATCTTTTTTAAGAACAGCCCTTCTTATAGCTGAGCCCCTGACCTTTACAAGATCTTCTATTTTCTTATTAGACAGAGTAGGGTAAAAATTTTTCATTGACATGGTCAATCTTTCAATATCTCCAGATGTAAAGAAAAGTCTATTATCCGACACAAGATTTCCAAAATACTTCTCTTCAAGGGGAGTTCCAATATATTTGGTAAACCTATGCTCATCATCCTCACCTGAATATACAGTTAACAGGTCGTTGCTATTTTTATCATTTTTAATTCTTTCAATTAGAAAAAATATCTCAACGAGAGGATTGGGAACACCTTTCTTAACAATGATCCTGTCTCCAAACATTTCATCTAATGAAGACTTAACAATATTAAAGATTCTCTCAGCCATCTCTTCTGTATAGAGAAAGTCCGAGTTTTTCTTTCTAGGTGAAACACCATAAAATAAATAAGTTATATCATTGTCATCCAGAGATAAAGATATTTTTGAAAAATGACCCGTTGTGAAAGGCTTGAACCCGCCTCCAAAGACACCTATTTTCATTTTCACACCAGTATTTATTAATCGTTCTTTTCTTCCAGCTCTCTTTCTGCCTTGTCAATTGCGCCCTTAAAAGAAGAATAGACAAATGACCTTAGTTCATCATCTGTTATCTCTCTAAACTCAGAGATCTTCATTGACTTTCTAACAATATTATAAAATTCAGGCGTGCAATCTATCTCAAGATTTCCGCCATTTCGTAGCTTAATAGTTCTTTTTTCCATAAGCTTATTATACAATATACTGTGCTATTTTACATGAGTACGGCTTATAAACCTAATTTCTCATCAGCTGCTTCAGCCGAGATCTAACTTCTGAAAGGTCTTGGCCGGCGCCCGCTTTAATTGGTGGAGATGTATCTTCTTCTCCCGGGGCAGGCTCTTCTTCTCTCCGATCTTCTTCGGGCTCTTCTTCAGATCCATCTGATTCTCCGCTAGATACATCAATAGAGGCTGGGGGTTCGGAGGGATCCTGGGCTTCTGTTCCTGAAACTTGACTTCGCATGAGTTGGTCAACTGTAGCTAGATATCCGAGAAGAAGCTCTTTCTCACTATCATCTAGTCGGTCAAGCCACGCTTCCATGTCCTGCTTTACTTCCTTTCCTTTGAGAGAGGGTGCAGCTCGAATATCATTAATCTGATCTCTGATCTTGTAATATGTTACGTCTGGAGATGTTTCAATCTGTTCTTCCTCGTCGCCTGCGGGCTCGGGTTCTCCCCCTTCTTCATCTCCTTCAGGCTCGGAGAGATCTGAGCCTTCTTCGTCAGCGGGAGGGTCTTCCCCTTCATCTTCTTCACCCGCTTCCTCTTCTTCCTGCTCTGATATCTCTCCGTACTTTCTAAGATCGTCTTGGATTCTTTTTGACATCGCCTCTTGGCGCTGTTTGAGAACACCCTCCCTGCCTTCGCTCTCTTCTTGAAGAATTGTTAAGAAACTCTCAAGTTGAGATGCATTCCCTATTCTAAAGATGCTCACTTCTTTCTCCCATACTTAATGGTATTTTGCCATCTCTCCCTATAGAGCTTATTATACCTTCTCTGGGGTGTTTCCTCAATTTTTTCAAGATCTTCCTTTGGCATTTGCTTAGCAGCATTTTCTCTCTTAACGATATCCTTGATAAACTTATCAAACTTAAACTTGCTCATTTTTTCTGCCCTCCAAGACATTATTAACTATTTCAATCAAGACAAATAGTCAACTCAACATTGTGATCATATGAAGATAAATTTACCTTAACGCCTGTGTTTTCTAAATTAATTTTCTCAAAGCTTAGCAAATTTAAGTCACCATGCTTAACGTACAGTGATCCTTTAAGATTGCCTCTCACAAGAAGCTTAACAAGCTCTGTTGTTGAATTAAATGAAATTTTAACTTTTTTTTCTGCTCTTGCAAATTCATTAATTTCAAATGAAAATGCTCTGTTGTCAATAAAGATCTGACCAATGAACAAAGTGCTAGCGTCAGTTGCATCTCCAGATAAACATCTTGGATCAATCTTTCCTACAAGAGAGTCGCTCATCATAACAGTCATAGCTGATCCTCACCTTGCTGGTCGGAAATATAAAAGTCTTGAATATCTCTGTATAAATTGTCACAAAAGCCAGCCAGCTCTTTATCCAGCTCTGTAACCTCATTAACATTATGTGTATAAGTTTCAATCTTAACATCGCTACCTTCGATAATAATTCTGGCATGATGTCCCATTTCCTCTTGCTCAAAGATTAAGTGTGTCACAAAATCTTTTACCATTCTAGGATCGTTAAAGGAAAACACCCGAGTTAATCTTTCAACCTCGCCGTCGCTTACAACCATCCACTCAGACCTGCTAACAGCAACAGGAAGCTCTCCGATCACACCGGGAGAAAGATTTCCTAAAATTGAATCTATTCCTTTCATTTTCATATCACTCTCCTCCTGCAAGATTGACCTTCCAACAACTTCTAAGAGTGACTGCATTAGAATATCCCCTGTAGTATTATACTCAAACTTCCGGATTACTTAAAGCTTTTTGAATGGAATTCTTAACCTTGGCTGGTTCCTCAATCCTTTGAGCGTACTGTTGAGCAAGCGCGGTAGAATTAGCTGGATCAGCCGACCAAGCTCGAGCTCTTTCTAGTGCTTGTGAGAATTGAATCGGTGTCATTCCAGCTGCAATCTTTGCCTTAGCAGATTTTGAATTTGGACTAGTCTCTCCAATTAGCATCTTTGCAAATACTTGCTTGGGGTCTTGAATTCCCATTTCTGAGAGTATGACTCCCGCCTGTACCTTCCACGCCTTTAAGAAATCATTGACAAAGGGTTGAAAGAATATTAGTTTAAAGTAAGTCCTAAAGTGATCGCCCGACATCTCAGGAGCTATTCTTGATGACCTAACAATCTGATTGACCTGATTTCTATCAACTCCCAAACTAAAAGATCTCATTCCTCGCTTAAACGTTTGAAGAGCTCTTCCTTTAATTGTTTCCATGACGTCAGGAGGAATTGCCATACTTTCAAGATAATACTTAATCATCGGCTTAAAGGCAAACTGTCTAGCACCTGCTGCTGATGCAAACCCCTCTTCCTTTGCTATTTGCGTCCAGAGATCTGATAGATCTTTTGGTGCAGCAACGACTTCTTCTTCCTCTGCAGCATCTTGAGCTCGAAGGGCTTGAATTTCCCTTTCTGATTCTCTTCTTGCTCTAAGTTCTTCAGCTGCACCCGATTTAGATAAGATCATCTGTGCCATTTCTTGATATGCATTAATCATATTCTGGTCTGTCTCAGATTCAGATCTTCTAACTAGTTCAGCGGCAACGTCTTCTTGTGTGGCTGGCGGCGCCATCCACTCACCTGTTTGTGAGTCTTTTTCACCCTTGAGCATCCTAAGAGCTATCTGATCAACAGCTTTATTTGCATCAAGCTGCTCTTGACTCCAGTCAGTGGGAGGGGGCTCTGACTGTACCGGTGTCACGGACTTCATAACAGCCTGTGTCACTCCGTGCCTAACCATATCAATTTGATCTGGTGTAAGATTGTATCTGCTAAAAATTTGAGAAACCGCAGGATCAACATCGGCAGGACCTATCTTTTGACGGAGCTGGATTTGCATCATATCGGGTGACTGAGGCCTTTGTCCGGTTCCTCCTAGAACTTTTCCGACTGTTGTGTATCCAAAGTTTATGGATCTTAAATGGTCTAATACACCTTGAATAGCATCTTCAACAGAGGGAGCATCATCCTGCTCTGCAAGAAGCCTACGAATTGACTCTCTTATCTGATCTTCGGCTGACTTCTTTTCAAACTTTTCTAAATCAGGGCTATAGTCTATAAGCCTTACACCGCTGCTCCCGTCAAGATCTCCTCGAAGTCTGGCTTCCTCTCTATCTAGTGCCTTATCAAGAAGCTTATGAAGCTGCCTATAGTAGTACTCAATCTGGTGAGAAGGAACTTCTCTTGCAATAACAGAGGCTGAATTTCCAAGCTCAACTGATGAAGCGGGGATAAATTCTGGGTCTTCAACCGGTGGTTCGTCAACAGAAAGCTGAACTGCCATCTGCTCTCTTGGGACTATTGGTTCGTCTTCATCGTCTTTGGCAGGAATTTCAGAAATATTTGCAGTATGAAAACTTCTTTCTTCATTAACCATTGACTTAATAAAGTCTTCTAGAGCCCTTCTATCAATAATTACATTCATATTCTAACCCTCAAAGGATAAATATGGACCAATGGTTTAATTTGCTGACGAAGAGATTGAATTTAAAATCCAAACTGATAGTGCAGTCATCCCTATCCCAGCTGCTGTCCCGACGCCGAACCAAACAGCGTTCTTATTTCCCGAAGCTCTCCTCAGTCTATCATATAAAAAGTTCACTTCTTCACGCTTGATATTCATGTGCATATCATATCTTTCCTGACATGCATTGGAAGAGATCTCTGACCTTTCTATTTGAAGATTTAGCTCAGCCTCCCTTAGCCCGACCTCTCTATCGATCCTTATCTGGCATGCAGCATCTTGATTTTCTAACTGAACAAGTATGTCAGCTGCTGCCCTTGTGCTAAAAAGTGTACCATCAAAGGGTGCAACCTCACCCTCTTCAATTGACACTATGACTGCCCCTACTTCGTCATCTGCCTGTGCGGTTGAAGAGAAGATCCCAAGTGAAAGAAGAACCATCAGAGATCTTAATAACATTTTTTACTCCACATGAATTTCAAATCCAGTAAGCTCAGAGAGTCTTCTCGTAATTTCATCTGGATCTTTTTTATTTTTCTTGACTAGAGACTCTATTTCCTTCTTCTTCTTTTCATCGAGTTCTTGATTTGATTTCTCATATTCCTCCTCGACTTTTTTCATAGTCTCAATCATTCTATCTTCTGCTTTCTTGAGCTCTTCTTTTTCATTTTCATGTATATCCTGTAACGCTTTCATCTCTTGTTCATGAAGCTTTCTAGAATTTTCCAGAACCTTTGACATTGAAGATGTCTTTGCTCTCTGCGTCGCATACACAAAAATGACCAGAATGGCGCCTAGAACAAGCTCCCAATGTGCTTTAATCCATATCCAAGATTTCTTAAGATAGTATTTTAGCCTTAACCATGTCAGCATTTCTAACCATTCTTTCCATGCTTCCATGAAATCGCAGCGTCAATAACTGTTTGACCGCCAATATAGATCATTGCAATCATACCCCAAGAGTCAGCATCTAAAAAATTATAAACAAGTAATCCTGTGGCTGCTAAAAACACAAAGAACTTTCTTGAGATTAGTCGTCCCATTATCCTATCCAGAAAGCCAAGTTTTTCACCTTCTGCTATCGCCTTAACTTCTCTCATGACAATTTCATCATCACCCATAGTATCTCTCCTTAATGAAATATATCATCATCGTCAACTTTGTGAAATGAATAATCACTTTCCATATCTTCTATGGATATTTCTGTTAGGTCTGAATTGCTAAAATTCTTTATTCTATCTACCTCTAGGGTAAGCTCTTTTTGAACTGAAGTTAATCCGTACTGATTGACAGCGACCTGCTGAATGACTTCACTGTGGATGTCTTGAATCTTAGAAATTTTTACTATAATTTCTGAAATTGAATCTATGTGACTGGAGTCTTCAATAATCTTTGAGAACTTCTTTGGCTTCATTGAAAAAAGCTTCCATAAATTTCTTAAAAAATAAAAAAGTCTCATACACTACTCCGAAGACAGAGGGTTGTCTGTCTCAATCACACTAAATATTGACTCTGCATCAGTGTCAGAAAGCCTTCCAATTGCCTTATCTCTCTTCTTTTTTTGAATTTCTTCAAGTATGTCAATCATATCTGGATTTGCCACTGCAATTCTTTGAACTATCTCTTCAAGAACCTCTTGCATTGAAAGGCTATGCTTAAAGCATGCAATTCTAAAATGCGAATGGGTCTCTCGCAACAGGGAAAAGTGAACTGACTTCTTTGTTTCAAAATCAATAAGCTTATCATTCATCTCAAGTCACTAGTCTCCGCCAGTAGCGGGCAAGCCTTCAGGGTCACCAATAGCACCGATTCCTGGCTCTCTCCCACCAGCAAGTGCAGAAGCAGGTTCTCTAATAGGGGCTATATTGAAATCAAAGTTTGTATCTAGAATATTTTTAAATTCATCTATATAACCTTGGTCATAATTTTCGTCTAAGAAGTTAATAGCTCTATTTATTATAACAGTAGGGATATCTAGTCTAGCTCGGTATCCCAAGGCTAGTTGGGCAACTTTTTTAGTAAAAGAGTCAATATTCATTGCAGGACGCTTGGCAGGCTCTACAGGAGCAGATACATCGATATCTTCGCTTCCGACGGGATCTTCAACTCCTGGGTCTTCCGGGGCTAGATTTTCATCTTGCTCAAATAGAAATGCTGATAGATTAAGATTGCTCAATGACTCAGTGACAAGATCATCTGAGCTGACTATTGAACTAGCCTCGAAGTCAATCATGTGTGAGTCAATTTGATCGTCAACTGAATCCATAGACAGCCTGACTTTTGTCGAAGCATCTGCCATTGAAACAGGTTGATTTTCTTCATCCTGCTCTAGGATCATCTTCCTAAGATCATTAATTGAAATTTTCATGAGAACCTCAGTGCTTGTGCAATCTTTTCTGCTCTTTCAAACCTTGACTCAATTACAGGCCAGTTGAGCTGTTTCATCATTCCATAGGTATATGTCTTAGCATCCTTAAGATAATCTCTATAATATGCATGCTGCCAAACGTCCATCACTATAATCGGATATCCGCCAAATGGAACATTTAGACTGTGAAGGTCAACAATAGTATTGACATACCTTTGCAAGTATGTATTAAAATAGGTCACAGCCCAGCCGCAGCGAGATGCCATACAGCAAGCTATAAAATCTTTTTGCCAGGCATCGAACGTTCCAAAGTCACGCTCCAGCCTCATATATGCCAAAGAGTCCATTCCGATTTGACTGTGTAGATCGCTAATATTTGCAAAATAAAGCTCATGCAAATAAATGGCATTCATGTTATATGTTTCATCAATCTTAAGTGCTCTGTACTGAGAATGATTTGAGCTTACCTCTTCTCTATTTGCTGAGTCCAGCTGAGCACTGATTTTATTGAAATCATCAATGTATTGCTCGTAAAGCTCAAGATGGTTTGTCTTATTTTGCTTACTTAAAAGCTCAGTGGGCAAATTAAACACCTTGTCTTGAGCGACATATGCTTCTTTGACTAAATTATTTCCCGGAATATCAGTCTCAGCATCAGTAGTGGGTTCTTCTTTATCAATTCCCAGGGTTTCTCTTATGTTCTTAATGATTTCTTCTTCTGTGATCATTGAAACTACATCCTTTCATATTTAGAAATATCTGATGAAGGTATGGCATAATAGTCACCGTTTTCATCATCTTTAACTATTAAGACAGCCCCATCGGGTCGATCCAATAGCTTAACACAGGTGTAAGTATATCCTGAGTCTTTGTTTCGTATCTTAAACCCCTTGCTTATTAGGGAGGTTCTATCGTCTCCCACACCTGCAAATAGGGAAATACCATCCCCTTCGGAGATATCAGAGTCTTTCTTCTTTCTTTCAGACTCTATTATTTTTAAAATATTGCTTTTAGACAAGACAGTTGTCACCTAAATTCTCCAAGATATAAATTAATTATCATCCTTAGAGATAAACTTAACTACTTCTATCTCAGCATCTCTTAAGATTTCTAAAGAAGTTAAGTCCCTATAGTCTTCTGAATATACCACAGTAGAGATTCCTGAGTTGACAATTGCTTTTGCGCACATCCTGCACGGGCTTAGGGTGACATACATAATCTTCTTTTTAGGGTTGTTATAATCCATCTTAAGAAGGGCGTTAATTTCAGCATGAATCATTCCCGACTCTCCTGGAGAAGATGACTCTACTTCATTCGGGCCCCCCATATAGTTTCCATTATATCCGACAGCAAGAACTTGAGTATTATCATCTGTCACAACAACAGCCCCCACTTGGTGCCTTTGATCAACCGATCTTCTTGCTATTGAATAGGAAAAATCCATCCATATCTGGTGCCACGTAGGTCTCATTTGTCTTCCCTCTCTACAGTAAGTTAGAATAAATTGTAGAATAGCTTTTATTGTATTTAAATTTTTCAAAATCCTTTTCATAAAATTTTAAAAATTCACTGAGCACATTTGGAAATCTTTCCCACGGAACTCTAATATCTGGAACGTCCTTAAGCGACACGTTCTCCCGAGGGAGAGAAGTTGATGGAGATATTATTTTTCTTCTCTGCAACTCAGACAAAAGTTCAGGTATTTGATCTTCTATCCTATACCAGTCTGTTCCTTCTCCGATAAATTCAAATTGGCTTCTAAAGTGATTATCATCTACCCCGGGTCCATTTTTAGGAATTACATTTTTAAAAAGATCTGTTACCCAGTCAATAAATCCCAGTGGGTGGGGATATTCAATTCCAAACTCTTTTGCCTGCTGCTTTGCTTTAGAAAATATTCTATCGTATGGGTTTCTAACAATAGTAAATTCATACTCCCACGTTCTATCCCAAAGATCCCTTAGGGCTCTATGCTGATGCTTGGACCGCTTATTGTCAGATACTTGAATCTCTCTAGACATTCTAGTCGGAAGAGGTCTATCTTTTTCAGCAATCTTCCACCCCTGGCTTTCGATCATCTTTCTAACAGAGCTTCCGCCAGCCTTTGGAATGTGAACAAATAAAATTCTTCTTCCTTCACGTTCGTATATTGATGACATTATTCCTCATCTTTAGATGACTCAATTTTATCTAAGATCTCTTCAACCTTGGCAACTGCCTCCTTGTCGCTCTCTTCTGCTAGAGCACTCTGAATTTTCTTAAGCTCTTCGCGAGCAGCTGAGGTGTCAACAGGCTCCTCTTCGACAGGCTCCTCTTCGGGGTCAAAGATATCATCAACACAAAGCTCGCCGCTTATCTGAAATCCTGCAGCTTTTTTGTGACCACCGCCTCCAAAACTCTTTGCAATCTCAGAAACATCAACTGCATCATGAAAAGCCCTTAGGCTTACCTTGTTGATTCTATCCTCATGATCATAATACCATATAACAGCAAAGTCGCAATCAGGTGCAAGCCTAGCTCCGATCTCAGACATCCAGTGAGAAGAATTAACTACTATGACCTTCATTCCCTTATATTTTCTTACAACTGCCTTTTCACAAACCTTTTTAATGACTGTTTTACTATAAGCAAGTATGTAAGATCCACGCTTAACAGCATCATCAAACACAGAATCATCTTCAAACTTCTCAAACTCTTCAAACTCGAATGGCACCATGTCAAATGCAGCACTAAACTCTTTTGAATAATCAAGCTCCCACTTCCAAAGATCTCGATCCTGAATATACTTGATAAACTTCGGCGGCTCTTTTCCTGGGTGAAACCACTCCCATGCAAGCATTGCTCCGGATTTTGTCATATCAAAATGTGTGTTCGATATATCGTGAAGCTCTACCATCGCAGACTTATGGTGATCAATGACCAGCAATGAGTTTGCTTCATCAATCATCTTCTTTGTCGTGGCATTGTCAAAGGAAAAATCTAAGATTACCACATTTTTTCCTTTGACATCTGGTGGAGGTGTGCCATGTTTGCAAGCGTAGTATTCTGTTCTATTTCCTAAAAACTTCCAGGCTGAATAAGCCGCACCGAATCCGTCAGTACAGTTTGCATGGTAAATTACACAATTCACACTGCTTGGTTCAATCATTTTTTACCCACCTGAAACAATAAGTTCATCAATATCTATTTTGACTGATTCATAAAACTGTGATGAAACCAGGATCTTGGCTCATAGAGCTCAGAGCCACCGACAGTAATTTCATCAAGACCAGAAAGCTTTCTGTGTGTATAGTACGCATCCTGCCCGGAAATTGGACACACAGCGGGACAAACCTCAATCTTTGTTGCCCATGGCATCATGTCTCTAATTTCCTCAAAAACATTTCCACTAGCAGAAAGCTGAAGTGAAGATACTACAACAGTCTTTCCCTCTCTAAAGAGGGAGAGAAGTGCTGATGCAGAACCATCTATCATAAAAGCCTCATCTACGGCAATAACATGAATATTTTCTTTATCCTGTAGATATTTTAATATATCTTCACCAGTTTTTACACATGTGGCTGAAATCTTTCCCCCTGAATGTGTACAGATCTCACCTAAAGAATACCTGTCGTCCATTGCAGGCTTAAAGCAGACAATATTTCTATTTTGATATCTAAATCGATCTAGAGTTGCCATAAGCCTGGTCGTCTTAGATCCAAACATGGGACCAGTAAAAATTATAAATTCAGGAATTCTCAACTATAACCTCCGCAAGGTGTGCAAATGACTTATCCTCTCTTCCATAGTCGTCAATAATTCTAATTACACTATGATTTCTAGTGTCCCCTATTTCAAATATTATTGAATCTACTTCGGCTGTTATTCTATATGGACACTCAGATTGAATATTTAAGCACTCACCTTGAGACAGCGTCATCTTTCTCATTGGATGATTTGAAGGGTCTTCAAAAAATCCCTGATCTGCACAGTCAACAGAAACTCTCCCTTGAACGACAAATAAAGTTTCTGTCTTAACTTTATTCATTTTAAAACTTAGCCTCTTTCCAGCTTCAATGGTTAGAATTTTTCCATAAGCATTTGGTGCTGTCCATGAAACCTCTGTGCCCCACGGCTTTACGTGATTGTTGGAGACACCTCCCCATATTGCCTTACTCATCTTTAAGACCCCACCACTCAACTGTTCTTTCTAGTCCCTCCCAAATTCTCACAACAGGCTCATACCCAAAATCTTCTCTAGCATTTGTAATATCTGCCTGAGTGTGCATAACGTCACCCGGCCTCCACGGTGCGTCAGTCACCTCTATATTAGGAAATTTATCTCTGAAGAAATCTAAGATTTGATTGTTTGTTGTTCTATCTCCGCAGGCAATATTATAATACTGTCCCTCAAAATCATCATCTCGACTTGCTACTAAAATATTAGCCTGAACAACGTTGTCAATATAGCAAAGGTCCCTTGACTGTGTTCCATCTCCATCACTCCTTAGGGGAAGGCCTCTAAGGACAGCATTGCACCATGCAGAAACAGCTGTTGAATACGGAGAATCTCCATACTGCCCTGGGCCAAATACATTAAAATATCTTAGGCACACAATATCAATATTATAAAGATTGCAAAAAACATTTGCGAGGTCTTCAATTGAAGATTTCTGCCAAGCATATGGAGATTTGGGGTCCTTTGGGTGATCTTCTGAAGTAGGCATTAAATCTGCCCCTCCGTAAACAGAAGAGGATGATGCCCAGACAATTCTTCTAACGTTTCCAACACATGCTTCAAATAACCTGACAGTAGATCCAATATTTGTATTTGTTGTTATAGAGGGATTTTCAACAGAAAACAAGACTCTGGGTATTGCTGCCTGATGAAATACAACATCATATTTTCTCTGAGATATTTGATAAATTATTCCATCGGCAGCGAAGTCATCCTGAATAACCACAACAGTTTCCTGACCCCTTCCTGACTGTTTGTTAAATTCCGGGAGAAACTCTGAACTCGGAATTACTCTAAAGCTTAGCCCTTCTAAAAGCTCTAGATGGCCGTTTGACATATCGTCTACGATGTCAACTGTCCAGCCTTGACTGACAAGCTCTTTTGTTAGATTTGATCCGATGAATCCACATCCGCCTGTAACTAGTGCTCTTTTTTCCATATTTCTACCTCGGTATATCTTACTCAAGAATGTGTGCAGAGTTTAAAGTGAAATGCATTCTACAAAAATTACATCCTTCACCAAGCAGGCTCCAGCATTCTGAAGCTATAAAGTATAGAAACTTTAAATCGTGCTGAAACTTGTTATTAATATCTGTTGATCTACAGACAAATCTGATATCTAGGACTCCGCCTCTGTTGAGAATGTGAATCATTGAGATGCAGGTATCTTCTGTGAACACGTACCTTCTAGAGCCTATACCTTCTTTTCTTTCATACGGATTATTTCCTGCTTGCTCATCATCTATTTTATTCATCAGTGTGTTGTAGATGTGACAATAGTATTCTTTCTCTGACTCCTCACTCATAGAAGATATATCTGACTCTTTAAATTCACCATCGTCATGAAGTGTAAAGGTTAGTTGATTGCACTCCTTGTTTGGAAAGTGTTTGACAAAATTCCCAATCTGGCCGTAGATCTCTTTTAAGCTTAGATTCTTTTCAATGCAATTATGATAGTCAACAACCATGCTTGCAAGACGCCCTGATGCTCCATTCATAATGCCATAGACGTTTGAGAGTGCAGGCCATCTGGCAAACTCTTTGTAAAAGTAATCATACGAATCCTTAAGAGATTCAATTGTGTGAATTTCATCTCCCCGGTGATTGTACCTTTCTCTAAGGACCTCAAATGTAGGCATCATAAAAACATATCTGTTGTTAAGATTGCTAACCTCTTCATAGAATTCTCTAGTTGCTTGATCGACATCTCTGTTATACATCTTAGAAAATACCATTCTTGATAGCTTCGACCTATCCATTAGATGCCATCGGTAGTCAGTCTTTTTGTGAATGTCACTAATAAGTGTTGTCTTTCCAGAAAGGTCTGGCCCTTCAATGGAGATCATATTGATTGGAAAAGTTAGCATTATCCTACCTCACACATTAATCTTTCTCATCTTGTAGGAAGATGTACTACATCCCCAAGATTCAGTTGATGCAACTTCAGCAATCCATATTGTATATGGATCAGGAACTTCTTTAAACTTTGTCCAGACTCTAAGCCAGCAGCTTTCAGAATTGTTATCGCAAACTCTCATTCTATAGAATATCTTTCCATTCTTGGTCTTCTTCTCAATAATTTCCTGAATGCAGAACCAGACTACATCTTTTGTCTTTCCAGAGAGTGCAGTAATCGGCTTAAGTTCAGACTTCTTAATCTTTTCCATTATCTTGGGAGGAAAGACAAGCGTCTCGTCAGCTCCTGACATTAAGTCAACACTGAACCCGATCTTTAGGGTTCGAGACCAGTCAGCAGACCCGTAGTTGTCAACAATAAGCTTAGGAACAAATTCCTCAACAGTTGCCTGTGTCTTGAGGAGGCGCTTATGTGCAGTCTTTGTCATCCCATACCTACCTTTCTTCAATTGATCATAGTTTCCAACAATTATATCATGAAGCTGTCTGTGATTTTGAATTTCTCCTTGGGATATTTCTGCTATACTTCCAAACGCCTCTACCTTACAAAGAGAATCAAAGGCTGTTTTATTTAGCTTGGAAGGCTTCCACTTCCCATCTTCTGTAAATAAAATATCATCAAGGGTGCTATATGGTCTATTTTCCATAATCTCAGTAACAGCAGATCCTCCAACACCTTTGATAGCAGTAAGCGGTGGTACGAACCCTTGCCTTTCTTCACTATACACCCAGACGTCTGAAGAAGCATTGATATCGGGTTGAAGGATTTTATATCCTAGTGACTTGATCTCTGCTATGATCTTTGCAAACTTTGGAGATCCGTTCCACGTCTGAAGGCATGTAGCGAGCCATTCCTTTTCATGGTATGTGTGTAACCATGCAGAATAATATGAATCAACAGCGTAGGCGACCGCATGTGACTTATTGAAGCCATAGGCAGAGAACGCCTCAATTGTCTCGTAGAGCTTGGTTGCTTTGTCTTCTGCCATGCCAGATAGTTTAACGGCACCTCCAATAAACTTCTCTCTAAGGTCAGCCCTCTCTTTTGCCTTTTTGTCATTCATGTCAAGAGACTTCTTGACAAGAGTCTTTCTCATCTTATCTGAAGCGCCTTTGTCGAATCCGCACAGCTTTTGTGCAATAAGCATGAACTGCTCCTGAAAGACGACGAATCCACGGCTTTCGCTTAGGAGATCTTCAAGGACAGGGTGGTCGTATGTAATGCTTTCAATGTTTTCACCGGCCCGAACATATTTCCTATGAACGTTAGCTGCAAGGGGTCCTGGTCGATAGATTGCTGTAATGGTTGCAAGGTCTTCAATAGATCTAGGCTTGGCAGCCACACAGAAGTTTCTAGCACCTGTATTTGTGAACTGAAATACTTGGACGAATCTCCCATCGTGATAAACGTATTCCCAAACCTTTTGATCATCCATCTTGTGAAATCTACTATTTAGATTTGCATCAAAGAATTCATTAATATCGTCAAACGTAGGATTTTCTACGCCTTGGTTTCTTAGGATGAGTCTGATAGAATCTTCCACCATTTTAAGAGTTGCTAGCCCAAGAAAGTCAAATTTAAGAAATCCATTCTCTTCAAGGTGCCTCCAGTTCATTCCTTCTGACCACGGTGTTTGAAGCTCACCCCTAACTTTAATGACAGGCATACTGCTCTCAAGATCTGGGCAGACTAATACACCGCCAGCATGGCGACCGATCGATCTAGGCTCCATAAAGAGAGATTGAACGTGCTCTGCAATCTTAGGGTTATCGTTCATAAATTCCCGATAGGGTTCGCTGTATTTCATGCAGTCCTCATGAGAAAGAACATATGTTGACTTTTCCTCATGATCACCCATGGCTCTTGGCATTACCTCTCTTTCCAGCGGACCTGTTAGAGCGTTTATCTTATCAAAAGGAATTCCATAAAACTTAGAAACGTCCTTAACAAGTGACCTTAACTTTAAAGTGTTAAAGTTGGAGACAGGTATGACAGAGTCTTCGCCAAAGAGCTCTCGAGAGACATCGATGAGTACATCTCTATCACCTACGTCAGAATCAATATCAGGCCAAGAAGCCTTGTGAATGCCAAGAAATCTCTCGAACAGAAGCCCATATTGAATAGGGTCAATGTGGGTAATCCCAAGGACATAGTTTACTAAGCTTCCGCCACCAGAACCTCGACCCGGACCGAGTAGAGTTCTATGCTGAGACTTCTCAAACACCTTAGTTAGAGTCAAGAAGTAATTTTCAAAGCCTAGCTGCTTAATAACAGACATTTCCTCCCTAATCCGATTGACGTACTCGAGATTGTCATGAAGCCCTTCTTTGATCATTCCCTGCTTTACCTGTTCAACAAGCTGAGTAAACGCAGGCTTCTCAGGTGTTCCGAAGTTTGGAAGCTTTGCTGATCCGTCAAACCAGACTTCTTCGCAGAGGTCCCAGGCAATTCCATGAGATCTCTCAATTGCTTCTCGAACAGCTGTCTCACTTCCCTTATAGAAATCATATTTATCATAGCTCTTTCCAAATTCATCCCACATCTGCTGTGCATTCTTAGGATAGAGCTCACACTTTAAATCCTCCTTCTGGGGAAGTTTAGGCATTTCATCGCCTCTTGCACCCATTCTTCCAAGCATCTTATACATCTCTCTTGCCTCCCACATGTCTGGATTGCAATAGTGAGAATCAGCTGTGGCAAGAAGTGGGACTCCTGTCTTTTCAGAAAGCTTGATCAAGCACCTATTGGCAAGGTTTTGTGCAACAAGATCATTAAACTGTATTTCAAGAAAAAAGTTTTCTTCGCCTACGGCATCTACAAATCTGTCTGTCATATTCTCAAGCTTTCTCATGATCTGATTAAGGACAACAGGATCGTCTACAAGATCGGGTGTCAGCTCATCAAACCTCTTTCCTTCAAAGTGCTGAAAGATATGGCCCGAAGGACGCCCACCAACACACGCTGTGGACACAGCAAGCCCTTCAGAGTGTTCCTTAAGCATCTTGTAGTCAATACGGGGAAACCTATAGAACCCCTCCTTGTATGATCTCTTGACCAATCTAAAGAGGTTCTGCAACCCTTTGTAATTCTTAGCGAGAACTACAAGATGGTACCGCTTTTTCCAGGAGGGATAGGTTCCCCTCTCTGCCTTGGATTCATCTTCGTTTTCAATAACCAAGCCATCGTTCTCATCCCCCTCAGAAACCTCACTCTTTGACTTCTTCTGAAGTTCTTTCTCAAGCCTGACCTGCTCTCTATATTGATTATAGTCTGTTTGCCATTCGTCTAAGTCATCTACAAAGTAGCACTCACAGCCATAGATGTGTCGATATCCCACCCCTTTGTTCTTTAGCTTTTTAGCATAGTTGTGAGCATGAGCAGCAGAGTTCATGTGCCCATGATTTGTTAATGCAAAAGCATCCATTCCATTTTCAAGAACAAAGTCAATATGCTCGTTAGGGTATCCAAGGCCATCATATACAGAGCTTCCATCGTGAGCATGAAGACCTACAAATCTTTTAGGTATGGTAAAATTATTAAACACTACTACTTGCCTCCTATGTTTAATTGTAAATCAAATAGGGAAAATTTACATGAAAATAGAGATCAATCTATAAATTTTCTTCTCAGCCTGAGGGACTCTAGCTTTTCAATAAGCTCTTTCTCTTCTGGGGAAGCGTCTGTCGGGATGCTTACAGTAACATGAACATTGTGAAATCCACGAATCTGAGCATTGATATCAACAGGAAGCCCTTCATTTGAAATTTGAATAATATCACCTGGCTGAATTCCCGGTCTAATTTCTACAGAAAGAGTCTTATCTATTCCCCCTATATTAACCTTTGACCCAAGAACAGCTTCACTATAGGATATAGATACGTGACTATGAATATCACTACCATCCCTATAGAGCTTCTGGTGATCTTTGACTACAATCTCTAAGAAAGCATCTCCGGCAATGTCCGCTGTGGCTTCTTTGTTTCCCATGCCCGAAAGCTTAAGAACATTTCCAGAATGGATTCCACTGGGTATCGAGACATTAATTTCCTTTTTCTTTCGTACAGACCCAGAACCGTGACAGCTAGAGCATGGGTTGGATATTGTAAATCCGTATCCTGAGCAGCTTCCACAAGAAGTTGCAAATGTTACAAACCCCCCGACACTTTGCTGAACCCTTCCTGTTCCGGCGCATGTCTTGCACCTAGACCTATCTGACTTATCTAAATAGCCATGCCCTGAACACGGTTCACATAGAACTATTTGATTGATATGAATAGTCTTACTGCAACCTGTTAGGACTTCTTCAAGGTCTATTTCAATCGTATTCTTAGTGTCTGATCCCTTTCTCTTAACATCACGCTGTCTTCTTCCACCAAAAAAGTGATCAAATCCTGAGAACATATTTTCAAAATGTCCGAATATATCTCTTGGATCGAACTGAGAAGAGAAGCTAGAAGAGACACCCTCGTGTCCAAATCTATCATAATTTACACGCTTTTCAGGATCAGAAAGCACTGAATAAGCCTCGGCTGCTTCTTTAAATTTTAGCTCAGCATCCGGATCATCTGGATTCTTATCAGGATGATATTTCATAGCCTGCTTTCGATAAGCTTTCTTTATATCACCCTCAGAAGAGTCTTTTTTAACTCCTAGTATTTCATAATAGTCTCTTTTCAAATATCTTTCTCGTAATAGTTTCTAGTTACAATCATTTCAGATTTCTCACCGTCTACAGAGTATTTAATCTCCATTTCCCAAGAAGGCTCTTTGACATTGTTTAAGAATCTTTCCTGAATATAGAATAGCTCGTCTCTTCGCTTAACTTTTTCTACTTCTTCTTTTGCAGACTCCCAAGAAGAGAAAATTCCAACCAAGGAAGTTGAAATATTTCTACATCGGATAAGGGCATATACTTTATTCAATACTTCCATAGTAAGGCTCATGAAGAAGCATGCTGAGATCTGAGCATCGAGAAAGATAATCATCAAGCTCATCAAACGAGGTGCAGACCTTGGCCCCCGATTGTGCTAGCATTAGATTAAATGTAGCTCCTTCTGGAAGCCCTGCACAAAAATAAACTATAGGTGTATCAGATTGAAAGGCAACGCCTGCTTCAAAAATACTTCCCATATCTTTATCGCGAGTATTGCAAATTACAAAGTCATTTCCAAGAATGTGTTCAACATTTCCCTCAAACGTCTCTCTTTGTGTCTTAAGATCAGCTGTTGGCGGACATACAAAGAAGTCTTTTGGTGAAAAATAGTCAAATCCATTTTTTGTAAGAAGTGATTTAATAGTTTCAACCTCCTCAAAGGCAGTCGGTGTAAACCAAGAGCTTGCAATATACGCTTTCATTAACTTTCTCCTATTTGTTATTGTTCATATAGTTTGCGTATTCATCTTTCATTTCTTGAATTTCTTCAAGAGTTGAAGTCCAAATTTTCTCAAAAATAGTTGGACCGTCATTAGGAACTGTTCCCTTAATATCTTCTCGACGAGATTGATAAATTGAATCATCAGGGTGATATTCAAACAGATCGTTCTTTGGCTCCGGCCAGTATAGATTTGTTCCCCTTGAGGTGAAGCCACCTTGTCCATCGGAAACTCTAAAAGTCTTTACATAGTGCATATCAGGCTTGTCAAAGTTAATTCTAGAAGAGGCTTCTGGGAGAACCTTGATTAGCTCCTTAGCCATATAGGCTGCCAGCAAATTGTCTGCAGCTGGTTGAATTTGCATATCTTGCCTCTGGGCGATGAAGCCTAAAAGATCTTTGAGATTAAGTCTCATCAGATAAAAAGATGTCATGCACTTTGGAAGAATCATTCTAGCATCCATCATAGAGACATCTTTTGAATCTGTCATGTCTGCATAGAGCTGCTTTGCCTCCCTTGTTAGTGTAATCCACCTATCTAAAAATTCAGGAGAGTTTTCAACAGCCTCAGGAATAACAGCAGGATCATCACGAAGATCTCGATCGCCGGTGCACTGGGCGGCAAAAGAACCGGCTCGGTGTCGAATAATATGCGTGACTTCCTGGAATGACAAGCCGCTTAATTTAAAAGTAAACCCAAGACATTCCATTGGTGTTGGTAGTGCCCTAAAGCAGAGGACGTCTTCCAGATTAGAGGACATTTCTTGCGGTGTGGCTGTTGTAGGATTTGTGTCATCAGGGTTGTCTGCCCAGGTGGCTTTTACGTACTGCCAGGCAACGTTTAATGCCTGATCCCGAGTTGGATAGTCAACAAGCTCAACCTTTAAGGCTGACAAGTTGTTAAAAAATTCTGTAGTAGGCTCCTGTCCGAACTTTAGGTCCATTGGGAGACTGATTGGCTTAAGATTATGATTGACTGGCATTTATCTTCCTTTCATATTGATTGTTACACGAAGGTGACACTTTGTTCACCTCTTTTTCACATAAAATTATTCTTCATTAAAAGAGCGTCGATGAGAACTCTTAGCTGGCTCGGGCCATAATACATCTTGACGCCTTCAACACTTTCAAGCTCTGAATTGTATGAAGTAACGGGAGAAAGAGTTGAAACTCCGTGCTTGGCATATTCAGCGCTATGTTTGGCAGAATCATCAATAGCACATACAATTTTTCCAGAGTCAAAATATTCAGACTTAGTTAGCCATCTATACTTCTCAGCGCTAAAATCAACTCTGTGAAATTTTAACCCTGATTTGCTTAGCCACCTGTATGTATCATACTTACATTGAAGAACATCTCCTGGCCGAGCTGTTAAGAGTTGAATCCAGCATCCGCTATCATAAAAGTGATTTATAGTCTGTACGACACCTGTATCTACTGTGAGAGTTCTAAGCTTTCTTTCTGCCAAAAAGTCATCAAATACTTCTTCAGGATTTAGTCCGGCATCTCTAACTTCTGATGTAGTATAATACTCAGTAGACTCTCTGTCGACTAAAACGCCTCTCTCGGATTCAAGCCAGTCAATAAAGTTAGATCTAAAATGTGCAATCACATCATCAATATCAAATACAAGGACAGGCTGGCCCTCCCAGGCCTGAGATTCGATATGATATCTCATATGAAGAAACATGTCCTTATCTTCAAATGCGTCAGATAGAGATCCTGGGTCTATGTTCCAAAGATTTAAAATTGCAAGAAGATATCTAAAAACATCAACTGATTCGTATAGAATCTTTGAAGGATCAGCAACGCTCCTAAGTCGTCTATGATCTTTAAAGTTAACTGCGCTTATTAGTTCAGAAACTTCGGCATGAAGAGCCAGGGCAAAAGATTTTGTCATCTCTTCTCTTTCACTATCTGACATATTTTCAGGTTTAAAAAAAAGATCAGAAAATTTATTTTGACGATTAAAGAAATAGTCTAAGTCTCTCATATTTCCTCCTAGTTCAATTATAACTTAGAAAGAAATAAAGTACATGAGATACTAATATCCTTCTGTCAACCTTTTGTGAATTACTTCGTCCTTTCTAGTATACTCTCTAAACAAATCATCTGAGCTAAATCCTGTCATAATGAGAAGAGAGAAAAAGTAATTAAAGGCATCAACCATCTCTTCAAGAAACTTCTCTCTATCGAACCCAGAGATCTCAGTGACTCTATGCGGTTTCCAGTTTTTAAGATGCTGAAGGGCTTCGAACATTTCTTCGACACCCCTTAGAGCGACATCCCTGCAAATCTGCTGATCCTCTTTTTTACTTAGGTCTAGAGGGGCGGTTGGAGTTGATCCGGGAATTTTTTCACCCAAAGATCTCATAAACAGCTCCCTCAGTTCAAACATAGAATCAAGCTTGTCCATCTAAAATATCAACTCTCAACTAGAAGAGAGTCAACTGCGAGTGCTTCCGCGTCATCAAGCATTTTCTGAACTTGACCGTCTGATATTTCCCTATATTCACTTGTTAAAACAAGCTCCTCGTCATTCTCTTCAGAGGTGGTAACCTTAATCATTCTAAGGTGATCAACTACGTCTGTTCCGCTTAGGATGGCCATTTGCAAAAGTTTTGCTACGTGGCTGATGACTTCATTTGAAAGTGTATAATTCATATTTACTCCTGTACTTCTGGAACCCAGTGGGTGGTTCTTCCATCTTTTGTTTTTTCTTTTATGACAGTGTTTCCGTGCGGATCTGTCTTTTGATTATAAACCAAAAACCTTTGACTGTATTCTCCTATCTCTCCTTCAAATCCAGAATATGTACTAATTGTAGCACCTCCTGTATCATAGGACGCCCTTATTGTCTTCTTGATGCTTTCATTTAAAAGAATGATCTCTTGATCTGAGAGAGATTTGCATGCCCTGTGGGGTGAGATTTTTGAAATGTAAAGAGATTCTGCTTTAAGATAGTTTCCAACCCCGGATATCACAGACTGATCCATTACAGCTTGGGCAATTGTCTTTTTATTGCACGCTCTAATTCTTCTTAAAAAGTCATCATTCTTAACATCGTCATTTAGCATGTCAGGCCCTAGAGAGTTTAACTTATTAATTAAAAGATCTTTTCCCCTTACAATCTTTAAAGTTCCAAAGTTTCTAATATCGTTAAAAAAAATAGACTCTCCGCCTAGACAAATCTTGACCCTTGAGTGCTTGTTGCGGGTTCCCGACCACGTCCCAGACATTCCCAGTGTATTCCAAATAGCCCATTCATTTTCAAGAATTATAAAGATAAACTTTCCATGACACCCAGCACCTGCAATTTTCAATGGAAGTTCATGTAAAATACTATCAAAACCGTCGGGCGGACCGTGATTCTTATATCTACCAGATAAAATCTCAATGCCATCTAGAGATTTCCCCCCAACTCTTTCAGCAAGAGATTCAGCAATTCTTCTAACTTCTGGGCCTTCTGGAATGACACACCTCCTACTTAGTAGTATAATTTATATCAGGAGCTTGTTCAATGAAAAGAATCATAGTTTCGGACACACACATAGGGACTAGATTCTATAAGTCTGAAGAGCTTTTAAAGTTTCTTAAAACAGAGGAGTTTGATCAGCTCATACTTGCAGGCGATATCATAGACTTTATTAAGATACCGACATTTACTGAGAGGTGTATGGAGATCTTGGAGGCAATTGGAAAAAACAAGGAAATCATATACGTCGTAGGAAATCATGATGAAAGCCTGGTTGGATTAATTGGTAGGCAATTTTTTAATATTAAATTTGTTAAGAAGTATGAGTTTCAAGAGGGAAAGAGAAAGTTTAGAATAGAGCACGGAGATGACTATGACAAGGGTGTAATTCACAATAGAGTCTTTATTAAGCTCCTATCAGTTATTCAAAATATGCTAGAATTTGCATTTAACTTTGACTTCACAACGTGGTGGACGTCGATTCAAATTAAAAGGCATAAGCTGAGGAGTGTTATTCATATCCTTAGACATCACCCAAATATTGATGTATTTATAATGGGACATACACACATACCTGAAGCAGTTATCTGGATAGACGAAGATCAAAATATTAAAACATATATCAATGCAGGTGACTGGGTTACACACCAGACATATGTTACAGTAGTTAACGGCGTGTCTAGACTAAGAAAGTTTGAATCTTAGATTTTTCTTCATTCTCTCTAAGCCAGCCGTGATAGTCGTTAAGGGCGTGGTCTCTTGGCTCAACATTTCTCCAGTCACCTAAGCAAAATATCCTGTAAGCATCAGAAGCATACTTTCCTATTCCATACAGAACTTCTGGACTATTTCTCCAGTCTTTTGTTAGGTAATCATTAGACATTCTAATAAGTGTCTTAGATCGTCTCTGAGACAATCCGAGCGGTTGAATCATATTCTGCAATTTTTTTTGATTTGCACATGCTGCCTTTTCAGGGGTAGGGTAAAGATCAAAAAACTTCCACATATAAGGTTCCGATTCAACCCTTTTTGTTAGATTGCAGAATATACAGGCTACAAATATCTTCCAGGGGTCTTTCCAGAGACTCTCTTGAATTAAGTTATACGGTGACTTCGGGGGCATCCATGTCATTGTCATCTCCAGTATTATCATACTGAAGCAGATCTCTGTTGTTCAAGCTCTTCTTTTGAACTATCCTGTCTGAAATAGCACATGCTAGTTCGAGAAATGTGTTTCCAATAAAATTTATGACTAGAGATAGAATCACCATAAAGACAATTACGATAATTATCGACGGAATCTGTGTCATTTTTAATCTTCCTCTTTATCATGACTAGGTATGTCGGAAACATTCTTAAATTTTTTTCTCGCCCATGCGATTGACTTCCCTGGGTGCTTTCTGGATCTCTTCTTTCCCTTTTTTCGATTAGCTTCAGACCCTGTCCACCCTCTCATGTCAATAAACTTCTTTAAAATTGACTGTCTCATGTCATCATCAGCGTGTGCCCACTGCCAATACAGACTATTTTTTATTGTGACAATTTCACCCTTTGTGAATTTAATTTTAGCCTTTATGACAGATATCTGATCTTCATCAATGTCTCCTACTTCTATCCCAAGTTGAAAAGCTGTCTCAAGAAGGCCAGAATACGATTTTTTATTATATGACTCAACAGTCTTTTCATAGATGTCTTTTAAATTTTTCTTTCTAGATTCTCTTAGATTTTTTGGAAAATGATCTGGGTGTGTTTCTTTGACAATTTCTCTAAAAATCTTTTTTGCCCAGGCAGGATGCGCCGTCTTATCAGAAGTACATGCGGCTTCTTGAACTGTGGGAGTGCTATCGTGATCACTAGTCTGTGGAGGGCTATCTGTATTTTTATCTAATGCGCTATCAAAAACGTTTAAATCGTAGTGAAGCTGTCGAATTGCATTATTAAATTCTAATTTTGCCTTCTCAAAAATAGAGCTACATTCACTAAGCTCCTCTTCAAGATACTTCATTTGGAACAAGAGCTTTCTTGCTGTTCTTTCTGGAGATCTCACCTATGATCTCATTTTAAAGATCTTAAAGCATGTGAGACAGTGATTAAATCTTCATATAGCAAATAAGGCCACACAGGGCTTAACAAAAGATGTCTTCTGGCTCTAAGCTGCCTATCTTTTGATAATAACTTTAAATCTCTTGACTTAGAAGTTTCTAGAATGTGATGATAATCAACTATCTCTCTAATTGAAGCTAAAAGATAAAAAAATGCAATAAAAAAATAAACAATTAACATTGACTGTATCATAGACTCGCTCCTCCGAATACAATTATTTAATCATATTTCTAATTAGATTTCTTATCTGATTTTCAGATAAATCTTTCATACTAACTTCATCACGCTTAGAAGCGTTTTTCCTTTCAGCCAGCTTCTCTCTTTTTTGAGAAGGAGGTGGTTTAACGACCTTGACGACAGGAGGATGACTTCCTGTCTCACTTATTAGGCTTCCAGCTGTGGGTGACTTCCCTCCTTTCCTTACTGTGGTTCCAATAAGCTGAGCCGACGCAGATCTAACGGGTCTTTTCTTTCTACTAACTGCTTCAGCTGTCACCCTTACTGACTTTTCAAAGTTAACTTCAAGCTCAAGTGGGACAAAGACTCGGTCATCAACTATAACTTCTAATCCAGAATTATAAGAGCCCTCTCTTAAAACTTTTTCAAGCGGGGGTACAGTAACATTGACTGTGCCGTCTCTCTCTATTTCTCCTGGAAAGGCAAAAGACATTTCTTGACCTTCAATCAAAAATCTGCAGGATGGATGAGCGGGAGAGCTCCCCTCGATATTTACCTGAAATGTTATTTCATTATTGTTGTCTAAAGATAGATCTATGGAGCTCATTTTATATTATTCCTTTTGCAACATTTAGTACGTTTATAACTATCTTATAGGCGGGCTTATAGACATTAGAAACTGCAAAGTTATTGATAGAGACCATGATTTCTTTGCTTCTATTTATTGAACCCCTTTTTGTACTTGTTACAGGATAGATGAATTCTTCACCATTTACAGATATTAAAGAGACAGTCACCTTGTAGGTATCGACTACCTCACCGGCGAATCGGATCGATTCACGGGTAGCTTTTTTAACAGTCTGCGCTGTGTATGTGGCAATCGCCTCAACAGCCCGGATGACTACACCCTGGCCTCTGGTTATTAACCCTCCGCCTTCACCGAAACCACGGGAGAGAATGGACATTTAGACTAGTCCAGTCTATTTCTTTCAAAAACGTTCTCAACAGAAGGAGATCCGTCACTTCCTGACATTCCGAATTGCGCAACTACAGTTTGATTATCATCTGCATAAAAAGTCATAACCTTTGTAGTCTTATCCAGCTTCCACTTTCCCCCTTCAATGTTCTTAATAAAGTTTATCTGTTCAGGCTGAGGATTGTACTCTTCAGTTGCGTAAACAGGAGAATCTCCCCCTGTATCCCATAGAATTGATCCCTTAAAGTCAGCAGAAAAATATACACTTGCGCTATAGATTCCCGTACCTGCAAGAATTTCACCGACACCAGATGTCACCCTAGAGCCGCTTAGTGCTCCAGTAGAGCTAAACAGCCTATACCCAACTGTGGTAAGTCCTGTTAGACCTGATCCAAAATTAACATTTTTGACTAAAGTAATGGGCATATAATTTCACATCTTTAAAATAGACAACGACTTCTTACTCATGTGCTGTAATATTTTCAACTTCAGAATTTCTAACTGTCTTTATGCGTTGAGGTTTTTCACCTATCTTTCTTATTTTTTTTTTTTAGGAAGTGCTGCCCTTGCCATTCTGGCTGTTGGAGAAACACTCTCTTCCTTTTCTTTCTCTGCCTCTTGTTGTGCCTTTATCAAAATATCTTCTCTCTTAGCAGCAGCCTCTAAGATCATCTCATCAAGAACTTCTACCTGGCATTCGACCTTCATGAGATAATCATTCTCATTAGACTTTAAATCTATCAAGACAGTTAAGATGTTGTTTGAAAATGTCTCGACATACTTGGCAAGGTCTTCATTGGTCTCTTTAACTCTTAAAACCTCTTCAACACAAGCTGTCTTCACACTCTCAAATGCTGTCTCAAGGCCAGCAATAGAAGTTCTAGAACTAGATAGTTCTCTTTTACTATCTCTATTTTCAACTAATTCTGAGATTAATCTCTCAAGATACTTACTTTCGAATTCCACTTTGCACCTCAATTATTTGCTGGAATGTACATAGAATATTACTGCAGCTTATTATTAAATTAAACCCAAACTTAAACAAAAAATGGGGGACCCCAAAAAGAGGTCCCCCAAAAATATCTTCTAGCCTAGTTTAGATCATGCCCAGACGACGAATGTAAGAATATCATCTGCCTGAACAGCGAATTCAAACTTAACTCTACCGGCTGAACCACCTGGGTACCAGTCACCGTTAGAAGCAGCGTCGTTTCCGGCAGTCATAAGCTGACCGTTGACATAAACTTCCTTAGCGGCTATACCAGCATTTGTCCAAGTTGCACCGAGACCTGTATTGACGTCTGCGTTAGCACTTGCTGCTGTACCGGAAAGAATAGCCTTCTGCCTCTTAGAGATGACGTACGTTGCCATGTCTGATGCCGGCTGAAGCTTGGATGTTCCACCATCATTGACGAAGATACCATCACCATCAGCAAGTGTGATTGAACCACCAACTGAAGTTCCTCCATCTAGAAGGTTGATTTCTCCAGCAGTTGAAGTGATAACAGTTCCGCCGTAAGAAAGCTTAGCAGCAGTGAAATCAGCTACGTGGCTAGAGTCGATGGTGAAAGCAGTTGTTGAACCATGAGCAGCACCGAGACCAAACTCGAGCTTATCTGTTCCATCATCAAGTCCGATACGATAGTCCTGAGCGTTTCCGTCAAAGACCAGCATTGTATCTTCAGCACCAGCATCACCGAGTACAAGCTTTGGATTTGTACCAGCAATAACAACACCAGCAGCAGGCTGATGAATGCGAAGCTGATCTGTTCCATTCTCATCATACTCAATGCCGGCATCACCAGCGTCACCAAACTCAATCTTGACATCATCGCTGATTCTTAGACTAGCACCGGCATAAAGAAGAACATCGTTACCGTCTTCATCGTACTCGAATGAAGCATCATTTCCGTTACCGAAGACAAGCTTCTTATCATCAGCAATGTTAATACCTGTTGCATTCATAGCGTAGAGGTCATTTCCGCCAAGCTCGAATGTAATAGTATCATCCGCTGAAGCGCGAATTGATGTGTCATCATCAGCATCAAGATCAATACGACCTGTTCCACCCATGCTGATTGAACCCTGACCGTTTAGATCAATTGCATCAACATATAGGTTGGCCCAAGCTGTACCAGAAGCACCAAGTGAATCAGCTGAATCGCTGTTTGGAACGACATTACCGTCAACCTTTAGCTCACCACCTGCAGGGTCAATAACAACATCAGCACCGGCAATGATCTTAAGATCAGTGTCAACGTCGATGTAATCACTAGCGCTATCAATCTCAAGACGATCAACTCGTGTGTTACCACCGGCGGCAACGAGAAGGTTGTTTGTCTGTGTAAGAGTAAAGTCGCCATTATCCCAATTAATAACACCACCTTCCGCGAGATAGAGATCTGACCATCTCTCATTAGCATCACCAAGAGTAGCACCATCATCGCTTATTGGCTTGAGGTGACCGGTCTTGAGGGGAACACCTGCCTGAGGTGCGCCCATTGATCCTGATGAAGGAGATGCTGCGAAAGTTCCAAATTCAAACTCTGAATTTGAAGCATCATAATTGATAGCAGGAAGGAATGAATGGACCGCTGCTCCTCTTGCGAAGATGATAGCTCTATCGCCAGTATTGTTCCAGTCTTCATTTAGTGATCCTGAGACACCGAGTCCGATGATTGAGTCCTGGAATACTGTGTTGGATGACGAAACTGTCGTTGTTGAACCCTGAACAATGAAGTCACCTTGAACAGTTAGATTTCCACTAATGTCTGCAGCACCGTTGATGTCAATAAGAGTAGAATCAAGATTGATCTCATCTGTAGCAGCAACAGTTAGCTGGGCAGCTGTGTTTCCATGAATGTACTGAGTAGCATCATTAAATTCAATCTTCTTGGTTGAAGCCATGAGTAGTGAATCAGCAGAGCCATCAAGTCTGAAGATTTCTGTCCCGCCTGCATCCTTAACAATAAGATCTCCACCGGCTGACATATCAAGTGACCCGTGAAGGGTACCAGCCTTCTTGAAGTCAATCATGTCTCCACCAGCATCGATAATAATATCATCACTAGCGTCAAGAACGATGTCACCACCACCGACGGCGATTGTCATATCTGTTCCATCTGAGGAGATCTTGTCATCGTGACCTGTTCCATCGAATGCTAGAGGAATATTAGCAGGAACCTCAACGAAACCACCAGCTGTCAGCTTAATATCTGTACCACCGGCAATTGTGAGGTCAGTTCCATCACTCTGAAGATATTCACCACCTTCGTCATATAGGAACATCTTACCGCGTGTAGCTGACAGACGAATTTGCTCTTGCCCAGCTTGATTTTGGAAGACGAGGTCGTCTGAGGCAACCTGAAGCTTTACAATGATCTCACCAGCTGTTCCATCCATGTCAAGAGCAAGCTGTGCTGTTCCGCCATCTTCAAATGAGATATCACCAGAGTCAGAATCGATCTTAACAGTCGTAGCAGCATCAAGCTCAATTGTTCCATCTGACCCAGCTAGAAGTCTAGCATCTGCTGGCTGATGAACGAATGTGCCTGTGTCACCGACATGAAGCTTCATTGTGCTGTTGAGTGTAACACCGGCATTGTGAACGTGCGTCAGTGTGACATCAGAATCATCACCCATCTTAAGAATGACACCATCATCCTGAAGATCGAGAACAGGTGAGTCAACAATGACAGAGCCATCAGCTTCAATTTCAAGATTTGAATCTGAAACTTGCTTGATGTGTGTAGCAGAGTCACCGAACTGAAGCTGACGTGATGAGTTCAGAAGAACACCTGTATCAGCAACGTGAGTTAGCTTGACATCCTGATCTGCACCAAGATTGACAACACCTCCATCAGCGAGGAAGAGGTCTGACCACTCCTTGTCTGCAGCACCGAGAGCAGCACCGTTTGCTGATGCTGGGAATATGCTTGTTGAAAATGCTCCAGAGGCTGCTGAAGTAAATGTTGCAGCGCCGTGAATTCTCTTAATAGAGGAAGCCATGTGATTTAGAATATCACCTAGATCATCTAGAGCAAGACTTGTAGAAGCTGCAGCTGATTCGGAGTCGGTTGGAATAGACCCTGAGATCTGACCCAACCTTACTTTTGTTTTTAAAGCCATTATAGTTTTCCTTTGTTTGTAGATTATTGGCTTTGTCAGTTTGCAACGTGCAAATCTGACACATAACCTAACGTGCCTTTAACGAAACGTGACTATAACATTAACGAAAACTAACTTAATATTGAGACTCTAAAAGAGCCATCACCTACTATATATCATCCTCTTCAAGTTCCTGACGTGATTATCGTAGTCAGAAAACTCAGAATTAAGAAACTCTAATGATAGATTTTGACACTTCTGATCGGGATCAGCAAATGTAAAATTAAATTTTCCCGACTTCAGTCTTTCCGCCCTAATAAGCTTTACACCCTTCATTAATAAAAAGGCAGCAATAGAGAGGTCTGGGGTTGAATATTCTTTCATCTAGTTAAATTCCAAGGTTGAGTGATATCTCACAAATAAGTATCATTCAACACAATAACTTCAAAAATGAAAGAAAGATTTTCGATAAAAATAAACGTGGTTCACATAGCTATGTGGTCGGTGCATTTGTTGAATAGTTTGCAAAAATGACGCTCCCAGACTCAGGAAGAGAGCCAGTTGTGAAGTACATATTTGATCCTGTTACTGAGTAATCTTGATATCCTGCACTGGTAATCGACGTTGCTGGAGCTTGGAAAATACCGTTAACAAAAACAGAGACGTTCTTTACATTGTCGGGTTGATAATTCAATGTAAATTTTGTATTGGAGCCATTGCTCATTCCAAGATACTCACTAAACACATAGCTTGGTGATGATATTGTAATTGACCCACCAGTTCCAGAAGAAACAGAGGCAGCGCCTGCAGACCTAATATAGCTTGTCCCATCAGATAGCTTTGTAATAGACCCAGTTATTTGAGAAGACTTTACAGGACCAGAAAATACTGAACCTGTAAGAGTTGCAATAACAGAATTATTTACAGACAGCGTTAAATTTCCATTCGCACCTGAGTCTGCAGAGCTTAATCCGGTTCCTGCAACTAGAGCTCTTTCTGCGCTTAGAGACCCAGTCGCTGTCTTGACAAGATACGTTGCATTTGGATCTCCGTCTCCGCCACCGCTGCTGCCACTAGAGACAACTTCATCAAGCATTTTTCCGACATAGGCAAAAGCTTTTGCATATGCTGGTATCTTACCTGAATCATAGTCCTGTAAGAATAATATTCCATTATAATAGTCTACATTCCAGTCAATATTGTCCAAAAGGGGGATCTCATCGCCAACAGACCCGCTATCATCTTCAAAAATTTTCACTATATACGGATTTGGTGAGTCCTGTGAAAAGAACGGAGGAATTAGCTGAAGCGAGCCAAGTGTTTCATGAACGATCTTGTTATTGTTAAACGTTCCATTTCCCTCTCTGGAATTGCTAGAGTTTGACACATAGTCGGAAGGCATTACAAACTTATAACAGTGCGGACCAGACGACTGAGATGACTCTCCAGAATCTGATCCAGCACCACCGCCAGAAGAGTCAGCATCGTATGTAGTTCCAGTTAGTACTGTGAGGGCAAATTGAATATATTCAACAGTTGCCGGAGCACCGTTTGAAGCACTTTGAAGCAGATAGAGCGTCTGACTTGGGCCCGTAGGTATCTCTTCTCCAAATATAAGCTTTGATGAAGCTTGGATGTTTGATCCAATAACTTCCTCACCGTCAACTTTTAGATTTGATGTGTGAGCTTTCCCAAGTAGCTTCTTCTGTGCGAAGAAAGTTGCTGAAGTGTTACTTTTTCCTGCCATACTAGCTCCAAGCCACGCTTACTTGTGACACATATCCGGTCCAGCTTTTATGAGCAGATATCTTTATTACGAGATATTCTTGACCTGATACAGTTCCATCTACTGTAGATCCATTAAACGTGCACGAGTTTGCTGCACCACCACCATCGACAGTTGCATCGAGGTCTCCGCTTAGGCAGCCATCTCCAGCACTAATGTTTCCTGCTCCGGCAGAAGGCTTACCTAGATCTAAAAATCCCGTCTTTCCTGGAACATTAACTTCAATAAAGATATTTTTATTAGCACCTAGAGAAGCAGCATTTCCCCCTGTCTTTCCTACAATTGTAGCATCTCCATATACTGTAATTGTCACACTGGGTCTATCGTTTGCTGTGTTATTTAAAAATCCTCTGTAATATTCTCTAGTTGCAACACCAAGAGAGCTGTAGTTTACGTTGCTTATCGGACCATCAAGAACACCTCCCTCACTATATCTTCTAAAGTCTCCGCTATTGCCGCCCTTTAGTGGGCTTATTAGTTTTCCATCGTATAGCATAAGGCCTGTGTAATATCCAGAAAAATTACTATTATCATTGATTGACCCTGTAGATGACCAGTTATAAGCAACAGCAGTGACATTTGCCTGTGCAGAAAAACTCCCACTCTGAATTCTAAATACCTCTCCATTAAAGTACTCAGTGGTATTTGCATTTGAATTATCGCTTGCAGAGTAGACATGAAGAATTGATGATGTCACAACAGACGTTGTTAGATTTGTCTTGAGTGGGTGATCAAAAACTAAAGATCCAGATGCACTATATGAAGTTGAAAAAGATCCGCTTAGCGATGATGATCGAGAAAACTGTATAGATCCTGTAATATGAACATCAGCATTTTGAGAATTTGTAGATGTGCTTAGTGTTTGAAGGCTGTCTGTAGAAGAGTTAGTTGACTTTGTCGAGGAAAGTCCGGTACCGGCCTGAACTATCTTTACACCTGTTGCATTTGTCAGATTTGTAAATGATATTGCTGAATTACTGTCTGAGTAAACGTTTTTATAGAGGTTTGACACCCTGGCTTCGATGCTTCCGCTCGGCTGTACAAAGTATTTTACACCGCTTAGGTAGAATAGATTGTCGTCTCCAAAGGGTTGCAGAATT